>ERZ827496.3260-NODE-3260-length-14440-cov-4.787626_pt1 | contig 14440 bp, 10 predicted proteins | sample MGYA00519769_ERZ827496 | MGnify/ENA primary metagenome ERZ827496 (study PRJEB31778, sample SAMEA3449327) | human gut metagenome | biome: human gut; feature: human-associated habitat; material: faeces | place: United Kingdom | collected 2010/2012 ...
GACGCTATACTCAAGTATACACCTACCATCGACGGAAAGCTCGATGCGGCGTACCTTGAGTCGTACTACTCAACGCATAATTTTGACGGAGAGAGAACGAGCGATAATTTCTGGGGCAGCGGTAGATATGAGTTTACCGATGAGGCTAAGACCGTCACGGCTTACGGCTTCGATTGCAAGGCTACGTCATACTTCCTTTGGGATGATGACAGCCTTTATATCGCTATCCGTGTGACCGATGATGATTACGGTGTCGTTGATGATGCTCATTATGCCATGGCTTGTGAGGACACAGGCGGATGGGGACCGTGGCTTCAGGATGGCTGCATGGTCAATCTTTCCTATAAGGGAATGAACTTCCGTATTCTTGCCGACCGTGCCGGAAGATATATTTCGGTATTCAGAGAGGCAAACTACGGTGAGGCTGTATGGTGCGATCTGTATAGCTGGTTTGAGCATGATAAGAACGCTCAGGATGGGCTGTTCTGCACATCTCAGACTAAAGACGGATACCTGGTCGAAATGAAGGTGCCGGTCTCTGCAAATTACCGTGATAAGGTACTCAAGGATGGCGGCAGCTTTAAGTACAGCATTACCTGCATCGACAGCCCTGCCGATGCGAAGTACGGACTTGATCAAGGGCTTTTGGCTGAAGGCATTGAAAAGGAAGGCTATAATCTTGATGACTTTATGGTCATGAGTGAAGGTCGCAACAATATCGACGGTTCGCCGAGCATTAAGGCTAAGCTGTCGAGCGCAACGCCCACTGCTAAGAGTGACACTGTCGTTGATGATAGCGGCAACGTTATTAAGAACGACGGCACGAAGGGCACTACCGGCGTAAGCGGAGCCGCCAATAACAATGGCTCAGCTCAGACCGGTGATGCCGGAATTGTTGTCGGAGCAGCAACCCTTCTTGCGGCTGCTTGCTTCATAGCAATCAAAAAACATAGATAATTAATTATCATAAAGAACCTTTACATCAGCGCGTCCGCCGTTTGGCGGTGATGTAAAGGTTTTTTGTTTTTTCTGACATTAACAATAAAATATAAAAGAATGGACGGCACGGCTGCACTTTTTTGCTGCAGCGTGCTTTGTAGCTATTAAAAGCATAGGTAAAAAGCACGCATAAAAGAAGCATACGGAAAGCCTTTGTGTCATGACTGTAATGGTCGTGATACAAAGGCTTTCTTGCTTGATTTGGTTTTATTATTTGTTTTGCTGCTGCAAGCTCTCGGTCGACTCAGACATCGGCGCGCTTGCCGTAGCGTGTCTCGAGCGCGTGGCGGAGCACCGGGTAGAGGCGCTCGGACATCAGGCGGTAGCCGATATCGTTCGGATGGAGCATATCGCTCGTGCAGGCAAATCTTCCGTCCTCGCCGTAGGTCTTGCTGCCGTCGATGAAATAGACATTCTTGTCTCCGTCGGCGATCGCATTGCGGTAGGTGCGGCGGATAATGTCGCGGCGCTCGAGCATTTCGTACTGATGCCACGGGTCTGCCTTGCTTATCATAATAATAGGAAGATCGGGATGGGCCTCGCGGACGGTGCGGAAGAAGGGCTCGTGTGTGCGTCGGAGATCGTCGGCACACTCGGCATTGTGGTCATAATCGTAGACAAAGACCGACATATTCTGTTTTGTTATGAATTCAGCCATCTTCGGCTCGCCGAAAGCAGAGCCGGAAAAGCCGAAATTGACGAAGTCGGCATCGACCCAGCGCGCGGTGTATGCGACGAAGTTACATGAGGGGTGGGTTGCAGTGCAGCCCTCGGTTATTGACGAGCCGTAGTAGAACACGGGTGTCTGATAGGTGTAGGGCGTGGGCGGGAGCAGCTCCGCATCGTCGTCGATGGCAAGCTCAAGATCCTCGATTGCCTCGTTTCTCGGGAAGTATATCGTGTAGTCCTCCATCGTTCCGGGGAGCTCGATGGTGCGTTCGCCGACGAGCGTTCCGAAAGCCGGGGGTACGACAAGACCGATATATTCCGCATCTCTTACGCCGCGGCCGCGTATAACGTCGCATGCGGCTGAGCCGACAATGGTGAAGTTAGTATCACTGGTGCAGGATTGCAGGGTAGAGCGAAGATACAGCTTCTTTGAATTTGTGCGGAAGCGCACTCTGCCTCCGGTAGCGCGGATGCCCATCATATCGATCCAGTCGCTGACCTTGCCCCACAGCTCCTCCGGCATCTTCCAGAGGTGCCCCTTGTGGTAGTCGGACAGCAGTCCGTTTATTTCGATGGGTGCTTCATAGATTGAGATCTGTCTCATTTTTTCTCTTCCTTTCGGATAAATATCTGCGGATAATATCGTATATAAGCTCGATAGCGGCTCTGCCGTATCGGCTGTGATGTTGAAGCTTATTGATGCATGATGCGGACGATGCCGACCGTAAAATATAGAATGGCAGACCGAAAGCCTGCGAAGTACGAGTCAAGAGTCTGCAGTGAGGTGTCGGAGGATTAAAGCGTGCGGCAATCAAGCTCAAGAAAATAGCGTGAACCGGCTGCGGTATTAAGATGCACGGTACCATCCGAGACCGATGCTTCTGCTCGAAGTGATGCGCTTGTTGCACTGCATGCCCGGAGTCCCTGTGCGCTCAGCACGCATTCTCCGTCGATGTGTGAGTCTACGGTCACACGGCGAACTGCGCCGTCTATCCATTCAAGGTCGACGGTGTATCCGGCGCAGCGTAATCCGCTTGCCTTGCCGGTGCTCCACTCCTCCGGCAGTGCCGGCAGCAGATTGATAACTCCGTCGTGCTCTGTAAGGATCGACTCGGCGAGTGCCGAGATGTCGCATAGCCGACAGCCGGACGGCTGCAGCCCTGCGGGCAGCTTCAGTCCGTTCCACAGCTTTTGTGTCGGGAGTGGAAGCACGCCCGCCGATGATATGAGCAGATTTCTGCCGAGATTGAAGTAGAGCATAGGTACGAGCGAGCGATATCTGCCGGCGCGGTAGCCCGAGAGCAGTGCATCGAGTGTCAGCGCTGAGGATTCTCTGCGCTCTGCCTCAGGGGCTGCAATGTTTATATCGCATACTCCGAATAGCTCTGAATATACCTTTTTGTGCTCTGTGAACGCCGCCTCGTAGCTCCCGCACTGAAAGGCGGGAAATATACTGTCGGTCCGAGCGGCATCCGAGACGGAGACGGCGAGATATGCTGTCAGTGTTTTTGCTCCGCTGACGGTGAGTGAGTCCACGTCAGCCTGTATCTTTCCGTCGGTCGACTCTATATGCAGTGCCGTGACAAAACGGCAGCCGCTCGCGATGCCCTCCGCCGACAGTGTACCGGCTGCGGAATCAGCACGGTAGACGGCATCGGGATCTGCCGGTATTTCGGACATCCGCAGCTGCCACGTTATCGGTTTTGATGCCGAGAGTCGGATGCAGAGATTACCGAGTTCTCCGTGCGACGCGAAGAATTCACGCTTAACAATGAGGCTTCCGATAGCTCTTCCGGATTTGACGGCGGCGTTTCTCAGATCAAGCTCACGTGCAAATTCTCCGCCGGATATCGGAGAGCCGAAAGCATCAAGCTCGGTGAGCGACAGCACACCTGCGGGCATTGCAATGCCGGCTTCGAGAGGCGCGGTGTCACCGTCGGTCGGCAAACCGTCTGCCGCTGCAGCGTATGGAGTGCCGCTTTCGGGCATTCCTCCGAGCAGCATGTGTGCACGGCTCAGCAGCATGCGGGAGCGCAGCGGCTCCTCGGGTGCACGCTCTGCGCATACGGCGCTGTACAGCTGTGCGTGAGAGAGCATTACCCGTTCCGTTTCGCGTTCGGTCCCGCAGATATTTGCGGCGATTCTGCCGTTGCCGACGGTCAGACCGTCGTATGAGTCGGTCGCCGGTCGGTTGTATTTCATAACGAGAGTGCTTTCACACTCCGTGAGTCCGAGTGATTCCTTTTCCTTCATCGGGTTAAACCTCCGTAGGGCAGGGTGCCGAGCAGGCGGCACGGGTCTTACCCATGGCGCGTGTCGGCGTGACAACCGCTGTGTGTCGAATTGATACCGTCGAATTATACCATGACTTAACCGCATTGTCAAGGAAATACAGAACAATTTTCCATCATATTTATTATATAGTGAGTTTTGCACGATATATGGCGATTTTTTGCTTGCCGTGAGACGGAGCTGCGCTGCGCCGATGACCGCATATTTGCGATATAATCGACGTTTGTGCGGGCAAAACCGGGGAGTGCAAATCGTGCGGCATAGAAACGGGTGAAAATTGTTATATTATTGTTCTATAAAAGTTATAGAAAATTACATTTTTAAGTGATACTATAAGTGTGACGTAGTGTAATGTCGGGCTTTAACGACAGGCCCTTCTGCGGTACGAATAACGGTCAGAATGAGAGAACTAAGATGAAGAAAAAAAGACTCCTATCCCTTATCCTCGCCGCCCTTACCGTATCTGTGACACTTGCCTCGTGTGTTGGGCAGACAGGCGAAGACGAGACGACAGCCGGCGCTGAAACGACCGTCGGTGATGAGACCCCGGATGAACTTGTACGTCAGCTCTACGGCGAGCGCGATTACGGCGGGCGCAAGCTCCGTATTCTCGCGGTCGGCGCAGGCGCGCAGTGGTACAATCTTATCGGCAGCGAAGCCAACGAGGTCTGGTTTGAAGATGCCGGCTCGGATCTGCTTCAAAAGTCGGTATACGAGCGCAACAAAAGCTCCGAGCAGCTCCTGAATATGGAGATAGTCCCGATGTGGTGTAACTCGTCACAGGAGGTTCGCGAAAAGGTAGTCTCCGCCGCGCTTGCGAACATAGATGATTTCGACGTTTCATTTGCATCGCTCCCCGAGCAGATGACTGCTGCGGCGAACGGCGCTCTGCTCAATTTGAACGACTACGATTCCTTTGACGGCACGCATAGCTGGTGGAACGAAAAGTTCGTTAAGAATATCACACTTTTCGGCACGGATATCTACGTTATCGCGGGAGCGATAAACATATGGGACGACTGCTCTATCGAGGCGCTTATATTCAACAAGGACTATATCGAGCGCCACGGCTGTGACGATCCTTATCAAATGGTCTTTGACGGAGAGTGGACTATCGACAATCAGCGCGTGCTGATGAAGCAGTGCACCGCGGATGTCAACGGCGATCAGGATATGGACGATGCCGACAACTGGGGTGCAAGCGGAATAGGAATTATTCTGTATTCCGGATTATACGGGCTCGACACCGGAATAACCCGGATGAACGAGGACGGCTTTCCCGAGCTGACCTGCACGACGGAAGAGCATATTACCAAGGTGCAGTCGTATTTTAATACCGTAATGAACAGCGACGCTCTGTATCAGCAGGGCATTAACGGCGAAAAGACGTATTATGATATGTTTACGGACGGGCAATCGGCGCTTATGATGGCGAATCTTACGAGTCTGTTCGGACTGCGCAATATGGAGGATGAGTACGGAATCCTTCCTCTCGCCAAGTACAATGCCGAGCAGCTCGATTATACAGGCAAAAACAACAGCGATTTTTATACCTGCTATGCCGTACCGAAGAGCTGCACCGACCCGGATTTTGCGCTTGCCGCACTCGAGGTCATGAGCGGATATTCGGTAGATACGCTCGATTATAACCTGCATGAAATTCTCTTTGCATCAAAGCTGACTCGCGACCGCGAGTCGAGACAGGTCCTTAAGATATTGCAGAATACCATTTCGTTCGACTGGGCATATGTCGGCGACTGGAGAGGAAATCTTGTCTCCATCTACGATCTCAAGGCGGGGTGGCCGTTTACGCTCGCTTCGCGACTCGAGTCGGAGGTCGACTCGGCTCAGGCTCGGCTCGATAACATGATAGAGGGCTTTGCCGATCGCTCGGGCGGCTGATTTTCCCGTGAGCATCGTGCTCGACCTCGGCGGCTGCTCGGCGGTCGGACATGAGCACCATATTTGAAAATTTCCCCCCTAAAAGGAGAAATTAATATATACCAATCCGGCATGCCGCACAGCGGCGTACCGAAAACTACCAGGAGGAAAAGATGAAGAAATTTATCAGACTTGCGTCACTCGCTATGGCGGGACTCGCAGTTGCCGCCTGCCTCGCATCCTGCGGGGATGACAGCGGCAATAAGGGTACGGAGACAACAACGGCTTCCGGCGCAAGCGACAGCAACAGCACCGTTGATAAGGTTAAGGATCTCTACGGCAGCCTTGACTACAGCGGTCGGAAGTTCCGCATTCTCGCCCTCGAAGCAGGCGAGCAGTGGTATAACTTTATCAGCGATACCGCAAACGAGGTATGGTTTGAGGACGCCGGCTCTGACGTTCTTCAGAAGGCAATCTACGAGCGTAACGATCAGACTCAGAAGCTCCTCGGCATAGAGATCGAGCCCGTATGGGGCGGCGGTTCCGAGAATATCTATAAGCGTCTTGTTCAGGATACCGCAGCGGGCGTTGACGACTACGATGTGGCGTTCCTTTCGCTTGCAAACGCACTTACCGCAGCTCAGGGCGGTACCACAATGAACTTCAACAATACCGAGACCTTCGATCCTACTCACAAATGGTGGGACGAGAAGTTCATCAAGGAGTGCACTCTCTATAATGAGGATCTGTACGCTGTTGCAGGAGCCCTCAACATCTGGGACGACTGCTCCAACAACTGCTATATCTTCAACAAGGATCTCCTTGAGAAGTACGACGTTGACAGCCCCTATGACTCTGTATTCGACGGCACTTGGACGCTCGATACCCTCGTTGAGGATATCAAGAAGCTGACCGTTGATGTAAACGGTGACCAGGATTTCGACGAGAACGATAACTGGGGTATCGGTACCTACGGCAACGGTGTAAGGTTTGCACTTTGTGGCTTTGACGGCGGTATCGCCAAGATGGCAGAGGAAGGCTATCCCGAGATAGTCTGCAACAATGAGACGACCATTCAAAAGTGCAAGGATTGGTTTGACAAGGTAACTAACTCCGACTGTCTCTACAATCAGGGAGTAAACGGTACCACATCTTACGAGGATCTGTTTGAGCAGGGGCAGCTCGGCTTTGGTATGACCAACCTCACTCATCCCTTCAAGCTTCGTAATATGAGCGATGAATACGGTATTCTTCCCGAGCCTAAGTACAATACCGAGCAGCAGGATTATACCTCAACCGTTAATACTGCATTCTTTACTGCGTATGTTCTTCCCAAGAACTGCCAGGATCCTAACATGGCAGCTGCATGCCTCGAGGTTATGAGCGGCTTCTCCGTTGATACTCTCGACGACAGCCTCCACACCATTCTTTTCGGCTCTAAGCTCACCCGTGACCAGGAGTCGAGAAAGATTCTGACCATAATAAGCGAAACTATCTCCTTCGACTGGTCCGGAATCGGCGACTGGAACAACGGCCTTGCTGCATGCTTCGAGATGAGACAGGGCTCGTCCTTCACTCTCGCATCCAGCCTTGCTTCAACCGTTGACAGTGCACAGACCGGTCTTGACAGCATGCTCGAGTCGTTCTCCACACTTCAGTAATTTTTCATGCTTGCGGATCTGTATCCGGGCTGCCGTGATGTAAGCGGCGAGGATCGCGACGCTGCGTATTGTGCAGTGCCCCTACGCCCGATCGTATTGATTCGATAATATCGGAATAATAAAATCAAGCTCTCAGCACACGCGACATCCCCGAGCCGGGGGTCGGTCCGTGATATCGGACGGTATTGCGGGTGGGCGGCTGCGCGCCGCCCGTGTGCTGAATGCTTTCGCAGGTTTTTCGGTGTGCGAGCCTTCGCGCCGGAGAATCTGCGAAAACATACCGGCACAGACCGGGAGTTTTTCAGCCGTAACCGTTTTCGGCAATTCCGCTTTGCGCTGCAATGCCCGCGCTGCGCCATATTCTATCGGCTCGGCAGACCATGCGGCGAAGCGGTCTCATCGCGCTCTTTTTCGCAGCTGTGCTGCGTCGGCGGGGGAAGAAACAAACAGCGCATATTACCGCAGCCGTCTGCTGCGGATAATCAAGTACATACCCGCAGCTGCGAGCAGGCGGCGTGTGTGAAAGGATGAAACACTAATGGAGCACTATCTCGTAAAAGAAAAGAAGCCTCTCCTGCGCTTTGTCGTAACAACAGGAGATCAGAGAAACCCAAGCAATGCCTTTGAGGCTGCTACCGCACTTACCGAGGTCATTCGCGTCATGTCCGGAGCAGAGACGCCTATTATAGCACCCGCCGATACTGCGGAGGGCGAGCAGACCTTTGTTATCGCAGTGACCGGCGACGGCACCGATCCGGAGCTCAAGCTCTCCGGCGACGCATTTTCCGTCAGCGTAAAGGACGGCAGCATTCGTATGAGCGCGGGCAATGCGGTGGGACTGTGGAATGCGGTCGGCTATTTTGCATCCGCTGTTCTCGGCTATGATGCCCATACCGGTGAGGAGCCGGAAAAGAAGGATACGCTTCCGTTGCCGGAGAACCTTACATATGAGTTTGCAGGCTCTCCCGCGCCTCAGCCTATCCCCGAGGTGGCTGATACCGGAGCTTTCAAGGTGAAGGTCGCAGGCAGCACATATTATGAGGAAATGCTCTCGCATAACTGCTATCTCTACCCGGAAAATGTTGTTCCCTGCCTGCTCTGGACCGAGACCTACAAGACCCTGCTTGCACGCGCGGTAGCCACCAAGCGTCTTGTATGGAATACCTCCGGAGAGTGCAAGTGCGAACCCTGCCGTCATCAAGCGGAGGAGACCGGTGAGCATGCATACGGCTTCTGTCACTGTCCGTCATGCAGCGCTGTTGCTGAGAAGGAGGGAACTCCCGCAGGCGCATATTTCCACCTTGTCCGTGATGCCGCAGAGCATCTTGCAAAGATAGAGCCCGACGCATATCTCACAATCGTTGCGACCGGCATTACCCTCGACCCGCCGAAGAAGCCGCTTGGAGATAATGTTCGCGTTATCGTAACCGATAAGCTGCTCTGCTCATCTCATCCCGTCTCGCCCGATTCCTGCGAGAAGAATTCGGAATTTGCAAAGAAGCTCGCAGACTGGAAGAATAAGTGCGGCAGCGTTTGGGTGCTTGACTTTACTGCCGACTACTTCTACTTCCCGTCGCTCTTCCCGAATCTCGATATCGCCCGCAAGAATATCGCATACTATAAGCAGATAGGTGTTGACGGTGTATTTATGCAGTTCGATGAGATGCAGTCCGAGCTTGAGTTCGGCTCTTATCGCAAAGCAATGCTCGACCGCCTGCTTGCCGATCCCGATATGAGCGATGAGAAATACGAGGAGCTTAAGCGCGCTGCACTCATCAATATATACGGTGTTGATGCCGCAGACGGTGTACGCGAGTATATGGATGCGATCATCGAGCGCGCACGCGACGGCAGATGCTGGAATGTCCGCACACAGCCTCGCGATCTGCTGCCTCTCAAGCGTGAGGACGGCAGCTATGACCTTGACTTTGCACGCCGTCTCTACCGCATGTGGGAGAAGCTGCATGCACATCCCGAGGCGCTCGCAAAGAATAAGCTCTATATCGCTCGCATGCTCTACACCATGTATCAGGCAAATCAGCTCTCGTATTCCAAGGCTCAGCTCAACGAGTGGATGATGGATGCCATCGACATGAATGACCGCGGAAGAGCCATCGAGTATATCATCGCCGACTGATACGGCGCGGCGGTGCTTGCTCCCGGACGCAGTACCGACGCAACTATTCAAACATAAGGGGACCCCGCAGGGGGGAATATATAATGGAAAACAAAGAGACAACCATACTTTTTCAGGGAGACTCCATCTCTGACGGCGCAAGGTATAAGGATCCGCTCGCGCGAAAAGACCTCAACCATCAGATAGGTCATACCTTTATCTACACCATCGCCTCGACCTTCGGATATAAATATGCGGATAAGCATATCCGCTTTGTCAACCGTGCGTGCTCGGGCGATAATCTTGAGCTTATCTATGATCGCGCTGATGAGGATGTGTATCCCGAAAATCCCGATGTATTCAGCATTCTTGCCGGCTGCAACGACTACTACCTGTGGAAGGACGATCCCGACCACATGGAGGAGTTTGACGAGACCTATCGTAATATGTTCGACGATCTGCGCGAGCATAATCCCGATATCAAGCTCGTTATGTGCGAGCCGTTTGTAGCGCCCGTCACTCTTCCCGAGGATGAGTATAAGGCTCGCCGCACGATGATTGAGCAGGAGATAGAGCTCATGCACCGTATCGCAGAGGATTACAATGCAGTATATGTTCCGCTGCTGCGCCCGTTTGATGAGGCGACCAAGGTCCGTGAGGCATCCTATTGGATCTGGGACGGCATTCACCCTACCGAGGCGGGTCACGGACTTATCGCTCATGAGTGGGTAAAGGCGGTGCTCCCGTCGGGAATTCTCGGCTTCACCGAGTGATAGTAGTCGCGTAAATCAACATAGGTTCGCCGTCTGAACTGCACCGCCGCGCTGTGAGCCTCGGCAAGAGATGCCGAGACATGCTTTTAAACAACAAAATAACCGTGTTCGACATACCCTGCGGGTGTGACGAACACGTTTTTTTGTTATTTTGTTGTTCTGAGTGCTGTCCGAATGAAGTCGACGCAAGCGCGGCTGCCCGAATGCATCGAGCGACGTGCGGTCGATTAAATTACGCTTTCGCTTACCTCTTCAAGCCCTTTGCGAGCGCTATCAGATTATCTATCTGCTCGCTGCTGAGCTCTTTAGCGATAGTGTACAGCTCGCGCGCTTTTGACGGGTCGGGCGAGTCTATGTCAAAAAGCTCCGTCGGAGTTATTCCGAGATATTCGCATATATAGAATATACCTGATAGTGACGGCATTGATTTTCCGCTTTCGATATTATTGATATAGCCCGGGTTTTGTCCCATCGACAGACTCATGTCACGTGCGGAAACGCCCTTTTCCCCGCGCAGCTTTGCCAGTCTCAGTGAAAAATCTTTTTCAGTCACAGTATCACCGCCTTTATAATATTGTAACCTATATATAAGCAAAATATATTTGTATACAGATGTTGATTCTCTTGAAATGTTGGTTTATAGATGTTATAATGTCTCTATGTAGGAGGTGTGAGATAATGTATGACAAACAAGAAGTATGTTGCTTTATTGGTCATAGAAGGGTTGGTGAGAAGGAGACACTTAAATTATGAATTTACTCCGTTACCGAAAAGCTGATAAATAGTGGAATGCGTGTCTTTTTGTTCGGTGACCATTCGGAGTTTAATGATATGTGTTATGAAGCGGTAACCGAATTGAAGTAGTTGTATCCGCAAATAGTAAGGGTGTTGTACCGAAAGGATTATCCAAAGGCCGATGCTTATACTTTGCAGTTTTATCTTGATGAATTTGATGACTGTATTTGCCCTGACGGAGTAGGCTATGCCGGTGTGGCTGCATACGTTGAACGAAATAGAGCAATGATTGCTCAAAGCTCGGTGTGCGTCTTTTATTATGATACTGATTACAGAGCAATTTAACGGAAATATATCAAGAACAGAATAATAACTCGTGAGACAAAAAGCGGGACAAAGCTTGCATATGATTTTGCGGTGTCGCAAAATTTGAAAATAATTAATTTGTTTGAGAATGATATAAAAGAACAGAGTGTTTTTCTGTCGTCTGCCGCGCACGGCGTAACAAAAAAATTACTAAAAAAGAGCTAAAAGTAATTGTATTTTTGCCCGTGATGTGATAGTATATTATGAATAGAAAAATACAGTGCGAAAGTGTTTGTATTTTTCGATGTGCGGTCTCGCGCATGCCGCGGTGACCCGTAAAATGATACTTATTCCGACTGCCGCGACGCGGCCTTCGGTTTCGGGAAGGGGACAGATGCATGAGCTCGATAGACAACTTTATAAAAGAACTCGGCGGAAATTTTATCAGCCTTGTAAAGTCGATAGGAGTCCTTGACGTTTTTGATATCATTCTTGTGGCGGTGCTTATCTATTATGCCTTTAATTTTCTGCGCAATCGCCGCGCGGGAAAGCTCGTTTTCGGTGTTGCGATCTTGTTTGCGTTGCAGCTTCTCAGCGATCTGCTCGGGCTTGTCGCGACGCAGTTTATCCTTCAGAATGTGCTTCAGCTCGGGCTTATCGCGCTGCTGATACTCTTTCAGCCCGAGCTGCGCTCTGCGCTCGAAAAGATGGGCGGAAGCGGGGCGCTGCGGTCGTTCATAGGCATTACCGGAGAGCGTGAGGATAAAGCGACTGCAGCGATCGCCGCTGTCGCCTCGGCTGCCGCGGATATGTCGCGCAATAAGACCGGCGCGCTGATGGTGTTTGAACGCAGTATAAAGCTCGGCGATATCGCATCGACAGGCGTTATTATCGACGCAAGTCCCTCGACATTTCTGATACGTAATATCTTTTTCGAGCCTGCACCGCTCCATGACGGCGCGCTGATAATAAGCGAAGGCAGACTGCACGCAGCGGGCTGCTTTCTCCCGCTCTCGAATAATCCTACGATCATAAAGGACCTCGGAACGCGGCACCGCGCTGCGATAGGAATGAGCGAAAACAGCGATGCGGCTGTCGTGGTTGTCTCCGAGGAGACGGGTATAATATCGCTCGCGCTCGAGGGAAAGCTGTATCGCAATCTTGACGAAATGACCCTCAAGGGCATGCTTGCCGAGCTGCTCGGCACACACAGCGCAAAGCAGACGGTAATCGAAAAGCTGCGCAGCAGAAGAAAGGAGAACTGACCTATGTCATCGGAAAAGAAACCCGAAAATATGCAGACTCCTTTGACCGGGCTGCCGTCCGAGGCGGCGCAGAATGCTGCGACTGATTCGATAAATAATACGGCGAGCTCGGTTGCCGCAACTGTCGGAGATACCGTTACATCGGGAGCGGAGGAGAATGCATCGGCAAATGCCGTCGAGGAGCCTGATGCGACCGCATCGGACATCGCGGCTGAAAGGTTGATGGATAATTCATCTGTAAAAGCGGTTGAGAAAACCGAAACGGCGGGCGCGAGATGCGCGGAAAAAACTGCTGCAAAGACCACAGACATGAAGAATTCCGGCGAGGCTCGGCGATCCCGCGGCGGACGCGAAAAGGGCGAGGACAGCGGCAGACGCTTTCGGATCTTCGCACGAATAGCTTCGGTGCTTATTGCGTTCGGTATCTGGGCATATGCCGCAGAGAACGATACCGTCCGCAGCGAGGTTTCGCTCAAGGGCATTCCGATTACGGTGAGCGGCGAGCAGTCGAGCACACTTTCGGTAATCAGCGGCTATAATAACACGCTCGATGTCGTTCTCTCGGGAAACAAATCCATCATCCGAACGCTCAGCAGCTCGGATGTGACGGCAAGCGTCGATATTTCCGATTACACCTCGGCAGGCAAATATACCGTTCCGATTTCTCTCGACCTGCCTGACGGCACGAGTGTTGTTTCGCAGAGCCTGACCGACATTTCGGTTTATCTCGATATTTCTACTTCCGTGACCGTTCCGGTCAATGTAAAGTACACAAACTATATGATAGAGGAGGGGTACGAGCTCGGAGAGGCTGTGCCGAGCGAGTCCTCGGTCACCGTTACCGGGCCGAAATCGGTGGTTGAGAGGATAAGCTATGCACTTGCGGAGCTTGACCTCGGAAAGGTAGAAAAGACGGTCAAAATGTCGTCTAAGCTCTCGCTTGTTGACTCCTCGGGGGAGACGGTGACAAATCCGTACGTCAAGCTGCAGACGAGCGAGGTGACGGTCACGGTGGCGCTGTATACCGAAAAAACAGTGCCGCTCTCGGTCGATACCAAGTACGGCTATCTCACCTCGAAAAACTCTGTGATAACCGTTACTCCTTCGTCCGTAAAGGTCAAGGGCGAGCCTTCGACGCTTGACTCGCTCGATAAAATAACTATTGCAACTCTCGACGAAAAGCATCTGAGCGGCGATAACATGACGCAGAAGATCGTACTGCCGGACGGAGTGTATATGACCGACGGCACCGAAACCGCGACGATAAGTGTAAGGCATGTCGGAACGTCGCTGCGTACTATGACGGTTGACAATATAACCGTGGAAAATCCGAGTAATCTTTCCTATGAGCTTGTGACCGAATCTGTTGAGGTCAAGCTGAGAGGACCGACCGAAACGCTCGCGGAGCTGACATCGGATTCGGTCAAGGCGACGCTTGAACTGAGCTTTGATAAGAGCGTGTCCGGCAGCTCGTCGGTGCCGCTGAAGATAACCGTATCCGGGGCGGATGGGGTCTATGAGATAGGCGATTATTCTGCCATAGTAAAAATCAATCCCTGATCGGCGAGGCTAAAAAAGCGCAGACCGAAAAAGCGAAAACAGATTATTATAATTGAGCTTTAGTATGTTCCATATAACAGGTAAGGGGTCGGAATCCTGACGGATTCCTGCACAAGGTTATACGTTTTCGCTTTTTCTACCGCCGAAAATCGCCTCTGCCGTACGCAAGTACGGCGACGTGAC
>ERZ827496.3262-NODE-3262-length-14431-cov-7.210698_pt1 | contig 14431 bp, 10 predicted proteins | sample MGYA00519769_ERZ827496 | MGnify/ENA primary metagenome ERZ827496 (study PRJEB31778, sample SAMEA3449327) | human gut metagenome | biome: human gut; feature: human-associated habitat; material: faeces | place: United Kingdom | collected 2010/2012 ...
CTGCTGATTCCGGCTGTGCCGAAGCGGACGGGGCACTGCTGCTGGAAGCCGGTGCGCTGGAAACGCTGGATGCGCTGGCAGCACTGGAGCCACTGCAGGCGGTCAGTCCGAGGGCGGCGGTGGTAAGGCCCATGGCCTTGAGGAAATCTCTGCGCTGGATCTTTCTCATATCCGTTCCTCCTTTTTCAGTCACTGCACCTTTGCAAAAGCTTCGTCGGCGCGGCGGCTGTACAATGCCATGCCGCCGGTCTGGGCGTCGTTTGCCAGATTGATGTTCTCCACAAAGCGGGCCTTTTCCTGCTCAGAGAGCTGCCCGCCCTTCATGGCGGCAGATGCCACAGCACCCATGGCACCGATCATGCCCATCTGGCCCTTCAGCTCCCGTTCCTCGGCCTTGGACATCCGGCGGCCGAACATGCTGGTCTCATTATCGTGGACCCCGAAGATGTGGTCCAGATGCTGCCGTGCGATGTGGGCATAGCCGATCTCCCGCCGGTCCCGCTTGCTGAAGCAGATGACCAGCTCCTGCTTGATGTAGGGGTGGGGACGCATACCCCGCTGGGTCTGGGCCTCGGTGATGCTGCGGGGCTGCACCAGCTTCAGCTTCAGGCCGCCGCCGTTGAGGGTGGGTTCCTGGCCCGGCTCCTTGGCGGGGGTCTCGTCCAGATACTCCTCGTAGCTGGCGATCTGGTCGTAGCGGATCAGCTCCGGCATCTTGCCCCGGCCGCCGGTGCGGTCGTCGATGTACAGCATTCCAAGCTCATCGCAGAACACCAGCCCCATTTGCGTCGGGGTGGAGGGGTATGCGTTGACCCGGAACTCGGTCTTGTCGAACACCTCGTCGAATACCCGCTTCATCCGAGCCATGTACTCCATGTGCTCCTTGGCCTCGTCCAGCGTCAGCTCGCTGAGCCGGATATACTTGGAGCACTTGTTGCCGCAGTCATCGCAGAGGAACTGTCCGTCCCGGAGCTTGGAGCGGTGCAGGGTGCCGCACTCCTTACCGCAGACGGCACAGTTCTGTTTTGCGAACAGGTTGGAAAAGAATCCCATCATGGTATGCTCCTTTCATTGCTCTGTATTTGTCAGATCAGGTCTGGTCGCTGTCGTCAAAGGGGTCGCCGCACTCCGGGCAGAACTTGGGCGGGTGAGCGGGGTCTGCCGGCTCCCAGCCGCATTTGTCACACTTATATTTGGGCGTACCGGCGGGCTTGGGTTTGCCGCACTCGGAGCAGAACTTGCCTTTGTTCACCGCGCCGCAGCTGCAAGTCCAGCCTTCTGCTGCCGCCGGGCGGGGCTTGCCGCACTCCGGGCAGAACTTGCCCGTAACGGTAGCACCACAACTGCAGGTCCAGCTGTCGGCAGCGGGCTTCGGCTCCGGCTTTTTGCTGCCACATTCCGGGCAGAATTTGCCGGTAACGGTAGCGCCGCAGCTGCACTTCCAGCTGTCTGCCGGGGCGGGTGCGGGGCGGCTGACCTGCTGGGGCGCGTCCACGCTGTCCGGACGGGCCTGCTGGCCCATAGCGAACAGGTTCTGGGCGCTCATGCCGCCCATACCGCCTGCACCGGCTGCCATGCCCATGCCCATAAAGCCGGTCATGGCACCGGCGGTGTTGCCGGCGGCGGTCTTCATGGCGTCAATCTGACCACCCACCAGACGGGCGGCAGCGGTGGTGGGATCGGTGGTCATGGCGTTTTCTTCCCACTCGGTGATCTTCTTCTGCTGCTCCTCCGGGATGGACAGGGAGTTGATGTTGAAGGAGAACACCTCGATGCCGCGCTTCTTGCGCCAGATATTGGACAGCTGCTCGTTCAGGGCGTCCGAGATCTCCAGCGTGTGGGCGGGGATCTCGTAATACTGCACCTTGTTGGCAGAAAGAGTAGCCAGCGCGGGCTGCAAAGCGTTCAGCAACTCGCTCTTCAGCCGGGGTGCGATCTCGGATGCGTCATACTGGGTGGAGACGTTGCTGCACACGTTGGTGTAGAACAGCAGCGGGTCGCAGATGCGGTAGGTAAAGCTGCCGTTGCACCGCAGGTTCACCGAGAGCTTGTAGCCCCGCTCCTCGCTGACTACCACACGGAAGGGAATGGGGGTGGCGGTGCCGTACAGGATCTCGCCCAGCTCCTTGGTGTTGATGTAGTACACGCGCTGATCCTTGCCGGTGTCGCCGCCGTAGGTAAAGCGCTTGGCCACGGTCTGGAAGGTGGCTGCCAGACTGTCGCCGAAGTTGCCGGTGAACACGCTGGGCTCGGTGGATGCGTCAAAGGTGAATTCGCCCGGTTCGGCGCACACCTCCACCACGCGGCCCTGCTCCACAATGAGCATGCACTGTCCGTCTGCCACGGCGATGCCGCTGCCGTTGGTGATGATGTTGTCCTCGCCGTTGTTGGAGCTGCGGCGGGAGGTGCGCTTCTGGCCCTTGACCATCAGCACATCCTTGTCCAGAGAATCGCAGTAGAAAAATTCCTTCCACTGGTCTGCAAGAGTTCCGCCCAGTGCGCCCATACCTGCTTTGATAAGACCCATAGTAATTTCCTCCTGTTATTTGTTTGTTATAAGCGACAACGCTTTGTCATCGCATTGCGTTCGGTTTCGGTCACGGTACAAGGGTTAGATCCGGGGTGTCGTTTTTCCAGTAAATGGGACGCGTGTCCCGGTCAAACAGCACTTCTCCGGCGCGGTATTTCAGGCTGCAGCCGCTGGGGCTGCCGTCATCGTTCAGCAGAATGGCCCCGAACTTGCAGGGCCTGCCGTTCTGGTCGGTCAGTTTAAAATACAGCTCGGTGCCGTCCTCGGTGCGGCCCTGTGTTCCCTCGGCGGTGCCGGTCAGAATGCCGTTCCACCCGTCCCATTCCACGCTCATGCAGCAGCTGCCGTCCGGCAGGAAGGTCATCCAGCGGATGCCCTTTGCGGCCTCGTCTCCGGCGCGGTAAGTGCCCCACAGCCTGCGGGGGATGGCGGTGAAGCCGATGTCGTCCCATGCCTCGGTGCGTTGAAAAACGTACCAGACCTCACTGCCCTTTTTGGGGCCGGTGGACTGCATCCGCAGCGAGCGGTCCTCCATCATGGAGATGGTCCAGCAGCTTCTGCCGTCCTCGCTGAGACTTGTCAGGTTCCAGCCCTGACTTTTTTCCCCGTCCCAGCCGGTCACAGCGCCGGCATTCAGCTCTCCGGTGCGGGTCTCGGCAGCAGACTGGATCTGCGGGCTGACGTATGTTTCCCGGATGAAGGAGACGGTCACCGTGCCGGTGATCTCGGCCTTTTCCAGCCGCAGGGTAAAGCTTTCGTTGCGGTCGGCGGGGGTATAGCTTTCACCCTGCGTCACCGCCGTGACTGCCATCCACTCGGCCAGCACCTGCTGCTCCCAGTCCTGCGGCAGCGGCTGCGCGTCCAGCGGGATGGTTGGGGCATCGTTCACAAACTCTCCCCCGGACGCGCTGAACCGGCGGACGAAAAAGGTAACGTTCCCTGCTTCGTCAAACGAAAGCGGCAGCTCATCCAGTGTAGCCCACCATGCGGTGTTGCCCTCTTTCAGGCTGCCGGGGGGCAGCAGCCCCCGCTCACAGGCGGTCTGCCGGTCCAGCTCATCCCGGCGCTTTATGTCGCGGTACAGTGCTTCTTCCAGCGCGGCGGGGTCTGCCCCCATGCGCTGCAGCAGCTGGATGGCGGTGAGCTGGTTTCCACTTTCAAAGTCGAAGCACCAGCCATTGTGGAAGGGCGCATCCGTACCGCCGTAGCAGCTGCTGACCACAAGGCTGACGCAGTCGCCGTACCAGCTGGTGTTCCAGTTCATCTCAATGCAGATGTCCCACACGTCCGGGTCGGCTGCCGCCGGGCAGTCTGCGTACTCCTGCACATCGTATTCGTAGAGCCGGGCGATCTCGGCGTTGATGCGGGCGGCATCGGCGCTGTCGCTTTCCAGCCGGGGCAGATGGATGTTCAGCCGAACCTTGCCGCCGTTTTCCGCCTGCACCACCTTTTCAAGGGTGTACTGCTCGGTGATCGCCGCGGTGGCGTGCATGGAATCCAGCGGGGTCGATTTCAGTTCCCGGCTGCCAGCCGGGCGGGCAGAGGCTGCGGTCTCTGCCCCGCAGCCTGCCAGCAGTGCTGCCAGCAAAACTGCCGGTATCCAGCGGAATGCTTTGTGTTTCATGGTGGTTCTCCTGTGTTCTCAGCAGCTCCCGCCGGGGTCAGTTATCCGGGCAGCGGGTCAGCTGCAGCTGGGTCTTTCCCTCGGCAAAGGGGTTTTGCCCGTCGATCATGGTAAGGTTCAGGGTCTCGTTGTACAGGTCGTACTTCACCGCCGCCACAAAGGTGATGCCCGGCATCCCGTCTGCCGTCTCGCTGGTCCAGACACCCAGCACCATGCCCTCCGGCACTACGCCCAGATAGTTGGCGTAGCCCTGATAGAAAACGTTGTTGTCCTGCACGCCCATCTGGACGGAACCATTGCTTTCCACGTCCATCCAGTCAAACTGGTCGTCCGACATATCGTTGAAGGCACCGACAGCCTCCGAGGGGAGCTCCTGCGCGTTCCACTCTGCCGTCAGGGGAGCCAGCTCCAGCACAGAGCCATCCTCCTGACGCAGGTTCACCTCGCTGCCGCTGCGTTCCAGCGCCACGCCCTGATTTGCAATGTAGATGGGGTCCTGACAGACCAGAGCGCTGCCGAACATGAGGCAGTGCAGCACATCCACGTACTCCACCACGCCGTCCTTGGTCAGCAGATAGACCACCGGGTGGAAGGAGGCGCCCAGTTCTCCGATGCACAGGTCGATATACTCATTATAGATACCAAGGATGGGGTAGGTGCGGTCCTGTTCCAGCCGGATGCCGTAATCCGATTCCCACGCGGCGGTCTCCGGCGTGCGGCGGAGGGTGATGGTGCCCTGCGTTCCTTCCAGCTGCACCGAAGCGCTGCCGTAGGTGTCGGTCAGCACCGTCTGCGGCTGCGGGTCAGCAGCCTGCAGCGGGATCTCCACATCCAGCTGCCGCCAGCCGCTGCCGGCGGTGGAGCTGCACCCGCCCCGGAGCACCAGCCGGTTTTGTTCCGGCAGCAGCAGGCACAGGTCATCCAGCTGGTTGTTTTCCAGCGTGTTCATCCGCATGCTTGCCAGATTGCCGTCGCTGAGCAGGCCCTCGTAGTAGCCGCCCTGCGCCATGTGCCGGTCAAAGGTCTGCATGGCCCCGCGCAGCATCTGCTGCTGCACGGCATCCGGGTCCAGCCCCATGCGCTGCAGCATTTCCGTCACGGAGACCTGCTTTTCGGTGGCAAAATCGAAGCACCAGCCCCGGGAATACCCCGGGTCTAAGCCGCCGTCGTAGCGGAAAACCACAAGGCTTACGCAGTCGCCGTACCAGTAGGCGTCCCAATTGATATAAGTATCCGGACTCCCCTCGTCCTGCTGGGGCTCGATCTCCGGGCTGTCCTCGTACTCTCGGAATTCTGCCGCATACATGGCGGCAAGCTCATCGTTGAGATAAGCGGCGTCCGGGCTGTAGCACACAAGCTGCGGCACATGGATGTTCAGCCTATAGGTGATGTCGTACTCGTTCCGGATGGTCTTTTCCAGCGTGAACTGCTCGGTGATGCGGTCTTTTTGTGCTGTCTGCACCGCCGTGTCTGCAGTGCTTTGGGAAGCTGCGCCGGAGCCTGCGGGGGCAGCAGGAGCCGCCGCGCCGCCGCAGCCGGTCAGCCAGAGAGTCGCCGCCAGCACCGCAGCGGCAAGGCGTTTGTGTTTCATGGTCGTTCTCCTGTGTTCTCAGCCGTAGCTGCGGGTCATCTGCAGCTGGGTCTCGCCCTCGGCAAAGGGGTTTTGCCCGGCGATCATGGTCAGGGTCAGGTTCTCGTTGTACAGGTCGTTCTTGAACGCTGCCACAAATTCGAGCTCCTCATCGGCAGAGATGCCCAGCACCACGCCCTCGGGCACCACGCCCAGATACGCGGCATCGCCCCGATAGATGCGGCTGTTGTCCTGCACGCCCAGCTGGGCGCTGCCGTCGCTGGTCAGGTCCATCCAGCTCCAGCCGGTTTCGGCGGTGTAGTTGTAGGAGCCGGTGACGCTATAGGGGATCTCCTGCGCGCTCCACTCTGCCGACAGGGGTGCCAGTTCCAGCACAGAGCCATCCGCCCGGCGCAGGTTCACCTCGCTGCCGCAGAGTTCCAGCGCCACGCCGTTGTTGGCAATGTAGATGGGATCCTGACAGACCATGGCATCCCCGTACAGCAGGCAGCGCAGCACGTCCACATACTCCACCACGCCGTCTTTGGTCAACAGATAGACCACCGGGCGGAAGAAGCCGTCCTCCTGCTCCCCGATACACACGTCCACATATTCGTTATAAGCGCCAAGGATGGGGTAGCTGTGCTCCTGTTCCACCCGGATGCCAATGTCTCCCCATTGGTCGGTCTTTGGCGCGGGGCTCAGGGTGATGGTGGCCTGCGTTCCCTCCAGCTGCACCTGCACACCGTCGTAGGTGTCGGTCAGCACCGGGGTGTCGGCGGGGGGCAGCGAGAGCTCCATATCCAGCTGCCGCCAGCCTTCTTCGCAGCTGTACTTACCCCGGAGCACCAGTTGATCCTGCTCCGGCAAAAGCAGGCACAGGTTTTCCAGTTCATTGTATTCCAGCGTATCCATTCGCATTTGCGAAAGCTCTCCGCCGAGACGCAGGCTATCGTAATACGCACCCTGCGCCATCTCCCGGTCAAAGGCCTGCATGGCCTGCCGCTGCACCTGCGCCTGCACTTCGTCCGGTTCCAGACCCATCCGCTGCAGCATCTCGGCCACGGTGAGCTGCCGGCCGCTGGCAAAATCGAAGCACCAGCCGCTGTAACGCCACGGGGCGGTGCCGCCGTAGCGGCTGCGCACCACCAGACTGACACAGTCGCCGTACCACCAGTCATCCCAGCCCACACCGATCAGCGGGGCATCGCCGCCCAGCTGATCGGCCTCCTCGTAGGCCTCGAACTCCCGGAAATCCGCTGCATAGATGGCGTTCAGCTCATCGTTGATGTAGGCGGCGTCCGGGCTGTCGCATTCCAGCTTGGGCACATGGACGGAAATGCACTGCACCGCTTCCTCCCCCCACACGCCCGAAACGTTCTTTTCCAGCGTGTACTGGTCGGTGATGCGGTCTGTCTGGGCGGCCTGCGCCACCGCGCTGGGGGTGCTTCGGCTGCTGTCGGAGCTTTGGTCGGCAGCAGCGCTGGGGCTGCTCTGGGTGCCGCCGCAGCCGGTCAGCAGCGCGGCAGCCAGAGCAAGGCTTACAAGGTGTTGGTATTTCATGGCGGGCTCCTTTTCTATGGTGTGGTTCAGCCGTCTCCTATGCCTTGCCACTTGTCGATGATGTAGGCGGCCCAATAGGTCTTGTCGTTGATATCCACCACAGTGATGCCTACCTTATTCACCACCGGGTCGTCCTCATGAAGCCCCGGCACACCGCCGTAGTCCTTGATCAGTTCATCCACCAATTGCTGGAACTGGGCCTCTGTGGCGGGGTAAAGGCGATCCATGCTGTAAAGGTGCTTTCCTTCGTGGTCAAAATCCACGCCTACCCGGTACTGATTGAGCATACGGAAGATGGCCGTGGAGCCGGCACTGTAACCGGCTTCGTTCAGACCTTCCCACATCTTTGCGGAATAGTCGCCCTCCATCCGCAGTCTGAGCCCTTCGTCCGACGGGAACTCCGGGCTGCCGTTATCCACAAACATCTGCACATCTGCCTGAATGGCGTGTTCCAAACCCTTGCTGTACTCGAACTTGATGTTCTCCACCTTTCGCCGGGCCAGCTCTGCGTTGAAAATGGTCAGAATTTTCTGCCCGTCCCGGATCACAGGGATCGGCGGCGAGGGAGGCGTTTCTGTGGCAGAGCCGGAACTTGTGGAGCCGGAGGAGCAGCTATCGTCACAGGCTACCAACGCCAGCATCACCGCCGATGCGCCGGAGAGCTTCAGGAAAGTCCGTCGGTCATATCGTTTCATGGGGGTGCTCCTTTCTATAAAGCCCCGGACACAGGGGGAGTGTGCCCGGGGCAAACAGGGGGATGTCTTGATGTCTTGTTATCTTATGCCGTTTTGTTCCAGAACACAGTAGCGATCATGTAGGTCTTGCTCTGAACCACCGGGCAGTAGATGCTGATGAACTCTGCCTTCCGGCTGAGACTATAGTCCAGGATTTTATCCACAAATTTCTGAACCACCGCATCCTCGCAGGAATAATCAAACGTCAAGGATATCTCGCCTTCGCTAGACGGTTCAGAGACTCCGGCAGCTCCTCCAAGTTCATACTTTTGCTTCATTGTGTATTCCCACGCTGCAATCTCACCCAGCTTCTTCATATCTTCAGGTGTCAGCGTATGCACCGGTTTTTGTGCGTTCTCGAAGATTCCTCCTTGGATTTTTATGGCTTCCTGCGCCTCCTGATTGAGGGTCAGCTGCTCATGGTCAACCAGACCTGCATCAAACTTTTCCTTCCAGACCTTGTTGATAGCTGTCAGCAGCTCGGCTTCCTTGCCGGTGGGTGCTGCGGGAGGTGCGGGAGGTGCGGAGGGTCCACCGCAGCCTGCCAGCGAGAGCGCCACAACGGCTGCGCCGGTAAGGGTGAGGAATTCGCGTCTGTTCAGTTCTTTCATGGGGGTGCTCCTTTCGATACAATATTTTATAGATTACGGTTCGGGACTTGCGGGAAGTCCGTGCATCCCTGCCCCGCTTCAGATCGGTGCAAAGTTTACCATTACCGCCACCGTATAGGTCTTGCCCTTAATGGTGGGGCAGTAGAGCCCGATCATCCACTGCTCGGGATGCGGACTCGCCAGTCCATGCCCGGCCAGACGCCGCACAAACTCCCTGACCTCGCTCGGATTACGAGGATACAGTTGCTTTAATTGCATACCGTCATGGGTGCTGTTAGAAACTCCCACAGTCCCCCGATAGCTTCCGTTTCCATATTTGTTCCTGATTTCTTGTATCATTTCAGACTCACGGAGTTGGTACTCGTGGAATACATCATCAGGCAAGTTCCATTTGCGGTAATCCTCTTCGTCTACTTCAGGTTCATAGGTTTCAAAGGGGCTGGCTGTAAACTTTGCGAGGTCGGCAGCCTCCTGACAGTAGGCCACAGACTTGCAGATATCAAGTTTGGGATTGGGGACTACGTCTCTGTTGACTTCATACCAGACCTCGTTGATGGCTCTGAACAGGGCCAGCTCTTTGCTCTCAGAGGCCGGAGGTGCGGGAGGCACGGAGGGCCCGCCGCCGCAGCCTGCCAGCGAGAGCGCCACAACGGCTGCGCCGGAGAGGGTGAGGAATTCGCGTCGGTTCATCTCTTTCATGGGGTGCTCCTTTCTGTTTGTCCCCTCTGCTTTTTAGGGGGCTCTGGTTTTGGTATTCTCTGCACTTGCAGTCCGCTCCATCTTATGCTATCCTTATGAATAGAATCCGCAGATACCTGTTGATGCGTTTTGTACATAGTGACAGGTTTTCTGCACCGGCGCAGGACTTTTTCTGGTTGTACTGTACCATACCCGGGAAAAAATTGCCCCCTCAGAAAAGCCGTTTTTGGGGGGCAATTCCAAAAAAATTTTTGGGGTTTTGGGGCTTCCCCTCAAAAAATCCCCCCAAAAAGCCCAAAATTGGGGGGATTTGGGGGCGTTTTCCCCCTCAAAACGGGCAGCTGCAGCCCTGCCTGTGCCGGGTTTCCCCCTCTGGCTGCAATGTGCGGAAAGGAGTTATGAAAAATGGAACGAAGGACATTTTTAAAGCTTGCGGCGCTTGTCCCCGGTCTGGCTCTTGCGGGCTGCGGCGGCAGCAAGACCCTGCTTTCTCCCAAGGACCCCACCATGCTCAGCATCTGGCATGTGTACGGCGAACAGGCCGACTCGCCCATGAACCGCCTGCTGACCGAGTTCAACGACACGGTGGGCAGAGAGAAGGGCATCCTGCTCAACGTGACCAACATGACCAACAGCGCCGCCATCGGCGGCCAGCTGCAGGACGCCAAGGCCGGCAAGCCCGGCGCGCTGGACCTGCCGGACCTGTTCTCGGCCCATTCCGCGGACGCCAGCGCTCTGGGCATTGAGAACCTTGTGGACTGGAACGACTGGTTCACCGCCGAGGACATGGCGGCCTATGTGCCCGGCTTTGTGCAGGACGGCATCATTGACGGGAAGCAAGTGGTGTTCCCGGTGTCCAAGTCCACCCAGCTCATCTTTTTGAACGGCTCCCAGTACGCCCGGTTTGCGGCGGACACCGGGGCGCAGCTTTCCACCCTTGCCACATGGGACGGCTTTTTTGAAATGGCGGGTGCCTACCGGCAGTGGTCGCAGGGCAAGCCCTTCTGCGCGCTGGATTACCCCCTGCGTCTGGTGGAGCTGAACGCGCTGGAGCAGGGCAGCGGCGAGCTGTACAAGGGCATCTGGTACGATCTGACCAACGAGACCTTCCGCGCTTCGTGGATGGAGTTTGCCCGGGCGCTGGTGCAGGGCGATATTCTGATCTCGGACCTGTACTCCAACACGCAGGTGATGACCGGCGAGACGCTGGCGGGCCTTGGCAGCTCTGCGGCCATCCTTTACTACAATGATTTCGTCACCTACCCGGACAACACCACCGAGCCCACCGACCTTCTGCTGGCTCCCCTGCCCCACGCCGCAGGCACCGCCACGCCCCTGATGCCGCAGGCCGGTGTGGGCCTGTGCGCCTTTAAGACCACCGACCAGAAAGCCGAAGCCGCTGCCGTGTTCCTGCGCTGGCTCACCGAACAGCAGCGCAATCTGGAATTTGCCGCCGATACCGGCTACATGCCGGTGTCCAGCGCCGCCTTTGACGCCATTGCGGACTATCCCTTTGAGCAGCAGAGCTATCAGCGGCTGTACGACGTCTACAACGAAATGCGCATCCAGAACACCCCCCTGTCCGAACCGGGCATCGTGGGGTACCACGCCAAGGCCAAAACCTTGTACGACAGCCTGCGCCAGCGCCAGAAGGACTACCCCCAGCGCCTTGCGGACGGTGAAACGCTGGAAGCCCTTGCCGAGGAAACATGGCAGCTGCTGTGTGACAATGCCTGAGCCTGCCGCTCAGCCGGAAAGGAGGGACTTTGATGCACTTTATTGACCGGCACCGTGAAAAGATCCGCCAGAGCCCCATGAGCAGCCGGCTGCTGTGGGCCTGCCTGCTGCTGGTGGTGCTGCTGGTGTTGACCTTTGGTGCGGCACTGTTCCTGTTTGCCAGCCTGCACAACACCAAAAAGGACATCAGCCGCAGTCTGCAGATCCAGTTTTCGGTGTTCCAGAACGATATGGAGCGCTATTTTGATCAGCTGGCGGTCATGGGTGTGAACCTGTCCGAGGACATGAGCGCAGAGGTGGACAAGGAGCTTGCTCTGCGGCAGATGTCCTTTGCCCAGCTGAACGACTCCCCCGAGGTGCTGAACGCGCTGGAGGAGAAAATGATCGAGCCGCTGTGCCGCCGTCTGCGCCAGACCGGCTGTTCCGGTGTTTTTGTGCTGCTGGATGCCACCGTCAACACCCGCATGGAGGGAGCAGAGCATTCCCGCGCCGGGCTGTATGTGCAGAAAAGCGGTGCCGACACCCCCACCGTGCCCCTGCTGCTGTACCGGGGCAGTGCGGAGGTGGGCAAGGCCCACAGCGTGATGCCCCACCGCAAGTGGCGCATGGAGTTCCAGACCGACCAGTTCCCGGACTACGACCGCTGGATGACCCCCGGCAGCGCCCCGCTGTACCAGTCTTACACGCTGACCGAGCGGTTCGAGCTGCCCGGCACCTCGGAGGAGGTGCAGTTGTTTTTGCTGCCCCTGCGGGGGCGGGACGGCACGATGTACGGGCTGTGCGGCTTTGAGATCAGCGAGAGCTACTTCAAGCAGAACTTTGCCCAGCCCACCGGCTTTGACCGGCTGAGCTGCCTGCTGGCCCCGGCGGGAGACGGCCTTGCCGCCGATGCCGCCCTCAGCAGCGGCACCACCGGCGGCTACTACCATGCCCCCCGGAACACGCTGGTGCTGCGCAGCATAGGCGGCGGGCTGACCCAGTTGACCGGCCCCGACAGCGCCTATGCGGGCATCTCCCAGCTGTGCCGCCTGAGCGAGAGCCAGTCCTACCGGCTGGCGGTGTGCATCCCCATGGCAGACTACCGGAGACTGATCTTTTCCGGCAATCTGCAGATGCTGCTCATCGGCCTGTTCATCGCCTTTTTCGTGGTGTTCTGCTGCATGAACTTCCACCGGCGCATCCTCTCGCCGGCGTTCCGGCAGTTCGAGGAGGACCGTCGGGAGTCCCGGCGGCGGATGGACGAGCTGCAGCTGGAACGCCAGCAGATGCAGACTGAGCTGTCCCGGCTGGCGGACGTGTGCCGCAACGAGTCGGTGCCCGATGCCTTCCAGACCTTTGTGGCGGGCATCCCCACCCTGACCAAGACCGAACGCCGCATCTTTGACGGCTACGCCGCCGGGCTGCGCACCCGGGAGATTGCGCAGCAACTGGACATCAAGGACAGCACCCTGCGCTTCCACAACAAGAACATCTACGACAAACTGGGTGTCAGCTCCCTCAAGCAGCTGCAGCAGTTCGTGGCGATCCTGAACTCCGGCAGCGGCAGCACCCCGGACGAAAGCGGCCCCAAGAAGGCCCGCTGAATGGAACATTCCCGCGCCGCAGCTTTCACCGGAAACAAGCAAAAATGAAGGGGCCATTGCAAAATAGCCCCAACGAAAAAAATGAGATAGACTTCCCCGAGAGGGGTTGTCTATCTCATTTTTTGTTGTAAGCTGAAACTGCAATGAACCAACTACAACACAAACAGTAAGCTGATCTCTTACGAAATGATATTGTCAATATCAAATTGTGAATCAGCATCGCATTGACAACGGAAACCAAAAAGCCCGCTTGCTTTGTGACACGAATGTACGGCAACATTTCTATCTGCCGATAACTCAACCTGCGTCAATCGAACGCTGCAATGGAGATGGCGGAGAACAGTTTGCGCGTACGAGCGTTCAGCTCAAGCAATGCTTCATTCTCTCAGCACATCTTCATTGTAGCTTAGGTTTGGGCATCTGTATAGCTCACTGGCTGTGAACTTCTCAGAACCAACACAATTGTAGCAAGCAGGGCAAGCGCATCGCTTTTATGCCCCTTTTGAGTGGAAATTTCCGCACCATCGTAGGTTGATCCAGCAAAAGCGCAAAAATACCAGCCTCCCATAATGGGAAGCTGGCGCAATATCGCACATCGGAGCTCCTATAATGCTGCCATTACAAAGCCGAAAAACGGGCAACGCCTTGCTTTCGCAGCCACAGGTAGATGGGCACGGATAGCAGCACTTCACTCTCCTGCAGTTCCATCTGGCAGCTGTCTGTTCCTGTCATGCTTTCAACATTCAGTCCGTAAGGATCCGAGCCTCCTGTGCTGCTGTCAGCAAGACTTTTGGTGCTGCAAGCCATCAGCACCAGCCCGGTTCCCAGAACTATAAGCAGGAGAAGCAAGGCCGTCCTTATTTTCTGTTTCATTGCAGGGTCTCCTCTTCTTTATCCAGTTATCTAAAAATTGCATCTGCTCTTTCGTATGAAACCAATGCTCTCCGCCCGGCATAACGGTCAGCTCTGCGTTGTTCTTTTCCGCAAAGGCTTTTATGGTTTCCATGGAGGTCAGAGCATCCTTTTCCCCATACAAGATGCGGGTATGGATTTTCCATGAAACCGGATGCTCTCGGACATAGCAGAGATATTTCCACGACAGCGTTTCTCCAAATGTTGTGGGAATTTCCAGTTTCTCTGCAAGTTCTGCTTCGGAGACGTCAGCCCATTGCATCATGTTGCAAATCAGTTGCTCCATATCGACTACTGGAGAAATAAAATAAGCGGTATCCACCAATTTCTCATTCAACGAGGACAAAGATAAAAACGCACCAATGCTATTTGCCACCAGTGTGAGCTTCCCGCAGCGTTTCCGCACTGCCGTAAAAAATCCGGAAAATTCCTCCGTGGCTTCCCATGGAGATTGTGCGTGGTAGTCGAAACCAATTACTTCACAATTAGGAAATAGGGCTTTATAATGCTCGGCCTCTTGTGCCGAACCGCCCTTTCCGTGAACATATACAACAATTTCTTCCATATAAAATCCTCCAAAAAACGCAGCGCACCCCAATTCTATGGGCTGCACTGCGTCTGAGCGTCTGGCGTCTGGCCTGATTCAATTATTCTGCCGCCAATTTCAAAAATTTCTTGTCCGACTGGATGCTCTGGGTCAGGAACCGACCATTCTGGAACAAAGCATAGGTTGTGACAGGTGCAGGCACATTCTGGGCCGTCTCTTTTTCGGTGATGTGAACGGCTTTGAACGGGATCCCATGTTCCTTTGCAGCCTCCTGCACCTTTGGCACCCAATAATAGGTGTAGGGGCACTGGTCGGTATAGT
>ERZ827496.3265-NODE-3265-length-14428-cov-2.640228_pt1 | contig 14428 bp, 24 predicted proteins | sample MGYA00519769_ERZ827496 | MGnify/ENA primary metagenome ERZ827496 (study PRJEB31778, sample SAMEA3449327) | human gut metagenome | biome: human gut; feature: human-associated habitat; material: faeces | place: United Kingdom | collected 2010/2012 ...
TGTAGCTGAATCATCTGATGTTGTTGAGTCATCACTATTACTTTGCTCAGTTGTTGTTTGAGTTGTATTATCATCTGTATCTGCAAATGAGGTATTAACTCCATTTAAATTGCTTATAGCCAATATAAATGTCAACGCTAATAATACTGTCGTGCTTTTTTTAAAAACGTTTTCCATATTAATTCTCCTTTTTTTATTTTTTGGTTTATAAAAGCAGGGAGGTCAACCCCTGCAATTTAATGACTAACTTCTTTTATTTCTTTCGGCTTCCTTTTCGAGCCTCTTTGCGAGCTTTCGCCAGTTCCAGCTCCTTATCTCTACGATTCTTGAGCTTTCTCATAACGCTGTCCCATTTCCCAATATCAATCGGGCGATTATTTTTACGTCTCCTGTTGTTCTCTTCTAAAATATATTTTTCCGTTCCCGTTTCAAATGGATTCGGCTTATAGGAATAAGCTTTTCCTTCTTTTCGGCGTTTTACAAATTTCGCCATTCGTTTTTCGTGCTTTTCTCTCTTCTTCTCTTTATTCTTTAAGCGACGATTCTCCTGTTTGTATGTTTCATAGTATTTCTTACGGTTCTTATTTGGTTTACTCATGCAAAAATCCTCCTGAAATGACTTATTTTTCTCTTATTACAATGGCTTTTATCGCTAGATATATAAAATACCAAGCTAGGAACCATCCGCCGGCAAACGCTGCGAAGGAAAGAGAATCTATTTTATCTCTTACTTCTCTCTTTTCGCCGGGGATAATTTTATAAAATAAATCTCCTATCTTCATGGCAAAACATATAGATATAGAGATTAATTCAAATACTAAAAAAATAGTTATCCACATAGATTATTTATCTCCATTCGTAACTACTGCTCCAGCACCCTGAGTTGTAACCCAACCATGCTCGAGTCTTGCTTCTGCCAGTTTCATTTCAATCAGCTCTTTTGTAATGCTCTTAGCAATTGTCTGGTTGGCGGTGGCTTCAGCCTCTGCTTTTGTCTTCTCAATTTCGGCGTTATTTTTTGCCTCCAGTAGCTTAGTCTCGTTTTCTACTTTTACAGTTTCCTGCTCAACCTGCGCCTGCTGTTTCTTCTGGAGAGCCTGCACACGATTTTCAACAGCCTGTTTAAGCTTCTTGTCTAAATGAACGTCGATGATAGACGCATCTAATACTTCAATTCCATACTTTTTACTGAAATCCTTATTTAAGTAATCCGTAATTTTCTGGTTGATTTCGCTTCTGTTTCCAGAGTAAATATCCATCATACTATAATTTGTAGTAACTTCGGAGATTTTTGATTTGATAACCGTTTTTACCCGATTATTTACAATGTCTTCTCCACTCATACCTTTAAATTTCTTATATGTATCGGCAACATTTTCTTCAATGAATCTATAGCTCATTTGAAAACTTAATCCAATACTTGCATCATCAGATGTTGCAACTTTAAAGGAATCATCTCCTTCAGAGCCTTCTCTTTTATCTTTTGAAAGGACTAACTGCTCGTTTCCAACAGTAAACTCTTTTACCTTATGCATTGGCGGAACAAAATGCCATCCCTGACGATACAGCTCGTCTTTAACGCCGCCATTTGCAGAATAAACAACCCCCACTTTTCCGGCATCAATAACTTTTATGTGCGTTACCGCAAAAATTCCTCCAAAAATCGCAAATACTACTACTAAAACAAGTGCAATAATCTTTTTCATTCGCTTTTCTCCTTAAAATTCGTTACTTCTTTTTTAATTTTCATCTCCATTTCGGAGTTCATATCGTCCATTTTCATCTTATTAAAGACTCTGTTGCCGATATAAATCAGCAATAGACCTATAAAAGCCGCGATAAAAACTCCTATAAGAAAAACCACAAACAAAACTGCTTTCCTCCTCTTCTTATATTTAACAGATCATCAAGTCCTTGAATATCATGTTTCATCCTCCGACTCAAAATCCTCTGTTGTATACAATCTCTGTTCAACGGAATAAGTTCCTTTGTTTTCTCCGTCATCAGTAATGATAGTCATTGCAATCATCACTACATCATCTTCAAGTTGCAAATTAATTTTTTTCGCCATAGGCCCTCCTTACGCTGCATCCTCAAGTTTCTCTTCTTTGTATGTCATATAGTTATTTAAACTATTGAGCATCATATTATAATCTTCTGTATTTACCCCGGAAAATTTTACGTTTGTGCCGTAATTTTCAACGATATTCTTAAACCATTCAATTGAAACGGCTTCATCCATTTCCAGTTCGTATGATTTAGCAACAATCTTCATTAATGCCGGAATATTCTCTGCATCAAATATTCTTGAGTTATTATCCACTTCGGCGCTCCAATCATTTAGTACAGAGGAGTACAGCTCCATATCGGAGATATCTTCTTCTGAGTATTTATTGCCGGAAACAAATTCCTGAATGGCTTTATCCGAAGAATCATTCAATCCTTTTATGAACATTAAGCTTCCAACAGCGGCTCTTATTTTATTCATGTCTCCGGAAATCGCATTTTCCATAAGATTTGTTGAGCAGAAATTCTCCACATAATCGTCAATTACGCTGTTCGTCTCAAAAGATTCAACTCCTTCGGAAACTTCTATTCCTAAGAATTCATTCATCAATGATTCAATGTGTTCTAATTTCTTTCTAACTGCAGCTCTTCCTTTTGTTCCAGCGCTGTAGTCAATGTCTTCTGTTGTAACTCCATCGACTTTTCTGTTATGTAACTCTTCTTTATATGCAATCAAAAATTCTACAAACTTCTCATCTTCTGTTTCTGTGCGGCCAATCTCCGTCTTTGTAAACCGATCAAATAAAGTGAACCACACAAATGAGTTCTTTGAATCAAATAAATCATTCACTTCGTCAGTTACAACATCATAAAGCCTGTCAATAACTTCCTCTAAAGCATCAAACTGTTTTACCTTTGCATTTTCCTTTAGGTAAGTACAATTGACATCGTTGCTCTTATTCCACTTATCTAAAAAGTTGATTGACATAATAGACTCAATAATTGTCCTGTCTAATTTGCCGTTATAAAATTCAGACGGACTATAATTTCCTTTTTCCTTGAAGAATGGCTTAACTGAAAGCGTTTTAACAATCTTGCTGAAATCTTCTCCGAGATATGTAATTCCTTTCTGGGCAACACTCATAGGTTTTGACTGATTATATCTTCTGATATCATACTCAATCTGTTCCTTTGTGCAGTTAAGGTTGAGTGTTATCTGAAGGTTGTAATTCTTAAATCTTTCCTGCAATTCTTCTGGTAACTGAGAAAACTTCTTGTTTCTGATATCGAACTCGCAATTGATTTTCTTCGGAATACCGTAACTATCGCAAATGATATTTCCATTTTCATCTTTTTCATTTGCTTGATATTCAATCATGCTTCGCTCTACATTTCTGCTTATCTTGAATCCATCATTTAAGTATGAGTAAATAGCCCCAACAAGCCTTTGTTTTCCATCTAAAAGCCATTTGTACGCAACGCCGTTAATATATTGTTCTGCCAGCAGTAATGGGGGGATAGCATTTCCCTGTAGTAAATCTGAGATTAGATTACTCTGCATGATTTTCGACCACTGGCCCGACGCTCTCTGCAATGGATGATTATCTAAAATGCTCCGAGCATCTAACTGTAAACAGATTGAGATTACAGATAATGCAATCATTTTTGTTTTTTCGCTTGTGCTTGTTGCTGGGGTTGCTGCTGTTTTGGGATTCTTCATAGATGGTTCTCCTTTAATAACTACTTCTTTTTTTACTGTTTTATTTTTTGAACTGATTAAACTTCTCGTCTTCTCAATAGATGTCATATCATTACAAAGCTCATAATACCTGCTTAATGTAATTCCGAGTTTGTGCGCTATCTCTTCAAACGTGTATCCTTCAGACTTTAATTTCGCAATTTCCATCTGCATTGGACTTAATTTGCTGAAATATTCTGCCACCGCTGGACTGCTCCATTCTCCGCAATTATCTAAGAATTCATCTTCTGCTGATGCTCCTCCTTCGATAAGTTCATATGGATTATATTCCTCGTCATCCTCAGTGTAATCCAGAGATTCAATGAGTTTGTCTCCTCCGTTTTTGAGGGCATTTCTCCGCGTCTGTTCCTGCTTAATCTTGTTCGACAAACAAGTATACAGATATCCTTTAAAATCTCTTTTCCCGTCATAAGTATCCAGAATTTGTACGAATACTTCATTCGCAATTGAGTAGCAGTCATCTCGATCTGAGAAATTGGAAAATCTATTCCGCTCAATAATCTTATCGACCATCTTTCTGATTTTCGCAGCATCGTTCCCATAATACTCTTCAATGATTTTTTCTTTATTCACTTTTACCTCTCTTTCGGACACTAACACTTTCAAGTGCCGCAGTACCCCGGCAAGGTTTTCCATATAACGGACGCATTTCACACCCGAAATATGGCTTAACCATGCGGTTTTAGGAAAGTCAACTAAGTAGTTTTTCAATGTTTTCAGGGCACAAACAACTGTTCGTCACGCGAAAACATTTTTTTATATTGCGACTTTTCCCTATTATTTAGTTACTTTTTGGAAAATAATTAAGAAATTTTTATTTGACCTAAAAAGAATTGTGTAGTAAGATAAAGAAACGTAGGGGTATGCTCCAACATATCCTTACAATCTTTGTTCTTTTTTGGACAAAGCATTTGCGTTTCCGCCCCGAGGTGCTCCAACACCATTTAAGGGGCGGTTTTTTATTTTCCTTGTCATAATATACCATGTATTATGTTAAAGTGTCAAGTATTTTTTCGAACCTCTGTTCGTTTTTTCGCTTCCATCTTTTTCCAGCTTAATTTGAAATTTCTTCACCCGTGTATAATCTGCCATATTGCTCTTTATAAGGCGTGTCTCGATATTTGAGCCAAAATGTATCACATTTGCTCCCATATTCACAGTCTAAACATGGATTTTCTGGATATATCTCTCTTATTCTATCCCAGCGTTCATTACATAAATCTATTAATTCTTTATTTGTCATGCTTATGTCTTCCCTTTTTCTTTTTCATTGAAGAGAATTTTGTTGATACTTTCTTTTTAACGCAATCTTTCAAGAGATTATCCACTTCGATTTTCCCGCCGACTTTGAGCTGATATGAAATTATTGCAGAAATCTTATCGAACAAGTCTTCCGGCAAGATATCCTGCTTAATTCGATTACAAACCAAGCAAGAACATTGCAAATTGTCTATTGCGTCGCTTCCTCCTTTTGATATCGGGACAATGTGATCTATCGTAAAAGAATCGAACGGAACAAATTCGCCACAAATTCCGCAATGCCCTTTTGTCTTATTGTAAACTTTATTTCTTTTTGCTACGCTAAATTGTTTTCGTAGAGACTTCTTCCTTTTTTTACTTTCCTTAGTTCCTTTTGAGGGCTGTTCGAGTATTTCAAATCCTCTTGTCTTCACAGGAGCTTTTAGCCTTGTTCTCCTTGCTTCATCCGACGTAAATTTTGTCGCCTTTTTTAATCCTACGTAATCTACCTTTCCCGTATCGCTCAAGCGTATATATTGGTTTCCTTTTTGCATTACATATAGCATAACCCTTTCTCTCTTTCTTTAATTATTTCTTTACTTACTACTTCTAATTTTCGATCATTTTTTTATAAGAAAAGACCGGATATTCTCCGGCCTACTGTTTGAAGATATCTGCCATCATGTTCGACGCTTTCATTCTTTCTGTTCCGTCTTTGACGATATATTTTCTCGTCGTAGAAGAGCTTTTATGTCCAACGACATCGCGAACAAATTCTATGTCTTTTGTCTTCTCATAAAGTATTGTGCAAAATGCGGCTCTCAATTTATGCGGAGATAATGCCGCGCCGAGAGAATTCAGCGTGTACTTTTTCACCAAATCGGCAATCGAATTGGGATGTATGCGATTCTTTTTTTGCGAAATAAAAAGAGCATCCATTTGATTCTCCTCTCCTAGATACTCTTTCCTTTTTTCGATATAATTTCTTAAGATTGAGCTCAACATATCATTTAAATAATACTCATGAGTCGTATGTCTCTTATCAATTATTGTAAGCTTATTTTCGCTAAAATCAATATCTTCCACGTTGATTTCCGTAAGTGCCGTCTCTCTCATCCCAGTATTTATGAGCAGCATTATAATCGCTTCGTCTCTGCATTTAATGTAACTTCCTTCTTTATTGAGACTTTCTACCGACTCCATTATTTTTCTCAAGTCATCTTCTTTAAAACGCCTTCTTTTAACCGAATCTTCTCTTCTGATTCTTTGAACCATTTTAACCGGATTCGTCTCAATATATCCCTTTAGTTGCAGATAAGAAAAGAAACCCATAAGCACTGTATGGGTTCCCTTTAAATAAGAAGAGGAAGTAGCAGATACCCTTTCCTCTACTTTTCCGGTTTTTTTGTTTTTTACTTTGACCCTTTTCACCTCTCGACTAGCTATGTATCGGCTAATGTCTAAATCCGTAACTTTAGAGATATCTATTTGCTCGTAATCTTCATTTAAGAACGATAAAAACAGTTTAATTTTTCTCACATATTCTAAAACTGTTTTAGGTTCTTTTGATGAAGCCAAATTGTACGCATAATCCTGCAAGTATTTTGGCGAGTCAGAAAGCTGTTTTTGAATCGTTCCTTCAGTTTTTAATCGAGTTTCTAACCTTCCTTTCATTTTTTATTCCCTCCTGTACCTCCTATAATCTGCATCTGCCGCTTTGGGACACTTATTATTTTCACCTGTTACGAGGGGCATATCAATCTTATAGCATTTCTTTGTTTTACTGTCATATTTATAGCCATCGTAATAATTATAAAATTTCGAAAATTCCGCTGTAGTTTTTTCATTTTGCCAATGAGGTGGCTGAACAATAAGTTTCCCGTCTACTTTTGAAAGCATAAGAACATAGATTCTTTTGAGGTCTCTACCAAAGCCGCAAATACTTTCCTCGTCTTCTTTTCTCCTACAGAAGAGCGCCCCTCTCTGTATATTCCATAATTATCTACTTTATATGCTCCTCCGGGAGCTAAATGGTCTACGATTGCCTTATATCTGTATTTCGTGATTTCTACCCCGTCGTGTTGTAAGCCGAAAAGAGCGACATGTTGTGTAGCTAAAGCTATGTACCTATCTCTCTGATATACGGCTGGTATTTCTACGATTCCTTTTTTGGGAATCCAATCTACAACTCCCATCTTCCTTATAAAATCTGGAAGCAAATACTTTTCTGGGTTCGAATTGTATTTTCTAGCTAAAGTATAAGGAGAATTTTCGACTTCTATGTTTGATTTGATAGCTAGATATCCACATATTATCCAAAGAAAAATAACTCCAAGCGGCCAGCCATCTTTAATAATTGCAACAAGCGGCGTTAATATAATTCCTGTGACTATAACTGTAGATGAATATCCTCTAACTCCCATATGTATACCCCCTTTCTGACATTATATCATGGGGAATGTACTTTGTCGTCTCAATTCGCCGAATTATATCAAATTTACGCAACATTTTCTCCTTTAACTCTTCGTATTTTAAGCCGTTCATTAATGGTTTTATTCTTTGTACTGCAATAACATTTCCTGCATAAAAGACAGGGTTCTGAACCGCAATTAATCTGTACGTTATTCGCCTCAATGTATTCATCTGAATATACTGTAAATACTTTATCTACAAAGCTCCATTTCGAGCCATCTGCAGGCTGATTTATCTTCATGCTGCTCAATATGATTTGCAAATTCCGCGGTTTCTTTTCTCCATTAGAAACGACTTTTTCAATGATGAAAGGATTTTTTGTCCATAAAGCAAAATGAGTTCCTTTGTTTTTGCGGCAAATATTAAAGTAATTCATGAGCTGCGTTTCATTAATCAAATCGCCAAATGCTTCAAACCTGAAATATGAATAATTTAATATTGGTAGCTCTTCTAGTGAAAGTATTCGAGAGGTAAGAATCTCTGTATTCCGCTCACAATTTCTTTGCATTCCCGGAAAAATTCTTAGGCTAGTGTTTGCGTAACAATATGAGCATATATTCTTTTCGTCCTTGCTGTACTTCTTACAATATTCATTGCAAAGACAAGACGTGGACAATGATGCCATACCGCTCATTTTACCTCTGTGCTTCGTTACAATATGAATTCCTGTTTTCTCTTTGAATTTGTCTGGTAATAAAATAATTTTTCTCTTACTCAATTTTCCTCCAAATAAAAAGAGCGACTTAGTTGTCGCTCAACATCTTTACTTATTTCTTTTCAAAGCATTCTTGAAGAATCATATGCTCTGGATAATCATTCCATGCGCTTATCAAAATGCTTTTATTTTCTGCCGATGTCATTTCGTACCAATGACAAGAATTCTCATCCGGAAAATCATCTTTATCCGTAATTATATACACGTCTCCTTTCTTAATATAAAAATTAGGATTAGACATATTAAGACATTGTGAATTTACCGGAATTATGCACTCTATTTTATCTCCTATGCTGTATATCATTTTTGTTCTCCATTTATCTTTTAATTATTTTCATTCCTTTGTTCCAGCTTCCACGCTTACCAGTTCCTTACGTTCTGTGGCGCTAAAGTGTTTACGGAAAGCGTCGCGCTGGGTATCATTTGTAACGGATACCCTTACACTTGTACCGTTTGGGTAGTTAATTACACCGTAAGCGTCCTTACCGGTTCCGCAGATCGTGTTAATTGCTTCTGCTTCTGTAATCTGTATAGAAGTTTCCAGCTGTCGGGCGTGTCTGGCTAATGCCGCTTTATTCTGGTAGGTTTCTTCGTTCTTACGTTCGGCTTCCAGAATATCTGTAACAGCAGCGTCCAGCTGTGAGATAGTGTTAATCAGCTGTTCGTCTGTCACTACCGGGTGTTAGTGGTCGGTACGTGCTTATTCAAGGCTTCGGCTGCCGCCTTTGCTACGGCGTCCGCGCCGTACTGTTCAATGAGTTTCTGTAATTCTTCTTTCATGTTTTACACCTCTGCTTTCTCTAAAATGCCGTCGGTTATCATATCGAATAACACGGTAAACAACGGTTCCATATCGTCGTTATCAATGTGGTAGGTACCTTCCACGGAACAACTACAACATACGTGGCGATCACGTACATACAGCTGCATACGCGGAATACTAAATTCATCACTTGTATAAGCGATCTTTTCCGGTTCTTCTTCGTCCATAGCGAACACATGGAACCATTCATACTGATAGGACATACCTACTTCTGGAAGAAAACAACGTTCCCCTTGGGCAGCCCATTCTTTACCAGTCTTAAAGCCATACTTTCTAAGGCTTTCGACGTCCACGCCGTCTTTTAATTTGAGTATTTGCATTGTCTTACTCCTTTCTTAATTGCATAGTGTTTTTGTAAAGCTACCTAAAATACCGTTTTTCTGTTCCTGTTCTTTTTCCTCTGCCTTTGCCTGTTCTACAGATGTTTTAACTATGTCAGATATAACGTCATTTTTGCCTCCTACTTATCTCTTAATTACTTTCATTTCTTTATTCCAGCTCCCAGAAATAACTCCGTCTGGATGAATAATAAATTCTCTACATACAGAGTTATCTTCGTGTTTTTCAATTTCACTGAGCATTTTCATATTTGAATAACTAAATGTAATACATGTGTTCTCGTATCTCCATATCTCGTACACATAATAATCCTGCACCGTCTGCTCGACAAACGAAAAATTATTAAAAGCATATTCGAGAATCTGATTATACAACCCTTCTTTGTCATCATATACAATCCCTGTTTGAGAATCCAACTTCATTAATTTTCTAAAAGAAATATCGTCTGCAAACGAATAGGCTTTGATATATGCCATAACATCATCTATACTATTTACGTCGCATAGTACACACTGCAATCGCATTTTCGTATATTTAAGGTTTTCTTTAATCGTTTTAAGCTCATTTAGGGTAGGCATATCTGCTCCAAATATCTCATTATTCCTCTGATCTGAAATTGCGTGGCGACTAATATCAATAAAATCAAATAGCCCGTCTATTTTATCCAAATGCTTGTATAAATATTTAGCATTAGTGTTCATTGTAAGAAACTTAATATCATGTTTTCTCAGCACTTCACATAATGCATCAATTTTATTGAAAAGCAATGGTTCTCCTCCGGTTACTGAGACTGAATATAATATTCCTGCCTTTTCCATTTCTGTTAGCATTAAATCCACTCGTTCTACATATTTGTCTGCGTTTTCTTCGCGTTCTGAATTCTGTTCCACACAGAAAAAACATTGAGCATTACATACATCTGTCAATTTCAAATGCAGATGCCAGAGCCACTCGTTCTTTTCTACTAAAATTTTGTGTCCAAATAATTCTACCTCCATCTTGTCCTCATATGTAATCGGAAGCTTTTCTACATCGCAGCTATGAATATAGTTTCTTATATCTGTATTCTGAGTAAACATCTATTCGTACCTTTCTTTTTTAAAATATAATTATTATTTTTCCCTAAATAACATCCCTCTAATATTTATAAAACACTGAATAATATTTTCTGCTCTTGTCCATGTCACTGCTTCGCTTTCGTGTTTGTACCAAAATCTTCGACTTTCAAACGAACACTTTGCGACAATATCATCAAGTTGACCGAGCGGAAGATTGTAAGTTTGTTCCATTCCCAGAATCCCGTCGTAATATCCAGATACTGCGGTCTTAATATCATTTAACGACATTTCTTTTAAGTCTTCTTTATTCGCAACAACAAAGTACTTCCCCTCTTCGTCAGAACTAATTACTTGAATAAATAAGAACTCTCTATTTCCTAAGTCCTTTCGGCACTGCATACAGTCGCTATCTGTCTCTACAAACCCATTTTCATTTCCAGCATAACTTATACCTCCTCATTTTTCATTTACCCAGCACTTTCCATTTACCAATATTTTCCGTATCAAAAAATGAATATAATTCCTGTTCTGTTAACGGCGTAATTCCATAAACACCATCATATCCGAATCTTTTTAAATCATCTTTAATGAATTCTTCTGCTTCTTCAAAATTAGGATAATGATCTGCTTTAATCGCAATACTATATTCTGCGTCAATAAGTCCTCTACAAATTTCACTCCCATTGCCAGTACCATTCCTTAATTCTTCTTCTGTTGCTTTTCTCCCACAGTTTAACTCGTAATATTTTACTTCCATAGTTGTTCTCCTCTCTCTTCATACCGCAGGAACATCATAAATTCCCATAATCACATAATTTAAGCCAGCATAATATCCAGTCATCTTCATACATTCAGTGCAAAGGTGCTTTAAATTAGTGTAATAATCAGATTTTTCATCATTAAACACCATTTCCGCCCCGTCACTTTCGAAGATGCAATTATCCTCATTAACTGAAAGAACTCTTATGTAAGCCGAATCATTCATTCCTGATTCTATATCTTCTGGTAAGAGATTTTTCCCTCTAGTAAAATTAATCAACAAAAACTCCTTTGCTCCGGGGATATATACTACAATTTCACTATTTCCTGCAATGACATTCTGGAATTCTTTTGTCATATATATTGCGTTGATTTCGCTCACATTGTTTGCATTAAAAAAACTTTTAATCATCAACTCTCCTCCTTACTGACTCAATCCTTTAAATACTCTTCTATCATGTGTTTACACCAGTCAGCCAGTTGATTAGATATCCTCCTTGGTGCTTGTGTAATCCTGAAATTTGGCGTTAAGACGAAAACTCATTATGTTTTCCATCATAATACAGCCTATACTTATCATGCCAGACACCAACACATTTATATGTTTTCTGCCTCATATTCGTCACCTAAAATACATAATTTCATCTTGAGTTACAATCTTATCTAATACTCGAGGCAAAATCTTAATAGATGTTATTCCTAGAGATTCTTTTAAGAATTCAACCGCCTCCTTTGCTTTTTCTTCTGTTGAACAGCGCGCAAATACTGAATTTTCAAACATTCTGTCCCCGACTACTTCCCATATGTACTCAGAATCGTGTGTAGGAGGAACAAATGTCATGGAACGAGAAATATATTCTACGCACGACTTAAAGTCTGTGTATTTATTTGGGTTAATTGGCTCTCCATCATACGCCGCAAAAAATACTTTTGCGTTATCTCTTGGAACATGTTCACGATTACTATGCATATCATCAAGAATATCGCTACATTTTATTGCCTCGATACAATACGCTGTTCCAAACGAATCTTCCGTTACGATATAGATAGGATATTTTTCAACAGATTCTATTCTCATTTTTCGTCTCCTTCCAGATTCTCCTAAAGCCTTCTAAATGTTTCGTCCGCTTTAATGCCCGGCAAAGCAATTCCGATAGAAACACTTTCTACAAGCCCCATTTTAATGCAATCATGCATAAGTATCTCCAATGCATTTGCCCTTGCTCTTGGGATACTTGAATAATATAAAGTAAATCGAAAACCTTTTGGATATTTTCGAATTTTATCAATCGCTTTAAAATATTCTTCAGATTTTCTAAGCTGCTCTACTGTCATCTCTGTTCACTCCTTTTCTTAAGTCTCATACTATTTACTGCTTACAATGGCAATTATGTGGTAAATATATGATTAACCTCTATCGCGGAATATTCCACCGTTCCCTCGTCATATTTTTCTTTTGCGAAAACTCTCCATCCGCCTCTTATAACTCGAAGGTCATCAACTGAATTTATCTCGAACTCTCTTTGCTCGACTCCACTTCTGCCAAATTGAATTATTCGCAATAAATGCTGTTTCACCTCATCTTTAGTTCCGATAAATCTCGTGATGTCTACATCCCCATCGTCGTTCTTGCAGACAATCCATTCATAATCTCTGTTCTCCGAGTAAATTTTTGAAACCGCATATCCTCTTTCTATTAACTCCTTAATCATTTGTTCGTCTGTATATATCTCAAAATCGCAATCACTGACATCTAATTCCTGCTTCCATGCTTTAGTTTCCGGATCGAAAATAAATTCACAACATCTATTTCTATCGTCAAAATAAGCAATACTTCCTTTTACTATATTTGGATTCAAGATATCTAGAAAGTATAGAACATCGCCTCCTAACTCATAACTTTCTAAAGAATCTTTTTCAAAATATTCTTCTTTAGTTAAAAATTCGATTTTCCCATGCCTGATTCTATAATCTAACTCGCCAAGAACATACAACTTATTATCTAACTCAGAAATATTAACACTACCTTTAAATGTAGCCTCACCAAATCCACGCATAAAATGTCCCATGATAAAATCTCCTTCCTGTTTTATTCGCAAGTCTCATATAAATCCAAGTCGTCGTTTTTATTCGGCCGTCTGGCAAAATATTCTTCGCTAACGCTATCCGTATTTTCACAAGTGCCGCCGTACTCCTCATTTACAATGTCTATTGCTTCTTCTTTGGAGTTAGCTCCAACTAAATATGTATGTTCACATGTTTTTATTATAGTAACCAGAAACTTATCAGCCGATGCTTCTCCGCGAGTAATCTCTTCTAAACATTTGACTAAATATTCTTCAAATTCCACACCAACAAATTCAAAGAACATTTCCTTTACGGCTTCTTTATCTTTACTCTTTTTGTAGATATTGAAAATATCCTGAGATATGCCGGAAATTTCAAAGTCTGCTTTATCCAGCAGGTCTACGAGAATCGTATCTGAATCCTGAATGATTCCTTCCGGTGTATCATAATTTAAATCTTCCACTTCTTTGATTGTTTTTAAAATTAAATCATTCATCATACATTGCCTCCTTAATATCTTTTGTTTTAATGGAGAATTTGCTCGTCCATTGTTCAGAACTAACATCTTCGTAACTATAGATATCAATTATTTTTTTATTATTCTCTGATTTTGCTTCCGCAAGAACGATATCTATAACATCTCCGGAATCCGATTCAAAACAAACATATATACCATCATAATTCGGGTCTTCATTTCTGCCAGATACTAAATACCCTCCATCTACCTTTACTCGAATCTCGTTCTTCAATTCGCTTCTCTTCTTTCTAATTACATTCGTCATAATCAAATATCAGGATACGATTCCAGTTCTCAATTAAGTCGTATTCATTTTTATAAAACCGCTGAAAGTCACAATTAGACCATCTGTCATGATTTTCCTCCGGGTCAGCCCTGAGCATAATCCTATTTCCATTTCCTTCATGCGGCACAACCACCACAAAAATAAACGGAATCTTTTCTATATCTCGGCGAAAAGCAAATAAGTATCTTCATAATTTTCTATTAACCGGAATCCGCATCTTTCTAACCCCTCAGTTGTCTTCTTTGTATCCACAATCTACTTGCCTCCCAAATGTTTTCTAATCCACGATTTGGCGTTCGCTAAAGATGTGCATTTAATAACCTCCAGTTTTTCTGGACATTCGATGCTGACTATGTACTCTTTTCCTTTTGGCAAAGTGATAAATTC
>ERZ827496.3288-NODE-3288-length-14365-cov-38.248777_pt1 | contig 14365 bp, 10 predicted proteins | sample MGYA00519769_ERZ827496 | MGnify/ENA primary metagenome ERZ827496 (study PRJEB31778, sample SAMEA3449327) | human gut metagenome | biome: human gut; feature: human-associated habitat; material: faeces | place: United Kingdom | collected 2010/2012 ...
ATGCGAAGCATTCCACATTGCCCCAAGGCTGTTTTTTATGTTTTTGTTTTTGATTCCATTTACAATTCGGCAACATTGCATCATCTATCCCCAGGAATTTCCCACTGAACCAAAAGGTGGGGGAGAGGGGTGTAAAAAAAGAAAGCTGCTTTCCACCTTGTGGAAAACAGCTTCAAACTCTTTTTTTGCTAATCGCTAAGATTATGCCTTAACTGAGTCAGCGGCAACTGGAGCAGCAGCGCTATCAGCAGCAGCGCTATCAGCAGCTACAGAATCAGCAGCGCTATCAGCAACAGCAGCTACAGAATCAGAATCAGCAGCAGAAGCTGAACCAGCACCCTTGTTGCAAGAGAAGAAAGAAACACTAGCGATAACAGCAAGTAATAAAACTAACTTTTTCATTTTCGTAAAAATTTAAAATAATAAAACAATAATTTTCGTTGTTCAGTTTAAAATCGATGCAAATTTAAGACAAAAAACTCATATGCAAACTATTTTTCAAGTTTTTTTTTGTTTAAATTGCCTCAGTTGCATTTAATTTTTGTAAAAATTTACCTTTTAATTTGTCTAACTCTCTAATAATCTGCAAGATAATTAAAGATTTTTTGGTTTAATCGCCAAATGTTAAATCTTGTTAAACGTAAAAGGGTGGGTAGTTTTCTTATAATTTATAAGGAAAAATGCGTGATTTACCTATTAATGACTATATAAGAAGCGTTTGATGCTACGTTTTGGAGTTTTTTCAAACTCGTTTGCGATAAGTTCAATTCTTGTGATGCGTTCGTAAGGGGCTACGAGCTTGTTAAGCTCGGTGCGAATCTCTTCCATCTTCTCTGGAAGCTGGTCGCGCGTCACGCCCATAGCGTCCATTGTATCGTAGTCGGGGTAAACGAGACCCACGAGTTTTCCGCCACGGTCCACCACCAGACTTTCGTTCACGAAAATCATATTGTTGAGTTTAGCCTCGATTTCTTCAGGATAGATGTTCTGTCCGTTTGCGCCAAGCAACATCGTCTTCAAGCGGCCACGGATAAACACGGTGCCGTCTGCGCTGAGTGTGCCCATGTCGCCAGTGTGCAGCCAGCCATCGTCGTGAAGCACCTTGTCGGTGGCTTCATAGTTGTGGTAGTAGCCCTTCATCACGTTTTCGCCACGCACGCAGATTTCGCCAGGAATGTTTTCTGGGTCTTCGCTGTCGATGCGGCATTCCATGATGCCAGGAAGAACGCGGCCTGCGCTATGAGGCACAAATTCGCGCCATGGGGTGTGGCTCACCAGTGGAGCGCACTCGGTCATGCCGTAGCCCACGGTGAATGGGAAACGGATTTTATAGAGAAATTCCTCTACTTCGGCGTTGAATGGCGCACCGCCCACGATGATTTCCTCGAAGCAGCCGCCAAACGCATCAATCAACTTCTTGCGAATCTGGTCGTAAATCTTTTCGTTGAGGTATGGCACAGCCAAAGCCCAGCGGAGCATACCCTTGCTGATCATAGGCACAATCATCTTAGAGTAAATCTTCTCAAGCACGAGAGGCACCAGAATCACGAGGTTTGGTTTCACTTCGCCCATAGCCTTCACAATCACCTTTGGCGAAGGGATGCGGCCGAGCAATGTGATGTGGCCACCGATAGCCAGTGGCGCAAGCATGTCGAACGCGCAGCCGTAGGCGTGGGCGAGAGGCAGGAATGAGAGGTGGCGTGAACCGCTGTAGCACAATCCGGAGTTGATGCCATACACGATATTGCCGCAAAGGTTGTTTCCGGTAATCATCACACCCTTGCTGAAGCCAGTGGTGCCAGAGGTGTAGTTGATGTCCATCAGACGGTCGCCAGGCACTTCGGGGTATTTCACGTCGTCGATGGTGAAGCCGTTGGGGTAAGCGGCAGCGAACTTCTCTTCGAGCGAAGCCAGCACATCAGCCACCACTTCCTCTTCCTTTTGCTCGTAGAGCGTGCGGTCGTCGAGCGAGAGAGCGGCGCGCACCATGCGCATATTCTCGAAGTCGAGGCTTTCCCAGTTGCTTTTGCTGGCGAAGAGCAGTTTTGCCTCGCTATGATTAACGATGTGTTGCGCATCGTTAGGGTTGAAGTCTTGAAGAATAGGAACAATTACAGCACCATAGGTGATGGTTGCCAAAAAGAGAGTCACCCAAGTGGGGTTGTTCTTGCCGATAATGGCAACGTGGTCGCCTTCTTGAATGCCGATTTCCTTGTAGAAAAGATGAATTTTTGCAATGTCGCGTGCGAAATCAGCGTAAGTGATGGTCTCTTTTGTGTTGTAATCAGTCAAGCATGGGCGGTCCCAGTTGTCTTTGAAACTCTGCTCAAAAATCTTGACAGTATTTTCTTTCATCATAATAGTCAATAATTTAAATGTAATTGCGACTGCAAAGTTACTCATTATATTTTAATTTTTTGCACAAAACATCCCCAATTTGTGCAAAAAGGGCAGGGCAATATATATATTTAAGGAGTTAAGAAGTTAAGGAGTTAAGGAGTTAAGACGGCACCATCGCCTCTTGAAACGATGGTGCCCCTATCTGTCCCGTAGGACTTGTCGGACCGGTCTGACTTGTCTGACCAAAAACTCGTAGACCTGTTGACCTGTAGACTCGTTGACTTTATAGGATTTCCGGTGGGGTGGTGGGAATGTGGGTGCTGAGCACTCGCCATGGCTTGGGGTAGAGGTTGTTGGCACGGTTGCCGAGGTTGTTGGCAAAACCGATGGGCTTGCCTCGGTAGGTGAGCAGCGCATAGCCTCGTGGTGCGTCGGGTAGCACTATCGCCTCGCCACGCATATACGCCATAGCGGTGGCGTAATCCACCTCGCTTTGGGAAAATGCCTTGCTCGAAATGGCGGTGGAGAGTGCCAAAGCATGGCTTGGCACACAGTTTTTCCCCTTCACAGTGCCAACCGTCACGCCAGCCTGAAGCACACGCAAGTCGGCAAACAGCGGCATCAGCGGAGCGATGTCGGCAGGAATGGCAATTACCTCATCATTCACCACGCTCAGGGCATAGTGCTTCGGATTTTCAAGCCAAGCATCCACGCCTCGTGGCACAGGAATGGACTTCGCCTTTGCGCCCTTGCTCTTTTTGGCGCGCAACTCGGCACGGCGTTCGTCGTCGGGCTTACGCAGCACCGCCATAAACAGTCCTTCGCCATTGGTGCGGTGAGGCATGAAGCGGTAGCAATGGTGTGGGCTGTCGATGGCTGGGTGAATGTGCCAATCAGCCTCCACCGGAATCTCCACCGATTCGGCACCGTACTGCTCCACGATGTGCGCCACCATTTCCTCGTTTTCCTCACGATTGTAGGTGCAGGTGCTGTAGATGAGCACGCCTCCGGGGCGGAGCGCCTGCCAAATGTCGGCAATGATACTTTTCTGCAACGTGGCGCATTGCTTCACCAGGGCAGGTGTCCACTGGTTGCGTGCTTCCTCGTCTTTGCGCATCATGCCCTCGCCACTGCACGGCACATCGGTAGCCACCACATCGAAAAAGTGATGGAGTTTGCCCAAGTCGTATGGAGCGTTGTTGGTGACGATGCAGCGCGGACTTCCCCATTTCACGATATTCTCATGCAGCACACGCGCACGCGCCGGCATAATCTCGTTCGCCACCACCATCGAATCGGCAGGCAGCGCTGAAATGGCTGTGGTGGTTTTTCCGCCCGGTGCGGCGCAGAGGTCGAGGTAGCGCACAGGCTCTTTCACCACATGCTTAATCACATGGTGGATAAACATCGACGAAGCGTCTTGCACATAATATCGGCCCGTCTGGAAATCGATATCGAAAGTGAACGGCATACGCTCCTTCAGGTATCGGCCAGTGGTGCACCATGGCACGCGCTCCACGGCATCGCCGCTCAAACTGATGCCACGGCCATCGTTCACACGAATCGCCACTGAAGGATCGGTGGTGGTGATTGCTTCCAGCAGAGCATCGCACTCATCGGGGAGAATGTGGCGCATCTGCGCTGTAAAATCGTCGGAAAGTTTTATCATATCGTCCGTCATTTAAAAAGGCTGTGCCGCGATGTATGTGTGCGGCACAGCCTCCGATATTTTGCTATCGAGAGCCTGGCCAAAGCCGGCTCCGTGCGTATGCTAATCGATTAGAGAAGAGTGGCAGGGTCGAGGTTCTTGCCTTCGATATCCTTGAAGTAGCGGTAAGTGCCCACCTTCAATTCCATAGTTGCGTCTTCGTCGCAAATGATGATAGCCTTGCGGTGCATTTGGAGCACGCTGAGAGTGCACATTTGTGAAACAGCGCCTTCCACAGCGTTGCGCAATGCAGGAGCCTTCTTGTAGCCGTTTGCGATAATCATCACGCTCTTAGCAGCCATCACGGTGCCAACGCCTACGGTGAGAGCGGTTTTAGGCACTTTGTTCACGTCGTTGTCGAAGAAGCGGCTGTTGGCGATGATAGTGTCTTGAGTAAGAGTTTTCTGACGAGTGAGTGAAACGAGTGAACTACCTGGCTCGTTGAAAGCGATGTGTCCGTCAGGACCTACGCCACCCATGAAGAGGTCGATGCCACCAGCAGCGGCGATGCGTGCCTCATATTCTTCACATTCCTTATCGAGGTCGGCTGCGTTGCCGTTGAGGATGTTCACGTTTTCCTTCTTGATGTCGATGTGGTTGAAGAAGTTGTTCCACATGAAAGAGTGATAGCTTTCAGGGTGATCTTCAGGAAGTCCTACATATTCGTCCATGTTGAAAGTCACAACATTCTGGAACGAAACCTTGCCAGCCTTGTTGAGCTCGATGAGTTTCTTGTACATGCCAAGTGGTGAGCTACCAGTAGGGCAACCAAGCACGAAAGGCTTTTCTGGAGTTGGGTTTGCAGCGTTAATGCGTGAAGCAACGTAGCACGCTGCCCATTCTGATACTTTGTCGTAATCAGGTTCGATGATAAGTCTCATAATCGAAAGATTGTTTTTTTAATTAGTTAGTATATTCCTCTTACAAAGTTACGAAAAATATCTCAATGCGCCGTGCTAATTCGCCGCCTAAATTCAGATGGCCTATAATAGCGTGTAGGAAACACCGATTTCACCCATTAAAGTCTGGTTTTTTTAAGTCAACGGGTCAACAGGTCAACGGGTCAACGAGTTGTTTTGGGGATTTCGAATCTTCGAAATTTCGAGTTTCAGTGGATAAAAACCGCTCGCCTTCGGCGAAAAAACAAAATCCGGTAGGGACGTGATACTTCACGTCCGCCCATAATTTTAATACTATATTGAATATCAATCATTTGGCGCGGACGCGAAGTATCGCGTCCCTACCATGGAAAATCGTTTTGGGAGATTCGATGTGAGTGGTGGGGTGAAAAAAAATAGGAAGGAAGCGGGGTGGGGCGCTTCCTTCCTACTTGAGGATTTATTTGAGGTTATCTTCTTCTCTTTTTCTTTGAAGTGGTTTCCTCTTTTTTAGCGTTTTTTTTCTTTTTGTTGGCTTTTGGTACTTTGAGCTTGTCGCCAGGGTGGAGCATGTCGGCATCCTTCAACTGTGGATTAGCCTTGCGGAGCTGGTCGGTGCCCAAACCGTAGCGGTGGGCGATGCGTTCGAGCGATTCGCCTTCACGCACGCTGTGGCTTGTTGGGCGGGCATCTTCCTCCTTCTTCGCTTTTCTTTTGCTTCTGCGGTCGCTATCGCGGTCAGCCTTTCTGCGCTTCGACGATTTCACCTCGTCGCGGTCGTCTCTCTTGCTGCGCTTGTTTGTTTTCGCCTTAGCCTTTGATCTTGCCGACTCTTCTTCAGCCACATGGCGAGTGGTGCGCTTGCTTGCTGTGGCCTTTTCCTCCTCTATAGCCTCTTTTTGCTTCTTGCTGTTGCTTGCAGTGGTAGGAGCTGACTCAGCCTTTTGCTTCTTGGCTGTGGCTGGAGCAGGGGTTTCGGCCTTTTGCTTCTTTGAAGCTGTTGCGCGACCGTCGATTTCATCGTTCACGCTGTAAGATTTAGAGCGTTGCGATGTGGTGGTAGAAGTGCTTGCAGTGGTCTTTTGCGCTTCCTTCTTAGGTGCGGCTTGCTTGGCGGCAGTGCTTTGCTTCGCTTGTGCCACAGCGTAAGAAGTGGAGGTTTTTGGCTGCTCGGCTTGTTGCTTTCGCTCGCCGGTGATTTTCAGCACCTGACCACGGCTCACGTGCTTGCGGTTGAGATTGTTGAGTGCCATCAGTTCTGCCACACTCATATTATACTCGTCGGCGATGCTCTCGATGGTCTCGCCGCGTCTCACCTTGTGGTATCTCGCTTCCACACTCTCATTGTTGCTCACAGGGGTGGCGCTTACCGTAGGCTTAGCCTGTGCCACTTGGCGCTGTTCCTGTTTGGTCTTAACCACGCTCTTGGCAGCCTCTTGAGGGTCGACCATCTGTTGTGTCACAGAAGATGCGTGGTTGCCTGGTTCCACCACATCGCGAGTGGCATAGATGTCCTTGCGATAACTCATAATGCTGTCTTCCACCATAATGTAGCTATAGATTTGCTGTGATGGCAGCGCAAGCGAGTAGGGGTGAGTGTCGCCAGGAATGATGTCGTGGCGATATTGAGGGTTGAGAATACGGATTTCCTCGATAGGAATGTTGAGCACGCTGGAAATCTGGTTGAAGTTCACGCGGTGGTGCACCATCACCGTGTCGATAATCAGCGGCTTTTTCGACAAAGCAGGGTTGATGTTGTGCTTCTGATAGTTGTTCATCACATAGGTGGCAGCGATGAAGGCAGGCACATAACCACGGGTTTCGCGAGGCAGATATTCGTAAATCGACCAAAAGTCGGGATTTTCGTTATCTCTGCTCTTGGCACGGCGGAGCGCCTTGTTCACATTGGCAGGGCCACAGTTGTAGGCGGCGATGGCCAGCGACCAGTCGTTGTAGATGCCGTAGAGCTGCTTGAAATAGCTTGCTGCCGCATTACTTGAGCGGTAAGGGTCGCGACGCTCGTCGACCAGCGAGTTCACTTCCAGTCCGAGACCCTTGCCGGTGTCGACCATAAATTGCCACAGACCGGCGGCACCTGCGCTCGACACCACGTTAGGGTCGAGAGCCGACTCGATGATAGGAATAAACTTGAGCTCGTGTGGAAGTCCCTCTTTTTCCAGAGCGCGTTCGAAAATAGGCATGTAGTAGGGCGACATACCCAGGATTTGCGACACCATGGTGCGCTCTCTGGTGATGTAGCGGGTGATGTAGGATTTCACCACCTGATTGTAGGGGAGTTCAATTCCCGAAGGAATGGCTCTGAGGCGCTGAATGTATTCAGCGTCGCTCACTTCGTTTGGCGATTTGCTCTCCACGCTGGCATCGACCACCGCATAGTTTTGCAAATACCAGTTTTTCTGCATTTCCTGAGTGTTGATTTCAAAGCTGTAAGGATACACGATGGCCTCGTCGGTGATCGATTCCTTCAGCGATAAAATCGATTTCTTCTTTGGCGCAGCCGACATGGTCAATGCCGCAATCGCCAACACGATTAATGCGTTAAATCTGAAATTCTTCATACTTTATCGTCGTTTGTTTTTAATTCAAAAAGTAAAGGCACACTGAAGTCCGAGCGACGGTATTCGGGACTGCTTTGTGTCGATAGCGGCAGGGGCCACGTCCATCGTAAGGTCGGAGGAAATGTCGAAGTGTGCGAGTGAGGCGTCGACGTAAGCGTCGACGATATTGATGAAATACACAGCCACCATGCTGATGATGCAAATGTCGCGATAGCGGCGGTAGTATGTTCGCTTGTTTTTCAGAGCGCGCGTGAGCCATTCCTTGTCGAGGTCGCTCTCCTTCACGGTTTTCGGGAAGAAGTTCATGTAGCTGCGCGTGTTGGGGTCGTTGTCGGTGATGTCGCGGTAGGCTTTGGTGTAGTCGCCGAGCATACGGTTGTTCCACGCCGTGCCGTAGCCGAGTCCCACGAAAGCACCCACCACAATCGGGATTTTCCAATAGCGGCGGTTGTAGATTTGTCCCAAGCCGGGGCAGAGTGCCGAGAGCCACATGGCGCGCTTGGGGTCGGGGTTGAACACACGGAGTTTGCCCAGGTTGGTGGCGGCTGCCGTGTCGGGCACGAAGGTGGCTTGCGCCAGAATCAGCGAATCGTTGGGCTCGAATTTCACGGTGTCGCCAGCCTCGTCGAGCACAGGGGTGCGCTCGTAGGTGCTGGGTTTTACGGTGACGGCTGCCGAATCGGGGGGAGTGCTTGCCACAGCCTTATGCCCTCCGGTGCGAGTGCGTGTGGGCTTTTCGATGCCGCCAGTGGTCTGCGCCATGCTGCCCACAGGGCAAAGCACAAGCAGGCATAGTGCAATCACTGTGCCTACAAATGTGCGAATATGTGGGTTAAATACCTTTCTCACAAGGAGTTGCTTGCCTCTCCGCCCACTATTGAGCAGGTGGGGAAGCTATAATTATTGTTTTAATGTGTCAAAGATACGAATAATTCTCTCTAATTCCTCTTCGTTTTTGAAAGGAAATGAGATTTTTCCTTTACCGTCCTTATTGCAGGCAAACGAAACAGCCACGCCAAACGACTTGCTCAGGTGCTGTTTCAGCACATCGTAGTCGGCGTTGTTCACCTTTTTTGCAGGTGCTTTTGGCTCGGTGCTGCCTTCTTCGTTCATTTCCTTTGCCCTTTGCTCCACCTGACGCACCGAGAGTCCTTTTTTCAGAATCTCGTTGTAGAGTTTGAGTTGCATGGTGGGTTTCTCCACCGAGAGCAACGCTCTTGCGTGGCCCATGTCCACAGCCTTGTCGCGCAAGCCGAGTTGCACTTCGGCCGGCAGTTTCAGCAGGCGAAGGAAGTTGGCGATGGTGGCGCGCTTCTTACCAATACGCTCGCTCAATCGCTCTTGGGTGAGGTTGTATTGGTCGATTAGTTTGCGGAAGGTGAGCGCAATTTCGATGGCGTTGAGGTCTTCGCGCTGAATGTTCTCAATCAGTGCCATCTCGGTGAGTTCGCTGTCGTTGGCGGTGCGCACGTATGCTGGCACGGTGTCGAGACCAGCGAGTTTGGCAGCACGGTAGCGTCGCTCACCCGAAATAATCATATAGGTGCCGGCTTCTGCGCTGCGCAGAGTGAGGGGCTGGATAATGCCCAACTCACGTATAGAGGTAGCCAATTCCTCAAGAGCCTCCTCGTCGAAGTTGATACGAGGCTGGTCGGGGTTTGGCTTGATGAGGTCGATTGCTATTTCATTGATAGCCGAACTGCCGCTCGGCTGCACATCGTCCATTGAGATGAGTGAGTCGAGTCCGCGTCCGAGTGCATTTCTCTTGATTGCCATAGTGGAAACTTTGATTTAATGTGGTTACTTTTTCTTACGGTTTTTACTAATCAACTCTTTCGCCAACTGGGTGTGGCTGGTGGCACCACGGCTGGTGGGGTCGTAGAGAATGGCTGGCAAACCGTGGCTTGGAGCCTCGCTCAAACGAATGTTGCGTGGAATCACGGTGCTGAACACCATGTCGCCGAAGTGGCTTTTCAGCTCTTCGTAGATTTGGTTGGCAAGGCGAAGGCGTGCGTCGTACATGGTGAGCAGGAAACCCTCGATTTGGAGCGATGGGTTGAGTTTCGACTTGATGATGCGCACGGTGTTGAGCAACTTGCTGATGCCTTCAAGTGCGAAATACTCGGCTTGCACAGGAATAATCACCGAATCGGCAGCTGTGAGAGCGTTCACGGTAATCAATCCGAGTGAAGGGCTACAGTCGATGAGAATGAAGTCGTATTCTTCCTTTGCGCTTGCCAAAGCCTTTTCGAGCACGCGCTCGCGGTGGGGCTTGTTGATAAGTTCGAGTTCCGCACCCACCAGGTCGATGCGGCTACCCACCAAGTCGAGCCCCTCCACGCAGGTTTTCAACTGTGTGCCGAGAATTGGATAATCGTCGACCAGACATTCGTAAATCGACGACGACATCTGTTTTGGGTCAACGCCGAGGCCCGATGTGGCGTTTGCCTGTGGGTCGGCGTCGATAAGGAGCACTTTCTTCTTGTTCACAGCCAATGAAGCTGATAAGTTGATGGCAGTGGTGGTTTTACCCACACCGCCCTTTTGATTGGCTATTGCTATGATTTTTCCCATAATCTTGCGGGTGTTTTTATTTACTCTGCAAAGGAATTACTTTTTGTTCAATTACAAGTTAAAAAATGCGTTAAATTGAAATAAATGTTGATAACTCGCCACTTTTGTTAATAACTATGTGCTTGTTAACAGGCGTTTGTGATGGGCGGCGCTTGATTTCCTCCCTTTTTCAACATTCGTATTTTTTTTGCAAATATGCAGCGACTTGGTATGGTGATCAGGTCGCTGCATATATATTATATATAGTGTGTAGAGTGCCGAGATTCGGTGTGCGCTTCGGCACTGCTGTCTATGTCGGGGGGGATTATGTGTCGAGGGTAGCGTAAGTGGCGTTGTCCTCGATAAACTGGCGGCGTGGTGGCACCTCTTCGCCCATGAGCATGGTGAACACGCGGTCGGCTTCTGCCGCATCGCTGATGGTGACACGCTTCAGCATACGGTTCTCTGGGTTCATGGTGGTGTCCCAAAGTTGCTCTGGGTTCATTTCACCAAGACCTTTGAATCGCTGAACACGCACATTCTTTTCTTCGCCAGCGCCATACTTGTCGATAAACTGACGCACCTGCATATCGGTCCAGCAATATTCTGAGTTATTGCCCTTGATAGCACGGTAGAGTGGTGGGGTGGCGATATAGAGGTGACCGTTCTCCACGATTGGACGAATGCAACGGAAGAAGAAGGTCATCAGCAGCGTGGCGATGTGGGCACCGTCCACATCGGCATCGGTCATGATAATCACACGGTGGTAGCGGAGCTTTTCGGGGTCGTAGTTGCGTGGGTCGGTGATACCGAGCGCACGGAAAATGGTGACTACCGATTCGCTTTCGTAGATTTTGTGCTCAAGCACCTTTTCCACGTTCAAAATCTTACCACGCAGTGGAAGAATGGCTTGGAACTGACGGTCGCGGCCTTGCTTTGCCGAACCACCTGCAGAGTCACCCTCGACGAGGAACAACTCCGACTTGGCTGGGTCCTTGCTTGAGCAGTCGGCAAGCTTGCCTGGCAGGCCAGAGCCAGCCAATGGCGACTTGCGAATGATTTTTGCGCGAGCGTTTTGTGCCGCATGACGTGCCTGTGCAGCCAAAATCACCTTTTCGATGATGGCTTTGGCAGGTTCGGGGTGCTCTTCCAAATAGCTTTCGAGCGCAGCCTTCACGGTGGAGTTTACTGCGGTGATAGCCTCGGTGTTGCCGAGTTTGGTCTTGGTCTGACCCTCAAACTGAGGTTCGAGCACCTTCACCGACACCACAGCGGTCAAGCCTTGCAGGAAGTCTTCCTTCGAGAGTTCCACCTTAGCCTTCTCAAGCGCTTTCGACTTTTCGGCATATTTCTTGAGCGAAGTGCCCAAGCCCATGCGGAAGCCCTGGAGGTGAGTACCACCCTCAATGGTGTTGATATTGTTGACAAACGAATAGATGTTTTCCTTGAAAGTCTTGTTATAGGTCATTGCCACTTCCACAGGAATTTCGCCTTCGTTGTTGGTGATATGAATCACATCGCTGATGAGCGGTTCCTTGCCTTCGTCGAGGTAGCGCACGAAGTCGTCCAAACCGGTTTCGGAGTGGTAAACCTCGGTGCGTGGCACACCGTGCTCGTCCTTGTCGCGCAGGTCGGTGAGCGAGAGGGTCACGCCGGCGTTAAGGTAAGCAAGGTCGCGGAGGCGGTTGCTCAAAATGCTGAACTGATATACTGTGGTTTGGAAAATGGTGGCATCGGGGTGGAAGATAACGGTGGTGCCGTGATCTTCTTCAGCACATTCTCCAATTATTTTCACTTCGCTTGTGGGCTTGCCAAAAGCGTATTCTTGCATATATACTTTGCCTTCACGGCGCACTTCGGCGCGAAGGTAGTCGCTAAGTGCGTTCACACAACTTACGCCCACACCGTGCAAACCGCCCGACACTTTATAGGAGCCTTTGTCGAACTTACCGCCGGCGTGCAGCACAGTCATCACCACCTCAAGTGCCGACTTGTGGAGTTTTTCATGCTCGTCCACAGGAATGCCACGGCCGTTGTCGCTCACGGTGATGGAGTTGTCTTCGCCAATGGTCACAGTGACCTTGTCGCAGAAACCTGCAAGGGCTTCGTCGATAGAGTTATCTACAACTTCTGATACCAGATGGTGGAGTCCTTTCACGTGTGTGTCGCCAATATACATTGACGGACGCTTGCGCACAGCTTCAAGGCCCTCGAGCACTTGAATGTTAGACGCTGAATACTGTTCTTCTTGCTGTTCGATTAATTCTTCTGACATATATTTCACACTTTTCGCAAGGGTCAAAACATCTGTTTCTGAGCCTTTTTAGAGGGTTCGTAGCGCACGTTTTGACGCTTGCGTCATAAAACATACAAATTTACGAAAAAATCCCTCAATCACCAAATTTAAAGCCCTAAAATCCCCAAATTTTTCCCCCACCACATCACCTCAAATTCACCCCGCAAATTCCTCACCAAATCCCCCCCCAATTCCTATCTCCAAAAAGCACCATCAAAACCGTCCCTTTGATGGTATTTGTCTTAAAACAACTGTGTGTAAGGTGGCTTTGGATATAAAATAAAGAAAAAAATTGTGTTGGGAATGAAAATGTGTGAGGTTTCGTTTTTTTTGGTGTTTATTTGTTATATTTGCAGTTGAAAAACCTATAGATTATGGATAAAAGGCATTTGTTTTCTCGTGCGTTGCTATTTGTGGCAATGGTGCTCTTGCTTGGCGTGGCTCAGGCTCGTGCGGATGTGTTCAGTGATTTTAACGAAAAGGAGCAACAACTGTATCAGAATGCTATCCACTTTATGGATAATGGAATGGTGGATACTGGCATTGACTTGCTCAAGGGGTTGGATAAAGCGCATCCTTCCAACTGGGCGGTTGTCCATGAAATTGTGTATGGATATATTGTTAAGCAAGATTATGAAGAAGCATATCAGTGGGCGAAAAAGCTGTTGAAGCTAAAAGATGCAGGTGCTGACTCATACTTTATGGCAGGTAATGCCTTCGATTATGTGGGGAAGCGCAAAGAGGCTATTGAAATTTATGAAAAGGGTTTGAAGAAGTTCCCTAACAGTGTCCGCCTTTGGGTGGAAAAGGGCAATATGGCATATATGATGAAGAACTACGATGAGTCTGTGGGATGTTATGAACATGCCATTGATATTGATCCGAATTACGACGCGTCGTATTATCGTCTTGCCAACTTATATGCTATGTCAACCGACCCTGTTTGGGCTGTGATGTATGCTCAGAATTACCAATTGCACGCGAGCAAATATGAGCGACTGATGGAAATGGGGAAACTCATCTATGATTTGTATCGCGAAAATGTGACTCGCAAAGATGGCAAATGGGAGGTGACTTTCACTAAAAAAGTGAATTTGTCGGCTTATGCTTCGCTTGATTGTGATTTGCCTTACAATGGATTTTTTTATTATACGCATAAGGTTGTGCTTGATGAGGGTGGTTTCGCAGGTGATACACTCACACTTGCAGATGTGGCGAGGCTGCATCGCAAATATGTGGAGATAGCCGACACAACGGCACACGACTATTACAATGTGCCGGTGCTGGATATGGAACGCGCAGCGCTGCACGAAGGACATTTAGAGGGCTATATTATGTGGATGCTTCGTGGAGCCGACGTGGGATTTGGAAACAAGTATTTTGGAACCGCGCAGTGTGATTCGGTGGTAGACGCATTTGTGGAATGGTATAATAATGATTATAGCAAAAGAGGTTACAGAATGGGCGAGACTCGCCCCAAAACCACGGTTACTGCACTTGTGCCAGTGCCTCGCGTCGACGACCTGAAGGATGAGAAGGCTTGCAGGGTGCATCGTGATGAAATTCGCGCTATTGCTAAGTGGGTGCTTGATGCTAAGCCAGATACAACCAGTTTGTTGCAAAAAAAGATGTCGGGTGCAATGTTTGTATGGGTAATGAATACCGAAGAGGTGTCTTTGGTTATGGATATGAATCCGTTGCAACTTCAAATGCATATTCTGCCATATTTTATTGCTGCGACTATTGAGCATTTGCTCGGTCAAAATAAGAGAGAATTAGACTGCTCTGATTTTGTGAAAGTGATGATGAAGGTGGTTTACTATGCTCGCAAGTATAAGGATTTGCTTGGCTTGACTGAAAAAGAACTGAAAGTGATTAATCAAGACGATGAGACGCTCAATGCCTTATTCAAGGCTGATTTTGAGAAAGTGAGCAAAAAGAGAAGGAAATGATATACAAGTTGTCCCTGTGATTATTTAGTAATGATTGAAAAAAATCCCGTAGGGATTTG
>ERZ827496.3297-NODE-3297-length-14322-cov-2.919044_pt1 | contig 14322 bp, 14 predicted proteins | sample MGYA00519769_ERZ827496 | MGnify/ENA primary metagenome ERZ827496 (study PRJEB31778, sample SAMEA3449327) | human gut metagenome | biome: human gut; feature: human-associated habitat; material: faeces | place: United Kingdom | collected 2010/2012 ...
AGCTGTGCTTGCCCAATGACCGTTTATGTCTGACGCACCTGAAGCGCCTCCCTGAGCCGCGGCTCCGTCTGCTGCGTACACTGCGGGAACTGCGCTCACCGTCATGCATACAGAGAGCATAGCACTCCAAAATCTTTTTTCTTTGCCATTTTACATTCCTCCAATCCTTAGAATAATGAGTAGTCAGGCTCAATCTTCTTAACTACACCATTTACTACCATGACCATAACGAAACCGATGATGGACTGGTACAGACCAACTGCTGAAGCATAGGAGAAGTTAAAGTCTGTCATTGTTGCCCGATATACATATGTCTCAATGATATCTGTTGTAGGATACAGTAATGAGTTCGTTCCTACTATATTATAGAAGAGACCAAAATCACCTTTTACAATACCGCCCAATGCGAACAGTAACAGGATAACGATTGTTGGCTTCAGGCTTGGAAGAATGATGTATCTGATCTTCTGGAAGCCATTTGCACCGTCTACCTTGGCTGCTTCAATAATCTCTGAATCAATGCCACAGATTGCTGCAAAGTATACAACTGAGTTATATCCTGTCTTCTGCCATAAGTTGATGAGTACCATCAATACCGGCCATACATTAGGATTCCCGTATGGATTCAACAGATGATCCTCCGAACCGCCAAGTGCTCTGATGATTCCATTCACAAAACCAAAGTCATAATTCAGTAAGTTGTATACCAGAACTCCCACCAGAACCTGTGAAATGAAGTATGGCAGGAACATCATTGTCTGGGATACTTTTTTGAACCATTTGCTCTGAATCTCATTAAGCAGGATTGCGATAAATACTGCGATGACATTTCCTAAAATAATAAACGCCAGATTGTAAAGGATTGTATTTCTTGTCAGCGTCAACAGCTTACCTGACTGAGCCAGGAATTCGAAGTTCTGTAACCCCACGAACTTGCTTCCAAAAATACCATTTCTGTAGTTGTATTTCACAAAGGCAACCCAGATACCCGGCAATGGCGCATAGCTGAATGCTATAAAGAACAGTATTGCCGGTAAGCACATCAGCAATAATATTCTGGAACGCTTGACCTTCTGGAAAAAGGTCAGCCCGGATTTTGGTTTAGCAACTTTTACATTTGTTTTCCCCATAATTGCAACCTCCTCGTTAATTCGCTATCTTGCAACCGATCTCATACTTGAATATTAGCACCATTTATACTGTCACGTCAATATATTAGACACAATTTGTACATATCCCGTTGTATATCAATGATAAATAATTTTTATCTTTGCCAATATAAATAAATATCTCATTAGTCGATGATAAAATCTATAACTCTTACCAATTTTAAAAAGTATAAAGATAAGACCATCAATTTAAAAGATGGGGTTACATTGTTAGTAGGGGGCAACAATGAAGGCAAATCGACAATTTTGCATGCTCTTGCTGTGTGGGAATTTTGTAAGAACTATTTAGAGCACATGCGAGGGAAAAATGCTTTATGCAGGGGCTATGCTGGTTCCGGAGTTGGAATGAATATAGATGATTTTTCTCCTGTAAATATCCCTGAATATAAATATCTATGGACTAACTTAAAACCCAGTAGTGGATATAATCTAAAAATCAAATGTTGTTGGGATACGGAAAACAAATTTAATAGATCATTGGAAATAGGCTTAGCTTTATCCAATGAAAGATTATTTATAAAAGTAACCTCAACAAATATAGAAGAAGATACATATATACCAAATATTGCATATCTCCCCCCATTTGCAGGGATTTCAGATAAAGAAAGCTGGCACTATCCAGCTGAAAGAAAAAGGCTCATTGGACGAGGATTAGCAGGGGCAGTACTCCGCAATACAATCATTGATATGTACAATGAAAATCAGGAAAGGCGTAAAAAATTAAAAGGAGATAAGCCCAAAATCGCTCCGAAAGATCTCTCTTTACACCGTCAAACAGATCCATTTGAACAACTAAATACTGTTATTTTTGACGTTTTCAAATGTCAATTAGCTCCAAAACCTTTTGACATATCATTTCATAATTATGTTAGGACTGATATAGTAAGAGGAGAAATGCATGGTGGACGTTTTAAATCCTATGGCAATTTTAAAAGTAGAGACATAATGGTAGAAGGTAGCGGTTTTTTGCAATGGCTAAGTGTTTATACTTTTGCGCTTGACAAGAATATTGATATTTTGCTACTTGACGAACCTGATGCGCATTTGCACTGCAGCCTGCAAACCACTTTAATATCCAAACTTGTAACAATCGCACATCATAATAAAAAACAGATACTTATTGCAACTCATTCGGTTGAAATAGTAAAAAATATGTCTTTTGACCAAATAATGGATGTGAATAAGACACAATGTAAATATTTAACAACTCCAGATCAACGTATTCGTTTACTTTCAGGTTTAGGAACAGAATACTCACCTATAATTAATGATGCACAAAAAACTAAAAACATCTTATTTGTTGAAAATGAAAGCGATGCAACGTTTTTGAAAATATTTGCAGAAACATTGCAGGTTGTATGGCCTAACAATCTTACAATTTGGCCAACATTGTTATCACACAAAGAAAGAAATCACACAATGATTCTCCTTAAAGATGAAATTGCCAATATTAAATCAATAAGCCTTATTGATTTAGACAAACAAGATTATAATACAACACTTCCCTCTCTAAAAGATAAGGTATACCCTGAAGATCAACCATTTATTCGTTTTAGAAAATGGCGACGTAGTGAAATTGAGAATTATTTATTAGTAAAGCCAGCTATGGCAAGAATAGCAGGCTACAAAGAAGATACCGTTGAAGAATTCTTTGTAAGTCATGGAATAGCATACCCTGAATTAAATAAATTCATACAATCAGACGTAGATGCTTGTACTAAGCCGTTATTTGAATCGAATGGGAAAGAAATTATTATGTCTTTCTGTCACGAAAAATTGTTTGATAAATTTGCATTGGCAAGAGAAATTAGAGCGAATGAAATTTGTGAAGATATAAAAACCATTTTATCCGAAATCACGACAATGTGTTCTCAGAATTAATTATTTATCTATATTTCGCCTATTTTATTTAACAGTATTTGTAAAGATTATATTATTTACAAACTCCTCTTTCTTAAACACAAACCGGGAAACGGGGCCTTTTTCCATATCCGACCAGTCGATGAATTCCAGTTCGACGGGCGTGAGTTTCTCGACCAGTGCGGGGTTGCCTTCCTCTAATAGCCAACCGTGTTCTTGGTCGAACGCATAAAGCACCGTAGCCACTTTTAGCCCTGCTTCGTACTGATCCAACAGGCCGTCCGGTTTAAATTCCCATACGAATTCGCCGGGGTTAAAATTCGCTCCCGGAACCCATGATCCCCGCCGTCCGCCGTCGTTCCAATAATCGAGCGTCTGTATCATCGCCCAACGGCCTATGATAGATACCTCCGTCTGTGGATGGGCTTCTTCTTTCGTGGCCGGATGGGGGCCGACACCTGTTAATAACCATTCAATACTGTACGCCGGAAAGACGTAGTTGATCCGGGCGGCCAGTTCCGGGATAATGCCGATTTGGGGGTGTTTCGTGTCTTGTATCATGTATGCTCGTCTCAGTCCGATACGCAGGGCTAAAGAATTCGCGCACAAAGTTTCGTTTTTAAGTATCGTGGTAATGCGATCCCAAGGGGATAAGATAATATTTTTCATAAGGCTGTTAGATAATTAGTTTATAAGCGATTAATTATCCGCGCCCGAAAAGGATTTATGACATGCCGAAATTATTGGGGAAAAGGTCGTTCGGATATAGACATAAAAAGAGGACGCAGATTGATTCCTTTAGGAAGGCATTGGGATACCTAAAACAAGAAATCGCACTACGCCCTACGTTACGTCTCGGCACGAAAGGCCAAAACATAACAAGGGCTCGCAATCTCATACCTTGTTTTAACATACTTCCATAACGGAAGTTCCCAATGTTTCCTAAAGGTATAAAGAGTCGAGTCTCTTTATAATTAAATGTCTACGTCGTGTCGTAGTAGTTCCATAAAATCTGCATAGTTCTTGCGTTTTAAGTCTTTGTCTGACGACAGCACCGCTGCCCCTCCCGCAGACCGTCACGCACGAACTTTACGGATTCATACACAAAGATAACCACTCGCATGAAATTTCCAACACGATTTAAATATACTCCCGGAAGGATCGCCAATTATTTTGCTAACTTTGTGATTATGAAAAAATCGTTCGCATACCTGCCGGAGAACAAACAACGCGACTTGCGCCAACTGACGGAAATTATCCGCCGGGAAATAGCCGGATGCGAAATGATTATTCTGTTCGGCAGTTACGCACGGGATCGCTACGTCGATTACGACCAAAGGACGGAATTCGGCGTACGGACTTATTTTATGAGCGATTACGATATTCTGATCCTGACCGAAAAACGGATCGGCAATACGGAACACGCGCTGTATTCCCGGATTAGATACGAGTTTTTCCAGAACAAAGCCAAATTTTTCCATACTCGTCCGGAGTTCATCAATGAAAGTATCGGAGAATTCAACCACCAGATCGAAAAAAGCCGTTATTTCTTTACCGAAATCAAAGAGCAAGGTGTAATGCTTTACGATTCAGGGCGATATAAATTGGCCCGGCGGCACAAACTGGACTACAGCGAAATCCGGGATATGGCGCAGGAATATTTCGATGATAAGTTCCATATAGCCAATAGTTTCGTAAGGAGTGCCAAACATGATATTACCGATCAGGAATTTAAAATGGCCTCTTTCCATCTTCATCAGGCCGCAGAAAATTTTTTGCGGACGATTCCGATGGTTTTTACCTTGTACGGTTACAAAGAGCACGATCTGGAATTTCTGACCGACAAGGCCAGAACGCATACCTTGGAAGTTTGCGACGCTTTCCCGCGCAACACGTCCGAAGAGGAACGCTTGTTCAAACTGTTGCAGGACGCTTATGTACAGGCCCGTTACAATAAAAATTTCGCTGTCACGAAAGACGATATAGACGCGCTGACCGTGCGCGTGGAACGTCTGCGCGACATTACCGAAAAAGTCTGCAAGGAAAAAATAGCCGAATACGAACGCCGTAACCGCGAGGAATAAATTATTTCGGTTTTAACCCTTTGTTTTGCCGGGGTTTCTCCGACTGTTCGGTACGAATTCCCAAACGGCTGTATAATTCGTTCCGTTTCTCCCTGAACCATGATACGTGGCTTGCGCCGTCGATATGTAAATTCACTTGCTCCATGTTTTGCGGATCATATTTCAAGTGTGCTGTCGATCCGGGTGTTTCAAAATCCATTTTGAACTCATGCGAATACAGTTTGCCGCTGAAACGTATCGGTTTAAACGTAAAGAGTTCCTTGATCTGTCCGACGGCGAATCCGATTTTCTTCAGAAATTTCGCCTGTCCGAGCCATTGTTTTATATATGGGAAGAAGTAATATATCAACTTTAAATCGCCGCGCAATGTTTCTGTTTCTTTGTCCTTCTCTGAAATCTCTTTGGCGTGGTCGGTTTGCATCGTTTGAATATGCACTTTCAGATCGGCGATCGTTTTAGCCTGAGCCTGCTTTTCGTTTTCAAGGGTTTCGATCCGCTTTTCATACCGTGCGGGCTTCGGATCGTGAAAGAAAGAGCCGATCCGTCCGACCGCTTTCGCCGTTGCTTCGACTGCCGCGCCTTTCAGTTTGTCGGTTTTGATTTCGCGTTTGGTCTGTTCCAGTTCCTTTTGAGCCGCACCGAGTTCTTCCGACTTCCGCCGGGTTTGTTCGGTAACTTGTTCGCACGCTTTTTCCGCTTCCGTTTTAAATTCTTGCAGATGTGTAATATCCTGTTGAATAACTTGCTTTTGCAACAGAGCCTCCTCAACGTCCTTTTTAATATTATCCTGCTCCAAAAACAGCTCACGGTAAAACTTAGAAGCGGGAATATGTTTGGCTTCCGAACCCTCGATGCCGCGTTGCAGACCGTAGACTCGCATTGCCTGTGCATAGGTGTCCTGATATGTTTTCAGTTTCGGTCGGGCCATTACATCGTCGGCGCATAGCCGGGCGCTGTCGGCGCTTTTCTTCCGGTATTGTTTTTTAGGCTTATCATCGGGCGTTGGGGGGGGGCCCGTTTTTGTTTTTTGTCCGGCTTTGCGACGTTCGCCCGTTACGATGGGGACGATCGTGGCATGGATATGCGGCGTTGTTTCGTCCATGTGGAGTACCGCCGAAACGATATTTTCGTTTCCGAACGTTTTGCGAAGTCAGTCGAGATTATCGGCACACCAACGGTCGAGTTGTCCCGCAGTTTCGATCCGTTTCATATCCTCGCGGCTTCCGGTCAATAGCCCGCGAATGGCCCGGACTTGGTTCGTCCCGATTTTGCGTTTTAGTCCGGCATGGTCGAGCCGGTGTTGGATCGCCTGCGTTCGGTTCGTGATGCCTTTCGGAAATTCGATCAATTCCCGGTTCAGGTAGGTACGGGACGGAGCGGCGTTTTTCGGAGAAATTCTCCGCTCGATATGGGCAGACATGGCGGTATCTGTCCCACGCGCTTTATCGAGGTGCATGACTGCAAATCCCATGATTGTGATTTTTCAGGTTGTCTGGTTGCTGTTGTTTCGCCCGCAGAGGGCGCATTGTTTTCGCGGCGTAGAGCCGCGCCGAGGGGTTTCCAAAGGGGCGCAGCCCCTTGGCTTATTGGGGCATTTTTAGCGACGGGAGTACTGTCGCGTTAAGAAAATGCCCTAATAAGCTATGGCTTTTGTAAAAGCCATGCGGGTGGTGCGGGTGGATTTGTTTTCGGGGCGGTGGTCGGCGGTCGGATATGGGGTGGCGGTGTTTTTTCGCGGAAGGTTGGTGCTCCCTGTCCGGAGAGATCCCCAATAATCTCGCAGGACAGGGAGCCTCCAACCTCTTTCCGGTTATGGGGACACCGCCCCGCCTATCCCAAACGGACTAATTTTTGCCAAAAGAATTTACCGCGTAGTTCGCGGCTTGCTGAGTTCGTTCGGCAGCGGTTTGGATTCGGTTTTGCAGAAGTCAGCTTTCCAGTTCGGAACGATTGAAAAAGATGTTTTTCCCGTTCGGCTTGTAATGCGGTATGCGGCATCCGCAGGTTAGTTTGTACATGTACGACCGGGAAATGCCCGTAAACAGGCAAGCCTCGTCGAAAGTCAGGACGTTTTTTTGTCCCAAGAGCAATTGCTCGATTCTACCTAAGCGTTGCTCGATACTAATTTCGTTTTGCATGAAAAAGGTTTTAGGTTAAACATGATTAGCATCGGCAAATATATAATCGTTTAAAACTTTCTGTCCAAATATTCTCACTCATTATCACTCTTTTGAGCAATCTACAAGTAGCTGACGAAAGAAAACGGCTTTAAAAATTACTTGACATTTTTAAGAATCTGTATGTATGCCTGAATGATCGACCTGTTCTGCACAGTGTCGAATTTGACAGCGCAATACTTCGCACTTGAAAGAGTATTGCGTGTAATGGGATTCCCTTTTATCGAAACAAAACATTTATTCTGATCTGCAACGGTTTGCCAGATAGACGTAACTAATAATTGCTCGCTCAGTTCATTCATAATGAAACCTAACAGCCGGGCATTGCGCACGATTAATGGGGCTTTCAGTCTGCAGGAAAACAAATCAGCCATTGTTTTAGCCTCTACTTCCGGTTGGAACACCCGACTATTGTTAAACAACTCAGCAAGTGCTTGAAATTGTTTTAACGAAAAATGACTCTGAAAATTCATTTTTATCATTTGACTCAAAATTACATATCAAGACTATATAAAAATGTGTCGATAAACTGCCACTTACAATCGGAAAATCCGAACATACCGGGTCTGCCATTTTCCCCTTCGCAAATGAAACGTAGCGTTATATCTTTATTTTTTAATTCTGTTTCACACTCAAACTCTACATTAAGAGTTACTTCGGAAATGGCTGGGGCTTTGTCTTCAATCTTTTTCAAAGAATAATCATGCAATATTTTGTTACTTAAAATTTCGCGCATTCTTTTAGCTTCAGTAGGAATCTGTTCCTTATTCTTTGAGAATTGATGAATTTGTCGTGCAATATTTCCGTAATTCTTTTTTTGCCAATATATTGCAAATCTGATAGCTTCAATCTCGGGTGTAGAATCTTCATAATCAGATTCATTCCCTTTAAATGGAATATCTACCCCTATGACAATATTACGAGGTTTCCAAGCTTCAACTCTTCTAGAAATATCTTCATTTCGTTTATGGTTCTCTGATGCTTTAATTAAAGTTTCTCTAAAAGAGACCCTTTCTTTTGCTGACGGCGGCGCCTTTCTCTTTTCCTGTATTGCTTTTGCCCAATCATGAATAGCAATTAAGGTTGCCCAACATTTTGCCGTAACTTCTTTATTAGCATAGTTGATATCACGCCCATGCAAGATGCCGTTTCGGTAAGGTAAAGAAATAGGATCTGTATTCGTTTTGTTACGTTTCGCATTAAAAACATTTCGGATGACACTTAAACCGCTACTGTGTGCAGCGATGGAATCCCATGCTGTAAGATCTGTCGATGGAGTAAAGAATCCTTTGTTCTTATCAATATCATTGACTCCGCCATCAATAATCATTAACAAAAGGGGTACGGCTGAATAGTATCTCTCATTCAACGAATCTTTGTAGGCTAATAGAATAAGATCATATCGTTTTTCGAATGCAGGGATATGCTTTAACCATGTTATCGGCCATTTAATTTCTTCGGAACAATAATGATTAATCAATAAATTATTCCCTTCTTCGAACTTGTCTTTTTCAGCCAGTGTTACTGCTCGTTCCATCAATTCAGAATTCATCGATTCATGGGCAATCCAACCAAAGGCTGAAAATATTTTGTTAAATCTGTCTGGAGCCGAAGTAAGTTCTTCCCATTGTTTTTGCATGGCTGGAACTTGATCCAAGATTTTATTTAATTCTTTATTTTTAATCCCGGCAAAAGAAAGAACTTTTAATGCCTTTCTAAAGGCATTCGCTCCTTTCAGTTGCTCCCGGATTGCTGAATAGGAAGGATTATCTTTAATTTTGTCCATCATTTACACCAAATTTACTAAATTTCTAACTCCGGTAAAGCATTAACGGCCTTTTCTTTCAGGGCATCGACGGCGCGGGTATATTTTTCGGTGTGCTTGAGGCCGCTGTGACCCAACAAGGATGCGACGGTCTTGATATCCGTGTGACACTCGCCGAGCAAATTGACCGCAAAGCTGTGCCGGGCGCAATGCCAAGTGATATGCTTGTCGATCCCGGCACGGGCCATCCATGTTTGCAAAGCTTTGAGGCATCCGGTATGGCTCGGCAACATAAAGATCGGGCCATCTTTTTTAGGCTTTTCTCCGATCAGTTTTAAAAGGGTGCTACTCAATGGAATAATAACAACAGAACTTTTAGAGTGACCTTTGGTTTTACTTTGTTCAAATTTGATGATTTTATTTGCGTAGTCTACATCGCTATACATCAAATCAACAACATCACAATATCGCAATCCTGCGTACAAACAAAATAAGCAAGCGCGTTGTATCTCTTTGTTTTTGTATGGGGTATTGGCAAGCTGTTTTATTTCATCAAGGCTTAAAACGTCTTTTGTAAGGGCTGTATCGTCAATTACACATAAAACGTCCGTGCAAGGATTCTTTAAAATAATATTCTGATCGACAGCATATTTAATTACTTTCTTAAAACGTTTGAAATAACTATGCGCGCCCTCTCCTTTAGAATGTGCCTGAAGATACTCGACGAACTTTGTCATCATCTCTTTGGTAATTTGTTCAGGCTTTAGGTTAGTCTTCATATTCGGATAGGACTCTGCAAGAAAACTCCGGAAACGGCCCAATGCGCCCTCGATCATTCGTATATCTTTTTTTGTATAGGCTTTGACATACGCTTCGTAAAAATTCAAAAAATTGATCTTTTGTTTGACCGGGGCGGCTTTGTCGTATTTACGGGCAGTCAGCACTTTTTCCTTGTCTATGCGGATTTCGGCGGCAAGGGCCAATGTTTCTTTGTTCTGTTGCCGTTCTTCGGGTGTCCGGGGATTGGACAACAGATACAGGCCCAGATATTCTTTCGACCGGATATGCTTGATATGCTCCCGTCCTGTATTCTCGTCGAATACCTTGTTGTAGCCCATGTAGTATTCCAGATACAAACTTTGCCGACCGTCGGCCAGCGTTTTTTGCATCAATTTTGGATTTTCTTTGGTTTTTGTTTGCAATTTTGCCATAACAACCGATTTTACTACATTTGTATAGTCCTGATTATATGGCGTAAAGATATAAAATAATTTCCGATTTCAGGGTGTAAAAAAGGTGTAAAAAATAACGGAAAATGCGTAAAATAAGAGAAAACAACCAATGCACTAAAACACTTAAATAGCTAATAATTAACAGTATATATTCTTTTAACTGGATGATATTAGACAGGTTTTGTATCGGCTCCGGGTACTTTTAAGGCTTCGAATAATTGATATTCAATTATTCGAAGCCTTAATTTCATCTTACACATTCGCAACTTCGCCCGTTTTTTTGTAAAGTTGATAATTGTTCCGGCAATTATGCGCTGTTCCTTCCGTTTATACCTATGTTACGAGTCCTTTTCTCTGCAGATAAAGAAAACGCGGAACCGGAACAGATGCAGAATACCACATTGCGAAAAATAAAAGCCATGAAATCACATTCGATTCATGGCTTTTATATTGAAACAGCGGCAAAAATAAGGATTTTTCGCTCTTTCAGATTCCGTTCATGTTATTTCCGCCGGATCATCGTCACCCGCGAAATACTCTCGTCGCAACCGGACACGGAAACGTTCGTCGTAATTTTCCCATCGTTGGCGGGAGTAATCCTGATGTCGATGCGACATCCGCTTTCGGCATGTTCGTTGCACAAAAAAACATTGCAGTTCGGAGCCCAAACGGCCGTCGTATCCGGCCTGCGACATCTGATTCCCAGCTGGTTTCCTCCTTCGTGAGGACAACCCGGAATAATACATTTTTCCATAATATATTCTATTTTGGTTAGTGTGAATTAAATTGCACCGATTCTTCCGGCCGGACCCGTCTCCTACCGGAGTCCGGTTATAAACTTTTTGTTACAAATTTATGAATTATATTGTTATTAGATTCTAAAAATATTCGTTTTTTCGACCGTTTCGACTCCGGTACAATATTCTCGTTGAAGGATATACGCACGGAATCGTCCCGCAATCCAACCGATACGGGATGATTCGATCTTTCAAATACGGATTCAGGATATTTCGGAACTTCTCATTCGTTTTCGAAGTCCGACTGTCCGCACTTTAATTCAGTGTATTCGTTCCGGATTCAATGCGCCGCGATTCACTCTTTAACCTCCACGTCCAACCGTTCGCTCACCATCTCGCAATATTCCGGAATAATTTCGATTCCGATCGCATTCCGGTTCATTCTTTTGGCAACAAGAAGCGTCGTACCGGAACCCATGAACGGATCCAGCACGCAATCGCCCTCCCGAGTAAACAGCTTAATGAACCACTCGGGCAGTTCTTCGGGAAAGGCCGCGCTGTGATTTTTGTTATTGCACTCGGTGGCCAGATGCAGCACGTTGGTCGGATAGGCTTTGTCCCGGTTGATCCAGTTGGATATGTTTTTACCGAAGCCGCTGCCCACTTTCGAATTATCCCTGCTTTTGTCGATTTCGGAAAGGTTCTTGAGCCTCGATTTCGCCCAATCGCCCATCGGCACCATCACCTCCTCCTGGTACATATTGAATTTTTTCTCCTTATTGAACTGAAGCAGCCGTTCCCACGAATCGCGGAACCGGTTCGGCCATTTGCCCGGATACGAATTCTTCTTATGCCAGATAAACTCTTCGGTCCAAATCCAGCCTTGCTGCCGCATCGCCAGGATCAGTTGCATGACATAGATACTGCGCTCGCCGTTCACAACTTTTTCTTTAATATTCAGGATAAAAGTCCCCGTAGGCTTCAGCACCCGCAGCAACTCTGCCGAGATCGGCAAAAACCACTCGACGTACCGGTCGGGATGGATCCCTCCGTAAGTTTTTTTCCGTTGATCCGCGTAAGGCGGGGATGTTACGATCAAATCGACCGAATTGTCCGGAATCTTTTTTAATCTTTCTGCGCTGTCGTCCCGGTATATATCAATTATAACACTCATAACGCTTAATTATGCGACAAAGTTACAAAATTTACACGAGTGTCCCAAAACGAATCATCTGATTTATACGCACTGATAATCAAACACTTTACCACCTCAAACAAGCAGTCCTTCCGTCTAAATTCACCATAAATCGGCCCGGAAGGCACAGCCGGCCGCCGGACGGCAAAAAATCGACCGCAGCGTGGTATGGATCAAAAGACGTCAACAAATATGGCAATACGCGAAAGCCGGAAAAGGGGAAAAATGTCAGTCGGTCTTTTCGAAATCCCGAGAAAGAGAAACAGTTCGTTGAAAACAGGGATCATCCCGATACCGACGGATTCGGTTCTCCGGATCGCACGATACCGAACCAGAACAGGCTGTCCCGGCACGGTATCGCCCGGATAGCAAAGCGAAGCCGTTTTCGAAGAACGCCTCTACCGGACGAAACGGCGTGTCGGGCGAAACCGGAACATGATCCAGACCAACGCGCAGCTTATCCCGAAGGCAAAAAGCGCGATGCAGAAAATACGTAGCAGCACAGGAAGCGCATCCAGCGTCCCCATCAGATCGTATCCCACCTGCACGAAAATAAAGTGACACAAGTAAATGCCGAACGTCAGCGAGGCGAGGCGCGACAGACAGACCGACGCGCGCACCTTCAGTTTGCGGATAACGACGAACACCGCGAAAGTCATCATAAAAACGTTGATCCCGGTGAAAAGCCACACGATCTCGAGGTAGGCGTAATCGCCCGGAAAATATTGCTGGGTCAGCACGTAACCGAACGAAGTGATCAAGTAGCCGCCCAGAAACATCGGAACGGTAACGGCCAGCGTACGCTTCCAGCTCCACTGCGGCGGGTACTTCGCCAGGTAATAGGCCAGGATCAGGTAACCGATGAACCCGGACACGTAATAGAAAGTTCCGTAACTGTTCCAGTCGCAAACACCGAGAATCCCCATATTGCCGTAATTGCCGGTATACCCCAGCGCCGGAGCGACCATTTTTATATAGGGCAGCAGCAGGGTAACGCCCCATACGTACAGAACGAGCCGGATATCCCTTCGGGAAGCCTGCTGCAGCCATGCGCCGATCACGGGCATGATCAGATAAAGGCCGACCAGCATGTAGAGATACCACAACGGGGTCGTATCGTAATTGAAATTAAAAATAAAGGTATAGATCCGGGTCAGAGTAGCTCCCAGGGTATGGTCGTCGGCGACGACCATCGGATTACCGGTCGAAACGACGTAATTCAGGTAAACGAAATACGACAGCGGCAACACGACCGACCAGAAAACCAACGGAACGACGATGCGTCCGATACGCTTCCGGTAAAAATCCCCGAGCTCCGCGCGTACGGGAAGCAACAGCACCCCCGTCATCATCACGAACAGCGGGACGCAGGCCCGGACGAAACTACCGGTGAATACCCCGGTCAAAAGTGCTCCCCGGTCGGCATCGAACCGGGCGACGAACGGGTCGCAGCAGTGCGACAAAACCACCAGAAAACAGGCGACGACACGCAGCAGGTCGATCCAGCCGATATGTTCCCTCCCTTGCATTTCCATCAGCAAACGAATATTTGAGAATACGATTAAAAACCATGCAATCGCGCGGTCGGCGGTCTTTCGGTTCGACCCGCACGACCAAAAACATTACAAAATAAACAAAAGTTCCGATAACATCCGCCATCCGGCTCCATTTTCGCCGGTCTCACCGAAATACAGCGCTTCCCGTCCGAAACATTCCCGGCTCCGGCATCAAAATCGGAAGACGCGGTTCGCATGCGGACCATATCCGGATCGGACGCTATTTTACCGGACAAGGTTTTGCTTTTTACCTAACATTAGGTATCTTTGCGCCGAAGTTCGGCAATGGTATCTGCCTTGAACCGCCGCCTTTCCAGGCGAGCTGATGATACCTACGGGAATTCGAATCCACTTTGCAAATCAGCTATGACGGTAACAAACAAACACTTTTATCGTTCCATGTCAAAGAGCGAAGCCTTATGCTGAGGACGCTCCTTTTTATCGGCATGGGTAGTTTTATCGGAGGGATCGCCCGTTTTCTGCTCGCGCGCTGGGAGCAGGGGGGAACCGGGTCGTCGTTCCCGTTCGGGACACTGGCGGTCAACGT
>ERZ827496.3328-NODE-3328-length-14171-cov-5.013389_pt1 | contig 14171 bp, 14 predicted proteins | sample MGYA00519769_ERZ827496 | MGnify/ENA primary metagenome ERZ827496 (study PRJEB31778, sample SAMEA3449327) | human gut metagenome | biome: human gut; feature: human-associated habitat; material: faeces | place: United Kingdom | collected 2010/2012 ...
CCTTTTTAAAGACAAGAATTGCGATTATGAACCAGTTTGATAAGAAGTCACTACCCTATCGAGCCTTGAAAAATCACTGGCAACTCTTTCAAAAAGACAGCCGTAAACTATCTCTCAACTCTTTTTATTCAAAGACTTTCCGTCAAACCTTAAGTCCACATGAAGTCGTTGAGAAGACACTAGACTTTTCAGAAGAGCTGACCGACTACTATACTCTTTTTCAGCTTTTGCTTTTTCACTTTCAGGAGAAAAGGGTAGATGAGTTTTTTGAACTCATTCAAGAAAACTTAAACGTCGTCAATCATTATTTTCAAACTGTCTTTAGGACTTTTCTTAGACACAGGCAATACATCGAAAACGCACTAGAAACAGACTATTCAAACGCGAAACTTGAAGCGACTAATAAGTTGATCAAAGACATCAAACGCTTGGGCTTCGGTTTTAGAAACTTTATCAACTTTAAGAAGCGTGTCTTCATCACTCTAAACATGCAAAAAGAGAAGACCTATCAGGCCCTCTCTAGATGTTAGCTTTTCGTCACCCACTACAGTTGACAAAGAGCCATATATAATTAGTAAATCATCCTTGTTCTTTAAGACCTAAAATAAATCGCTTATTTTTACCTAATGTTGACTCTTGAACTTTTAGTTCCAAAAATTTAAGTAGCTCCTTAAGTAGCTCCAATGCTGATTTGTTGTCATTATTAAATTCTATCTCTAGTTCATAATCGACTCTATTTAAATATTCATTCTTATCTAAGGCAATTTCACAGCCTTTCATATTACATATCAAACGGGTTGTAATCAAACATCCTAGATTAGTTACTTCATTATAACTAAAATCAAACTTCTCTCCTGTCATTTCCTCCAAGATATCAATCGATATTGTATTGGGAATCGTAGTGATATTTTTTTCGTATTCTCTATTCCTTTTTACTCCATTTACATTTGAATCTAGGCTTTGTTTAATTTGCATTTTTGGAAACTTTCCTTCAATCTGTCTAATTCTAATTGTAAAACCTCTATCTGAAAAATAAAAATCACTAGTATCATAATAATAATTTTTTTGAATCCTTTCTTCAGAAAAGAAAAGTAAATTTTTAAATTTTTGATACTGTTCATAGTTTATAATAACTTTATATTCTTGTTCAATCATTATCTCCTACTCCAACTATAATTGCTTTAATACATGAAAACTAAACGAATTCTAACTTTCCAGTAGTGCGTGATTTTCTTTCCAAAACATGTAATAAAATAGAAGCAAGTACTAAAAACGTAAAGCTTAATGTTAACTCCTCAAAAATAAGATTATAATAAGTTGAAAGTGGCTTACCGGCTATCAATCCTTTAGCAATTTTAATAGATCTTGTTAATGGCAAAATTCCAGAAAAACACTGTAAAATATACGGTAACTTGCTGATTGGAAAATTTGCCCCAGTAAAAATTAACAGTATTCGACTAATCAAATTTAATACTAAATTTGTCTCACTTGTTATTAAAATAAGACATGAAAAAATATATCCAAAACTCACTGATACAAATGTGGCTACTAAGAGGACGACAATAAACGAAAAAATTAAATTACTTGTCCAACTAATATTTAAAATCATACTAACAACAACTAGTCCAGTAACAACTGAAATAATAGTCATAATCATGGAACCAATTGCACTTGATAATAAAATGGACTTCAATCGTGTTTTTGAAGCAATTAGCAAACTAAGTGTTCCATTATATTTTTCTAATATTAATTGTGCTCCTACACCAAACAACGAATTGAACGAAGCAATTAACAATGCGTTCCCTACCATCCATTTTTGGATATACTCAACCCCATAAATGTAACTCGCAATCAACGAAAAAAATAAAGTTTGAGAAATTGGAGGTATCAGATCAAACAAAAAGTAGGCTTTCCAATCAGAAATGATCGAAGTTTGTTTATAAGAGTAAATTATTCTTCTAAAAAAACGAAAAACACTTTCCATCAATACACCTCTAGAGTTGCAGAAATCCTACTTTTATTTTCAATTTTGGTAAATGCATAATAGGCAATTATAAAATTGAAAACTGTTAGTAGACATAGTATAAAAATAGTAAAAACTATCTCACTAGCTGTAGCACCATAAACTGCTAATTTGAATCCCTTCATTACCCAAGTTGGTGAGAGTAAATATGAAAGCCAGTTAATATTCTTAGACAATACTTCTACCGGAAAAATCATGCCTGACAATAAAAGAAATGGGTATTCAATCATATTCATTAGTAATTGAGCACTCCGAGAGAGTGTAAATGCTGAACACATCAACATTCCAATACTCACAAAAGTCAATATTGCTAAAAAAATTAAAATAGGGATAAGTACAAAAATTTCAAATACTAAAGAACGCCTAAATAATAATGTAACAAAAAGAACATTCAAAAAGAACGCAAATACTCCCCATAAACTATTCCCAAGTAATTTTCCAAAAATTATCTTCTTAAACCCTGACGGTGACGTAAATAAAACTGGTAAGGTTCCTAGATATTTCTCCCTACTGATATCTGCAGCAGATGAAAAACATATAATTGTCCAAAATGATGATAAGGCGGTTCCTAAGATTGCATAGAGGGTAAATACTCTATCAGATTTATCACTGTACATCATGCCTAATAGAACCGAATTACATAAAGGATTTAGAAACAAACAATATCGAAACATACTTCTAGCCACTGCTTGTCTCATTTGTACGATAGCACTAGAAATGATAACTTTCATACCAGCACCTACCCTACTAATTTTAAATAAATATCTTCAAGAGTGACATCAAGTATTTTTTGATTTCTAGTCTTTTCTTCTAAAATTTCAGACTTATCTTCATCTGAAACCAAAGTTGCTATCTCCTCAATTGTTCCACACGTTACTATTTCACCGTGATTAATAATTGCAATTCTATCACACAGTTCCTCTGCTTCAGCCATGTAATGCGTAGTTAAGAGAATAGTTTTTCCCTTTTTTGCCAAGTCCTTTATAATATTTCTTAACTCCAAAGCCCCTACGGGATCCAACCCAATACTTGGTTCATCCAAAAAAATAATTTCCGGATCATTTAGCAGAGCCCTAGCGATTTGAAGTCGTTGCTTCATACCTTTAGAAAATGTCTCAACTCGTCGTTTTGCTACATTTTCTAAACCGACTAACTTCAAAAGGCTTGGAACAATTTCCAACTGCTTCTTTCTAGGAATCTTATATAAATCTGCAAAATAAAATAAATTATCTTGAGCAGAAAGTCTAAAATAAAGACTCCTTTCACCCCCAAAAATAAAGTTTATTTTCTCACGAATTTGTCGCTCATCTTTGTAGACATCAAATCCTGATATAATTACTTTCCCTGATGTCGGAAGTAACATCGTTGAAAGAATTTTTATTGTAGTTGATTTACCAGCACCATTCGGTCCAAGCAACCCAAATATCTCTCCTTTTTCTATTGAAAAAGTAATACCTTTAAGTACCTCAATTGCAGTAGTACCCTTACCTTGTCCTTCAAAACTTCTTTTTAAATCAATAACATTAATTAGACTCATTTGCACTCCTTATACCACTAAATTAATAAATCATCCAAGTCATCTTTCAACAATAAATTCCTATAATAATTGGGATTGATAAAATCTCTATGATATAGTTTAATCATTAAATAAACCTGAGGGATATTTAAACATAAATGCCCAATGATTGTAATAAAAATATTTTTGGAGTAAAAATAAAGAGCTGCAAAAACTATACCAAACAATAACTGTCGCATATAATCTGATTTTTTAAAACTATTCCCCCAAAGGGTTGTATAGTGAAAGAGTACGAAATATACTGCTGATAATAATATTGTATAAACTCCATATCGGCTAAAAATCTCTATAATAAGATACCTGAAATATAATTCCTCACAAATTGCAGCACCAATATAATTATATATCAAAAGAATATACCTAAACTTAGGATATTTTACTTTCATACTAGCAATACTTACATCAGATAATTTAAATCTTAATACATTATACTCTCTGTATATATTTAGTATAAGGATGAAAATTAAAAATAAAACAGAAGTAATAGTATTCCGGTATTCAGTCTTCCCTAATGTAAGATACCCCATAAAAGCAAAAATCCCCAAATGTAAAAAATAACCAGATATTCTAACAAAATATCTAATTGGACTTTTTACACTGATCCTCTTTACATTCCCTAATATAAAAATATTAGCTAACCAGGAAATTGAAAACAGAAAACCACCTTGAGGTAAGTCAAGTAAAATTGCAGCCAGAAGAGAAAACACTGTAACATTAGTTCTTGTATCAAAATACATTATTTTAAACCTAAGCTCTATTTATAATTAAATTTTCTAAAATTAAAAATTCGATAAAACTTTCTATATCAGTCTTGATTTTTTCAAGATTTTCTTCTTTATAAAAGTCAGAAATTTTTTTTGCAACATCTTCTAATTCAATATCATCACCAATATATTTAAGGACAACAGCTCCAGTATAATTCAACAGATATGATTTTCTATTACCAAGTAAATAATAATCATCTTTAAATTTTCTAACTCTAGTTTCCAATTTTCTTTCATAGTTTTTTAAGTTCATAACAGCTCTCCTATTTCTTCTGACTCTAATGTTTTCTTAATAAATTTAATGCTATCCTTGCATACTTTCAATTTTGAACCATCAATACTTAAATCCCCAAAAAATAATATATTATATAAGGACTCTAGTTCTTGATATGAAGGATGATATTTAACTATATTCCTCAATTTCACCGAAAGCCACTTATCTCTATCGACAGTATCACCTAAACTAAATACAATATATTTTATTAACAGTAGATAAGCATCCCTTGTACACATTACAGCTACGTCATAATTTTTTTCATCCAAATTTCCAAGTATATCAGCATATAGATTTTCAATTAAATTAATTATTGAGTATTTTTGTAATTCAAGCCACTTTGAAAGTACGAGTTTGTTTTTTAACAAGTCAAATTCATTCTCATTAAATATACAGATTGAATTTCTAAACCTATTGAAAAAAGTTAAAATATCTGCGTAATCAAATCTATCATCAATGACAAAACTATTGCTAACCCTTTGATCTGAAACAAGTTCAATATTATTAACTGATAATATTAGATTTTCAATAAATTGTCTGTCATATATTTCGATATCTATTCCGTATTCTGGTAGTTCTAAAAAATCAATTTTTTTAAATTTTCCTGCGTAAGTAGAATTAGAATCTCGAAATTTAGAGCTCTCCCTGATAATGAAAATATCCAAATCAGAATACTTATTCCCTAAGCCTTCAGAATATCTATTAATTTGACCATCAATCAGTGACCCTCCAATATACGCAATATCATCTGGGAATAATTTTAAATAATCTCTCAAATCAATTAAATCTAAACACTTATCAATTTTTGTTATGTACAGTTCATTTTTCATAATTAATACCTAAAAAAATTTACAAAAAGATGCAATCCCCAAAGAACTGCATCTTAAAACTATAACCTAAAAAGACAATTCAAGTGCCAACGCTGCTGGAAGTTCAACTGGAACTGCTTTAGGAGCTTCGTAAATAGCCATAAATTTTCCTCCTTATTTTATTAACGTAATTATATCAAAAAACTCATATTATTTCAAGCTCAAATCGGTTCAAATCAAATCAAATTAAAAACATCTATTAAAACTAGTGATAATCAAATAATGAATTTACATATTTGAAAAAATCTGCTCCCAACTTGATTCATCATTAACATTTCCAAATACTTGAACATTATTATCAATGTCAATTTTATAGGCTTCACCTATAGAATTAATAAACATATACGAATTTTCTCGCTCCAAACTAGATTTATATTCAATTTCAATGTCTGTTTCTAAATTTAATAAATTATGAATTCTAGTTTTATCCATATTTATAATTTGATATCGTTCCTTATGTATAAATCCTAAATCACCAATAGGCATAAATTCAAAAATCTGCCACTTCTTTACATTTTTAAACATAGAGATTAAATCATAAATATTGTCAATATCATCAATATTGCCTTTATGTAACACAGTATTTATACAGACATTTACTTCTAGTTTTTCTAGTATGGACAAAATATCTAGCTGCTCTTCAAGAAAATTTTTCCTTCCCCTTCTGAATAATTGAATAGTTTCATTAGAAGACCCATCCAGAGGTATACCAATATAGTTTACTTTAGAAAGAAAAGTAAAATCTATAATTTGTTCTATATCTTTCTGCCTATCGTAAGTGCTACAAGATTTTAAAAGTGGAGTTCCTACAGTATCTATATTAATTTTCATTTGCTTATTGTAACAAAATTCAATTAATTCTGGTATGTCCTGTCTTGTTAATGGATCTCCTCCAGCAAAAGTAACTTTTGTTAGACCATTTTCTATTGCTGAGTCTAAAAAATTTACCATTTTTAAATTTGTAATTTCTTCAGAACTTTTAGGAAATATATGATAGCATCCTGGACACTTGACAAAGCACTTATTTGCAATACATAATATTAATTTTTTTTCTATCAAAATAGTAACCTTAATTTCTATATATAAAATCATCAGGCATCTGCCATTCTTCTGATAAATGAATGGATAAATTATCATACTTAGCTTTTGCCGTAATAAATTCTTCTAAAATAGAACTTATCTCTTCCTTAGTAGAAATCGGGGAATTAGGATAAATTTTAATTGCACCAGTTGGACTTTCTACACCATGCGGTTTATAACTTTTTGAAAATGTTAATTTAAAATTAACATTGAATTTTTCTAATTCTTGTAAACAGAATAGATAAAATTGATTATTATATTCTAAAAATTCTTGGAGTTCTTTTGACGAACTCATTACAATTTCTTCAAAAGTTCTATTATCATCCTTTTTCTTAACAACTAATAAAGAAGCAATCCCTTCCGAATCATTATTAATCACTTCTATTTCAGAATTACTGTTTAAATAGTTTCTAATATATTCACCATTAGAAAAGCAATTATATATAAGCTTTTGAAAACCTTTTATTCCTAGAGTTTCTAATGCACTGTATGCAGCAATGGGACCTGAAATACTTCTAGATAGTTCAAGTGTATATAAGAACGGAGCGTACTCTCCAAATTTAAGCTCATCTTTAGGAATAAATTTCTGCTTACCTATATTCGTAACTTCCAATCCGTCCTTAACCATAAATATACTTGAAACGTAGGGACAAAAGCCTGTTTTATGAAAATCTGCACCAAAAGAATCAGCCAACTCAACTTTTGATATTTTATCTGTTAACGACTTCACTTTAAGTAATTCAATTTCTGACATCCCCAAAGAATTAGTAGCGAAGTCATATTCCTTAAAGAAAAGCCAACCCCATCCAATAACAGCATCAACATGTATATGTGGCTTATAGGTTAATTTGTATTCTGCAAATAGTTTATCTCTTAATTCAACTACTTTGTCAATTGGATCTACTATTATTTCATTAGATGTCCCACCATTAACATAGATGCAGGCAATTTTAGTATCATGCTCAATCGCTTCTCTGAGAGTTTTTTCTAACTCTTCAAGATTAATCGTTCCCTCAGAAGTTGTTGCTATCTTTTTAAAACTATTTGTTCCAAGTCCTAACCAATCACAAACTTCTTTATGACAAGGATGCCCCTTATCCGTCGAAATAACAATCGCTTTATTATTTTCAAATGAAGATATACCCCCTGATTGAATATCATCACCAAAGGCTTTATTTAATCCTAATTTTAGTGCATATAAATTTGTCCCTTTACCGCCAAACGTAAAAATGCCACTAGATTGTTTCCAATCCCAACCAACTAATTGTGAGAGATACTTTGCTGTAAGTAGTTCAGCACTTATTAAATATCCTGACGTTTCATCCTGTCCTAGATTAGGATTGAATAATGAAGCATACGAAGATGCGGCAACAGACACCACATTAACTGGTGGTACAATATTTAGCATTGTTCCAGGATTTCCCCAGTTTACAGCTCTTTGAAACATCGGAACCAATAAATCTATAACATTATCAATTTCTTTGGAATCCTGAGACAAATTGCGATCATTCAAAAATTTTTCAGAATAACTAGCAATCTCTCCAGATAATATTGAGCGATGTGAGTTTACTCTATATTCATTTTCCACTTTATGACTAAGTTTAGACATAATCCTATTAATAACTTCAACAGATTTCTCAGTGTCTCTATTAAAAATTTCAGTATTCATTTTTAGTACCCATCATTTCTTTTTTAAAAATATTAACTATACTCGTATCCATATCTTCATCAAAATTTGCTACATAATTATTCCGAGAATATTCATTATGCACTAATATTTTCATTGCCACAAAAATCTCTTTAAGATTATCTACCATCGTTTCTCTTTTTCTAAAGAGTATACACTCATTTATACGTTTAGCAAAATATCCAAACACAGCCTCGCTCCTCAATCTGATTAGATAAAATAAAATATCAGAAAAAACATCCGTTCTAGTTCCCAAGGCATCCGATATGAAATGACACAAATCCATAGGAACAAGCTCACCCTCATTTTTGTGAGTATAACTCTTTTCAGAAACAAGTACCGTCTTTAAAATTAATTTTCTAACAGTTGTCTCGTCACCACTAACTCCAACAATATTCTTGAATGTTTGTTCGAACTTAGATAAAGGGTAATTATTAACCGCTGGATTCATTATTAATAATTTGCCAGATTCTTTTTCTAATAACGATTTTTCAAATATATATGACCAGTTTAATTGGAAATTTGTATGCCATCTGATATCAAAAAATACCCTGTCTTGAAAAATAACATTTTCAAAATCAATTAAAAATATTACATCATCACTAATAATTACGTTTCTTGGCAAAAAATCATAATAATATACACCGTTAGCAATAAAAATTTTTAACAAACCATATAATACTGATATTGAAAAACAATCGTCATGAGAGAATTTCGCATTACTATAATAACAACTTTCCAATGAAATTCCTTTAAAAGGTGTAACGTAATAAAGACTCTCTCCATCCTCAACTAAAATTGGTGTAACAACTCTGATAACATAATTTGCTATCCGAGCACCATCAACCCTTACCTTAAATTTTTTTGCATTAAGTTTTTCTCTATATCCCTTATTCAAATCCACTTGTTTAGCAATATAATCAACACCTTTAAAGCAAAAAAATCGAAATTTCCTTTCAAGATCTATGATCCCTTTATTTAAGTTGAAATCAAATTTATTAGATTTAAAGGCAAGTTTTGTTGCTTCAGATAAATCCATAGCAATAATAGTTTCAGCAAAGCTCAATAATCTCCCCACCTTTTCAAGACTTCTCTAATTTTATCATTTAGTGTATAAATTCGCTGTTTAGATTCTTGAAATTTATAACTATATCCAAAATAATTCCAAAATTCTTTATCCTGAACTGATATACTGTAGTCTAATTTCTTTTCTCTATAAATGGGGAGAATCCAAAAATGTGTTGAGGAAGGTTTTTCATAATGCTCATCATATCCAATAAATACCGACTGCACTTCCACATCTTTTAGTAATTCAGTTTTTATGATATATGCTAATTTATAGCACTTTTCAACCACATCTATATCGAGATCTTTTATCCTCCTTACTGCATTCTTTGTAGCAATTATATAAAATCCAGGTATCGCAAACTGGACATCTTGTCTTATTATCACATCATCATCTTGGTACAAAATAGATATCGATGAATCTAATTGAGAATCGTATTTTTCTAAAAATTGTCCTCGCGATAATTTTTTAGATTCAAAAAAACACTGATAGTTCTTCTCACCACCGATACAGACAAAAAATTTTGATTCTGAGTCTACCATTGGAAGTTCTGTAATGTCATCAACTTCAAAAATGTCACCATATCTCATTCTAACTTAATAAACCTTCATTTCTTTTTTAAGACTATTTACCAAATCATTGTTAAATGTCTCTATCTGTCCAATCGTTGCATTGTCCTTATATTCAAAGTATATTTCTTCGTATAGCTGGTAGTCATCCAAAGGTATATTAAGATAGCGTATAGTATCTACCTCATAAGAAAGGACCTGAAGCATTGAACTCCCATCAGGTTGAATTTTTAAATATAACCCTATAATTTCATATCCTTTTGCATACAATATTTTACTTAGCGAAAATTCAAGTTTAGATATTCTTTTAAAATCCTCCTCAGTCTCTGTTGGTAAAAAAATTTGAAGGCAACCCAAACAATGTTTATATTTTGTATTCTGATACAAAAAGATACCGTTCTCTATTTCCAATTAATAAATCCTCCTCAAGATAGAAGCTAAATTGCAAACTAATAATTAAAAAACACGATCACTCTGATTCTACTACTTTACAAACAATCAATTTTGACAACAATTTTGAACAAGTATCTTCTAGATAAGCTAAATCATCTGATGTAAATAAAACTGCCTCGCCTTTCATAATCGCTACCATAGTTGATATATATACTGTAGACAATTCTAATGAAGGATTTACTAATAAAATAGAAGCAACAACATATTCAATACTAATGTTATAATGAGGGTGATTGCAATTAGTTAATATCAATGAAAATACCTTTTTGCTAATCAGAGATTCATGAACCTTAAACAATGATTCTCTGCCCTTATTTAGAATGTTCCATAGCAAATCCGCAGTACTAATTAAAAATTCTACACTATAACCCAATTCCTCCAATGGAATAAACTTAGGAGGAACCTTAGATGGATAATATCGATTACTTTCTATGCCATTAATAATATCTATATTATGCTGGTATTCGTTCAAATTAGCTGGAGTATGTAGACAGCTTTGAAAAGGAGACTGGGAAAACTCATGTCTAATTTTCTTTTTTATTTTTAAGGTGTTTTCCAGAGCATTTTCCCCTTCCAAATATAAAATTTCTAATTTCTTTTTATCCAAATAGTTAGATAATATTTTCATCGAAATTACATCACTTTGGAATTGAGGCCACATACTTTCAATCATCCAATTATTGAAAATAATTTGTGAAGTATCATATACAGTTAACCCACTGTCCGATATTAAATTAATTAATTTTTCCTTGCCAGCTAAATTTTTCTCTAAATCAGGCTTTATGATAATAAGTGATTTTTCCATTAACACTATTAATTACCTTTACTCATTCTTTGTTTGATAAAAGCAGTCTCTTCTTCAGTATCCAATCTTGGAAAAACCGGAACCCCTTTTTCAATCACTTTTGTTTTAACTTTAAGCTTACCGAATGCCAAGTCATTAAAAGTATGTTCTTCTTCCAATCCTAATTGGTCAAAAATTTTAACTGAAGTTTGTGTCAAAACAGGTTTTATTAATACAGCGACAATACGTAGTACCTCCGATAGGTGTCTCATCACAGATTCTAATTCAACAGCTTTTTCTCCATCTTTGGCCAGTATCCATGGACTCGTCTGATCAATGTACTTATTTGCTCTACTAATTATTTTCCATATCTCATCTAATCCCTTAGAGGGATTATTAGAATCTAGTGCTTTTAAAAAACCTTCTATATTTTCAGTCACTGAAGTCCTGAGGTCCTCATCATACTCCCCAATATCTCCATTATATTCTGGTATAACTCCTCCAAAATACTTGTTAATCATAGCAATCGTGCGATTTAAAAGATTTCCTAAATCATTTGCCAAATCAGAATTAACTCTTTCAACAAAGTCCTCAGGAGAAAATTGACCATCATTTTCAAGATTCACTATTTTAGTTAAATAGTAACGAACTACATCAACCCCATATCTTTCAACCAACATATCAGGATATACTACGTTCCCTTTTGATTTGGACATTTTTCCATCTTTCATTATAATCCAACCATGCGCTAAAATATTTTCAGGAAGTGGTATTTCAAGTGCCATCAACAAAACAGGCCAATATATAGCATGGAATCTAACTATTTCTTTTGCAATTACATGGACATTTGCTGGCCAAAATTTATCAAATAGTTCTGTGTTGTCAGTTCCATAACCTAGAGCAGTAATATAATTTAGTAGTGCATCAATCCAAACATACACAATATGCTTCGGATTACTTGGTACTTTTACACCCCATGAAAATGATGTTCTAGTAATAGCTAAATCTTCTAAGCCACTTTCAAAAAAATTGTTTAATAGTTCATTTATACGAAAATCAGGAGTGATGAAGTTTGGATGATTTTTATAATATTCTAGTAATTGTTTCTGATACTTAGCAATACGGAAGAAGTATGCTTCTTCACGTACTAAACTTACTTCATTTCCACTCGGAGCTAAGCCACCTACTATTTTATTATTCTCATCCCGATAAACCTCGCTTAGCTGGCTCTCAGTGAAAAACTCCTCATCCGAGACAGAATACCATCCCTCATACTCACCAAGATAGATATCACCTTTAGCCAACAACTTTTCAAATACAGCAGCTACAACTTCTTCATGCTTAATGTCACTCGTTCTAATAAACTTATCATTTGAAATATCTAACAACTTCCACAGTTCTTTGATCTCCTCAGCCATTTTATCAACATACTGCTTCGGAGTAACATTTAATTCTTTGGCTTTTTTTTCAATCTTTTCACCATGTTCATCAATTCCAGTTAAAAAAAACACCTCGAATCCCTTCATTCTTCTATAACGTGCTAATACATCACACAATATAGTGGTAGAGGCATTACCTATATGCAGCTTACCAGAAGGATAGTAGATAGGAGTAGTAATATAAAATGTTTTTTTTTTCATTCTTTTCATTTTGTCCTTTCAAAATAGATAATACTATTTACCTAGTCTCATTTTAACATAATTGATACACTAAAAGCAAGTTCAGTAAAATCTATTTTTCGCATATTTCCCAAATTTATCATACGTTTGATTTATTGCTATGATCAATTTATTAATTACTTCAATATTCAGACTCATTGATATTTTAAGTTTTCACCAATCCATCTTAGCTCTCTTTTTCCTATAAAAGGCTTATCTCGCATTCCTAATACCAAGTAATATATTCATATTCTATTACCCCTACTACTTTAATTTTACTTGTTTTCTGATAATCCCCCTTTACACCAAGGCTTTTCGTTCGAAAATTTTTTAGGATATTACCGAAGACAATTTAACGTTTTATAAATCAAGGGTGTCTCCATAGAGCCAAAGTATCTCTCCCCCCTTTCCCTTATACCTATAGACTGTAAAAAAGCCTTGGAAACTAATCATTCCAAGGCTTTCATTGTATTCTATTGTATCAATTTCCTTATTCCGATTTCTGTTGCAATCACCTTAATGGTCATAAAGAACCTCCTTGACTAACTTACTCTTATTATAACCCTTTTAGAAAACGCTTACCAGTACCATACTAGGAAAAACTGATACTATTCTTGGATATTTAATGGTCTTAGGATTGTTTTGTAAGCCCAGATTGTTTATAATGATAGTATGAAATTGAAGAATATTTTAAGAATACTATTTTCTCTTCTAATGATTGGTGCCATTGTTGGGGGACTGCTCTACCTCACCATCTACTTCAACAACCGAGATATTAAGAAGCTTTCCATGCCATCAAACAAGGATGGATTGAGCTTTACCATAAAAAATAAAGAGCTCTTAGATCAGTCTGTCCTACTTGAGAAAGGCACTATTAAAAATGTAGACATGCAGATTCTATCCTTCAAGAAGGATGGAAAATACATCCTACAAAAAGGAAAAACCTAAGATGATAATCCTGAACTCACAGAGCAAAGTATTAAGTACGAAGCTAAGCGACGAGATGCTGACGAGATGCTCTTGCTCTCATTAATGCAGGTTTTTGGTCTTACGAAGGACTAGATCGTCCCTTCGCTCAAAAGGAAATCGAATTGGGCAAAACAGGCCTTCTATATGGAGATGATCAAAATAATATCGCTGCCGGTACCTACCCAAATATAGACACAGCTAAAATGTTTACCCACATGGGAAGCAACGGTTGGGATACAGGCGCCTTTGGTATTCTCATTAAGGATAAAAAGGTAGATAAAACCTGGGAGAAAGGTGATCCTGACCAACCAAATGCCCGTTCCATTTATGTAGAAACCTATGACGGTATTATCCGTATTATCCAAACCTATGGCCACAACTCCCTCAATAAGGGCTTGA
>ERZ827496.3332-NODE-3332-length-14165-cov-3.724238_pt1 | contig 14165 bp, 9 predicted proteins | sample MGYA00519769_ERZ827496 | MGnify/ENA primary metagenome ERZ827496 (study PRJEB31778, sample SAMEA3449327) | human gut metagenome | biome: human gut; feature: human-associated habitat; material: faeces | place: United Kingdom | collected 2010/2012 ...
ATGTAATCGCTAAAATAAAAATTCCCCTACTGCTCATGATTTTCCTCCTGAAACTCCGATTTATTGATTCCATTTTAACACAGGACATAATGTAATCAAAATTATTTTGCAAAAAAACAAGCCCAATAGCAGCATCTTGCCACATATCGGACTTGTCTGTTATTTTGATTTTTTAATAAAGCTATCTGCCAAGTGTGTCAGAGATATTTTCGGAAGATTTCACTTCAGTACTTTCAGAGGATTTCATTTCTGTACTTTCAGAGGATTTTACCTCAGTGTTCTCAGACGATTTCACTTCAGTACTCTCAGACGATTTTACCTCCGTATTTTCGGACGATTTTACCTCCGTATTTTCGGACGATTTCACCTCCGTATTTTCGGAAGATTTCACTTCCGTGCTTTCAGAAGATTTCATATCTGTCTTTTCCGAAGAAGGCATGTTCAGATTCCATGTGGATGCAGGGACTGGTACTTCGGTTGTTTCCGTCGGACCTTCTGTCTCTGTCTCATGGATCACATCCGGATCCTCATAGACAACCTCGTCTGCTCCGGCACGAAGCAGGATTCCTTTTGAACCGAGGACATTGACACTGATCGTATCGCCATCTTTTACGTTATCCAGACTTGTTGTTACCAGTGCAGAAGAAATATAGTTAGTAGGAACTTTCTCACCATTTACAAAGATCTTTGCATTCTTGGTAAATCTTGAACCGTAAACAGCCAGGATATTGCGGTCTGAATTTTTGCGGATATTGGAGATTGTGACATCTTCCACATCCATCTGAAGGTCGGTAGCAGGATAGAGATCCTCGCCGCCGTAAGTATATCTTTTGCCGTAAAGCAAATCGTACTGCAGATTCTCAAGACCATTTAAGTATGTCTCGGAATTGCGCTGTGTCTGATGATAGTTAAACATGGTTCCTTCATGGATACCAGTCTGATCTGTGATCTGGGAGAGAAGCTGGTATGCTGTAAGATCAGCATCCTCTTTTGGAAGTCCCATGTTATTCCAGGTGATGTATTTTGTCTTGAAAATATCACCGGATTTCATATCAGAATCAGAAAGTCCCATGGTAGGAAGATGATCACCGAACATAACAACGATGGTATCTTCACCGCGGCGGTCAACAGCAGTGATCAGGTCACCGATGAAATCATCTACTTCATGGATCATATTTACATAATATTCCCACTGATTGTTTGATTCCTCTGTGGCTGCGCCGGAAACTTTGATTGCCGGATCTGTTAAGATCTTTTCGGTCGGATAATCGCCGTGTCCTTCTACAGTGATCGTGTATACAAAATCGGACTGGTCTTTTGTGGAGTCTAAAGCCTTTACCGTTTCCTGAACTAAGATATCGTCAGTTGGCCAGTTGCCATTTGGAGTGTACTGTGTGATGTTCATTAACTCCTTACTGGTGAAAGTATCAAATCCCATCATGGAAAAAGCATTGTTTCTGCTGTAGAAAGTAGCGGTATTGTTGTGTACTACATGTGTGCCGTAACCGATCTTTGACAGGTCAGATGCAATACTTTCGCAGTCTGTCTGTTTTAAGATGGTTTTGTAAGGGTACTCACCGGTTCCGAAATACTGCATGCTCATACCGGTTAAAACTTCAAACTCTGTGTTTGCAGTACCTGCGCCGACAACCGGAACGGTAAGATATCCGGTGGAGTAATTGCTCTCTAAATTGTGAAAATTCGGGATCGGATCTTCGGACATATTTAAAAAGTTTACTTCGTAAGGATCTGCGAATGACTCTAACAGTACACAGATGATATTCGGTTCGCTGCCTTTAGAAACAGTGGTCTGTTCTTTGGAAGAATTAACCAGAGTTTCGATCGCATCGACCGTTTCCTCAGAATAATCATCCGGTTTGCTCATACCACGGCCAACCACACTGGTGGAAAAACCGTATACAAAACCATAATCGGCATAACCCTGAGCGATATTGGAAAAATAGGAAGCAAGGATGTTAGAACCCTGTGCAGCCTGTGTAGTAATCGGAAGTCCGACTAAAAGTAAAGCAGCAATCGAAACCGGACCTAATACAAAATGACGTTTTCCCTGATATTTTGGCCCTTTTGCAAAAAAGAAACCTAAAAATACGAAAAATGCAACGACAACGCCAACGACAAGAGTTGCCTCTTCTGCGGTAAAGTAGTTTGTGTTCTGCATTGCGAACAGATCAGAGATACATTTTAAATCAGTATAGCTGAAAGGTGTAACACGGTTTGAAAGGATCAGACCGTTGATCGTACCAAGGAACAGCCATAAACCGCTGATCAGTACACGCAGCTGTGCCCTGCACCGGAACAGATATACGATCGAGAGCGAAGCAAATACGATAAATGCGTTGTAAAGGTAAGCTAGTGTGTGATTATGTAAGAAAGAGATGGTAGAAAGGAAATCTCTTCTTGAAATCACTTCAATTGCGAACGTCAGCACGCATGCTAAAATAAAATGAAATACTAAGGAATATTTGTTTAAAAATGCAATCATTTTATAATATTTTTCGCTGTGCGGTTTTTTCTTTGGTAATTTTGAGCGGATAAGAGAAATCTTATCAAGACAAAACTGTAATTTTTCTTTCATAGTGACCTCCCAAAGTTTCATGTAATATCAAACTGTCTATCTGTAAACGGAAATGCTGTCATTTCCAGTATTTTGTAAAAGGTGTGTAAAAATCTTATTTTTGTGCTCGATACGGTGCTCACTACCAAAAGCCTATACTGTGCGAAACATGGGATCACGTTTACCTGTGTTGCGGACGGCACACTGCTTGATTTTATGGATGTAATGGATATCTGCAGCATTTTTGGAAACGCGCTCGATAATGCGATTGAGTGTGAACTGAAAATACCGGATAAAGAGAAGCGGCTCGTGCATGTGACGGTTTCCAAGCAGAAAAATTTTCTGCTCCTCCGGTTTGAAAATTATTATGAAGGAAATCTGGAATATCAGGAGGGAAAACTGGTCACGACCAAAAAAGAGAAAGAATATCACGGGTACGGACTCAAAAGTATCCGCTATACGGTCAACAAATATGACGGTGCGGTCAGCATTGATACAAAAGAGAACTGGTTTGATTTAAAGATCCTGATCCCGATGCGGGAAAACTGATCTGTGGCAGACCTCTTTGATGCAGTCGTTTAAACAATAGGGAAGTATGTGAACGGTCGATCTGCGAGGCATTAAAAGCCGGATACCGGTTGATTGACATGGTGGAAGCATATGGAAATGAAAGAGCGGGCAGGCAATGACCTGGTAAAAAGAATCTTTTACGCCATGCTTTATGCACAATGCATAAAAACATGGCGCTTATTTTGTCCAAAACTTCCAACATGCAAAACAGTTTATGCAAAAAAAGTGCAGATTGTGAAGATTTTTACCAAAGGACGTGTGGTATGGTAGGATACAGTTACAAGATCCGAAACGGATAAAGAAAACAAGGGAGGATTTAGAAATGTTAGCAATTAACATGGATGACGTGATCAACGTTCTCAATTCCTGTAAGCCATACCTGATTGCTCTGGGTATTGCATTAGCACTCGCAATTATTGTAACTGTGGCATGCATGAAATTGAAAAAACCGGTAAAGAAACTGGTGAGAAAGGAAGCATGGATTGCATTCCTTATGGCAGCAGTTGTGATTATCAACCTGATCTGCTTTATTCCAATGTCAAGTATGATCTCACTTGCAATGGGAAATGGTACGATCACAGAGGAAACCTCAAATGAGGCAACCGCACTTTGCGAGGATATTGCAGATGAAGGTATTGTTTTATTAAAAAATGAAGACAATATCCTGCCACTTACAAATACACAGAATATCAACGTGTTTGGATGGGCATCCACCAATCCTTGTTATGGTGGTACCGGATCCGGAGCATTATCCGATGCATATGAGACAACAACACTTCTCGGTGGTCTTGAGGATGCCGGATATAAGATCAATACAGAACTGACTGATTTTTACAAAGCATACCGTGAGGACAGACCGGAAGTTGGTATGTGGGCGCAGGACTGGACATTGCCGGAACCGACAGCAGATTCCTACAGCACTGAACGGATGAACAATGCAAAAGAGTTTTCTGACACAGCGATGGTAGTGATTACCCGTGTTGGTGGTGAGGGAGCAGATCTTCCAACGGATGTGAGCAAGGTGACTTACACAGATAACTCTGAAAACTACAAAGATTTTGAAGCTGGTGAGCATTACTTACAGTTAAGCCAGACAGAAAAAGATATGTTAGACCTTGTTTGTGCCAACTTTGACAACGTTGTTGTCGTATACAACGGTGCAAACACCATGGAACTTGGATTTTTAAATGATTACAAACAGATCAAGGGTGCAATCTGGTGTCCTGGAACAGGCCAGTCCGGATTTGAGTCTCTCGGTGCAGTCGTAGCCGGTACAGTAAATCCGTCCGGAAAAACCAGCGATACATTTGTATATGATCTGACAGCAACACCGACTTATAACAACTTTGGAAACTTCCTGTATGACAATATGGATGAGTTTGCCGCTACATCCAAAAACTTCGGAACAGGCGAAGAAGAAGCAACAATTCCATCTTTTGTCAACTATGTAGAAGGCATTTATGTTGGCTATCGTTTCTATGAGACAGCAGCAGTGGAAGGACTCATTGATTATGATAAGACGGTTCAGTTCCCATTTGGATATGGACTTTCTTATACAGATTTTGAACAGAAGATGGGAGATGTTACCGTAGCAGACGGTAAAGTATCCTTTGATGTTACCGTAACAAACAACGGAACTGCCGCAGGAAAAGATGTGGTAGAGGTATATTACAATCCGCCATACACAAATGGTGGAATTGAAAAAGCATCTGCAAATCTGATCGATTTTGCAAAAACAGATGTGTTACAGCCGGGTGAATCCCAGACAATCAATGTAAGTTTCTCAGAAGAAGATATGGCTTCCTATGATACATATGGTAATGGATGCTATGTATTAGAGGCTGGTGACTATGAGATTTCCATCAATGCTGATTCACACAATGCAATCGAATCTAAGACCGTAAGTGTCGCAGATACCGTTGTATATGATGAAAATAATGCACGTTCTACGGATGATGCAGCTGCAACGAATCAGTTTGCATATGCAGAAGGAGATGCAACATATCTTTCAAGAGCAGACGGATTTGCAAACTATGCAAAAGCAACAGCAGCTCCTTCAAACTTTACATTAGCAGAGGATGAGAAAGCTGAGTTCTTAAATAACAGCAATTATGATCCAAACAATTACAACAATGATTCTGATGAAATGCCGACAACAGGCGCGAAAAATGGAATGACACTTGCTGATATGCGTGGCCTTTCCTATGATGATGAAAAATGGGATACACTTCTTGACCAGCTGACTGTTTCTGATATGGATACAATGATCGCACTTGGCGGATATCAGACATCTGCAGCATCAAGTGTTGGAAAAGTTATGACTGTTGACTGTGACGGACCTGCATCCATCAATAACAACTTTACAGGAACAGGTTCCATCGGATTCCCGTCCGCAGTTATGATCGCAAATACCTGGAACAAAGATCTTGCACTTTCTTTCGGTGAGAGCATCGGTAAGATGGCAGATGAGATGGATGTTTCCGGATGGTATGCACCGGCAATGAATACGCACAGAAATGCATTTGCAGGACGTAATTTTGAGTATTATTCAGAAGATGGAGTTCTCTCCGGAAAAATGGCTGCAAACGCAGTGATCGGTGCTGAAAAATATGGTGTTTACGCATATATCAAACATTTTGCTTTGAATGACCAGGAAACAAACCGTACCGGAATGTTATGTACATGGTCAAATGAGCAGGCAATCCGTGAAATTTACTTAAAACCTTTTGAGATCGCAGTAAAAGAAGGCGGAGCAAAGGCAGTAATGTCTTCCTTCAACTATATCGGTACACAGTGGGCAGGCGGAACCTATCCGTTACAGACAACTGTACTTCGTGATGAGTGGGGATTCCGTGGATTTGTATTAACTGACTACTTTGGTGTTTACGGATACATGGATTCTGATATGGGTATCCGCGGTGGTACAGACTGTATGTTAGTTGCATACGATACGGAGACCAACCATGTGACAGATACCACAAGCGCAACAGGTGTAAAAGCAATGCGTCAGGCATCCAAAAATATCATGTATACCGTTGTAAACAGCCGTGCATATGATCCTGAAAACTTAAAGACAGGTCTGATGAACTGGCAGATCCTGGCAATCGTGATCGATATCATCCTTGGAGCACTGGTAATCTTCTTAGAGGTTCTTACGATCAGGAAATATAAAAAAGATGCAGCAGAAGAACCGGTGCAGACCGTAAATGAAACATCAGCAGAATAAAAACAGAACTTTGCAGAGATTACAATACATAGAGGTGAAAGCGTACAATGAGTAGTATAAAAAATCTATGGCAGAACTTTGCAGACAAACATCCCGGAGCCTCCAAATGGGTCCGGGAGGGCGGTCTGTTCGTGATCGTAAGTAACCTGATCACGGTATTTAAATACCTGATGTTACTGTTTCTGCCGCTCGCATTTGCCGGACTTCCAAACATTGACTTTGGATTCCCGGGAATCGACATCACATTATTTGGAGAAACATTCAAATGGAATATTATCGGTTATGATGCCGCACACGGTGGACTTCCATATTTTTGTGCATACATGGTTGCCATGGTGATTGGAGAATGCATCAATTTCCCGATCCAGAGAACTTTCGTGTTCCGCAGCAAAGGAAATATCTGGTATCAGGCATTCTGGTATCTGATCGCATTCTGCATCGTGACCTGTATCGTAAACTCCATCAACTGTATCTGGGTAGCAGTAGCCGGTATGTTCGTGCCGGACTGGCTGTACAATATAGGAACGACCGTGTTAAACGGCGGAGTTTCAATGGTCGTATTTTTCTTTGTCAATAAGATCATTTTCCCGGAAGGGGAAGCGAAAGCGTAAAAAATAGTATGTGAAAAACGAAATAAGCACATATAAAAAGCATGTTTTACGATTCAAAAGAATTGCAGAGCATGCTTTTTTTGTTGTATTTTAAATAGGAATAGGATTCACATATTGACAAACAAAACAGAAATGTTTATATTTATAACAGCGTTATATAACACTGTTATAAATGAGTGGAGGAACCAGTGACAAAACAAGTAGAAGGAGTTTCAGAAAAAATCATAGCCTGTGCGAAGGAAGAGTTCCTGCAAAAAGGATATTCCGACGCATCTCTGCGGACGATCGCCGAAAAGGCAGGAACAACGACCGGATCCATCTATTCGCGGTTTAAAGACAAGGAAGGATTATTTTCCGCGATTGTGGAACCGGCGGCGGATCATCTGGTGCAGATGTTTTTACATACGCAGGAGACATTTCACGGGCTTGAGGAAGAACAGCAGCCGAAAGAGATGAAGCATTATGTGTCATCCGGCATGGTGGAGATGATCGATTATATTTACGACAATTTTGAAGTGTTTGAGCTTTTGTTGGATGCTTCCTACGGAACAAAGTTTCAGGATTTTGTGGAACGGCTTGTCGAGATCGAGACAGAATATACTTATAAGTATATGGACGTCATTCATTACCGGACAGAAGATGGCGAGGTGATCACCGAGGATTTTATCCATATCATGACGAGGGCATTATTTGAGAGTATGTTTGAGGTGGTACGCCATAAAATGACGAAGGAGAAGGCACTCCGTTATATGGATATGCTTGAAAAATACCATTATGGAGGCTGGAATGCAATTCTGAAATGGGAGTAAGAGATGGGCTGTACATTTCTGGTAACAGGATGACAGCCTTCTAAAAAAATCATTGGTTAGTGAAAACTAATTTCAAGTAGTGATGTATAACAAAAACTAAAAATGGAAAGGGAGTCTTTGAGATGGAAAGTGATGCGAAGTTAAAAAAACAAAGTTCTTTGGCAAGGCTTTTTGAATATGCCGGGAATTATAAATATCTGACGATCCTCTCGTGGATATTTTCTGTGGTCAGTGCCTGGATTGCGCTGGTACCGTTTTATTATATCTGGAGAGTGATAAAGGAAATTTTAGATGTGGCGCCTCATTATGAAAATGCAGGGAATCTTGCAAATTATGGGTGGCATGCAGTCGGTTTTGCAATTCTATCCATGTTTCTTTACATTTGCGGACTGCTTTGTTCCCATTTGTCTGCGTTTCATGTGCAGGCAGGGATACGTTCACAGCTGATGCACCATATCATGACATTACCGATGGGATTTATGGACAGTGACGGAAGCGGTAAGATCCGTAAGATTGTCAACGAGTCGAGTGAAGCGACAGAGACCTATCTTGCACATCAGTTACCGGATCAGGCGGGCGCCATTGCAACGCCGGTCGGTCTTCTGGTTTTGCTCCTGATGTTTGACTGGCGGCTTGGACTGCTAAGTCTGATCCCGGTAGTGGCAGCATTTTTAATTATGGGCAGCATGACCGGGCAGCGCATGAAAGATAAAATGACAGAGTACCAGAATGCACTTGAAGAAATGTCGAGTGAGGCCGTGGAATATGTCCGCGGCATTCCGGTCGTAAAAACATTTGGACAGTCGGTATTTTCATTCAAGCGTTTTCGCGACTCGATAAAGAAATATGAAAAATGGACAATCGCTTACACAAAAGAATTAAGACTTCCGATGACCTTTTATACGACGATCATCAATGCGGCATTTGCTGTTCTGATCGCAGTTACTTTTTATGTGGTCAGAGGCGGGGAGAGCGACACGTTCTTATTAAATCTGATGTTCTATATTATCATCACTCCGATCATTACAGTCACTTTAAATAAAATCATGTATGCAAGTGAAAACCAGATGATCGTTGAGGATGCGCTGACCAGGATCGACAGTATTTTAGAAAAGAAGCCGCTCACAGAGGCAGCAGGAAAAGCGGATCCGAAAGATATGTCCATTACTTTTGAAAATGTGTCTTTCCGTTATGAGGATGCCGCAAAAGATGCATTACATAACATCAATCTTAAGATCCGAGAGGGCGAACATGTCGCATTTGTCGGGCCGTCCGGTGGTGGAAAGTCGACACTTGCAAGCCTGATCGCACGTTTCTTTGATGCAACAGAAGGGAAGATCAGGATCGGTGGCGTGGATGTGCGTGATATCCCGTCGAAACAGCTTATGGATATGGTGTCATTTGTATTTCAGGACAGTAAACTTTTGAAGATGTCTGTTTATGAAAATGTCCGCATGGGCAGGAAAGATGCGACGAGAGAGGAAGTTATGGAAGCATTAAAGAATGCACAGTGCGAAGATATTATCGAAAAATTGCCGGATAGTATTGATACGGTGATCGGAGCAAAGGGAACTTATGTGTCCGGCGGTGAAGCACAGCGTCTTTCGATTGCGAGGGCAATGTTAAAAAATGCGCCAATCCTGATCTTAGATGAGGCGACCGCATTTGCTGATCCGGACAATGAGGCGAAGGTGCAGCAGGCATTTTCAAAATTATCCACAGGAAAAACGGTCATTATGATCGCACATCGTCTGTCCTCCGTTGTGGATGCCGACCGGATCTGCGTGTTAAAGGACGGAGAGATCGTGGAGTCAGGAACGCATAAAGAACTGTCAGAAGCACAGAAACTGTATGCTCATATGGGGGATGCATACAATAAATCGGTTCGTTGGAAAGTGGGGGAATAAAAAATGTCATTCAAAGAAAAAATACAGCATAAATATGCACTTTCAGAGCAGGGTGCGAAGGATATGATAAAAGCATTTGTTTCCGTCACGATATCGGATATTGTGCTGATGTTTCCGGTAGGAATGCTTTATTTTCTGGTAAAGGATTATATGGGAGGAACACTTGGTGGAAGAGGCGGGTTTTATCTTGCAGGCAGCCTGATCTGTCTGGCATTGATCGCAATTACTACCTATATCCAGTATAATGCAACATTTTTTGCAACTTATGTGGAGAGTGGTGTCAGACGCATTACACTCGCGGAAAAACTGAGAAAAATACCACTCTCGTTCTTTGGCAAAAAAGATCTGTCGGATCTGACCAGCACGATCATGGCGGACTGTGCGACGATGGAGACGGTTTCTTCCCATGTGATACCGGAACTGATCGGAGCATGTATTTCTACGGCACTCGTGGCATTAAGTCTCTTTTTCTTTGACTGGAGAATGGCTTTAGCGGCGCTGTGGGTGCTTCCGGTTTCATTTCTGATCGTTGGCTGTTCCGGTAAAGTACAAAACAGTCTGAGCAGAAAACAGATGAAATTGAAAATGGACTGTGCCGACGGGATTCAGGAAGGACTTGAGACGGTCCGTGATCTCCGCGCCAACAATGCACAGGATGATTATATGAAAGGTCTGGATAAAAAAATTAAAGCGGTCGAGAAACATGCGATCGTGACAGAACTTGGCATGGCGGTATTTGTCGCAAGTGCCCAGATGATCTTAAAACTTGGTATTGCAACGGTTGCCCTGACAGGGGGAATCCTTCTTGCAAAGGGAAGTATCGATGTACTGACATTTTTCATGTTTTTGCTTGTTGTATCAAGAATCTATGATCCGATGCAGATTTCCCTGCAGAATTTAGCGGCAATGATCAGCGCAAATATACAGAGCGAACGTTTAGACGAGATCCTCTCCCATGAAATTCAGACAGGAACAGATCAGTTAAGCCATAAAGGATATGATATTACATTTTCAAATGTGAGATTTTCTTACGACAGAAAGGAGTCTGTATTAAAGGATGTAACATTTACTGCAAAACAGGGTGAGGTGACGGCACTGATCGGACCATCCGGCGGTGGAAAGACGACCGTATCAAGACTTGCGGCTAGATTCTGGGACATTGAAAAGGGAAAGATCACAGTTGGAGGCATGGACATTTCAAAGATCAATCCGGAAACTCTGATGTCACTGTATTCCATTGTATTTCAGGACGTCACACTTTTTAATAATACGATTATGGAAAATATCCGTATCGGCAGACAGGATGCGACGGATGAGGAAGTCATTGTCGCTGCCAAGTTAGCACACTGTGATGAATTTGCCCAAAAGCTGCCGGACGGCTGGCAGACGATGATTGGTGAAAACGGATCAGAACTCTCTGGCGGAGAACGTCAGAGAATCTCGATCGCAAGGGCGTTTTTAAAGGATGCACCGGATAAGAGAGCATTCCACCAATGATTCCGGTTCCAACTACTTCGCCAATATAGGCAAATGGAAGTTTTTTCCCATACTTATAGAGAAGTCCGCCAAGCAATGCACCACACATGCTTCCCGGGAATGCCAGAGGGCTTCCCAGTCCTAACAGATTACGGATCAGCGCCGCAATAAATGCCTGTGCCAGTGCCCACCACGGTCCTACGGTAACTGCGCATAAAATATTTACCAGATGCTGTACCGGTGCACATTTTGAACCGAATACCGGGAAGGAAAATAAACTTCCCACCACCGCTACTGCTGCTAAGATTGCTGTAACTGTCAATTTCTTTAAATTAAATTTTTTCATTTTGTCCTCTTTTCCCAGAATCTGCCACATACCACATTCTAAAAAAAGAATGATAAGACTGCAACAGTTCCTATTTTGATTTTACTGCCCCTGCAGCTTTTTCCACAATCAGGCAGAGAATGACTGTGACCACCATATCCGGCAGCGTATTTCCAACCGGCGTATCCACCTGCATCAATATGCGGTAAATCACAAATCCGGCAAGCCATACGATCAGATTACGCCACTGAAATGCAGATTTTCCGGCATCTGCTTTCTTTAAAATGAAGTAATCTGCGATCTGCACTGCGATCATCGGAGCAAAAACAGAACCGATCAGATATAAAAAGTTTGTAATGTTATCCATCGGATAAACGATTGCTGCGACAGTTCCAATCACAGTAACAACAATTGCCGCCCATTTTTCCTGAATCTTTGAGGAAATGGAAACACTAGAAACTCCTGCGGAATAGGCATCCAGGAAGGTTGTTGTAACCGTGGAAAATACAATAATGAGAAGTCCGACAACGCCGAAACCGGTTTTTAACATAATCTGCGCAATGTCATATTCACCGGTAAAAATAGCCGCTCCCATACCGATCATGTACATAAAAATGCTGACCAGACTGTAGACAATCACACTTGCGAGTGTTGCTGCAAACGGTTTTTCTGCTTCTCTTGTATAATCACTGATCAGCGGCAGCCAGGAAAGCGGCATTGCCACCGCAAGCTCTACGGCAGCTCCGAATGTCAAACTTCCGTCATCCACGATCGGCGTCATGCTGCCGCTGCCAAAGAAGATCACTTTAAAAAGTACCAGTGATAAAATAAAAAGTGCTGTCATGGCAACCGTATTTAATTTGCCAAGATTGGTCAGTCCAATGAAAATCCACACAATGATCAAAGCACCAATGATGACTGCCCACACCCAGTTTCCGGTATGTAAAACGCCGTCTGCCGCAAGTGCGCCATCATAGATCATGATCGCAGTCCATCCAACAAGCTGTAATACATTTAATACGGCAAAAAGAAGGCTTCCCTTCTCGCCAAAGCTCATTTTTACAGTTTCCATGGCACTTTTGCGCTCTTTCGCTCCGATCATTCCTGCCGCAAACATCATAAGTCCGCCGATCAGATGACCGAGCAGAATCGCTGCCATTGCTCTTCCAAAGCCAAGCGGTGCAAAGTATGTACCTGTCAGTATTTCGGCTAAAGATACGCCCGCACCAAACCAGATTAATCCGTTTGAAAAAACGGAAGTTCTCTTTTCATTCATCCTTCGTACTCTCCTTCGATCGCAAATGCATGGTTCATAGGTCCGCTTCCTTTTCCAAGGTCAAGCATGGCGGCAAGTGCGCCGGAAATATAATTTTTCGCATACCTGACGGAAGTTTCTAAATCCCTTCCTTTTGCAAGATTCGATGCGATTGCGGAAGAAAGCGTGCAGCCTGTTCCATGGGTATTTGGATTGTCAATTCTCTTTCCATGAAACCACTGAAGGAATAAACATATTGACATAAAGAGCCTCATCCGTATGTGCATAGATCATCTGTCCAAACTTGGATGTCTGTTCAAACCCTGTACCTGTGCAGCACCAGAAAGAATCATACGGAGTGCCATACACCTTATAGTGGCCCGGCTTCATAGAAGTATAATAAACGCACATTCCCTGATCCGGATCATAGTTGGCGAGAATATGATTAAACAGTACATTCTCATAATAATCTACTTTTTCAACCTCACCATAATCACAGAACAACCGTTCCGTCAGACGCAACATATTCACAGAATTACAGGATTCCGGTCCACCGTTATGTTCAATTCTCCGTTCAAATTCTTCGGGAGCAAAGAAATGTTCACCTGTACTATTTCCTCCCATTACCCAAGTGTGTTTATCTACTACGGTTTTCCAAAAGAAGCGGGCCGCCTTGGTAAACTTCTCATTTCCATCATAACGATAAACCGACTCAAAACCAGTAAACTTAGGAATCTGAGTATTTGCATGCCAACCCTGCAAAATATCCCTTCCTTCAGACATCGGTACCCACATATCTTCATCATTCAGCATCTGCGCCCATTTCAGATATCTCTTTTCTCCTGCTATCTCATACACATCCACAAAAGACTCATTGATAGAGCCATGCTCACAAACCAACAGTTTTTGAATATCTTCATGCGACAACTTATCCAGAATGGAATAACCAAACCAATCAGCCATCTTCACCAAAATATCCTTAGCCTGTGGTAAATTACAACGCATATAGACCTGATAAAGCCCAAGCATGATTTTATTCATCACATATACCGGCTCCCATGTCTTATCATGAGGTGTATCTATAAAGGGATTTGAAGTTTCGAAATTACCATGTACAATGTTCTCAAAGACAGCTCTACCATTGATAGTCGGTAAGAGATATCCATCGCCTCCCGCCTGTTGGCAAATAGCCAGTTCCTTTAATATATAATTCAATCTTTCCAGTATGGCAGCATCTCCCGTAGAATCATACATCATAGAAATTCCAGACAGATAAAAGCCCATGATATGCCCCGGCAGAGGTCCATGGCCACCCATCCATTCCGATTCCCAAAACGGATAAGGCTGGGCCTTAGGAGTCAGTCCCGCCTCACGCCGGAACCACGAAAGTAACTTATCCGGTTCCAAGGAG
>ERZ827496.3337-NODE-3337-length-14154-cov-3.985034_pt1 | contig 14154 bp, 9 predicted proteins | sample MGYA00519769_ERZ827496 | MGnify/ENA primary metagenome ERZ827496 (study PRJEB31778, sample SAMEA3449327) | human gut metagenome | biome: human gut; feature: human-associated habitat; material: faeces | place: United Kingdom | collected 2010/2012 ...
CGCCGACCCTCTGCTTGTAAGGCAGATGCTCTGAACCAGCTGAGCTAAACGCCCTCTTTTCGCATTGAAAAACGTTCAGACTTTTAAGTTTTGCCTGTGTTGTTTCTCGTTTGCGGTTGCAAAGGTACGCACTTTTTTTAATCCGGCAAACATTTGAGGGATTTTTTTTCGATGTTTTTTGGGTATGTATGCTGTGATATTTTTTAAGAATCTAATTCTTATAGGGTTATGAGGTTTGTCTTTTTTTATATACAGAAATGTAGAATGGATGGTCTTCTACTTTCTTTTAGGGGGGCATTCGTTTTTGGAGTATTTTATATAACTTTGCCGGCGTTTTTTTAAAATCAAAAGTAATGAAAAAAAAGTTTATTTACGTCGGGGTATTGTGCCTGTGGGCCACAAAAAGCCTCGCCCAACTCAACGTCCAGTTACATTACGACCTGGGTCATGGGATGTATGGCAACGAGATTTCTTCGCGCCAGCATCTGACAGCAACCGTTGAGAATTTCTCTGCCGACAAGTGGGGAAGTACCTATTTCTTTATGGATGCCGATTTCGGTGACAATGTTTTGCGTGGAGCCTATGGCGAATTTTCCCGGGAAATCCAAACGAAGAAAATGCCGGTGGCATTCCATGTGGAGTACAACGGTGGTTTGAGTTATGGAACCGGAAAGGGAGATGGTTATGCTTTCGGGGATGCCTATTTGGCCGGCGTGGCTTACAACTGGAATAGCAAAGACTTTGCCAAGGGATTTTCCGTACAGGCTATGTACAAATACTTAGCTAAGAATGGCCCTTATTGTCATAGCTGGCAGTTGACAGGCGTTTGGCGAAACCGTTTTGCCGGAGGCTTGTGTACGTTCAGCGGTTTTGTCGATTTGTGGTACAATAATACCGTGAACGGGAATCTCATCCTGATGTCGGAACCGCAATTTTGGTTTAATCTGGCTGCGTTGAGAAGGGTCAGTGATGATTTCAAGCTGAGTATTGGTACGGAGGTTGAAATCAGTAATAATTTCGTGTATACGGAAACCGGACAGAACAACCGTTTTTATGCCATACCTACGATTGCATGCAAGTGGGAGTTTTAGACTTTTGAGGCTGAACAGAAGCTTCCGTATGTTGAGGAAGTTTATATAAAATAGGAAAAGGAGGAAGACACAATCCCAAAGTCTTTCCTCCTTTCCTTTTTTCCGGGTGCTTTATTTTCCTTTCAGCATCTCTTCCATGCGCAGCATTTCGTCCCGGTATTGGGCGGCTTCGATGAAGTCTAATTTCTTCGCCGCTTCCTGCATCAGTTTTCGGCTGCGTTCTATGCTCTTTTCCAATTGGTCGCGCGTCATATATTCCATGATAGGGTCGGCCACAGCCATTCTTTCTTCCGGTTCGATGTAAGCACGGGTTTCCGCATGAGCTTCCGCATTGGCACTGATAAGGTCAGTCATTTTCCGGCCTTTCTTGATTTGTTGCGGAGTGATGCCATGTTCTTCGTTGTATTTAAGTTGCTTTTCGCGCCGACGGTTGGTTTCGTCGATGGTTTTCTGCATACTGTCCGTGATGCGGTCGGCATACATGATAGCCTTGCCATGTACGTTGCGGGCCGCCCGGCCTACGGTTTGTGTGAGCGAGCGGTGCGAACGCAAGAAACCCTCTTTGTCTGCATCCAGGATAGCTACTAAGGAAACTTCCGGAAGGTCCAGTCCCTCGCGGAGTAAGTTCACGCTGACCAGCACATCGAAGCGTCCGGCACGTAAATCGTCCATAATTTGCACGCGTTCAAGCGTGTCTACGTCGCTATGGATATAATTTGTACGGATGTCGTGCTTCATGAAGTAATCGGTGAGTTCCTCCGCCATTCGTTTGGTCAGTGTGGTGACCAAAATTCTCTCGTCTTTCTCGATGCGTTGCTGTATTTCTTCCATCAGGTCGTCCACTTGGTTCAGGCTTGGGCGCACTTCGATGATGGGGTCGAGCAGGCCGGTAGGGCGGATAACCTGCTCCACTACGATTCCTTCGCTCTGTTGCAGTTCATAGTCAGCGGGAGTGGCGGATACATAAATGACCTGTCTGGCCAGTTGTTGGAACTCCTCGAATTTCAAAGGGCGGTTGTCCATGGCGGCCGGAAGCCGGAAACCGTATTCCACCAAGTTCTTTTTGCGGGCGCGGTCGCCGCCGTACATGGCATTGATTTGCGGTACGGACACGTGGCTCTCGTCGATAACGATCAGGAAATCCTCGGGGAAGAAGTCCAGCAGGCAATAGGGGCGTGTACCGGCCTCGCGCCCGTCGAAATAACGCGAATAGTTCTCGATACCGCTGCAATGCCCCAATTCGCGTATCATTTCCATATCATACGTGACTCGTTCGTATAATCGTTTGGCTTCATACGGCTTTCCTATCTCTTCGAAGTAACTTACTTGTTTGTGCAAGTCGTCTTCTATCTGGTGTATGGCTTTCGCCGTACTTTCTTTTGTGGTCATGAACAAGTTGGCCGGATAGATGCGGTATTCGTCGAAACTCCCCAAACGGAGGCAGCTTACGGGGTCTACCTCTTCTATGGCATCGATTTCATCGTCCCAGAATGTCACGCGCAGGAGATTGTCCGAATAGGCCAAGTAAATGTCTACCGTATCGCCTTTGACCCGGAAGCACCCACGTTCCAGATTCAAGTCGTTCCGAGTGTACAGGCTGTCGACCAAGCGGCGGAGGAATACGTTACGGTCTAGCAATTTGCCCCGTTTCAGTTCTATGACATTATCATAAAAAGCCGCCGGGTTCCCCATGCCGTAAATACAACTGACGGACGAGACGACCACTACGTCTTTCCGTCCGGACAAGAGGGCAGAAGTTGCTGCCAGCCGTAACTTGTCTATCTCGTCGTTGATGGCCAAATCCTTTTCTATATAGGTGTCGGTGGACGGGATGTAAGCTTCCGGTTGGTAATAGTCATAATACGACACATAATACTCCACGGCATTATGCGGGAAAAAACTTTTGAACTCACCATATAATTGTGCGGCAAGTGTTTTATTGTGGCTGAGAATCAGCGTAGGCTTGTTGATGTTCTGAATCACGTTGGCTATCGTGAAAGTTTTACCCGACCCAGTCACGCCCAACAGCGTTTGGGCCGGTACGCCCTGCAAGACTCCTTCTGTGAGTTGGGCAATGGCTTCCGGCTGGTCTCCGGTAGGAGAGTAATCGGCGGTCAACTCGAATTTAGGCATATTATGGCTTGGATATTTTAAGTTTCTTCAAGCTACAAAAATAGGTATTTTATCCCTAAAAAGCCGTTTCATGTGCTTTTTTTGCATTTAAAAACTTCCTTTCTTTGCAAAATTCGATGCTTTTCCATAATTTTGCAGTTCAATTGTACAATATGAAACGGATTTTTTTATGGCTGTCTGGGGCGATGTTGTTGCTGGCTTCGTGCAATCAGTATAACAACGTGATGAAGACCGCAGATTACGATTATAAGTACGAGGCTGCAAAGGAATACTTTGTCAAGGGGCAATATTCCCGTTCGTCCGTATTGTTGGGAGAGCTTGTCACTTTGATGAAAGGGACTTCGCGAGGAGAGGAATGTCTTTATATGTTGGCGATGTCGGAGTTCTGCGACGGTAATTTCGATGTGGCGCATTCCTATTTTAAGAAATACTATCAGTCTTATCCTAAAGGCGTTTATGTAGAGTATGCCCGTTTTTATGCGGGGCGTTCCCTTTATGAAAGCGTGCCGGACACGCGTTTGGACCAGAGTAGCACGATGGCTGCGGTGAAAGAATTTCAGGATTTTCTGGATTATTATCCCTATACGCATCTGAAAGAACGTACACAGGAGATGATTTTTGCCTTGCAGGACAAGATGGTGGAAAAAGAGTTCGAGGCTGCAAAGCTGTATTACGATTTAGGTTCGTATATGGGCAATTGCTCGTATGGGGGAAGTAATTATGAGGCTTGTATCGTGACGGCCCGCAATGCTTTGTTGGATTATCCATACGCCAGCCCGGAACGTCGTGAGGAGTTTTCCATTATGATATTGCGTGCCAAATATCAATTGGCTCAGCAAAGTGTGGAAGAGAAACGGTTGGAGCGTTATCGTGACACCATAGACGAATATTACGGCTTCATGAATGAATATCCCGAATCTAAATATTTAAAAGACGCGCAGCGGATTTTTGCGCAGTCGGAGAAATATGTGAATAAGAAGTCTTAAGGGTAAAAGAAACAAGTAAATCAATTATATAATTATGGATTATAAAAAAACAAATGCGCCTACAAACACAGTGACCCGTGACATTATGGATCTGTGTGACGAAACCGGTAATATCTATGAGAGCGTAGCTATCATTGGCAAGCGTGCGAATCAGATTTCTTTGGACATCAAGAATGAGTTGTCCAAAAAATTGCAGGAGTTTGCCTCTGTAAGTGACAATTTGGATGAAGTATTCGAGAACCGCGAACAGATTGAAATCTCTCGTTTTTATGAGAAACTGCCGAAGCCATCGTTGATTGCCACGCAAGAATTTGTAGAAGGGAAAATATATTTCCGTAATCCGTTGAAGGAGAAAGATACGATAGAATAAGCCGATACTTATTTTTATAATATAGTAGAACTGTATGATCCAAAGAATCCAGTCTGTCTATCTTTTCTTGGTCGCAGTATGTGCGGTGGTATGCTTGTGCATGCCCGTAGGACATTTTCATCAAGACGGTATCGGGGTAGCAGATTTCTATAATTTATGGCTTACTATGGCCGACGGAGCACGAGTCTTTGCTCCGTGGGCCATGTTTGTACTGTTGGTTTTGGCAGCGTTCACTTCGTTTGCAGCCATATTTTTGTTTAAGCGCCGTATGTTTCAGGTGCGCTTGTCCGTGTTCAGCAGCCTTATCCTGGTGGGCTACTATATCGTGTTCGGGGTTTTCGTTTACGTGTTTAAATCCCGTTATGATGCTGATTTCACCCTTTCCTGGACAGCGGCCTTTCCGGCGGTAGGATTGATATTAGACTATCTGGCTTTCCGGAACATCATGAAGGACGAATTGATCGTCCGTTCGCTTGACCGTTTGAGATAGGAAAGAATAACATAAAGAGGGGGCATACTTTGATGAAGTATGCCCCCTCTGTATGTGGTTAAGTTGAAATGAATGTAAGTTAAAATAGTCTAATAGTATAGTGAAAGACTGTTCTAAAGTGTAAAGAATACACTGTGATTCTATTATTGAATGTTTATATTTATACTGCATTAGAAAATAGTAATTTTGAATAGAAACATATTTTATATGTTTTTTTGAAGCGTAAATTCTATTTTATTACGCATTTGTATTATTTGCTTTGAAAAGTTACTTGATACTTTTGTAGTGTGAAAGAGATTTTATAATCTTTTATACCGTTTTGAAATCTTAAATTAATAAGAAAACATAACAACCCAACCAAAAATAATATTTATGAAAAATTTTTTGTTCAAAATTTCTAATTTGTGCATGGCAATGTGCGGTTTAACTGGTTTCTTCGGATGTTCCGAGGTGGAAATCAAGCACGATTATGAGCACATGATTTATGTGAATGAAAGTTCATTGGAACTCTTTTGCGGTGACACGAGACAGTTGACTGCGAGTCCTACGGACGGAACATTTAATTGGATGAGTGAAGATCCAGAGGTAGCGGAAGTGGATCCTCATGGAATGGTTACTGCGAAAAATGAAGGGAACACGAGAATCGTGGTGACTCAGGGGGAATATAAAGAATATGTGGAGGTTAAAGTAGAAGTTCCGTCTTCCAAAAGCGTGCAAGCTCATGCCGGGAAAGGGAGAGTCCAATTCGAAGTCGTCATAGACAATGAGTATGTTCAGACCGTGAAGGTGGAATGCATGACCGACCATACTTCCATGGAGCATGTAGTGGATGGGCAGAGTGGCGTGTTTAAGTTCTTCTATGAGGGCTTGGATGAAGATGCGCATAATTTTTCCGTGACTTGCATAGACCGGTTCGGTAACGTGTCAGACCCAGTGGAAGTTTCGGCCAATGTCTATGGGGCGGAATACCAGTCAGCGTTGCGGAACCGTGGTGTGGCGGTGGCTACGCGTTTCGGTAACGGGCTTGTCATCCAGTGGAAAGACATTCCGGGTGATTGTGTGCTGAACTACAAAAACGCACAAGGCGATGAAGTGGAGAAGATAGTTCCGGCTTCCGAGACGAACACCTATTTATACGATTTTTCTTCGGATTTGACTTATACCAGTCGTGCTCTTCCCGAGGTGGGGGCTGTGGATACTTTTACCGTGGGGCCCGACAGGTTGGAAGCCTTTGAAGACCTGCGTGCCGTGCTGACATCTTCCACTCCTTGTGTGATTCACGCATTCAACTTCGATTTAGGCGGCGAGGGCGTGGGCTACCACGATGATGACCCCGGCAATAATTCCGGTAATAATTACCGTGCGGAGAAGGGAGACGTGAATAGTCCGGGCGTGGATTTGGAAGCCGGAGGCAATGTCGGTTACACTTCTCACGGCGAATGGCTCATGTATACGGTCCATGTGCAGGATGCGGGCACCTATGCCTTCGACCTCGAACGCGCAGTGAACAACGAGGGCCGGAACGCTTATTATTCCTTGGAGATAGACGGTGTGTCTACGGATTATGTGTTCATGCAGGACGACAACGATTGGAATGCTTATAAATGGCAGCACGAGACGTATCCGGAGAACCAGCCCCAAATAAACTTTACGGAGGGAAAACACACGGTGAAGTTTGTTTTGGGGAAAGATGGAGACCACGGAAAAGTGAACTTCCGCAATCTTCGTTTTACCTTTGTGAACGAGTGATATAGATTTATTACAACCTAACCATAAATTAATATACAATGAGAAGGAATAAAGTCCATCAATTCCTTTTCTTGTCAGGTATTGTGGGATGTACTGCCGTATGTATTGTGACGGCATCATGCTCAGACAAGGAAGGGAGAGCTATGTATGATCCGAATGTTCCGGTGACAGTGACTAACTTTTATCCCGATTCAGGAGGTGTGGCTACGCAGATAATCCTGAACGGTAGTAATTTTGGGACAGATCTGAACAACATTCAAGTGTTTTTTAACCAGAAAAAAGCGGCCGTTATAGGATCTTTAGGCGACAAGCTTTATGTGATTACTCCACGTCGTCCGGGTGACGGTATGCCGGACGATGGAGACCCCGAACGTGACCAAGTGGAGATTACCGTACAAGTGGGTGAACAACGTGCGACTTACGATAAGAAATTCAATTATCGTATTCAGACATTGGTATCTACTTTATGCGGCCGTCCAGGGACAACGGCAAACAAGGTGGGTACTTTAGGAGAAACGGAGTTCAAACACGAGGTGGGTTTTTTGGCCGTGGATGCCGAAGACAACATTTTTGTGGCCACACGTGAGTGGAATGGGGAAAACAAATTAATATTAATCGATAAAAGCGAGAATCAGTCTTCTATCATTATTGACAATGCGGGAACTTCTGCTATTAATCAGCCTTGTGTGATAGACCAAGGTAAGGGATTGGCTATGCCAACGGATGAAGGCAATACGTATTGGACGATACATTCGGCCAATTTCTGGCAACCTAAGCGTAGGGATTATATGGCTGTGAATGCAGAAGATGCAGATAAGGTGAAAACACAATATAAACATTCGTTTGCATATTGTGAATTGGACGGTTATTTCTATTGTCGAAGGAAAAATGCAACCAATTTTTTCCTGAAAATAGATGCGAACACGGGGAATGCATGGGTAGTGGATACGGGTGACAATGATTTGAAAGGGGAATCAGACTGTTATATGTCTTTCAGTAAAAAAGACCCTAAGAAACTTTACATGGTATTGACGAATTTACATTGTATCGCGATTTTTGAGGATATAACGAATCCTACACGTGAGGGGAATTTCAAAATATATGCCGGAATGCAAGGCCGACCCGGTCATGCTGATGGCTTTGTAAATGATGCACAGTTTAACAGTCCCCGGCAGTTGGTGGTGGATGATGAGGAGAATCTATATGTCGCGGATTCCGGAAATAATTGTATTCGTAAGATTACTCCTGAAGGAGTTGTAAGTACTGTTATCGGAATTCCCGGAAAGAGTGGTTATAAGGACGGCACTCCCGATGTGGCGTTATTTGCTGATCCGTGGGGATTGGCCATAGATAGTGAAGGAATTATTTATGTAGGTGATAAAAATAACCTTTGTGTGCGCCAGTTGTCGATAGAATAAGGTTTGAATTAAAAAACGAATATCATGAAACATATATTTGCAATTATATTGCTCTGCAGTATCGGTCTTGTCGTACAAGCGCAAGAAAAGAAAGAATCAGGAATAACCGTGGAGGGTGTGGTATTTGACGAAACCGATTATCCGATTCCGGGAGCCAATGTATATTTGAAAGACCGTGCCGGAATTGGTACGGTAACTGATGTGGATGGAAAATTTTCACTTAAAGGAGCAGAGTTAAACGATGTCTTGGTCGTGTCGTTTCTTGGGTATGAAAAAGAAAACATACGCATAGAAGAGAAAACGGCTGTGAAAAGTTTAAAAGTCAAGTTAAAACCTATGGAAAACGCGTTGGATGAGACTGTGGTGGTCGGTCTCGGCTCACAGCGTAAAGTCAGCCTTGTGGGGGCGGTAACCACAGTGGATGTGAAGGATCTTCAGGTACCGGCCACTTCCATCCCCAATATGTTGGGCGGCCGCGTGCCGGGTGTCATTTCGTTGCAGACCAGTGGCGAGCCGGGAAAGAACATCTCGGACTTCTGGATTCGCGGCATCGGCACGTTCGGAGCCAACCAAGGTGCTTTGGTGTTGATAGACGGTTTGGAGGGTGACTTGAGCCAGATAGACCCTGCGGATATCGAGAGTTTCTCCGTTTTGAAGGATGCTTCGGCCACGGCCGTGTATGGAACGAGGGGAGCGAACGGTGTCGTATTGGTCACGACGAAGCGCGGTACGGCAGACAAACTGACGATTACGGGGCGTGTCAACCTCACGGTATCCCATCTGCAAAAAATGCCGGAGTATCTTGGGGCATACGACTACGCCGTGTTGGCCAACGAGGCCCGATTGGCCCGTGGGGAAGAAGAACTGTATTCTCCGATGGCGTTGGACTTGATTAAATACCAGTTGGACCCGGACCTTTATCCGGATGTGAAATGGCGTGATGAAATCCTGAACCGGAATTCTTTGCAACAGACTTATTACGTGAACGCGCGGGGTGGAGGCAGCGTGGCCCGTTACTTCTTCAGTCTGGGCATGTCGAACGAGCAGGCGGCCTATAAGCAAGACAAGAGTTCGAAGTACAGCGCGGATGTGGCCTACCGTACCTATAATTACCGTAGTAATATCGATGTGGATTTGACCAAGACGACTACGGTGTATTTGGGTACTGAGGGTTATCTTTCGCAGAAAGCAGAACCGGGGAATGTATCTACGGATGCACTTTGGTCGGCTCAAAAAGATTTAACTCCTTTAACCATTCCCTTGCAATACTCTACGGGGCAGCTTCCGGCTTGGGGAGCCAATAACCAGTATTCTCCCTACGTTATGCTGAATCATACCGGTACGGCGAAGTGGCGTCGTTTCACCAACAAGGTGACGTTGGCCGTAACACAAGACCTTTCAGCTATTACAAAGGGACTGAAGGTCAGGGCGCAGTTGGCATACGACACGGAGCAGTACCTGAAAGAGGTTCGTAAGGTTGTGCCCGAAATGTATTATGCCAGCGGGCGTACGATTGATGGAACATTGATCATGCGCAAGGTGATAGATTCCCAAACCGCGTCTTATAGTAAAGAAGAGAACCAATATTATAAATTACATTTTGAGACCACGATGAATTACGATCGGCTTTTCGGAAAGGATCACCGTGTTGGGGGATTACTCTATTATTATATGAGCGACTATCATAACACTTGGTGCGATTCCGACGGTTTCAACTGCACCAACAGCATGCACAACATTCCCAAGCGTTATCAGGGTTTGTCCGGACGGGTCACTTACGGTTTCCGGGACACGTACTTGCTTGATTTGAATTTCGGTTATACCGGTTCTGAGAATTTCCAGAAAGGTCGCCGTTTCGGTTTCTTCCCTTCCGTGGCTTTGGGGTGGATTCCCACCAACTATGAATTTATCCGCGACCATTTGCCTTGGTTGGATTATTTCAAGATACGCGGTTCGTGGGGTCAGGTCGGCAACGACCAGATAACCAACAAGCGTTTCCCTTACCTGACGCTTATGAACGAGAATGCTTCAGCGGGGTGGAACGGTTCCAAAGGTGTGACGGAGTCTTCCATCGGTGCCGATAACCTTCAATGGGAAAAGGCCACCAAGTTGGACCTCGGTATCGATGCGAAGCTCTTCGGGCAGCGGGTGGACTTTACGGTCGATTTCTTCCGTGACCGCCGTGACGACATCTTCCAGCAGCGCACGATGGTGCCCGACTACGTGGGATTGGTGGAACAGCCGTACGGTAATGTGGGCAGCATGGTGAGCTTCGGTGCGGACGGAAATATTTCCTATACCCAGGACTTCGGGCGTGATTTCACGCTGACGCTTCGTGGAAACTTCACTTATACGGCCAATATGGTGAAGACTTGGGAAGAGGCTTTCCAGAAATATGCCTATCAAGAAAGGGCAGGGAAACCTTATAATTATTATGTAGGTTATATCGCGTTAGGATTGTTCCGCGACGAAGACGATGTGAAGTACAGTCCTGATCAAAGTAGTATTGCCGGACGAGAGGTACTGCCCGGCGACATCAAGTACAAAGATGTGAACGGTGATGGGGTAATTACTTCGGACGATCAAGTCCCGCTTTCTTATCAAGCTAATTATCCGCGTTTGATGTATGGCTTCGGTGCGGAGTTTCGTTGGAAGAACCTGACACTCGGCGTGTTGTTTAAAGGTACGGGCAATGTGGAAAACTATTATGTGAACCCGGGGAACGGCGGTTCCGGATATCTGCCTTTTGCCATGGGGGTGACCGGCAACGTGCTGTCTATCACCACGGATCAGAGCAACCGTTGGACGCCGCGTGAGATTTCCGGGACGGCTGCTACAGAGAATCCCAATGCCAGATTTCCTCGCTTGTCATACGGGAATGACCACAACAGTTTACCACAATCCACATTCTGGAAGACAAACGCCCGTTATTTGCGTTTGCAGGAAATCAACTTGAACTATCATTTAGGGGCGGGAAACATATTGAAAGCAGTTGGCGTTTCTTCGCTCGACCTCCAGTTCGTGGCTTCTAACGTATACGTATGGAGTCCCTTTAAGCTTTGGGATCCGGAGTTAGCGTCTTCCAATGGTGGGGCTTATCCGATTCCGGCACGCTATGCTTTCCAAATGTATATTAACTTCTAAACAGAATGCAATGAAAATGAAATTCAATCATATATTGGCAGGAAGCGTATTCCTGACGGTCATGGGTATGACGTTCTCGTGTGATTACTTGGATGTGGATGAATATTTCGATGATACGTTGAAATACGATTCCGTGTTTAGTAACAAACGTTATTTCGAAGCTTATTTATGGGGCGCGGCCGCCCAGTTGCCTGACGAGAGTAAGATTTTCGGTCATGAGTATGCCCCGGGCATTACGGCCGGAGATGACATTTTTACCGTGATGAGTACGGACATATTCCGGGGTTCTGCCTTCACTTTGGGATATGTCACTCCCGATGACTTGCGGGGGATGAACATCTGGAGCGACATGTACAAGATTATCCGCAAAGCCAATATCATGCTGTCACGGATGGACGAATGTCAGGACATGACCACGGCCGACCGTCGCAATTATACGGGTTACATCCATTTCCTGCGTGGCTATGCTTATTACCATATCCTGATGAACTGCGGTCCGGCTATATTGGTGGGCGACCAGGTGTATGAGAGCAATCTGGACGGGATAGCGTACAATAACTATCGGGCCACGTATGACGAGACGGTGGAATACATCTGTTCGGAGTTGGAGACGGCTGCGGCTTATTTGCCCGTGCGGAGTTCGATGGCGCAGTTCGAGCGTCCCACACGGGGTGCAGCGTATGCTTTGATAGCCCGTGTGCGTTTGCATGCGGCTTCACCCCTGTTCAATGGCTCTGTCGCCACACGCCAATATTTCGGCAAATGGCAGCGTAGTTATGACGGGGTGAATTATGTGAACCTGAATTATGACGAGCGTAAATACGCTTTGGCTGCCGCAGCTTGCAAGCGTGTGATGGATATGCAAGCTTACGAGCTTTTTACCGTGAAGGAGGACCAGAATACGCCCGAACTTCCGTCTGGTGTACCGGATGCAGATTTCCCGAATGGAGCCGGAGGCATCGACCCGTTTAAGTCTTATTCCTATATGTTTACGGGAGATGAACCCTTTAAGAACAACAGCGAAGTGATTTGGGGACGTATTTCCGGAGAAGTCTCCAATTACACGCAGCAGTCGTTTCCCGACTACATGGGTGGTTACAATGGTATGGGTTTGACCCAGAAGATGATTGACGCTTACCGTATGGATGACGGACGTACGATAGAAGAGGCGCGTGCGGACGGCGATTATAAAGAAGGCCCCAACGATTTTACCGAAGGACCGAAAGATTTCTCGGGTTATCATCTCAATGGTGGCATCTGGCAGATGTATGCCAACCGTGAAATGCGTTTTTACGCTTGCGTGGGGTTCAGCGGATGCTTTTGGCCGGCTTTGTCTTCTACACAGAACGATATACGGAACCAAACGGTAGAGTATAGCTTGGACGGGAATGCCAACAAATATGCAGCCATCAACCAGAGTCTGAACTATACTCCCACCGGATACGTGATAAAGAAGTATATCTCTTCGTACGACGCGTGGAAGGGGGACGGTAACGAACGTTATGAGAAGGGGTTCCCCATCATCCGTTATGCTGAAATCCTGCTCTCGTATGCGGAAGCGTTGAACGAGCTGACGGCATCCCATTCCGTCACTTTGCCTTCGGGTGAGACTTACATGCTTTCGCGCGATGTCAACGAGATAGCCTCGGCGTTCAACCAGGTTCGCTACCGTGCCGGGCTTCCGGGCCTGAAGGCCGCTGAACTGAACGACCGCGACGAGCTTTTCGAGCAAATCAAGCGTGAGCGCATGGTGGAGTTCCTGGGCGAAGGCCGCCGGTTCTACGACGTGCGCCGTTGGGGCATTTATGAAGACGAGGATTCCGAGCCGATTATGGGTTTGAACATAGAGGCCAACAAGAACGGCGGATTCTACCAACGCACGGTCGTGAACGAGAGGAACTACCGGGACCGCGTGGTGGACAAGCGGCTCTTGTTCCTGCCCATCAGCAAGTCTGAGTTGCGTAAAGTCCCCTTGCTGGACCAGAATCCCGGTTACAGCGATTAGTATTTACAAACCTTAAAAACAGATGAACCAGATGAAAACGATAATTAAGAAAGCCGGTATACTCTATATGGCCTTATCTTTCGGTCTGACCTCCTGCGAGACGTTCGATTTCGGTCAGGAAATGGGTCAGAAAGTGATTTGCATCATCAGCGACGACGACCTTGTATTTACGGGCATGCACGATTTGAACGAACCGGAGAGCACGGGATATATATCCGTCAATTGCGGCGGCTCGCTCCATATCGACCGTGACGTGGAGGTGGTGATGGAATATTCTCCGGAGGTGCTGGCACAGTACAACAAGTCGAAGTATGACATAGATGAAGAGAAGTATGCGAAAGAACTGGATTCCCGTTACTACACGATTCCCGAGATGCGGGTGACGCTGAAGACTTCGAGTGCGGACACCTATGACACGATGCCCATCCGTGTCCGTCCGGAAGGTCTTTCTCCCGACAGCATTTACTTCATCCCCCTTCGCATCCGTTCCGTGTCGGCTTATTCGGTGAATCCGGACAAGAGCCAGGTGCTTTACCGTGTTTATATGAAGAACCTTTATGCCCGTAGCGACGAGGCTTCCATTTACAATGCCACGGGTACGACCCGGAAGGACGGGGAAAACGAGGTGGAGGCGGCGGCGTCTCAGACCTTCCATCCCCTGACGAAGAACACTTTCCGCATATTTGCGGGAATCAAAGGTTATGAGACGGACGCGGATGTGATTCGCAAGAATGGCATCATCGTTCAGGTGAACGAAGACCACAGCCT
>ERZ827496.3341-NODE-3341-length-14148-cov-3.354786_pt1 | contig 14148 bp, 6 predicted proteins | sample MGYA00519769_ERZ827496 | MGnify/ENA primary metagenome ERZ827496 (study PRJEB31778, sample SAMEA3449327) | human gut metagenome | biome: human gut; feature: human-associated habitat; material: faeces | place: United Kingdom | collected 2010/2012 ...
GTTGGATGAATCCCATGTGGCTCTGCAACAGCATTTCTGTGATACCTGCTGTGCCACCGAAGTTTCCATCTATTTGAAAAGGCGGGTGTGTATCCCAAAGGTTATCTACTGTTCCGTTTTTCAACAGATTACCAAAGAGGGTATAGGCGTGATTTCCATCCTGCAGGCGTGCCCATTGGTTCAACTTCCATCCCATACTCCAGCCGGTAGCACCGTCGCCACGATGCACCAATACAACTTTGGCAGCTTCTGCCAGTTCGGGAGTAGTGATAGGAGAAACAGTGTGTCCGGGATGCAGACCGAAGAGATGATTTACATGGCGATGTTCGTCTTTCGGATCGTCGATATCGGTTGACCATTCCAGTAACTGACCATAGCGACCTATTTTATAAGGGACGAGATTGGCAAGCACGTGCTCCCATTGTTTACGTTCCTTTTTGTCTATTCCCAATTCTTTGCTCGCTTGGATGGCATCCAGCAGGATTTCACGGACAACTGCATGCACAAATGTAGCTCCCTGATCGATAGGGCCGTGTTCCGGTGAAGTAGAGGGGGCAGCCGTATACGTTCCGTCCGGTTTATGCCAGAGATAGTCAACAGTAAAGTTGGCGCTGCTCTTAATCAGTTCATATCCTGTTTCTTTCAGGAATTTCAGGTCCTTGGTATAGTCATAATATTCCCAAACGTGAGTTGCCAGCCAGGGACCTGCCATCGGATTAAAGTTCCAGGACATGTCCTGACTTTCCAATGGGGTAGTAAAGCCAAAGATGTTGGCGGAAATAGATGCTGTCCATCCTCTTGCACCAAAATAAGACTGAGCGGTCTTTTCACCCGGTTTCACTAAGGTACGGATGAAATCAATTAGCGGGAGCATGCACTCATCCAGGTTTGTAGAGCAGGCCGGCCAGTAGTTCATTTGGATATTAATGTTATTATGATAATCCACACGCCAGGGGCCGTCTATGTTGTTATGCCAGATGCCTTGCAGATTGGCAGGCATATTACCCGGTCGGGAACTGGCTATCAACAGATAGCGTCCGAACTGGTAATAGAGCTTTTCCAAGTAGTAGTCAGGTTGTCCGTTCCGATAGTTTTTCAGTCGTTGAGCAGTGGGCAGATTGGATGTTTTCACTGTAGGATTCAACTCCAGTTTCACCCGGTTGAACAAAGAAGCGTAGTCTTTGTAGTGTTCGTCCAGTAAGTTGGCATATCCTTTGGCTACGGCATCCTTCATCCATTGCTGGGTTGTTTCAAGCGGATTAACACCGACATATGTTTTAGGATCGGTAAAGTCCGGTGCGAAATTCATTTTATAATCGGTATCTGCAGTCACATAGAATACGACTTCATCAGCTTCTTTCACTGTAATCCGTCCATCTGTGTTGTTTAAGGTACCGCCTTTTACTGTTGCCTGAATACGGACTGCATATTTCATTCCATTATTATCCAGAGAAGCCGTATAAACAAGACCATTATTACCGTCGGCAGAGAACTGCCCTGTAGATACCGGATTGGGGGCATATCTGAAAGTGAGATTCTGTTTGCCCGGTTGGTCGGCACTGAAACGCATCACCATCACATTGGTAGGGTAAGAAATAAAATAGTTACGCTGATATGCTACGTCATCTTTTTTGAACTGAACCACCGCCATTGCCGAATCCAATGATAAGATACGTTTGTAGTCACTCATGCCTATTGTGCTTAATCCTGTTTCTACATAGAATTCTCCCATTGTAGTGAAGTTACCAAACCGGAAAGGCTTTTCTCTGGAAAATTCATAAGGGACTTCACTGTTGAAATTCTCGCGTGTCAGTTTTTCCGCTTTTTTCTGGTCTCCTTCTACGAATGCTTTACGTATTTCGTCCAGGATGTGCGCGGACTGTTTGTTCACATTCCAATAGTAATCTGCTCCTTTGGCTGTATTAGGACCGCCACGCCAAAGCGTTTTCTCATTAAAAGTTATGCGTTCCGCCTCTATTGAACCCAAAATATTAGCACCGATACTTCCATTACCTATAGGCAATGACTGTGATTCCCAACTGGCATCCTGTTTGGAACTATGCCAGACTTCTTTTCCTTGTAATGTATTGGGAGAATCAAACCAGATAGAAAGTCCTTTGGTATAATCCGTATCTTCTGCATGTCCCGTAAAAATCGTAAATAAGGCACAAAATAGGAGCGAATGTTTCTTTCTCATTGTCGTAGCGTGTTTATTATTAGATAAAAGTATATTTCATGAATTTAAGTGTGTTACAGCTCTTTGGGGCTGAAGGCACAAAAGTAATAAAAAAACAGCTATATACAAACAATATGTCTTGTAAACAGAAAAAAGACTGTTCGTCTAAAAGGAACAGTCTTTTTTCTAAACCTAGTATTAAGAAGGCTATTGTTCCCGGATTTTATTCTATTCCGCTTTGATCCGGATTTTGTTTCAGATAGTAGTTAATTCTTTCGGTCCAAGGTTTGTTTTCGAGTGGAAAGACATTACATTGTTTCGCCCATTTATTCCATTTAGCCTCTAGTTTTTTCACTAGCTTCGGATATTGGGCGGACAAATCCTTGGTTTCGAACGGATCTGCCGATAAGTCGATTAGCTCCCATGGTTCATTCCGGCTGCCGCGTACCAGTTTCCAATGATTGGAAATAATGGCGCAGGAACTTTGATGCTCAAAGTATAATTCTCTGGGCTTTATCTTTTTTCCATGGATTGGAGGGAGTAAGCTCTTGCCGGGCAAATTCTCTTTGAATTCTGACGGATAAGTAGCTGTGGCAATATCCATGCAGGTAGGCAGTATGTCTATAATGTGGGCAGGTTGCCTGCAAATCTGACCTTTCATCTTGTTTTTTTCGGCATCGCCATAAGATAAGATAAAAGGGGTACTTGTGCCTCCCTGAAAACATTGTGACTTATAGCTCCTATAAGGAGTATTGCTCAAATCAGCCATAAGCTGCCCAAGGTATCCGCCTTCTTTGGTTGCACCGTTATCGCTTAAAAAGATAAATACGGTATTGTCCAGCATCCCTTTCTCCTTGATGGTTTCCACCAGTTCACCGATTCCGCTATCCACAATTTCGATCATGGCGGCATAAGTCGCCATATAGGTGATCCATTGCTCCTGTTGCTTGGGTGTAAGCGTTTCCCAGGAGGGACGTTTCCCGCCAAATTCTTTTTGGTAGACAGGATAATCCATCTCGTCCGAAATGAACTTCAGTTCCTTTAACCTGTCGAAACGTTGTTTGCGCAACACGTCATATCCCACTTTATACCGGTCTCTGCATTTCTCTACACGATCGGCAGGAGCCTGGAGGGGTAAGTGAGGGGCATAATGAGCTACGTACATAAACATCGGTTTGTCTGTAGGGTGTTGCTTGACAAAACTGACGGCGGAATCGGTGATGGCAGTGGTATAGTAATAGTCATCAGGGAATTCAGTGATTCGGGTCAGATTGCTGTATACCGGTGTCGGTTTATAATAACTGCCTCCTCCGCTCAGGCAACCGTAATATTTGTCAAATCCCCGTTGGGCCGGATAGCTGCCATTGGGAGTATCAAAAGCTCCGTCCACTGTGACGTGCCATTTACCGCTCATATATGTGCTGTAGCCATTCGCTTTCATCACCTCGGCAATGGTGGGGATGTTTTTCGTAATTTGTCCTCTGTATCCGGGGCGGTGTTCATCTACTGCCGTCATCCATCCCATGCCGGCTTCGTGCTGATAATGTCCTGTCAGCAAAGCAGCACGGCTAGGACAGCTTCTTCCTGTATTTTTGAACAGGCTGAAGCGTACCCCGTTTTCTGCCAGACGGTCTATGTTGGGAGTCTGGATTTCACTTCCGTAGCAACCCAGATCGGAGAACCCCATGTCGTCACATAAAATCAATACAATATTGGGAGGAGTACTTACCTGTGCTTCTGTACTGGCGAAACTCGCTCCTAATAAAAATGAAGTATATACTATTCTATTTATCATAACTGTATTTTAATAAGTTTGTGTTTTTTCTGTTTATAGATAGAACTATGCGCATTATTCAAAGTCACTCTGTTGTTTTTCGACTTCTTTCAGTTTCAGGCGGTTCAGTTCCTGTTGTAATTCAAGTACACGCTTTTCGCAATCGGATGAGGCGGCATTCACCTTATTTCCGGCATCTTTGCTTGCGGATTGTGCTTGTGTCAGTTCATCTTTGTCTGCTACCAGCGTATGTTCTGATGGAAAAGTAGGAATAATCAGTTCTGCCGGAACCGGCGTATGTTTGCCTTGCCATACCACCGATGCGCGGATTTTGATTTCTCCCGGTGTGGTGGTAGATCTTACCAGCACCGGAGCAGTTCCCCAAAGTACCGGACGTGGATTGGTGAATGTTTCTTCGTTGGCAACCAGTTGTCCCTGTCCTTCGATTTCGAACTTTACTTCATAATTATTCAAACGCTTGATGTTTCCGTTTTCATCTGCGATGGCTGCAATGACCGTCACAATGTCCGATCCGTCCGCTTTCATCTGTACTTTCTCGTCATCTGCCCAAAGCAACAGTTTTGACGGGCGGCGTGTGGGTGTTACTTTATGTGTCGCAACCACTTTTCCGTCCATTAATCCTTCTGCCAAAAGGTAAGAATCTGCCTGTTTCTTTTGGCGTGACAGCTTTTTATCATACATGACATCAAATACATCCTTGAATGTGATGACGGGTGAGGGCATTCCGCTTTCATTTGCCGGCTTATGATAAGTATATTCTTTGCCTCCCTTGCAATACGTGAGGCGAACTTCGTCACAGTTGCTATATATCGTTACATCTTTCGGAGAGAATGGGGTCATGGCATTGGCTATGTAAATCATCGGTCCATTATCTGCGATCAATTCTTTGTTGGGTTCGGCAGGACGCTGGGAACAGAACATATAATAAGATAGCTTCGGTTGTCGGAAGGCATCCATGATACCTCCGTAGAACGGTTCTGGATGATAGCCTCTCTGATGATCGAATGAATGCCACAGGCAACCACCCATATGTTGTCTGGTAGTTCTGTACAATATATCATAACTGGTAAGCTGATAATCGTTCTTAGCATAGCCCTGTGCCTGTATCAGCATCGGTACTTCTCCCCAGCCACGGTTGACCCGGCTTGGCGAGTTATGAGAATTCCAGTCGTCCACATTATCTCCCCATTCGCGGGTGAAATAACTGATTTTCGGGTCTAAATTTTCGGAGTTAAAGGCTCCGCCACCTCCGTTCATCGGATGGGTGAAGTGTATCGGGAAGTATTCGTGTCCACGTGCGGTTACATCACATCCGGCATAGCAATACGGATACGGATATTCTTCATTGAGAATGTCTACTACATTTTTGGCAAAATCCGCCGGATACCATGTTTCGTTCAGAATCGGCTCCCACATCCATACACTGGGGTGGTTGCGGTCGCGGCGAACCATATTGCGGATATCACTATACACTCTTTGAGCAAAGATCGGCTGATCATTCCAGAATTGCCATCCCGGTGTGTTGACAATAACAAACAGTCCTAATTCATCACAAGCATCCATAAACGCCGGATCTTGCGGATAGTGGGCGTTGCGGATAACACGCATTCCGGCATCACGCAATTTCTTCGCATCCCGCCAATGAAGGCTGTTGGGTAAGGCGTTGCCTATCACTGCAAAATCCTGATGACGGTTGGCTCCCATCAGAGGATAGGGATAAGGTTTGCCATTCAGCCAGAATCCGTCTTTTCCTTTAAATTCAATGCTGCGAATGCCGATACGGCGGTAATATCCGTCGATGGTGTTACCGGCTTTGTCTTTTATATAAATGTGTAGTTTGTAAAGATAGGGGCTGTCGGGTGACCATAAATGAGGTGTTTCTACGGTTACTTTGCAAGAAATTTGTTTCGCAAGCTCCTTGCTTACCGACAAACCAGTCTCCTTAGAGAGAACACGTTTGTCGTCGCGGTCATAGAGTTCATAGATTATTTTACCACTGAAGGATTTTCCGGAAGTGTTGCGTATATGTGCATCCAGTTTCAACTGTGCGGATTGCTCGGAAACTTTGTCGAAAGAGACAAACAATCCGCCTCCGGCTGTCTCGTTCTCATAATTCGGATCGGTGATGAATACCTTGTTGTGAACTATCATCCAGCAATCTCGGTAAATTCCTCCAAAATATGCAAAGTCCAGTGCATCTTGCGGTTTGCCGGGAGGGTAGGAGGGATCGTCACTGTTGTCTGCCCATACAGTGATTACATTGTCTTCTCCGTACTTCAGACTGGAAGTGACATCTACGATGACAGGCAGAAAACCACCGAAATGTTCTTTCAGTAACTTGCCGTTTACCCATATTTTTGACTTTCCCATAATGGCTTCAAAATGGAGGAACTGCTGTTTCCCTTTCCAGCTTTCCTCGGGAGTGAAATGCTTGCGATACCAGATTTCACCCTGATAATTGATGCATCCGCTTGCCTCGGTAGGGAGGTATTCTATGCCGTCGGGCAGTGATACGATGTTCCAGTCTTTGTCATTGAATTCCGGCTGTTCCGCCCCTTCGATATGACCTTTGTAAAACCGCCAGGCTGGGTTCATGCTATACGCTGTGCGGCCTGTGTTGGAAAGCTGATAAAAGCCGGCTGTGGAGTAAGATGGCTGGTAAGCGTCGGCATAAGCTACCAGTGTTCCAGCCAATAACAGACCACTGAGTAAGATTTTCCACCATGTAGAAGTCGTTTTCATAATTCTTAGATTTGCTTGATTGATTTATCTTTTTATATATTAGTATCAGACTGTTTTGTTTCGCATTAGAATTTCGTTCGGGCAAGGTACAAATTTCCCGATAGTTTGAAGCATAGGACGCCGAGCTTTATTTTTTATTAAACATTAGCCCGGTTCGTCCTACACTTTTTTACCATATCCAAGATGGCTTTATCTATTTTATTTAATACCTATCGGCCCTTCATTGGCTTGAATCGGCCATCCTGGATTCTGGTAAATAATAGAAGTACTCAGATCGTTAGGATTTGAGGCCGTAATTCTGAAGTGCGTGATAGCGATAGGATTCAGATAATGCGCTTCACACCATGTGTATCCTGCATCATACATCAGATTGTTTGTCTTCACAGCGCGGTAAGGACATAGATATTTACCGCTATTAGCATAGCTTGATACATTAGAGGTCTGTCCTTCCGTTCCTTCCTGTATCAGAAGATTTTTTCCGTCCTGCATGTATTTATCCTTTAAATCGGATTCCCACAAGTTAACTCCTTCGATTACAAATTGTTTAACCTGGTCCAGTGCTCTCCAGCGTTTTAAGTCTAACATGCGTAAACCTTCTGCAAGTAGCTCACAACGCCGTTCACGGCGGATGTTATATAGTAGAGGAGAGACTGTTTTACCTGCCGAATATACGGCCCAGTCCAGTTCTTTGGACAGATCGGTATTGTTCACGGTCACTGTATAGTCTCTTGGCAATCCGGCTCTTTCGCGGAGATCTCCCCAATATCCTGCTGCCTCCGAACCAATGGAAGTTCCATTATGTTCCATACAGTCAGCCTCGATGTAATTGAGATAAGCCTCGGCTACGCGGTATACCGGACACCCTTCAATCGCTGTGTTGCCATCCCGGTACCAGTTTCCTGACAATCCTTTACGTACCTGATAGCCTGTTACGCATCTCTTTTCCGTTATATCCAAAAGTTGCGGAACCTCCGGCAGCAAATCGGGAGTACCATTCATTACATTCGGGCTGAGAGTCTCACCCGATGTCATCAGGAATAGTTGTAGGCGTAGATCTCTGTTTTTGCGTACATCCGATAATGACTCGTCCCCTTTATACTGGTCGGTTGCATAGATCGGCTTACCGTCACGGCAGAGGAAACTCTCCACATATTGCCGGGTAAATCCGGTATTTCCACCCACGCGAATATAGAAAGGAGCTGAGTGCACAATCTTATAGTCAAGCAGGTTATACGCACGCCACAATAATATTTCTGAATATCCTTCCAGGCTATTCGCTGAGAACTGAGCAAAATAGGGGTTGCTCATTTTATATTTGTCTTCGTCTGTTTTAACTGTTTCATCCATGCAGTCTTTTGCTGTATTCTGTACCAAGGCTGCATTGCCTATCACTTCTTTGGCTGCCGCTTTGGCCTCCTTCAGAAAAAATGCGATTTCCGTATCGATATTAAAGTCCGCAATGTCTTCTGCCTTTCCCGGCCATCCTGGACCACCCGGTACTAGAGCAGTGCCTTTGTGATAAGTCAGCCAGGAAGCTTCAAACAGAGCTGCTCTGGATTTCAATAACAGAGCAGCATTTTTGGTAATTCGGTTCTTCCCACCGGATATATTATTGGTTAGCAAACTGATTGCCTGATCCAGATCTTCTAGAATAAAATGTGCTACTTTATAGCGGGGGGCCCGTTTGCTGGCCTGAATCAGAGATTCACTTTCATCCGGCAATGTGTTTTTTATAATCGGGAAGTCACCGAAGGTCTCTAGTTTTGACAAATAATTCTTAGCGCGCAGGAAATACATTTCACCTATATAATGCTTTATGTTTGTTTCCGAACCTTCTATCTCTCCCTTTTCGAAGCGGGGCACTACTGTTTCGAGGAAGTAATTAGCTTCACGAATGGCAGAGAAATACCACGGATCATTACTTGCTGGATTATCATAAGCTTCCGGAACTTTCCATTGACCGGGAATCCATTTCTTATCATAGTCAGTGGCAGCCTGATTATCTGTAGCATTGTCGTTTTTCCAGATTCCGGCATTAAATCCCTCATGCGTCGTGAAGTTGTAATGCTTCACAGCATAGGCAGCCAAGTCATTTTCAGTAAAGAAAAAGTTGTCCGGAGTCACACTGTCTAAAGGTTCCCTGTCCAAAAAATCATTGCAAGAAGCGAGTATAAAGCTTCCCCCTGTCAGCAAAAATAAATATTTAATTATCTTTTTCATACGTCATCAATTAAAAGTTAACACTAAATCCTGTGGAAAAAGTACGGGACAGCGGATAAGTCTTTCCTGAACTGTTCGATCCGTCTTTTGCTCCATAACCGGTATTAATTGTTTCCGGGTCGAATCCTCCGGGCAATCCCGTAAGGGTGAATAAGTTTTCTCCCGAGAAGAAGACTCTCAGGTTGGAGACACCTATTTTACGTGTGATCTGGGCGGGGATGGTATACCCGATCTGCAAATTCTTCAACCGTACATAGGCGGCATTCTGAAGATAGCGGGTTTGCGTCTTTTGATTTTTGGCGAAGTTATCAACCAAGATACGGGGGAAATAAGCATCCTTGTTGGCACTCCAGAAATCATCCCCTTCTTCGCGGAAGAAGTCAAGATGAGAAGTAAAGCAGGCCGATTGCCAGATACCTCCCGTAGCTCCCCAGAACATGTTGTCGTTCAGCCAGGCATCACGTTTCGCCACTCCTTGGAAGAATAAGCGTACATCAATGCCTTTCCAGGATGCATTCAGGTCCAGACCAAAACGGAATCGGGGGGAAGTATTGCCAATCACTTTTTTGTCACCCGGGTCATTAAGCGTGGCTCCGTCGGAAATCTTACCGTCACCATTCAAGTCCCGGTACATGATGTCACCTGCGCCCCATTTGACTCCTAATGCATCCTGTCCGCCGTTGGGCAGTGAAGCAAGATGAGCATCCATTTCTTCCTGGCTTTTGGCTATGCCAATGGTTTCGAATCCCCATATATCCCCATTATATTTACCGACATACCAAGTATTTATTTTACCGGTGGTATTGGGGTATTTCAGGATTTTCTGACGGTCGTCCGAAAGCAACAGGTGCACGCTGTAGTCAAAATCTTTAATACGGTCCCGCCATCCCAGATCCAATTCAAAACCGGTGGACTGCATATCCGCATTGTTCATTTTGGGTACATTCGCCCCTAAAGTTACAGGAAGTTCGGGAGCCGGTCCTACCATATTGATAGTCTTCCGGTTGAACCAGTCGAAACTTACAGTCAGGCGGTTGTTCAGCATACCCAGGTCAAAACCGATGTTCCATGACCGCATGGTCTCCCATCCTAATAGCGCTGAAATCAAATCCGGTGCATTCGCTGTGTTGGGACGGCTGTTGTTAATCAGCCAGTGGGAGTCGGGATCTTGGGCGACAAACTTCATTAACTGGATATACGGATATAGGTTTTCCGTATTCTGATTGCCCAGTTCTCCCCAGGAACCGCGGATCTTTAACGTATTGATGATATGGCTGGTAGGTTCCATGAAAGCCTCACGCGCCACGTTCCATCCGGCAGAGAAGGAAGGGAACAAATTCCAGCGTTTGTCTTTTGCAAAACGTGAAGTACCGTCATACCGGAGATTGACTTCCAGCAGATACCGTTCTTTATAATCATAATTGAGTCGGCCGAAGAAACCGGCTGTTGCCCAATGTGTCAGTTTGGACTTATCGATAGTCGATTCACCCGTAGCGGCATTAATACTGGGCACGGATTCTGAGATCAAGTCCAGCTTGGACGCCTGCAACTGCCGCCATTTATTTACTTCGGCCTGAAAACCGACCATTGCTTTCAGATGGTGTGCGTCGGCAAATGATCTGTAATATTCACTGTAGACGTTGGCATTGAAATAATTGGTACGTTCGGCGCCTTCGGTAACTTTCGACGTTTTCCATGTATCACCGGAATAAGGCTCTCCGGCTACATTCATCTGCGGCACCTTTAAATAATCCGTATGGGTGAAGGCATCTATCACTTTATAATTGATTTCTCCGAAGATTTTCCAGTCTTTGATCGGTTCTATCACCACCTGGAACTGTTGGTATAGCCAGTCAGTCTGCGAATTGTTGTCGCCTCCATAGAGAATAGGCCGGATAATCGTGTTGCCCATCGGATAACCGTTGGGATCTACGGTCGGTTCCATCGGCCAGCGTTTGGCTATATTCTGATATAAGGTATTATCAGTCATCGCGGTAGGCTTGCTATAATCTTTCCTCATGTATTTCATGCTGTAATTCATGTTCAGCCACGGATAAAGCTGTGCGTTAATCTTGCTGCTCACCGAATAACGCTGTAATTTATCACGGCGGATAGCCATCATTCCTTCCTGTCCCATATAGTTGCCGGAGAAATAATACTGTATTTTTTCTGTTCCTCCGCTGACGCTGAGAGAATGCTCCTGTGAGAATGCCGTACCTCCGAACACCACGTCATACCAGTCTGTATCCGTATTACCGATCCAGTCCCAGATAGTAGGAGTATTTCTGTTCGGTTGGGTCGTAGTGGTAATCGCGCCCGATGCGTAATCTTTGATAGCCTGAAGACGGGTATCATCAAACTGCACCGCTGTTTTACCATCATTCAACTGCATTTTGTTGAAGTACATGGCATAAGTGTAGGCGTCTGTTACATCCGGCAGATTAATGGCTTCCGACCAGCGGAAACTATTATTATAATTAATGTTGACTTTTCCCGCTTTTCCTTTTTTAGTCGTTATCAACACTACGCCGAATGGAGCACGGGAACCATAGATGGAAGAGGCAGCCGCATCCTTCAACACCGAAATACTTTCAATATCATTGGGGTTCAGCATATTCATGTTTCCTTCCATGCCGTCGATCAGAATCAGCGGAGATGCATTGGAACCGTCACCGATCGTACCGGCTCCACGGATATTCACTTTCATGTCTGCACCAATTTCACCACCGTTGCCATCCGAAGCATAAGAAAAATTCATTCCCGGAACTAATCCTTGTAATGCTTGGCTTACATTAGAAACCGGACGTGACAGTAAATCCTCGGCATTTACCGTAGATACCGAACCGGTCAGGTTGACTTTCTTCTGCGTACCGAAACCTACGACAACGATTTCGTCCAGTGTCTTGGTATCCTCTTTCAGGATGACTGACAGACTTTTGCCGGGCTGTGCCTTCACGGTCTGGGACATATAGCCTACGTAAGAAACCGTAATCGTCACATTGGCAGATGCTGTATTCAATATGAAATTCCCATCCAGGTCTGTAATTGTACCGATAGAAGCGTCGCTTACTACTCTGATATTAGCACCAATAACAGGATCACCTCTGCTATCGAGCACAACACCTGAAACACTACGACTCTGTGCAAGAGAGATAAGGCAGATCATACTCATCAAGAGAGTAGCAGCTGTCCTTTGAACAAGTCTTTCAAAATTCATAAGTAATGTGTTTTTAATAGTTAATGATTAAAATGATTCACTCCGCAAAAGTAGCCAACCTGTGTCATAGCAACGGAATAAAATCAGGTAACAAGAGTGTACTTTTTCAAAATGGGACAAAAAGGAGGTGGACTATTCGGGCGAAATATCGTTTTTTTCGGTCAAACAAATCCTATACTTTTCATTTATTCCCTTTTTTCTATACATTTGTTCTGCACTATTCAAAACAGTACTATGAGACGACTGATTATCTACTTCTTATACTTAATGATACCGATGTTTTCATCGGCGCAGCCCATCTGCCAGATTACTGATTTTACAGCAGAGAACGGACTACCCCAAGATATCGCATCAGCAGTTTTACAAGATCAGAAAGGCTTTATCTGGATCTGTACCCGTAACGGACTCAATAAGTTCGACGGATATACATTCAAGAACTACAAATCCGCGCCACATAAAGAATATACACTATCCAACAATCGGATAACCTTTATTTCAGAAACCGCATATGGCGATATCTGGTGCCAGACGTATGACAGCAAGGCTTATATATTCGACACGCATCTTGAAATCTTCTATGATGTTCTGCAAACAGTAGATAAAGATATGCAAAGAAGAAACTTTGTTCAGAAAATATTTCCCCTAAAAGAAGGCATAGCCTGGGTGACATGCGACAAGGGTTATTGTTACAGAATCGATGAAAAGAGATATAAAGAAAAAGACGGAATTACACTCTATAGCACATTCAATGGCTTTTTAAAAGGCGAGCACATCTTCACTATCTTCCAGGATTCCGATAAGGATGAGTGGATATTGACAGACAAAGGTATATCCATTATAGGCAACAAAAAGATTGACAGTGATTTTCCTTTCCAGTTTATTCAGGAATACAACGGTACAATTTACCTTGCTTCCGCTTCTGAAAAGATAGCCTATTATAACCAACAAACTGAAAGCATAAAATTTATAGAGTTTCCTTACCCCATCAACAAAATAAGCTCTTTAGACATAACCAACCACGGGCTACTCACCATATCCACTGATAATGGTGTCATCCTGTTCAATCCGGAAAATAAGACTTCTCAGCTAATTGATATCCGTACTCCCATGCAATCCTCCAATGAAGCTATCTCCATTTATGAAGATAAAGAGGGAGAGCTATGGATATTCCCCACTACTCCCGGAGTGATACGCTTTAATCCGGCAACAGGTGAAAAGCAATACCTCTTTACACCCCCAAAAGAGGTCGTGAATTATGGCAGAGAGAACAAAAACACCATATTTGAAGATAAACAAGGTACTTTATGGCTGATTCCCCATAATGGAAACTTCTGTTATTATGATAGGAAAAGTAAAGAATTGAAAGCTTTTTATACAGACCCGGACAATCCTCAATCGCTATTTGCCCCGCTTGTTCGCTACCATTATCAGGACAGACAAGGAAACTACTGGCTAGCCAGCGCCAGAGGAATAAAGAAAATGTCTTTCTATCCACAAATTTATAATCTGAAAGGAATAGACAGGGGATTCGAAATCCGTGCTTTCCTTTTGGATAGTTCACAACGATTGTGGGTAGCTTCCAAAAGCGAATATGTCAGGATATACCACCCTGATGGCAGCCTGGCCGGTTACTTGTCTTCACAGGGAAAGATAGGTAAAGATAAAGTATCATTCAATGCCAGTGTTTACAGCATCTGCGAAGGAAAGAACGGAACAATCTGGATAGGAACCAAAGGAAACGGCCTATTCCAACTCACAAAGAAAGCCGATGGAAATTACAACATACAAAATTATGTGTATGACTCTGAAGACCTATATAGTTTGAGTTACAATGACATATTTACCATATATTCCGATAATCATGACAACATCTGGGTAGGATGTTACGGTGGTGGATTAAATCTGCTACAACAAACCCCTGAGGGAAAAGTGTATTTTATCAACCACAGGAATAAGCTACAAAACTATCCGTTCAGCACCTGCCATAATATCCGCTAT
>ERZ827496.3349-NODE-3349-length-14118-cov-10.229396_pt1 | contig 14118 bp, 4 predicted proteins | sample MGYA00519769_ERZ827496 | MGnify/ENA primary metagenome ERZ827496 (study PRJEB31778, sample SAMEA3449327) | human gut metagenome | biome: human gut; feature: human-associated habitat; material: faeces | place: United Kingdom | collected 2010/2012 ...
GTATATTCGCTGAATAAGATTACTCAAAGCAACAATTTTCTTAAATTGAGCGTAAATATTAATGATAAGGAAGAATTAAGACAATATATACCTTATTCAGTCATCAAGCTAAATGAACAGGATAAAAAGAGAAACAGTGAGTTGATTAGTACTTTGGAATGTTATTTGAGTAATAAACAGAGTATTAGAAAAACTTCAGAGTTAATGAACGTTCATCCTAGAACTGTCTCTTATCGTTTATCTAAGATTGTAGATCTAACAGGTATAGAATTTGATAATAGTGCGGAAATACTTGCAGTTAGAAATGGCATTATAATACTTAAAATATTAGAACAGTTGTAATTAAAGACGAGTCGCATAAGTGGCTCGTTATTTATTTTGTAATATTTTATGGTACACTTTAGACAAAAAACTGTTAAAAACTTTTCTCTTTTTACACATTATATTAACAATTTTATAAGTCTATAATGCAAAAAGATGTAAAAAAAGTGTGTTTATATAGAAAATATCAACAATATGGGGCCTTTTAGAACAATTGCGACATGTTTTCTGAATAATAACTCAGAATATTATAGGAAGGAAAAAGGTCTTGTATGAATAAAATAAAACCACTACTCAATAAATGGGTATTACTCATACTGTGTATTGCGCTTGTTTGTACGCAGGTAAATGCAGCAGGTATAGTCAACTTTAATCAAACTGATAATATACCTCAAGAGACAGTTTATGATAATAATACAAATACAACTGAAACAACTGAGAATGTAGAAACATATTACCAAAACGATAAGATCTGTATTTATAATTACAATCAGTTAAAACAGATTGGTTCTGATGCTTATGTTTATACAGGTGATAAGGATGGATCAATTGGTTCTGGAGAAGTAGTAAAGAATGAAGGAACTGAATTGAGATATACATCAGATGCTCAATATGTATTAATGAATGATATTGAGATGAGTACTGATTATATCTGGACACTTCCAAATAACTTTACTGGTAGTATTACAGGTACAACTAGAGAAAGTACATCTCTTTATAATAAAGAAACAGATACCATTACTATCTATAACCCCTATCAGTTAATGGTTCTTGCACAAGATAATTCAGAAACAGAACCAGTAATGTCATTGGATTATGATGCATCACAGTTTGGTATGGGACAAATGGTATATCCTAATGGAGAGAATCAGCCCTACTTAACTTATAGTAAGTCACATAAGTATGTACTCTCTCAAAGTTTTGATTCTAGTAAGCCAGAATTAGTAGCAGATCAGGTAAGAGAAAACGTAAGTACAGAAAATACAGAAGGCCGTGACTTTAAGGGACAGGTTGTAAAGACTATTGGGGATAAGACTTATATCCTGATTGGTAATGAAACACAGCTTAGAAAGATAGGAACTGATACAAAGGTATATGGTGCGGTTTATCAGGCTTATCAAGATGTCCTAAAATGGAAAGTTGATAAGGATAAAAACGGCAAACCTATTATGCTTTATGGTGGAGATGCCGATTTAACGAAAAATCAAAATGGAGTATCTGACTATACTTTTGGAGGAATTCAAGAAACAAACAAAAGCTTAAGTAATGTATCACCCTTAAAAACAAGAGGAAGATGTGGTGTTAATCAGACCACAGGTAAAATTGATCCTGATCTCAAAATTGATAATGCTGCAAATCAGAAATATAGCGCTAATGCGAATTATATTATCTTCCGTGATATAGACTTAAGTAGTTCAACTTGGAAACCTCTTAACTTCCAAGGCACAATGGTTGGTGCTAAGAGCACTAACAATAAGATTTGGGATGCAGGTGCAAAGATAGAGAAACCAGTTATTTCTAATGTGAGGGTTATTCAGGAAGGTAAACTAGATGTTGGAGTACAGATGGGTGTTGGGTTCTTCTCTACACTATCTGATGAAGCGAGCGCTGATGATGTTGGACTTAGTAAAGGCACTGTACTTGTATCTAATTTAGCTTTTAAAAATATTGATGTTAATAATCAAAGTACACAAACAAAATATGATCAAACTTTAGTCAATGGATTAGTTTCTGGTTTAGGTTCACTTCTAGGAGGAGTTGTAGATCTTCTCACTTGGCTATTGACTTTTGGTAGTGTGGATGCAGGATTACGAAAAACACTAACCGATGTGTTAAATGCTCGTAAAAAAGATCCAACTGCCCTTGCAACTGGCTCTTTGGCTGGACGTGTTGTTGGAAATGTTGAAATTTCTGGATGTGAAATGAAGGGTAATGTATCAGTTAAAAGCCAAAATAACTATACTGGAGGATTCGTAGGATATACTACAGGAAAAACAGAATACGAAGGTTTATCTAATGCATTAGGAGGAATAACAAAACTCCTTTCAGGTTTATTGAACTTAATTCCAGGTTTAGGATTAGGTGATTTAATCACAATTCTATTAAATAATGCGATTCCATTAAGTAAATTAATCCCTACTGGTTATATTAATGCGAAAATTAAAAACTGTTCAATCAATGGCTTAAGTATTTCTACTTCAAGCGAAAAAGATTATGCAGGTGGTTTTATTGGACAACAGAAAGGAACAATTGTAGAAAGCTGTTCTATTACTAATAGTGACTATACAATTAGTGGAAAAAGATTTACAGGTGGTTTTGTAGGTTTAGCACGTGATGATGTCATTGAAGGTACTCTTTCCGGGGCATTGGATATTGAGACAAAGCTTCCAAGAATGAATCCAGAAAGTTTGCTTTTAAACTGTTCAATAAACAATAAAGGACTCACAGTCTTAAGTGAAACTTATGCAGGAGGTTTTGCTGGTGCTCTCGCAAATACATCTGCAGTTAATTGTACTGTTAAGTCTACAAATAAATTTGAAGTCAAAGCGACTAGTGATTATGCAGGAGGCTTTGCAGGTATTGCATCCCTTGGATGGTCTGCAGACTTAGGTAAAGGAGATACTAAAAACAAAAACAATCTACTTGGTGATGTTGTTGATCTTGTAGTAAAGCTATTAAGCAATAATGCGGATATCTCCCCTTCTCTACTATCTTTAGCTGGTGTTAATCCATCTTATATATTAGGTGCTACCGTTAGTGGTCCACTTAATTTAAGTGGTGTAGATTATGTAGGTGGTATGACTGGTAGAGGTAATGGTGCTTATATTGCATCATCGAGTGCTGATTATTTAAATAAAGTATCTTATTGGAGAAATAAAGTATATGACACAGCATCTGTCTCAGTGAAAGATGTAGAACTCTCAGGTGTTCAAAGTATTACAGGAAAGAACTTTGTAGGTGGTATTGCAGGTTCTTTAGGAACTGCTAAAGTAGCTGGATTATTAAATGATACTCTTGGACTTGCTTCATACCTTGGCTTTACTGTAGATAAAGTAACAGTCACAGGCCCTACTACTGGTTTATCTATTACAGGTGAACAGCGTATTGGTGGTGGCTTTGGTGATGCAATTGGTGGTTCGGTTAATACAGTCACAATAAAGAATTTAAAGTCTGTAACAGGTAATAACCGTGTAGGTGGAATGATTGGTTTAGCTGGTCCAGGAGATCTTGCGGATACAGGAGGTTTAACAGTTAACCTTCTTGGATTAAATCATCTTTTACAGGTAAAGAACCTATTAAAGGTAGCTTCTGGTGTACGTGTAACAATCAATGATTCTCATGTTATTGGTGTAGCTGATGGCTTAACAGTCAAAGCAACAGGTACTAACAGTGATGGTGGTGTTGTTGATTATGTTGCTGGTGGATTTGTAGGCAAGAGTCATAGCTGTGAAATTAATAAATCCGATGTAAAGAACCTTAAAGAAGTATCCGCAAATGATACAGATGGTTATGCAGGTGGATTTATTGGAACATCACAAACAGGTGGATTAGCTGATGTTGCATCTGAAGAAGATCTTAAAGGTTGGATTACTAAAGATACAAGTGTTTTAGATATCAATGGTTTATTAACTGCAGTTAAGTATCTCATCCCAACTTATACATTGTGTACTGTTACTTATGTAAATGGCGGTGGTGTTTCTGCAGATACGGCTGGAGGTTTCGTAGGAAACTTCCAGAGTGGTACTCTTAATAACTACGATGCAGGACAAGGAAACTATTATTCTGTATATAACTTAGATCATATCAATGGACAGTCTTATGCAGGTGGTTTTGGAGGTAATGTTTACTCTGGTGCACTTGCTGATGCAGGTAAAGGTATTAGTATCCTTGGTGGTCTTAAAGGACTTAATGTTGATGTAGGTCAATTACTTAACCTCATTAACGCCTATATTCCTTATGTACAATATGCTGGTGTGAAGTCAGATTCAGGATTTACAGTCAGTGCGAACAAATTAAAATCAGATGATACTCATGCAGGAAGCGCAGGAGGATTCATTGGTTATGGTAGTGGTGTTCAGGTAAGTTATTGTGATGTGACACATTTAAAACATACAAACGTAACACCTCCAAAAGATTTAGAAGCAACAGAAGCCCCTACATATTTTAATAACGAAAGTCAATATGCAGTCACTGGTGCAAGATATGCTGGTGGATATATTGGTTATATGGATATTGGGTCTGCAGCTTCTGTAGGTAAAGGATTAAGTGTTCTAGGTGGTTCTATAGGAATTAATAATGTATTAGATGCATTAAATGTAGTGGTATCTACTATTGAACATTCTCATGTTACTGGGAATGTTGGTGGATTTGCGGTTAAAGCTTCTTATAAGAATACGGCTTCTGATGCATCAGACAATGATGTACTTGGTGATGCAGGTGGATTTGCAGGAAAGATTTCTGGTGGACATATCCAGGATTCTAATGCGAATAACTTCTCTTATATTATTGGTCAGTTAACTGCTGGTGGTTATGTAGGAGACTTACAGCCAGGTAATATTGCGAATGTATTAGATGATGCAAGTATTTTAGGTGGATTAGTAAAGGCTGATAGTGTACTTGCTTCTGTCGCAGAAGATTTTGTACCTACTATTAGAAATAGTTCTACTACATGTGTGCCTTGTGGTGGTGCAGTACGTGCACAGGCATCTTCTACAACACAGGTACAACGAGGTATGGCTGGTGGTTATGTAGGACATAACGAAGGTGGTCATATCTGGGGTAATAATACAAAGAAGTGGAAAGGTAAAGATTACACTGGACCAACAAGTACTTGTAAAGCAGTAAGAATCCGTTCTGTATATGGTGAAGAGATTGCGGGCGGATTTACTGGTTTAATGGAATCTGCAGACACTGCAAGTACAGGTAACTTATCTCTATTATGGGGATTGGTAAAGCTAGATAACATACTAGGTGCTTTAAGTGTTGTTTATCCTACAGAAGAGAATACTGCAGTATATGGACCACTTGCCTTGATGGATTATGAAACATGGAATAAATGGGTTGAATTCGTTGGTAAGTATGGTGGTTACGGAAGTGATCTTGCAGAGCATGGTAAGGTAAATAGCCAAGTAGAATTAGATGCTATTATTCATAAATATGCTTATGGGTACAATGTCGTTGCTGGTAGAGTAAATTACCGAGATGAGATTAAATTAGCAATTGGTGGTGCTGCAGGAGGCTATGTTGGCTCTATGCAGACAGGTACTATCACAAATGGTCAGGCATATCAGACTAAGAAAGTAAAAGGATTAAGAACTGCAGGTGGTTTTGCTGGAGAAATGATCAATGGTGGTGCTGCAGATCTTGGTGGTGTCAATATTCTCGGTCTTAATCTTCAGTTAGGAAGAATGATTGATGTACTGAATGTATTTGTCCCAGTAATTAAGCAGTCTTCAGTAGAAGGCTACCAAAGTGGATTAATGGTTGAATCTACAGGAACTAATAATAAGGATAACTGTGGTTATGCTGGTGGTTATGTAGGTAAACTCATTGGTGGACAAATCTGGGGAGACAATACTGCACATTGTCAGGTAAAGAAACTCAGACGAGTAGATGGTAGAAGCTATGTAGGTGGTTTTGTAGGAAGTTCTAGACCTGGTTCTGTAGCAACACTTAACCCTACTGCTGGTGAAGGACTATTAAGTCAATTACTTAATAAACTACTTAGTACCCCTTCAGACTTAATTAAAGTACTTAATGCGACAGTTGCGACAATCCGTTATGCAGACGTTGAATCCTGGGATGATTGGGGATGCATTGTGAATGGTGCATATACAACGGGTGAGAATAATACTTCTTATGCAAAAACTGCAGGTGGTTTTGCAGGAATGCTGGAAGGAACAGTTCTTGGTAAAAAGAATACTTCTGAAGCTGGTATTAATGTAAAGAATATCCGTTCTGTTATTGCAGGTGAATATGCTGGTGGATGTTTTGGTGTAGCAGATGTGTCAGGAGTTGCAAATATCAGTGCAGGAAATGAAACATCGCTATTAGATAAGTTATTAAAACTTGGAAGAACAGATGTATTAGACGCTTTTAGAAGTTATGTATATAACGGAAATGTAAGTGGAAGTGAGGATGCAGGACTAAGTGTCAGTGCAAATGTTGCAGTTAAATCTGGACAGAACAATCAAGTCACATATAGCGGTACAGCCGGAGGTTTTGGTGGTTCCCTTCTAAATGGTTCCATAAAGAATAGTACAGTTACACAATTAAGTAATGTAAGAGGCTTAAATAGTGTAGGTGGATTTATTGGTTACTCTGGTAAGAGTGGTGTTGTGAAAGCTGATAAGATTGATGTTCTAGGAAATAATACAGGACAGCTTCTTGGTGGAGCATTAGGTGTTATGGATATCTTTGGTTCTCATATTGATGATTGTAGTGTAAGTGGTACAAGTGATGGCTATACGGTACAAAGTCAAAATGGTGAGGAACAGATTGCTGGTGGATTTATTGGTTATGCAAACCTTGCAAGAATGTCTAAGTGTACAGCAGGAAGTGACAGTGATTTGAATAGTGGATTAAAACAGGTTGCATCTGGAGGAACAGCAGGAGGATTTGCAGGTAGAACAAGCTTTGTATATCTTGCAGATCTAAAACTGGATTCTGGACCAGTCAATGTCATATTTATGCTTGTGAACAAACTTATAAAAGCACTTTATCTAGATAAGTTACAGGGTTCAAATCTTCTAAAAATCAATCTAGGAATTATAAAAGTAGAAGCGTTATATAAGGGAAATCTTCTTCATGTCAATCTTCTAGGTTTAGATATATCTGTAGGTCTTTCTAAGAAATCAACAGATAATAAACAACAGACAGATCTTGCAATTATTACTATTGGAGATTCATCTATTAAACTCCCATGTGATGAGAATGGTTTATTAGATGATAATGATGCAAAGTCAAATATCAGTGTCAGTCTTATTAAAGCAAACCGTACAAAGATTACTGATAGTAATGTGTATGGTGTGAGCTATGGATATGATGTTTATGCTGGTGGTGCCAACAACAATATTGATGGTACTTCCAAGGATGGACGCAGTGGTGGTTTTGTAGGATTTAATGATGAAGGTTTATTAAAGAATAACAACATGTACTACTGTGACGTAGTTAGAGGGACTAAGGATCTTGTAGGACCTTTTAGTGGTAAGAGTAAATTAGATTCAGTTTACGACTTCAATAAATTAGAAAAGGTAGAAGGTGAAGGAAACAACTACCGTATCTATAGAAAATTAGATAAATCTCTCACACAAATCAAAAACAATAACAAAGTATTAAATAGTAGTTATGAAAAGAATAATGGATGGGATATTTATACAATCAAACATATGGATATAGTTAAAGCCTTTAATAATCTAGAGAATGCGGTTCTATCAAGTAGTAGTGAGACAGCTGATTTGAAGGCATATGAATCACCTGCCAAAGCAGTATTAATGGATGATACAAAGACAACTCTTAATACGGGTGAAAGTGAGACACCAGAACCATCTGAGTCACAGGATCCATGTGATAAGCTGGTTAAACTCACTATAAATAAAGTCTGGAAGGATTTCGATAACTTCGATAATAAACGACCAGAAAGTATTACGGTAACAATTTCTCGTACTTGGAAGGATGCGACTGGCAAAGAACAGACACAAACTGTTTCAGGTTATGAGAGTTACAAAATAACGGGTTCTATTAACAAATCAACATGGCAAGAAGTAATTAAAGAACTTCCTGCTTATTTCAAAGAAAATGATGGAACTATTCGTTATTATAAATATTCCGTAACAGAAGCGGAAATTAATGGTTATACAACAACTATTAAGACATCAGATGATGGCTTTACGTTTACGATAACCAACAAGCATTTCCCATGTCTTCCAAATACTGGAGGATTTGGAAACTACTTATTTTATGCGATAGCAATTCTGCTTTTCCTTGTTTATTTCGTTATGAGATACAGAAAGAATAAGGAAAATAAAGCAGAAAAACTATAAAGAGAAATGAAAAAAAGGAGAAAAAGTTATGAAAAGTATTAAACGCATTATTGCATTGTTATTAACTGCGGTTATGACAATGACTATGTCCGTAACAGCATTTGCAGCAAATCCAAGTTGCACTCTTACTGTAAATGTAAAAGGTGGACAGGATTTAAAGGGACAGACAATTAGTCTGTACAAATTATTTGATCTTAGTACATCAAAGTCTGGAGAAACAACAAACTATGCTTATACAGTAAGTAAAACAACAGGCTATAAAGATGCACTTAAATCAGCATTAGGAACTTCATTACAGGGAACAACTGATGAAGATTATGCAAATGCTGTATTAAATCTTGGAAAAGATAATTCAGATGCAGTTCAGAAGTTTGCAAATGATTTCACAGCTACAGCTTTAAAAAGCAAGCTTTCAGCTACTAAAACTTCAAACAAAATCACAGAACCTAAAACGTCTTTTGATTTTAATAACTTAACCCCTGGTTACTACTTAGTATATGTAACAGGTGGAAAAGAAATTCAGTCTTCATTAGTTACAGTAGAAAAAGAAACAAATACTGTAAACTTAAAAACTGAAGCTCCAAGCATCACAAAAACAGCAGATAAAGATACTGTAAGTATTGGTCAGGTTGTTAAATATACAGTAACTGGATCAGTACCAGATACAACTGGATATGCTGAATATGTGTATAACATTCACGATACATTATCAAGCGGTCTTGATTTCGTAAATGATGAAAATGGAGCACCTACTTCAGACGGTAATGTAAAGGTAACAGTTGCATTCAAAGATGCTACTGATGCAAGCACAGCACCTACAACAGCAACACTTGATACAGCAAACAAAAGAAAAATGTCTCTTGACCTTTCTGCATGGGTAAAAGCTAACCAGACAAACAAGGGAAAAGAATTCACTGTAACTTACTATGCTAAAGTGAATAAAGATGCCGTTGTAACAGAAAAGAACAAGGCTCAGTTAGAATATGGTAATAAACCAGGTGAAACAACAACTACTACACCAAGTGAAGCTAAAACACCTACATACCCTCTTGATATCAACAAGATTAAAACAGGATCTAAAGAAAAGTTAGCAGGTGCAAAGTTTAGTCTTTACACATCAGAAACTGATGCAAAAAATGGAACAAATCCTATTAAAGTTACAGGAAGCAATGGAAATTATGTTGTAAATCCAGAATCTACTACTACAGAATTTGAATCAGTTAAGTCAATTGATGTTGAAGGTTACAACCTCCGTGTTAATGGTCTTGCAGAAGGAACATACTATTTAGTAGAAACAAAGGCACCAGACGGATTCAACAAGTTAACTGCTCCAATCGTAATTAAAATTACAAAGAGCACTACTGGTAACGAAGAAGATTGGACTCTTTCTAAAAATGATGTAAAAGAAGAAGATAAAATCATCGACGTAGAAAACAGTACTGGTTCTATGCTTCCATCTACAGGTGGTATGGGTACTATCGCATTTACTGTTGTTGCAGCCCTTCTTTTATTAGGTGTTGCAGTAAGCTTTATCCGTGATAGAAAAAAAGAAAACTAAGAAATAGTTTTTAATGGAATGAGCGGTTATCTTTCTTAAAAGATAACCGCAATTCCAATTATTTATATATTAATAGGGAGAATGAAATGAAGTGTATGAAGATTAAAATTACTAAAAATGATATTATTCGTTTGTTTGTACTTTTGATTGCATTCTCCGTGTTGTTATATCCTAGCTTTAGTAGTTATCTGAATGAGAAGAATGGTTCTAAGGCTATCTCTTATTATGATAAAGAGAGTGTAGAACTCTCTAAAGCAGATAAGATAAGAATGTTGGAAGAAGCACGTGCTTATAATAGAGAGATGTTAGGAAATATAGATCTTATAGATCCATTTTCACAGGAAGATACAAAGTTAGATGCACGTTATGAGAGTTTATTAAATGTAGATGGTTCTGGAATGATGGGATATATACGTATTCCTAAGATTCATATAGAACTACCTATTTATCATGGTACAAGTGAAACAGTTTTACAGGCAGGTGTAGGACATTTCTGGGGTACTTCTTTGCCTGTTGGTGGAGAGAGTACTCATACAGTATTAACGGGTCACAGAGGGCTGCCTACTAAGACATTATTCACAAATATAGATAAGCTAAAAGAAGGAGATATATTCTATATCAAGGTTTTAGATGAAACATTGGCTTATGAGATAGATCAAATAAAAACAGTATTACCAGAAGAGACAAAAGGATTATCTATAGAACCTGGCAAAGATTATGCCACATTAGTGACATGTACACCTTATGCAATTAATACACATAGATTATTAGTGAGAGGACATCGTATACCATATCAAGAAGCTACAAAGAAAGTGCCTGATACAAATATTAAACCAGAATTATCATTTACGTCTAAGGTATTAATTATGGCAGTAATTGTGATTTTGATAGGTTTAATTATCGCAATTATTTACTGTATAAGGGATAAAAAAAGGAGGAAACTAACATGAAGGTAAGAAATATTATTGTGTTTATGATTGTTTTTCTTATGAGTACGTTCATGAATGTTTCAACTATTCATGCAGAGAGTAGTTCTAGAAAAGGAAGTATACAGATTGTATATAAGGGTAGAAATGAATTGAATCAGGAAGTGAATCTTTCAGATGCTAAGTTTTCAATCTATCAGGTTCAATATATGAGTAATGATACATTGACATGGAAGGATAACTTTAAAGATTCACATATATCATTAGTAGATACCAGTGCAGAGGCAAGAGAAAAACAAGCCAAACAATTATATAAATATGCACAACAGAAAGATATATCTTGTTCACTACAAGAAACTAATACATTAGGTCGTACAACATTTAGTAATTTAACGCAAGGTATTTATTTGATTGCACAAGAGGGATATGTAGAAAATGGTAAAAGTCAGTTTGAATCTGCACCTTTTCTAGTTGAGATTCCTTCTCTTGTGGATGGAAGTGTGGAATATAATGTTACTATAGAACCCAAGGCTGAATGGGTAAAACTAGAACAACCTATACATTCTAAACCTCATAAACCACATGTAAAAACAGGTGATGATACAAATATATCTGTATGGGTGATAGCTGCGATAGAAAGTTTATGTATTATGATATTGCTGTATAAGAATAAGGCTGATTCTCTATGAATCAGTTTTTTTATTTACAAACTCTTTTTTATTGTAAATATCATGATTATTTGAGCATTAAAACATACGATAATGTTTGATAATCTATAATTTAGATGTTATATTATTAAATGCATGAAAGCGTATTTATTTTGTGCTTATTGATTTTATTATTTTTACATCAGAATGAATTATGTGAAATATTTGATACAAATTGATGATTCATAATACACATGTTAAAATGATTTAACGCGAAGGGAGAACATATTGATGAAAAAACTATTTAAGAGATTATGCGTCACAGTTTTATCTTTCCTAATGGTTGTAAGTAGTACTACTCTTCCAGCATTTGGTGAAGATATTAACTACAATGAAAAGAATGATATAGCAAATAGCTTTAGATATTCAAATGGACAAGTGAAGGAAAGAGGTCGTGCAAATTATGCTGCACGTGCTTCTGTGAATTCAGGATGGCCTGTGGACTCAAAAGCAATTTGTAAGGGAATTGATGTAAGCTATCATAATGGCACTATTGACTGGAAGAAAGTCAAACAGTCAGAAGTAGAATATGCGATTATCAGATGTGGTTATGGTACAAATGATAAGAGTCAGGATGATAAGAAATGGGAAGAAAATGTAAAGGGATGTACAGACAACAATATTCCTTATGGTGTCTACTTATATTCTTATGCGGATACTGTAGAAAAAGCTTCTAGTGAAGCAGATCATGCGATTCGCTTATTAGAAGGTAAGAAGTTTAAGTATCCTGTATATTATGATTTAGAAGAAGATAAGCTACGTGATAAGATCAGCAAGAAAACTATTGCGGATATTGCACAGACATTCTGTGATAAGTTATCTGCAAAAGGATATACTGTTGGTATTTATGCGAATAAGGACTGGTTTACTAATTATTTAACTGATAGTCGTTTTAATAACTGGACTAAGTGGGTTGCACAATATAATACTGTTTGTAATTATCAGGGTAAGTATGATATGTGGCAGTGCTCTTGTACTGGAAAAATATCTGGTATCTCAACTAATGTAGATTTAAATTACTCTTATAGTCCATTTGAAAATTCAAATGGTGGAACTATTACTAAGTATTCTGATGGTTTAAATGAAATTCAAGGAGAACTATACTACTTCAAGAATAATCGTATTGATACATTTTATAGTGGACTCGCTACTTATAAGGGAGATACATATCTTGTTACAAAAGGTATGGTCAATAAGACTCAGTCAGGACTTATACAGTCTGGTTCTAATTGGTACATGTTAACTAATGGTAAGCTTAATAAGGACTTTACTGATTTATATTATTACAATAACAACTGGTACTATATTGTGAATGGTGTATTAGATTGGACATTTAATGGTGTAGTAACTTACAATAATAATCTTTATTATGTAGAAGGAAGTACTATTTCATGGACATATAATAATGTTGCTGAATATAAAGGTACAAAGTATTATTTCTATAAGAGTAAGGTAGATTATGGATTTAATGATTTATTCTATACAGGTGATACTTGGTATTACATTAAAGATGGTAAAGTAGATACAAGTTATAATGACCTCTATTACTACAATAATAATTGGTATTATATTGAAAATGGGACAATTACCTGGAAATATACAAATCTAGTTAAATACAATGGTGCTATGTATTATGTAGATCATAGCATCTTGAATTGGAATTATAATGGAATTGTAGAAAAAGATGGCACACTTTATTATGTTTCAAATAGTGTAGTTGATTGTCGATATAAGGGGCTCTATGAATATAATAAGAAGTATTACTATATAGAAAATGGTCAGGTTAATAAGAACTACAATGGTACTTGTAAGTATAATAGTAAGGATTATTATGTTACAAATGGTGTTGTGGATCCACAATATACAGGTGTTGTGGAAAGTGGAAAAGATCTTCTCTATGTTAAAAAAGGTGTTGTAGATGAAAACTATACACAATTAACTTATTATAATAATAATTGGTATTATTTTGAAAAAGGTTCAGTTAACTGGGATTACAGTAACTTAATCTACTACAACAATGCTTGGTTTTATGTTTATCGTGGTATGATTCATTGGGATTATTCAAATTTAGTTCTTTATAATGGTACCTGGTATTATGTAAAGAATGGTCAGATTGATTGGAACTATACAGGTTTAGTTTTTTATGAAGGTACATGGTACTATGTTTCTAAAGGAAGGATAGACTGGAATCATTCAGGCCTTATTTACTACAATAAAGAATGGTTCTATATCGATCATGGACATATTAACTGGGATTACAGTAACCTAATCTACTACAACAATGCTTGGTATTATGTTTATCATGGTATGATTCATTGGGATTATTCAAATTTGGTTCTTTATAATGGTGCATGGTATTATGTAAAGAATGGTCAGATAGATTGGAAATTTACAGACTTAGTTCTTTATGAAGGTACTTGGTATTATGTAGTTAATGGTATTATTGATTTTAATTATACAGGTTTAGTTTATCATGCTGGTGAATGGTACTATGTTTCTAAAGGAAAGCTAGACTGGAATCATTCAGGCCTTATTTACTACAATAAAGAATGGTTCTATATCGA
>ERZ827496.3363-NODE-3363-length-14072-cov-4.607691_pt1 | contig 14072 bp, 11 predicted proteins | sample MGYA00519769_ERZ827496 | MGnify/ENA primary metagenome ERZ827496 (study PRJEB31778, sample SAMEA3449327) | human gut metagenome | biome: human gut; feature: human-associated habitat; material: faeces | place: United Kingdom | collected 2010/2012 ...
AGGAAGTTGCTCGAATTGGAGAACTAAACCAAGATAAGGCGTTAGATGTTGAACATTATCACGCTGTCCCTAATGACCTCGATACTATTTCTGAAGCTGATGCCGACTGTTTCGCTGCAGAAATTGAAGCATTGTCTTTGGATGAATTAGAAGTCGAGCAGGAACGTTTGGACAAAATTCATAACGATGCTGAAATGAATATTTTCGGTGAGTACGATGCAAACGTAGAAAGAAGTATGTCAGAGGACCAATTCCACGATCTAATTGATGGACTTCCCAGAGAATCTCTTGAACGCTTACGAACTGGATTAGAAAATCGGGATCAGGATGTTTTGGATTATTTTGGTATCGATTCCGGAGAAAATGATAACGATGATCCGGAAGAACTGGTATTGAAAAGAAGTCGATAAAAGTAAAGATGGAGGCATATAGGATGAATCAACTAAGATGCGACATTTGTGGCGGTCAAATAGAGATGCAACCAGATAAGCGTGGCTTGTGCCTCAATTGCGGTACGTCTTACTCTTTAGCTACAATGAAAGAGATGTTTTCTGGAGTTAAAGTAAGTGTTACCGGCTCGGATGAGGATGTCTTGCAATGGAGGCAATTATTGAACAGATACCTTGCTGCCGGCGATTATATAGAAGCGGAACGAATTGTAAAAAAGATCCTTGAAGCTGTTCCCCTTGATCAGCAGGCCGCTGAACAATATGAACAGCTCCAAGTTTTCAAATTTATGGATGTCAGGAACGGCGTTCTAAAGGCGTATTCCGGCACTTCGAGGGTTCTTATCATCCCAAGCATCATTACTGCCATTGATCCGGAAGTATTTGCGGAAAACACCTATCTGGAAGAAATTTTTCTCTCGGAAGGGTTGAAGGTCATTCCACATGGACTTTTCAGAAATTGCAGCAACCTTCAAAGGGTACATATTCCCGATTCCGTTACTATTGTAGAGGATGAGGCTTTTGCAGCCTGCTCGGCATTGACAGAAATAGAGATTCCATCCTCTGTGCAGATAATAGGTGAGTTGGTAGGGTTCATGAAAGGAGCCTTCCATGATTGTCACAAATTAAAAAGGGTAGTATTTAACTGCGGCTTAAAAGAAATTGGAAATTACACTTTTGCTAACACAGCACTTGAGAATGTGGAATTGCCAGATGGGTTGGAAACCATTGGAGATCGTGCATTCAATTACTGTCATTCATTAAGGCGTGTGGTCATTCCGAATAGTGTTACTAGAATTGTTTGCGTATATGGTGGTTCTTATTCGAGCTATCCCTTTACCGCGTGTGATAATCTGGAAACCATAATTTACCCACAGCGATTTGATCTGGGATTGTTTTTCGGAACCGCATATTATGAGAAGATTTCTTCAGAGGAGCAACGGCGGCAATGGAGGATGGCAAAGCTATGTCAGCACTGCGGCGGGACTTTCAGCTTTTGGGATGGAAAGTGTAAGAAATGTGGCAAGATTAGGGATTATTAATTAATATTACATTAGTACTCTACAAGTTTAGAAAGGGTGAAAGAAGATGAATAAACTTCAATGCAGGGTTTGCGGCGGACAAATTGAGCTACAAGAAGATAATCGCGGAATTTGCCTCAATTGCGGAACGTCGTATTCTCTGGGCAGTATGAAAAAAATGTTTGAGGGATTGAAAGTCAGCATCACCGGATCCAGCGAAGATGTGGAGCAATGGCGTCTGCTGTTGGACAAATACTATTCTGCTGGCGATTTTACTGAAGCAGAACGGGTTGCAAAGAAGATTTTAGAAGCCGATCCTTCAGATGAGCAAACAAATTTGAGATATGATGAGTTGCAAGTCTTGAAATATTTTGACGTAAAAAATGGCGTCATTAAAGGCTACACAGGCACGGCGAAAAAAATCAAAATACCAAATGCTATTACTGAAATAGAAGCAGAATCTTTTAAAAATAACCAATATATCGAAGAAGTATGGTTGCCAGATACGATTAAAATAATTGAAGAAAGACTATTTGCAAATTGCAGCAATTTGCAATATGTACATCTTCCGGATGATTTGGAAGCAATATCAGGTGGTGCGTTCGCGGGCTGCAGTGCGTTGGAAAAAATAGAAATTCCCAAAAGCGTGTCAACAATTGGCGATTCTGCATTCTCTGGTTGCAGTAAACTAAACGATGTTCAAATCCCAGAAACCGTAAAGGAAATAGGCGGCGGCGCTTTCAAAAATTGTACTTCATTGCGCGAGATGGCGATTGCTGCAAGTATAACAAGAATTAATGATTCAATGTTTGAGGGTTGTAGTAAACTAAGCAATGTTGAAATTCCAGAAACTGTAAAATCAATAGGAGCTGGCGTTTTTAAAAATTGTATTTCATTGCGCGAAATAGTGATTCCTGCAAGTGTAACGGAACTTGGCTCATCGGCACACTGGGATCCTGTCGGTGTTTTTGCAGATTGTACATCATTGGAAAGAGTAGATTTGAATCAAGGATTGGAGACTATAGGCCCATCTACATTCGCGGGATGCCGTAGTTTGGCTTCAATAGAGATCCCTTTTGGCGTGAAGTCGATTGGTTGTGGCGCTTTTCGCGACTGTAAATCACTAAGGCAAATCAGCATACCAGACAGTGTATTAAGTATCGAAACGAAACTATGGGATGCTACAGATTACACTATCTATTTCCCATTTGAGGGGTGTTCTAATTTGGAACATATTGATTATCCATATAGGTTTGATGTCCAGGTATTTTCAGGAAGCAGGTTCTATATTCGAAAAGAACGCAAAAAAAATGGGCTTTGTCCGGAATGCGGTGGGAAACGTTTGCTTTTGAGTCGGCGGTGCAGCCAATGCGGTAAGCCGATGTGATAAGCGTTTTTAACCACAACTATATAGCGGCATTGCCAAAGGATTTGGAATTTGATAATGAAATATCTCAGGAAGAAAATTTGAACGCAACTACTCGATTGTGGATTCAAAGCAATGGAACGGTTTATAAACAATATGCTATTTATAATGAAGTAACGGATAAAAATATTTTAAACCTTACTAAAATTATGAAAATCAAATCTCTGAAGCATATTCCGGAGTTATCGTTACCCCTTGCTGTTTACTCTAATAGTGATGGAAAAGTAGACGGTTACCTGATGGAATATCACAACATGCTTCCTTTGAGTCATTACATAGACCAGCGAAATCATATGGCCGTTTTGAAAGCGTTTCAACAGCTTTCTGATGTGATTGATAAATTGCCAAAAACTGTATATATTGGAGATTTGCACGCTGGAAACGTTCTTGTAGGGCAAGAATCCATACGCCTCATTGATATAGATGGGTTCAGCTTGAAATATGGACATAAAATATCGTGCCCATTGGATGCTTTTTCGGGACACAGCATCTTCTATCAGAGAAAGTATTGCGACCGCATGGGAAACTTTTATATTTCAAGAGACAGCGACATCTGCTGCACCTTGTGGATGTTCTTGAGTTACCTTATGGAAACAAATCCGTTTTATTATGCAGAAGATGAACTGAGACATTACTTTCTGTTTCTTAAAGATTTGGGATTGCCGCAAGATCTATACGAAATGGTCAATTGTATGATGTCCCCTAGAAGGAACTATTTGATACCGTCTGCTTTTGAAAAGGTTCCGATGCAAATGCTGAATTGCTGTTCTTATAAAGAATATGTACGATGCAGTTGCAACAGTATATGAGCACTTTTATACGAATAGCAGCGAGCAAAAAGCGTATTGCGAGAAAATCATTCTTTGCAGAAAACCACCTTGACAAATCTCATCTCAGCGCACCCTGCTGGAGAAATACGCAAAAGAAAAGGGCTTCGAGAACACCATCTTCCTTGCGGATGACGGCTACTCTGGTACGAACTTCGAGCGGCCTTCATGGAAAAAGATCGTGGAGATGATCGAAGCAGGACAGGTGGCGAACCTCATCGTAAAGGACGCCTCCCGCTTGGGGCGTGAATACCTTCAGGTGGGCTACTACATGGAGATATATTTTCCCCAGAAGAATGTCCGCTTCATCGCTGTCAACGATGGCGTGGATTCCACAGTGGAGAGCAGCAATGACTTCAACCCCATCCGCAACTGGGCCAACGAGCTTCACGCCAAGGATACCAGCCGCAAGGTCCGCGCGGTCATGAAAATGAAAGCGGAGCAGGGAGAGCGGCTGGGCGGCAGACCGCCCTACGGCTATCGGAAAAGTGATGGTGACGCCAACACGCTGGTTCCGGACGAGGACACCGCACCTGTGGTGAAGCGCATCTTCTCCCTCTGCGCCGCTGGAAACGGCCCCAAGCGGATCGCCACCATCCTCACCAAGGAGCAGGTGGTGAACCCGTCCAACGCCTACTACCGCAAGACCGGGAAAAGCCATCGAGGACTGGACACCACCAGACCCTGCCTGTGGTCTTCCAACAGCGTCACCAGCATTCTGAACAATGAGGTCTACCTCGGACACTCGGTTGGGCTTCGCACCACTACGATCTCCTACAAAAACAAGCAGCGTGTGGAGCGCCCTGAAAGTGAGCGGTTCGTGGTGAAGAACACCCACGAAGCTCTTGTCACACAGGAGCAGTGGGACATCGTGCAGGAGGTGCGTCAGCACAAAAAGCGTGTCCCCAAGCACATGGACGAGCCGAACATCTTCTCTGGACTGGTGTTCTGCGCGGATTGCGGCAAGCCGCTGGTGCTGCACAGAGCCAGCACGATGAAGCGGACGGAGTACAACTTCAAGTGCTACACCTACGGCAAAAAGGGCAAGACCGTTTGCACGCCGCATCACATCCGGGAGTTTGAGCTGAAAGCCGTTGTGCTGGAGGACTTACGCCGGGTGACGCACTTCGCGCGGATGAAGGAAAAGCAGTTCGCCGCCTACATCAGCAGCAAGAATACGCTGGAGCTGCGGCGTGAGATGAACACGATCCAAAAAGATCTGGATACCATGCGGCGGCGCAGAGAGGAACTGTCCAAGCTGTTCAAGCGGCTCTATGAGGACAATGTGCTGGGGCGGGTGACCGATGAGCAGTACCGGATGCTGGCGGGCGATTACACCGTCGAACAGAAAGCGTTGGAGGAACAGATCCCCGAAAAGGAGGCCCGGCTGGAAAAGCTGAAAGCCGCCTCCGCCAACGTGAACACGTTCGTTGAGAAGGCGAAGCAGTACACCGCCATCGACGAGCTGACGCCGGAGCTGCTGCGGCTGTTCATCCAGCGGATCGAGGTAGGCGAGCGGACGGAGAAATACTCCCGCAGCTCCCACCAGAGCATCCGCATCGTGTACCGCGACATCGGCACGGTGGACAGCGCGATGGAGCAGGGCGAGGCGCAGCCGCGCATTGCGCCGCCCCTGAGTGAGGTATTCCAGCTTCCCGCATAATAAAAAAGCAGAGAAAAAACGCAAGAAAGCGGACAGCAAACGCTGTCCGCCCCCTTGCAAGATATGGTGTCAACTTGTGTCCCTATGAACATTACCCGAACGGCTGCGGGGGTTTTCTTGTATTTACAAGGGCTTTCTGGGATTCCTGTTTGCGCATTACTTGCGATAATTGCAAGATAGATTCGGTAAAAACAGCGTTTTTGCAGATGAATTACAGATGAAATTCGGATTCAAAAAAGCCGTCAACGGCATCTGCCACTGCTACGGCTTTATCATTCATCGTGTGCTGGTATACGTTTTTAAGCATGTTGTTTGTGGAGTGCCCCATGCGCTCCATTGCGTATTTGTCTGGGACATTGAGCCTGAGCATGACCGACGCATTTATCATGGCCTCGCCCGATCGTGCCTTGCCGCTCAAACGTGATGCCGCACATATTCCCGTAAACGCGGTTGCCGCTCAGGCAGAAGGTGACTGTCAGCTCTTTGCAGCCCAGCAATTTGCAATACTTCATATAGGGGCATTGCAGAACATCGACCCGGTAATGCCTGCTGTCGGCTTCGATTTCTGCAAATTTGAAGCCCGCATCGCCGTTGAACATAGTGCCGATCATTTTGCGGAAAATCTTAAAGAAAAGAGGACGGATAAAAGGGAGCTTCGTCACGGCGCGCAGACGCTTTCGGTCAGGCTCCACACCGATCCTGACGGATTCCTCCATCAAGCCGATGGATTCTTCCTGCGGGATGTATTTGACCATTTGCAGATAGATCGCAGCGCGCGGGAAGATCATCCGTTCGGTATGCAGCTTTTCCTTTTTGGAAAGGCCCTGATATTTGCCGCACAATTCGTTGCAGAGTGTTACCGCGTCATTGACCAGAACATCCGTCTGCTCCCTGCCAAGTTTCTTTCTCAGCTCACCTAAGAGATAAGCGAAGCCGCCAAGCTTTTCATAATATCTTTTATCGATCATAAATTTATGCTCCTCAGCATCGCAGATTCCGGCTGGTTTGCTTCATCATAACGCGTTATAAGAAATGTGTAAAGCTATCTATGCGGAGAGAGCTGTTTAGGTCATCTTCAATAATAAATTATCTTGAGCCCTGCGCAGGAAAATAGTATAATAAAATCGATAATAGCTACGGAGGAAAAAGCAGATGCATATTTCGAATGATATTCGCTATATTGGCGTAAACGATCATCAGATCGATCTGTTTGAAGGACAGTATATTGTTCCAAACGGAATGGCATACAACTCGTATGTGATCATGGATGAGAAAATTGCGGTCCTGGACACCGTTGACCAGCATTTTGGCGCGGATTGGTTCGCAAATCTTGAGAAAGAATTAGATGGCCGCCAGCCGGACTATCTCGTGGTCCATCACATGGAGCCGGACCATTCCGCGAATATCGGGAGCTTTGCAGCGAAGTATCCGAATGCGAAGATCGTCGCGTCTCTGCCCGCCTTCAACATGATGAAGAAATACTACGAGACCGATTTTCCCGCGCAGAAGATGGTGGTCAAGGAAGGCAGCACGCTGGCATTGGGAAAGCATACCCTGACTTTTATCGGGGCGGCCATGGTTCATTGGCCGGAGGTGCTGATGAGCTATGAGAGCACGGAGAAGGTGCTTTTTACCGCGGACGCCTTTGGAAAGTTCGGCGCGCTGGACGTGGAGGAGGACTGGGCCTGTGAAGCCCGCCGCTACTACATCGGGATCGTGGGCAAGTTCGGCGCACAGGTGCAGACGGTCCTCAAGAAGGCGGCGGCCCTGGATATTCAGACGATCTGTCCCCTTCACGGACCGGTCCTTACGGAAAATCTGGGATACTATATCAACCTGTACAATATCTGGTCCAGCTACGCTGTGGAGAGCGAAGGTGTAATGATCGCATATTCCTCTGTGTACGGCAACACGAAGAAGGCGGTGGAGTATCTCGCGGAAGAGCTGAAGGCCAAGGGCTGTCCGAAGGTCGTTGTGTGCGACCTGGCTCGTGAGGATATGGCGGAAGCCGTGGAGGACGCGTTCCGCTATGGCAAGCTCGTGTTGGCGACCACGACCTATAACGGCGACATCTTCCCGTTCATGCGCACGTTCATCGATCACCTCACGGAGCGAAACTTCCAGAACAGAAAGATCGCATTGGTAGAGAACGGCTCCTGGGCGCCCGTTGCAGCCAAGGTGATGGCAAAAGCGCTGGAAGGCAGCAAGAATATTGAATTGGCAGGCACCGTCACGATCAGGGGCGCACTTAAAGAAGAGAATAAGCGCCAGCTGGCAGAGCTGGCCGCCGGATTGATGCAGTGATCACGGGGCTTCCGCTCTGATGAAAAATATTGAGATTGCCACATCTTTCCACTGTGCCCGAATTTCACCTATTTTCCATTGAATATTTTTTGGGAGTCGATACGGACACTTGAAATTGAAAGCGGCGGCAGAATGGCAGGGCCGTTCTGCCGCCGCTGCTCGTACGAAATGAGAATCTTATGTATATGCATGACACGAAAAGGATTTAAAATCAAAGGCGGAGGCCTGCTATCCAGCAGGCCTCCGCCTTTTCCCAAATGGTTGTGTTTATTTCCCGCTGTGGCGAGCGATGATCTCGTCGGCCTCGCTCTGCGTCATGTTGCCGAGCCGGACCTGCTTTTCACAGAACGGCTTGACGGCGGCGAGAAGCGCTTCGTCCGTCTCATACGGGCCGAACGTGTATTCTTTGCCGTTGTCTAACTTGATGTACAGCCCCTTTTCATCCGTCGACGTGCTGATGTCGGCGGGGGTGTAGCTCATTATCAGCTGATCGTCTCCGTCGACGGATTTGGAGTACATGATGCCGTTTTTGATGTCCGCCAAAGTCTCCTCGTACATGGCGATGGTCTTGTCAATCTCCTCCTGCGTCCAGGTGAATTTCTGACCGCCGATCGTGTCGGTCTCGCCAAGAAGACTCCGGAGCTGCACCTTTTCGTTGTCGAGCCACGCCTTGTACTCGTCATACGTCCACCACTCGACGTTCGGCGTGGGGGAGCGGGCATCAAACTCCTCGTCCGTCATCGGCTCGAAGGTCTTGCCGTCGTCGAAGCTGTAATACGTTTTGCCGTCCGTCGGGTCGACGTAAGACATCAGCGAGCTTTCGCCCACCTCGGTCTCGACGTCGTTCGGGTGACGGTCGACGAGCTCAGTAAACTGCTTTTTAGTGATCGGAGCGAGCTCGGTGACCTTGCCGTCGCTGCCGCGCTTGATGGCGAGGTAGATGTCGCCTGCCGCGGCGTCGTTGGTATAGGTGCCGCCTTTGTCGTCGTACATGCCGGCAACGGCCTTGCCCTGATAGAACCAGGTGGAGTCCTGATACGTGAGCCCTGTGGCGAGGAGCTCCGCGTCCGGCTGGATATTTGTGCCATAGGCGGCGGTTGCTCTGTCGCCGTTGTCTGCCTCCGCTTGGGCGGAGGTCGCAAAGGCGGCTGCCGTTCCGGTGATCAGGACAGCCGCCAGAACGAACGAGATGATGGTTGTTTTCTTCGTTTTCATAATTGCTGTGATCCTTTCTTCAATGGCATTTTTACTGAAGCCGTTGCAAAGGGGCGCGACGCCGCTGCGCGTTTCCATCATGCGGATGAGGGTGCGCGCATAGTCCGCCCGCGCGCCGCCGAAACGGTGCACGACTGTTTCGTCGCACGAGAGCTCGAGGTCACGGTTCACGAGCACATACATGACCCACACGAGCGGATCGAACCAGTGGAAGCAGACGGCGGCGATGAGCGTGAGCTTGGAGAGCGCGTCGAAGCGCTGGACGTGGACAAACTCGTGCTCCAGAACGAAGCGCAGAGTGCCCTCGTCCGACCAGTCGGTCGACTTTGGCATCAGAATGACGGGGCGCAGGACGCCGAACGTCAGCGGGGACGAGACGCGGTCCGACTGGCGGATGACGAGCTTGCGGCGCAGAGGATGCGCTGCAAGCCAGCGGCGGGCATAGTCGTGTTCGACCGGCAGCGAGGTTTGGAATTCGCGATAGCACCTGACGTAGAGCACCGCAAATGTCAGCGCACAGACCTCAATGCCCACAAGCCAGACGACTGCCCACGGCGAGACCGTCGACGCGGAAGGCGCAGTGACCTGCGGCATGACGGTGACGGGTGCCGCCGGCAGGACCGGCGGAGGAGAGACGGCGGTGGCATCCGATACCGCAGGTGCCTGACGCGCAAGCAGCGTGTAGACGCTCAGGCGCGAGGGGAGCGAGAACGGCACAAGCAGCCGCACGAGCGCGAGCGCCCAGAGCACCAGAAACGTCTTTTTCGGCACTTGGTTGAGCGTCAGCGCGCGGAGAAAGGTGATGACCGCGATCATCACCGCGCCGTGCAGGCTCATCTGCAAAAAGCTCATCCCTTCACCCTCATTCCAGCTCGCCGACGATCTTCTTGAGCTGCGCGATCTGCTCGGCGGAGAGCTTTTTGCGCCCCAGCAGCGCGGCGAAGAGCTTGTCGGCCGAGCCGTCGTAGATCTTGTTGATGAGTTCGTCGGTCTCCGCCTCCTGCACGGCGGACTTGGGGATCAGCGCATGGCAGAGGAAGCCCGGCTCGCTGCGCTCGATCGCGCCCTTTTTCATGCAGCGCTTGATAAGCGTGTAGGTCGTGTTCACGTTCCAGCCGAGATCAATTGTGAGCGTGCGCGCGATCTCCTTGGCGGGCGTATCGCCGCGCTTCCACAAAACGTCCATCACCTTTAATTCCGAGTCGAACAGTTTGATATCCATGAGAAGGCCTCCTTCATAAGACTTTAGTAGTAGCTACAAGCACATAATACTCCGGTCTTATCACAATGTCAATACTACCGGAGTCTTAAAAAAGGCTTAAGACAGGATACCTTCCTTTTTGCGCAATTTTGCAAATCGTTTGCTTTACCGTGCGGAAATAAAAACGCAGGCCGCTCAATGGAGACGCTCTCGCGCATCCTGACATAAAAGAAAGGATCCCGAAAGTTCAACTTTCGGGATCCTTTTTGTCAGCTGCTGAGTTCGCGAATTTCGTCCTGAATGAGCTGGCCCGCCGCGGCGGCGAGCTGGTCGATGCGGCGAATGCGCGCAAGGTCGCGGCCATAGATGGCGTTCGCGGCGGGAACACTCGCGTTTTCGCCCATGAAGACGGCCGCGACGCGGATGCCCTGCGCGCGCAGGGCGCGCACCTCCTCCGCCGTGTCGTCGACGCCGATCTGCCCGTCGTAGTCGCGGCTGAGCGGGACTTTGCCGCTCGGCAGGATTTTGTGGCTGTCGTCGGGCGAGGCGTCGGTCAGCAGGATGAGCAGATGCTTTTCTGCGGGTGCGGACTTGATGAGCTCGCCCGCGCCGCGCAGCGCGAGGCCGTCGCGGTTCCAGCCCGCGGCGAAGTAATTGAAAACGTTTCGTTCGCCGTTTTTGTCGCCAAAATCCTTCAAAATGCGCAGCACCGTGTAGCCGCGCAGGCTGCAAAAGCTCGTCACGCGCACGGGGATGCCGCAGGAGGCAAGACTCTTGGCCAGAATGTAGCCTTGAATGGCGATGGCCTCTTGACAGTGCAGGCGCGAGGCCGAGGCGTCGAGCATCAGATCGACGGCAAAGCCGGGACGGCTCTCCTCGTCGCTGCGCAGAAACACACGGTCATCATGCAGCACCGGTTCGCGCCAGACCTTGGTCCCGTCCAGCCAGCCCTGACGGGCGGGGATGCGCTCGGGCTGCTGGTGGACGAGCAGGCAGTTTCGAATTTGCTCGCTCAGGCGCGCGAGCGCGCTCTGATGCAGGTCGAGGTCGTGTGCGAAGGCGGCGCGGTTCAGCCTAGCCTGTTCCTCGGCCTGCTCGTAAAGACGCTGCGTGTCCGCGCTGATGAGCTGGTCCGACGCGCTCGCGCCCCTTGTGAACCACAGGTGGCAGCCTAAGTGGTTGCCGATGCAGAGCTGCTGCTCGATGCGCGCGAGCTTGTCGGGGGAATAGATGCTGCGGCCGAAGCAGCGCTCGATGTAGCCGCGGTCCTCCGTTTCGTGCTCGTTGGAGCGCAGACGCGCGCGCAGCGCGTTCGAGACCTTGACCATGCCGTTTTCGCCCGGCATGGCAGAGCGGCCGATGGTCAGATCGTCCGTGCGGACGATCTCCGTCGGCAGGAGCTTGGTGAGAAGCGGCGCCCACTTGTCGTCAAAGTGCAGCTGGAAGCCGCCTTTTTTATGCACTGTACCGTCGAATTGCAGGTATTTTTCAAACGCCGCGCGCACGGCGATCTCAAGCTCCGCGGCGTTCATCGTGCCGGGGCAGGCGAGTGCTTGCGCAAGCCCCTTTTCCCACGGGGCGAGAATGGGCGGCTTTTGCCCGAGGATCGTCTTCCAGCGGTCGGACTGCACGGCGTAGACAAGTTGGTTTTTCTCCATCCACTCCTGCCGCGAAAGCTGATATTCCGACGCGAAGAATTCCTCTGCGTGCGTGCGGCGGAGATCGGCGAGCACAGGGCGCTCGGGCAGTTCCTTTTCATACGCCGCGTTCTCGAGCGCCAGCCAGCACAGCTCGTCGAAAACGTTCTGCCGCGCGTCGCCCGCCCAGTAGGCAAAGAGACGCTTTGGCATCTTGTTGCCGAACCACTTGTGCACAAGGCCGATGACGCAGTTCATGTAAAAGTCCGGCTCGCCGTTTGATTTGAGCGCTAAAAACTGCGGCTCGAACTGATAGTCCCCGCTCGCCGTCCAGACGAGGTTGATGGCGCGGCGCTGCTGGGCGGAATAGCTTGACGTTTCCATGTCAGTCAGTGAACAGACGTCTGCGGTCAAGCTTTGCGGGGATGCGCGCGGCGATGACGTCGCGGATCAGGCTTTGCTCGTAGGCGTCGAACGCCTTATTTGTGATGCCCATATCGAGCGCGCGGCCCGCGCCGATGCCGCGGCGGATCAGACGCAGCGCGTCGAGAAGACCGCGCAGGTCGAGCGCCTTTTCGGAAATTTCTGCGTTTTCGCACTTTTTCTGCAGATCAAGGAATAGCTGCGCGAACTGCTCCTTATACTTCTTTTCAAGCGTCGGGAACTCATCGCTAAGCAACCGCACAAGACCGTCCTGGTCGATGGACGGCATCTGGATGACGACAAAGCGCGACGTGAGCGCTTCGTTCAGCTCGCGTGTGCCGGCATAGCCGTAGTTCATCGTGCCGATGAAGCGCGCGGCGGGATCGACCTCCACGCGCTCGTAGCCGGGAACATCGATGGCGCGGCGGAAGTCGAGCGTCGCGTGCAGTACAGCAAGCGCCTCATTTTTTGCCATGTTGATCTCGTCGAGCACGCCGAAGCCACCATGCTTTGCGCAAAGGTACACGGGGCCGGGGCGGAAGCGGACCTCGCCGCCCTCGAACGTGTCCATGCCGATGAGGCTCGCGGCGTCCATGTTCACGTGGAACGACACGTCCCATGCGGGACGGGCGAAGACCTGGGCGAGGTTTTCCGCCAGTACGTTTTTGCCCGTGGCCTTGCTGCCCGCGAGCAGCAGGTTCTCTCCGCACAAAATGGCGGCGACCGCCGCCTCCCACACGTCCTTGCCATAATAATGATACCGCGGCTGCGGGATGCGGTTTTGCAGCTCCGGCGGCGTCGGATACTGCGCGTTAAATTCACGAATGCCATCCAAAAGGTCGGGACTCAGCCCCTCCTGTTTCAAAAAATCCAACAAATCGATCACTCTTTCTTGCCATGTGCACTGCACGTTCTTTTTTTCGGTCATCATCATAACACGGAAAAGGCGGTTTGCAAGTGGTTTTTGAAATTTTTTGCAAAACCTCTACGGGGTTGTGTCCCTGCGCCGCGCAGGGGAGCGGTTAAGGGGGATATTCTCTCACGTGAGAGAATATCCCCCTTACACCCCCAAGAGAACGCAAGGGGCTCTGCCCCTTGACCCCGCCATTGCAAGCTTGGGGCTTGAAGAGCTGAGGTGCTTGCCGAATCGGGTGCCTGCCAAGTGGTGCTGCTAAACGATTTGGGTTGCTCCTATTACCCGCTGCCGCTCTGCCTGCGATTCGGCAGTCTAACGCAATTTCCGGCTACTTCAGATTTGTGCAAACCTGCTTTTGCCTGCCGAGGCAGCATTGCTGTGCTCGCCGCGGGTTAGTTGGCGGATTCCATGTAGATTTCTTCGGCTTTCTGCTGAGCGGTGGTGAGCAGGTCTTTTGCGCTGCCAAGGTTTTGCTTTTCCATTTGTTCCAGTGCGTCGGTGATGGCGTTGAACAGCAGATGGTACATCTTTTCATAGTTCATAGTATAGTCCTCCTATCGCAATACAAGTGTAATACTTTTATATTACACATATTTGGACGAAAATGCAATACACTTGTCATATGAAATGTATTGCAGGTGAGACTATGGCTTTTAAAATTCCAAGCGTACCGCCGACGACCAACAAATCGGTGCGTTTTCCAAATGATATGCTCGAAGAGATCGAGAACGCGATCCGCGGCAAGGACTGCACATTCTCGGCATTCGTCGTCGCAGCTGTCCGAGCTGCACTTGACGACTTAAAAGAACAAGAAAACGACCGCTGATGCGGTCATTTCTTTGTATGCGGCGAGCGCAGCAATGCCGCGCCCGCAGGCAGTCTGCCGCCGTGCTGCCGTCACACGCGCCTCACGATAGTAAGGCGCGTGTGCAACTGGTAACGACTCGCAGGGACTCATGGCGAAGCCATGTACACCGCACCCGATTGCGCAG
>ERZ827496.3366-NODE-3366-length-14051-cov-2.697056_pt1 | contig 14051 bp, 7 predicted proteins | sample MGYA00519769_ERZ827496 | MGnify/ENA primary metagenome ERZ827496 (study PRJEB31778, sample SAMEA3449327) | human gut metagenome | biome: human gut; feature: human-associated habitat; material: faeces | place: United Kingdom | collected 2010/2012 ...
GAGTCCGGAAGACACGACCGTCTGCCGCTCGTCGGAAGACGATACGGAGATCCGGACTTTACGGTAACGATCCTCGGACTCGCGTACCAGCACGTAACAATCGTCCTCCCGCTGCAGGATGGCCGAGGTCGGAATCACCAGCGCGCGCGACGGCGTATCGGTCAGCTGTACGGTCCCGTACATGAACGGTTTCAGCCGCCGGTCACGATTATCGCACTCGATAATGACCTCCACCGAACGGGTTTCCTCGTCGAGCAATTCGCTGACATGATAAACGGTACCGCTGAAAACGGTATCCGGAACCGCCATCAGACGAATATCCGCCCGATTCAACCGACGGATCAGAGGGATATCTTTTTCTTTCACATGGGCTACCACCCAAACCTTGTTCAGATCCGCCACCAGAGCCAGCGGACCGGCGTCCTCTTTGATATATTGCCCGATAACGATATTGTTTTTCACGATTTCGCCGGCGATCGGCGAAGTAATGACCAACGGCTGTCCCAACGTCATCTTTTCAGGTTCGATCTGGAACACGCTCAATGCGGCGAGAGCGTTCTCGTAATCTTTCTTCCGGAGTTCGTAGTTTACCTCCGCCTCCTCGACCTCCTTGGCGACGCCGACATTGTTACGGAGCAGGTCTTTCTCTCGGTTCAGGCTTTTCAGGGCCAGCTCCATCTCCTGTTTGGCCTGGTAATAAGCCTTTCCTGTCTCGAAAAACGACGGAGAACTGATCGAAAAAACGGGACTTCCCGGCACAACCTGCTGGCCGAGACGGACGAACGACTTGACGATACGCCCGGCAAACGGCGAGGCGATCTCGGCATAACCGGTCGGAATAGCCTGCACGACCCCGGAGGTCGTAAACGCAGCCTGGTAATCGGAAAAATGAATCGATTGGGTTTTAATGCGCTCCCGGATCGGAGAATCCGCCGCCAGCACGACGCACTCTTCCTCCACCCGGACTCCCCGGTCGTCTGCATGCCGCTGCCCCTGCGACCTGTCCGCGCAGGCATACAGCAATACAAGACCAATGGAAAAAATAATTTTTTTCATTTGCTCGAATTATAAAAAACATACGCTTTTTCCTCTCCGGAACGAATTTCCGGAGAAACCGTGACTTACGAAAACCTGTCGGTAAATCACCCGCAAATGAAAACAGGAGGGGCCCTGAGCAAAATGCCAGGCAAACGAAGGTGCGAAACGTACCGCGAAAAGAAAACATAAATCGGCGTAACGATCGTCCTTGCGAAAAGAAGAGCCGGAGCGACAGCGATCCACAAAACGATTGCCGACAACAAACCGATCGTCGCGCACTGTTCGGCCGTATGGGAATGCGAAGGCATCCCGCCTTCGAACGGAATGTAAGGATGGGAGTGCGTAACGGTTCCCCACTGGAAATGATGGGTATGGTAAAAAAGCGTAGTACTGAAGTAGTAACTCATAAAGAGCACCACCATCAGCCATTTCGCTATTTTCACCAGTCCCTGCTTCATACGCTCGACGTCCGGTACAAAGATAATCGTTTATTTTATATATCACCGTTTCCGGCAAGAACTGTCGGCACAATCCCGCCGGATTCATTCCCGCGCCGGCCGTTCGGTCCGTCCGACGAAAGCCGGCAGGCTGCGGACGTCGCCTCCCCGACAAATATAAAACTAAGGGGTTCGGCAAATTTGCCGAACCCCTTAGTTTTATAGACAGGATTTAAAAACCCTTTAAATCCTTATTACAAAGGCATCGCGATAAGTCCCCGAGAGTACTGATAGCCGACCCACGTCTTAGCTTCGTCCGGAACGATACCGGCTTCATTCGTGAAGTAACCTACCTGGGTCGCCCCCGCTCTGGTTCCATCCACAACGATGTCGCCCGCTTCGAATTTATCGGTACCGGCATCGGCTACGTAAGAAGAGATCACGTCGCTCTGCGAATAGAGAATCTGGTATTTACTGATGTTCGCATTGTACACGACCGAAACGCCGCCTACACCGCTGGGAACCGTCAGTACCGATCCGTTATCTTTCAGCGTCGTGTACCAATCACTGCTGCCGGCGCTCGTCGTTGCGACGTGAATGTCGCTGCCGACCTGGAAGTAGAGGTAAATCATCGCGTCGTTGATGAACATCGAAACTACCTTACCGCTTTCAAGGATACTCTTGTCGCCCAGAATCTCCCAGTTATCTTTTCCGTTGGCGGATTTAGCCATCCAGATTCCGTTTTCATCGTGAGACAACGCCATGAAATAATCCGAACCGACTTTGGCTATCGCCATATTGTTAGCATATCCCAGGTTATCTCGCTGCGACAGCATCGCATTGTTCGCAGTGAAGACAAATTCGGGTTCATCCCACGACTGACCGTCAGCCGAATGCGCCTTAACCATCGCCGAGAAGTCGTATGCGTTGAAATTATCGAACTCTACGCCAGGATTCTGGAAGTACACTTCGTAAGACAGCGCCAGGAATTTCTTGGTCGAAGCGCCGTTGGCGTAAGCCCAAACTTCGTCGTCCGGTTCGTTCGTCGTTACCATTACCGAGTTGCCCGCGCTTCCTTCGACAACAGCCAGATAATTTCCGGCAGGCAGGTATTCGCCCGCTCCGGTAGGATAAGCCCATCCGCCGTCATAAGTCATAGTCTTCTGGAAGACCGGCGTTTTGGCCATACTCGTCGCATAATCCGTATCCCACGGATACAAGGTAAAGGTGCAAGAACCGCTGCCCATGTAGCACAACTGATTGAATGCCGTGGAAGCGTAGAATTTCAATGCAATGGGGCCGCTGCCCAGATCGTACGCGTCTTTACCCCAATGTGCGTTGTTGGTATTATCGGTAACAGCATACCACCAGCCCGTCTTATTATACATATGCGGTTCGCTCTCGAACTTCATCGGAGTCGAACGCAGGAACCACGCATCCATCGATCCGTCGCTGTTCTTCACGAACGAAACGTTTCCGCGGAGATCGGTCTCTTCGTAGATCGGGTACTCGATCAGTTCCGAAGCGCCGGCCTGCGTAACCGTAACCGGTACGGCTTCGCCTCCTTCCGGATAGATCGTGATCGTCCCGACGCGTTCGCGGCTCCGGTTGCTGGCCAGAATCTGGAACTGAAGCGTCACGTTGTCCACCGCTTTACCCAACACAGGGATAATCCACTTCTGCGCGTTGTCGCTGATCGAATAGTCGTACGGCACGTTCACCGTGAATTCGACTTTGATCACCGTATCGCCCGCTTCCACGTTATAGGTGTCCTGTTTAACCACGGCTCCGATCGGGGTCGGCTGGTAAATCTTCATGGTTTCGGTCTGTTCTCCGCTGGAGAAAACCAAAGAAGCCTCGCGGGCAAACTCGTAGGAAGTGTTCGCGCCGGCGACAAGAGTCAGTTTATATTTACCGAAACTACCCGTGGTATCGCTGATCTTCACCCACTTGTCAGTGGTTCCTTCCGGATATTGGATCTTTACAGTCCAATCGCCCGGCGCCTCGATCACCCGGTAATCCCGTCCACCGTCGACGGGAACTTTCCAGGTGGTCGTATCGAGCATGAATGAGAAGTCGCCCAACTTCATAGACGACTGGAAATCATCCTCGCACCGCCAGAATATTACCGAAGACAGCAATAATAAACTGCATAAAGTAAATTTTTTCATAGTTTGAGCATTTAGAGATTTTAGATTGAACAAATATAAAGAATTTTTTCATAATTAATCAAATAAATACGATAAATTGACTCGAAATTTGTCGGGAAAAATTATTTTGCACCCTTTCGCAGCGTCGCGCCGGACGGAAACAGCGAACATTCTCACCCCCTTACAATCCCGCGCCGCGCCGAACGGCCGTTCCGTCCCGTTCCGAAAAACGAACCCTTTTTCGAAATTTTCAGGCCGGTTTTATAGGAAAATAAGACATTCCGGTCAATGGTTGGTGCCCTCGAACAGGTCATGACTCTCCTTCGCCGGATCCGTTTTTGCCTTAAAACTGTTGAAAACATACCCCAACGTCAGGGCGATCAGCGGATATTTGGGACGGATGCGCGTCAAAGACTGCACGTCGGCCGTACGGATATCGCTGACATAACGCGCGCTGCCGAACAGATCCCGGCAGGAGAGCGTCGCGGAAAGCTTCCGTTTGAAGAACTGCTGCCGGACGGCGAGATTGACGTACCAAAAAGCATCGGTACGCCCCTGGGTCGTGACCGAAGGCCCTACGAAGTTGGCGTCCAACTGAATCCGCGTATTTTTGCCGGCATCGAAGGCATTGTTCCACATGATGTCGTAATTCGTACTCGATTCGCGTCCGCCCCCGGCGGCCAACTCGTTGCGTATCTTATAATAATACAGATTGCCGTTCAGCGAGGTATTCCACCAGCGCGCGACGCGAACGACGGCGGTCAGCTCCACGCCGGTCGAATAGTCGTGCCCCACGTTGGCCATCGAGTCGAGCGTGACGCCCGCCTCGTAAGGCACCCGGAGCCGTTCGATCTTGTCCCTGCGCGAACGGTGGAAAAAAGTCGCCGAAACGTTGTTGTCCCGGAAACTTTTCCGGTAGGTCAGTTCGTACGAATGGATGTATTCGGGACGGATATCGGGATTGCCGATCTCGGCCGTATAGTAATCGCGGAAAGTAATATAGGGCTCCATGTAAAAAAGCTGCGGGCGGGTGGTTCGCCGCGAATAGGAAACCAGCAGCCGGTGGCCGCGCGGAAACGTATATCCCAAGTGCATCGACGGAAACCCCTCGAAACGCCGTTTGTCGCGGCTGGCCCCGGCGATCGAACTGCGCAGGCGGGTGTGGGTATATTCGCCCCGGACGCCGGCCTGGATCTCCAGCGCGCGCAGGTTCTCGGACAGAATCGCGTAGACCGAATTGACGTTCTCGCGGAAATAAGAAGTATTGTAAATGTCGTCGCGCCAGTAAAACGTTTTCGTCTCGGGATTCCAGAACTGCATTTCGTACTTGCTGTCCTCCAGGTAAGAGTAATACTGGTAACCGGCCTCGATCTTCCCGGTTTTGCTGTACGGCAGCACGTAGTCCAGGTTTCCGCGGGCCGTGATGCGGTACTCGGATTCCCAGGCGCGGTGCCCTTGCTCGCGTTCGCCCTGCAGATTGAAGAGATCGCTCTGGAAATATTCGACCGCGCCTCCGCCGTATTTATAATAAAAACTGGCCGAAAGCTCGTGTCCTTTGTCGTTGAACCTGTGTCCGACGGCCACGGTTCCCAGGCCGATGGTTTCGCGGTTGTCGTAATCGTCCAGGCTTCGGTAGTCGCCGATCTCGCCGTCGCCCGTTCCCTGCGAAAAGCGGCTCTCCCGGTAATCCAGTCGGCCGTTGCGCTTATTGCCCCGGTATCCGCCTTCGACGTCCACCGAGAACGACGTGCGCAGAAGCGCGTACGCCCATCCCGCCTTCAGCGTATAATTGTAATTATCCCCGACGCGCGGCCCTTTCGAACGCGACGTGGTGGTAAGGTCGTCCACGACCGTCGTCTTCTGCTGCTCGAAATCGCTTTTGCGCAATTTGTCGAACCACACGCCGCCGGCATACCAACGGGAAGCCTCGTTCTGACGGGTCAACAGGAAATCGACGTTGCGCGACAACGCCGTGCTGCCGGACAGGTTCACCGTGCCGCTGAGCCCGCGTTGCGTATGCTTTTTGGTAATGACGTTGATAATGCCCACATCGCCCTCCGCGTCGTGCCTCGCCGACGGAGTCGTAATGATTTCGATGTTCTCGATATGCCCGGCGGGAATCTGTTCGAGCGCCTGCGAACCGGAAAACACGCTGGGCTTGCCGTCCACGTAGACCGTAAACCCGCTGCTGCCGCGAAACGACAGGTTTCCCTCCGCATCCACGCGCACCGAAGGGGTATTCTCCAGAATATCCACGGCCGACCCGCCGCCGCCCATGATGTTGGACGAAGCGTCCACCACTTTTTTGTCGAGCTTGTAAACGAGCTGTTTTCTCGCGGCGACGACCTCCACTTCGGCGATCCCGTTCTCCAGCGGGGTAAGGTACAGCACGCCCAAATCGACCGTGCCGGCCGAATGTTCCAGCGCGACCTCGCGGGTCAGCACGTCGTATCCTATCAGGCGGATCATCAGCGTATAAGCACCCGGATCGACGGAATCCAGCCGGAAACCGCCCTGCTCGTCCGGCAGCGTCTGACGCGCCGGCCGGACGTTCCCGCCGGTAAAAAGGTAGATTTCGGCGAAATCGATCGCCTTTCCGGAGCCGGTTTCAGCCAGTCTTCCCGCCACGCAGATCGGAGAAGCGGCCGCGGGCGCCGCGAAAAAAGTCAACAGCAACAGGCAAAGCAGTCTCATGCAGTTCGGTTAATCGGGTTAGGTCAGGGTTAGGTATTCGAAACGACAAATGTAAAATAAAATATCCGAATTCGGGAAACGCGACCGGAGTCGGCTCCTCTCCCCAGCGGAATCCGCCGCACTTTTTTTTGGGAGAATGCACAGTTTTTCGTACCTTAGTCCACGAATATAACCCGATCTAAAACCGACTCAAAATGAAAATCTTTACCACGATCGCCTGCTCCGCGCTGGCTGTTGCATTCGCATCCTGCGGCTCCTCTCCGAAAAAGACGGAAGACCCCGACCGGATCACGGTAGCCTGCTACTATTTCCCGAATTACCACACCCACGACCGACGTAACGACAGCCTCAAGGGCGACGGCTGGGCCGAATGGGAACTGGTCAAGAAAGCCCGTCCCTGTTTCGACGGCCAGCAGCAGCCCAAAGTGCCGGCCTGGGGATATACCGACGAAAAAGACCCGGCGGAGATGGCCCGTAAGATCGACGCGGCAGCCGACAACGGGGTCGACGTTTTCATTTTCGACTGGTATTACTACGACGACGGGCCGTTCCTGAACCGCGCGCTGGACGAAGGCTTCCTGAAAGCGCCGAATACCGAAAAACTGAAATTCGCGCTGATGTGGGCCAATCACGACTGGCTCGACATCCACCCCTACACGAAAGGCGACGAACAGAAAATCCTCTATCCGGGACGGGTGACGCCCGAAACGTTCGACAAGATCGGCGACCTGATTATCAAAGAATATTTTACGAAACCGAATTATTGGACGGTGGACGGCAAGCCCTACTTTTCGGTCTACGACGTGCAGAAATTCGTCGAGAACTTCGGTTCCGTCGAAGCGGCCCGCGCAGCTATGGACAAACTGCGCGAAAAAGCCGTGGCGGCCGGCCTGCCGGGAGTTCACTGGAACCTGGTAACGTGGGGCAATCCGGTGCTTCCGGGCGAAAAAGCCGCCGAGAATACGCCCGAACTGCTGAAAAAACTCGGATTCGACTCGGGAACTTCGTACGTCTGGATCCACCACACGCCGCTGCCCGATCTGCAAACGGACTACATCAGAGCCATGGACGACTATTTCGCGTTCTGGGACAAGGCGCGGGCGGAATACGGCGTGCCGTACTACCCGAATGTAACGATGGGCTGGGACCCGTCTCCGCGCTATGTGGAACAAACGCCCGAGGGCATTAAAAACTACCTGGTAACCTATACGATCGGCAACAACACCCCCGAAAATTTCCGGGAAGCGCTGCAGCGGACCAAGGACAGACTGCTCGCCGACCCGAACGGGCCGCGCATCCTGAACATCAACAGTTGGAACGAATGGACCGAAGGCAGCTACATCGAACCGGACTCGATCCACGGGACGGGATATCTCGAAGCGATCAAAGCCGTCTTCGGACAGGCCGCGCCGACAGCAGCCGAGTAACATAACACACGACAGAAAAACGATGATCAGATTCAAACTCGCCGTAGCGCTGTTGCTGGGAAGCACGGTCGCCTGCGCACAGAACGAAAAGAAACTGCAAGCCGATTTCCTGAAACCCACGCTCGAATACCGGATGAACGTCAACCGACACAGTATGCCGCGCGACGACCGGGAGCAGGACTCGATGATCCAGTGGATCATCTCCAACGGGTACGGCGGCATGGCGACCAACGTCAACCCGAACGAATACCTCAAAAGCGACGAAGAGCTGAAAGTATTCAATCGGTTCGTCCACGCATCGAAAGCGCGCGGACTGGACCTGTGGCTGTATGACGAAAGAAGCTATCCGTCCGGAATGGCCGACACCTACGTGCTCGACGAACATCCGGAGTGGGAGGCGGAAGGCCTTCTTTTTAAAGATACGACCGTCAACGGCGGAACCGCCGTCGACCTGCCGCTGCTGCCGGGACAGCCGATCCTGGTCAAAGCGGTGCCTTCGGTCGACGGGCAGTTGGAATACGACCGGGCGCGGAGCCTGCTGTCGTCGATTCGCGACGGTCGGATCCGGTGGACGGCTCCCGACGGCACGTGGACAATCGCCCAGATTTCGCACGCGCCGCTTTACACCGGATTCCAGGCCGGCACCGACCGGGGCGGAACGACGCCGCGCTACCCGAGTCTGCTGATGCCCGAAGTGACCAAACGGTTCATCGAACTGACGCACCGGCGCTACGCGCAGGCTTTTACAGAGAAACTCGGAACCCTTTTCACCTCCACGTTTACCGACGAACCGTCGTCGATGGCTCTGCCGTTCCCGAACCTCGGATACGGCGTCTACCCGTGGAAAGAAAACGTATCGACCGAATTCATGACCCGTTACAGCGCCGATCTGAAAGACGTGCTGCTGCCGATGATGCTGGATCGGGGGCCGGAAGGGGAGAAACTCCGCTACCGGTATTTCCGGATCATCGCGGATTTCATGAGCCGGAACTATTTTCGTCAGATACGGGAATATTGTTCCACGCAAAAGCTCAAATCGGGCGGACATCTGCTCGTCGAAGAGACGATGATGGCGCAGGTTCCGCTGTACGGCAGCATCATGGCCTGCTACCGCGAGATGGACGTACCGGGCATCGACGTGCTGACCGGTATGCCGAGCTTTACGCGCCGCTACCTGTACTCTTCGCGATTGGCGTCGTCGGCCGCCGAACTGCAAGGCAATTCGATGGTCATGTGCGAATCGTGCCCGATCTCGGACTATAATTTCTATGACGGCAAAGAGGCTCCCACGATCGAAATCAAAGGATCGCTGAACCGCCAGATCGTCGGCGGAGTGACCGACTTCAACAACTACCTGCAACTTCAGCACGAAGATTCGAACGGTCGCAAAGCGTTCAACGACTACATCGCCCGCGTCGAAATGATGCTGGCGGGAGGCGTGCGGGCTTCGCGTATCGCCGTCTACTACCCGGTCGAAACGCTGTGGTCGAAATACCGTCCGCTGCCGTCCTGCTTGCAAAGCTGGGACAACGTCGCCGGAGGAGCCCCCGAAGCGCAGCGGCTGTCGCAGTTGTTCGACCGCGTCAGCGACTGCCTGTACGACAACGGCTGGGAATTTTCGTACGTCGACGCGGCCGGGATCGAACAATCCAAGGTGGAGAACAAAAGTCTCGCGCACGGCGAACTGCGCTGGGATGTGCTGATCCTGCCGGGCGTCGAGACGATTACGCCGCAGATGTTGACCCGCATCACGGAGTTCGCCCGGGCCGGAGGTTGCGTGATCCTGCTCGAAGCGCTGCCGAAAAATACGCCGGACGCGTTCCCGTCCGAAGCGGTCGAAAGCGCCGTCGCCCAGATGGTCGGGGACAAGACCCTCACCCCTGCGGTCTACTACGAACCGACGTTCAACGCGCGGCTGCTGAACTACCTGCTCGAAGGGGTGCTCGACCGCGATATCGTATTGGACTCCTACGCCGGGGTGTTGCACAGCCACAAACGGATCGGCGGACGGAACGTCTATTTCATCGTCAACGATACGAACGCCCCGAAAACGGTCAAGGCAAACTTTCCCGGCGCCAAATCGCTCGAAGGATGGAATCCGCAGACAGGCGAAGTCAAACCGCTGGAAAACGGCGCGCCGCTACCCTTCGGCCCGTACGACGGCATGATCATACGACAAACCAAATAACTTAAAACCAACAGACAACTATGAAATTCAAACTGTTTCTCGCAGGAATCCTGCTGTCGGTATTGCCGGCGCTGAACTCTTGCAACGGATCCGGCGGAGCGAAACGCGCCGGAGGCGACACGGAAGTGACCGAACTGCGCTGCCGCGACCTGGACGATCCGGAAGGCGTCGATCGGGCCGTATTCAGTTGGCAGATCGAATCGGAAGCCGACAGCATCGTGCAAACGGCCTGGGAGATCGAAATCGCTTCCGACGAAAAGGCTTTGAAGAATGGAAAAGCCGACGTATGGTCGTCCGGCAAACAACTTTCCGACCAGCAACTGAACGTCCGTCCGCAGGGCGCCGACCTGAAACCGGGCGAGCGTTACTGGTGGCGCGTCCGCATCTGGGACGGCGCCGACCGACCGACTTCGTGGAGCGATCCCGCATCGTTCTCGCTGGGTCCCGCAGCCGACCAATGGCAAGCGAAATGGATTACCGCCCAATGGGAGGAAGGCAGTCCGCTGCCCTATTTCCGCACCGTTTTCAACGCGGATCAACCGGGTACGAAACCGGTGCGCGCCGTGATCTACCTCTCCGGTCTCGGGTGCAGCGACCTGTTTTTCAACGGCCGCCGCGTAGACTCGACCCGGATACTCGACCCGGCTCAGAGCAATTACGAACTGTATGCGCTGTACAGCTCGTTCGACGTGACCGACCGGCTGAAAAAAGGGGACAACTGCATCGGCGTGATGCTCGGCGACGGCTGGTACAACCAGGGCAAGGTATGGGGCCCCGGGTTCAGCTACGGCAAACCGATCCTGCTGGCGCAAATGGAAATTACTTATAAGGACGGTTCGAAAAAGATCATCGGCACGGACGAAACCTGGAAATGGGCGCCCGGGCCGGTACTCAGCTCGAACCTCTACGCCGGCGAGGTATACGACGCGAACAAGGAGATCGCCGGCTGGGCCGATGCGAAAACTCCGTGCGCGGACTGGCAGTCCGCACTGCCGGCCGGAGGCGTTATTCCGAAAGAATTGAAACCGCAACTGATAGAACCGATCCGAATGAAACAGGAGATCGCTCCGGTAGCGTTGTGGCAGGATCCGCAGGGCAACTGGATCTACGATTTCGGCGTCAACGTGGCAGCCATCCCGCTGCTGACCGTCGAACAGCCGGCCGGCACCCGGATCAAAATGCGGATGGGCGAAACGCTGGCCGCCGACAAGTCGATCGAATACAACACGACCGGCGTAGCCGCGACCGGCGTCGTACAGACCGACGAATACGTCTGCACCGGAAAAGGCAAGGAAAAATGGACGCCCCGGTTCACGTACCACGGATTCCGCTACCTCGAACTATCGGGCGCGGCGACCCAACCCGAAAAAGACTGGCTGAAAGCGGTGGTCGTACACACCGACGTCGAACGAATCGGTACGTTCGAATGCGCCGACCCGCAAATCAATCGCCTGCACGAACTGGCCGTCCGGACGATGTTGAGCAACATTCACGGCCTGCCGACCGACTGCCCGCACCGCGAACGCTGCGGCTGGCTCGGCGACGCCCATGCGGTAGCGCCGTTCGAAAGTATGAATTACGGCATGAATAACTTCTGGATGAAATACATGGGCGACGTCAGCTCTTCGTCGTCGGTATTCCTCGAAAACACGCTGCATCAGAAGCTGCACAACAGTGAATTTTACTTTGCAGACAAGCAACCGGGCATTCCGTTCATGATCTCCCCGGGACGCCGCCTGTGCGGCGTGGCATCGCCGGACTGGGGCACCGCCGTCGTCCAGATCCCGTGGGATATCTACCTCTATTTCGGCAACAAGGAAGCGCTCGAAACCTACTACGGCGAAATGAAACAATGGGTCGATCACATCGCGGCGCTGACCGAGAACGACATCGTTCCCTACGGTCTGGGCGACTGGTGTCCGCCGAACGGAAACGCGGCGATCGACTGCCCGATCCCGGTCAGCTCGACAGCGTTCCACTATCACGACGCGGACCTCGTTTCGCAAGCGGCGGCCGTACTCGGCAAAACGGAAGACGCGGCGCATTATGCCGCCCTGCGCGACCGGATCGGCAAGGCTTTCGTCGATAAATTCTACGACAAAACGAACAAAACGTTCGGCAGCCAGACCGCAAACGCGATGGCGCTGGCTTACGGCATGGTGCCGGCCGGCGACGAAAAAGCGGTTTCCGACGCCACCGTCCGCAACATGAAGGAGAAGTACGACAACTTCATGCATACCGGTATCTTCGGATTGGGCCACATCGGCCAGGCATTGTCGCGCTACGGCAACAGCCAGGCAGCCTGGGACATGTTCACCAAAACCGGCGAAAACAGTTTCGCCTACATGTGGACCGACGCCGACGCCACGACGCTGTGGGAAACGCTGCCGGTCAATGCAGCCAGCAAGGAACTCTGCCTGAGAGGAAGTTCGCTGAGCCACCCGATGCAGGGCGTCTACGACACGTGGTTCTATGAAGACATCGCCGGCATCCGTCCGGACGCTTCGGGCCCCGGTTTCAAAGTGACCCGTTTCGAACCGACGATGACGGCCTACCTGCCGTGGGCGAAAGCGACGCTGGAAACCCCGTACGGCGAAGTCAAAAGCGACTGGAAACAGGAAGGCGGCAAAATGGACTGGAAGATCGAAATTCCGGCGAACGCCTCCGGACTGGTAGCCCTGCCAGACGGCAAAACCGTTACGGTCAACGGCCAGCCGCTGGACAAGAACCGTTATCCGACCGCCGGACAAGGCGCGGAAAATCCGCTGTACCGCTTCCCGTCGGGACACTACGCGATTGTTATCGAATAGCACGCGTCCATCAAAAAGCAAGGCGGATACCGATCGGTATCCGCCTTGCTTTTATTATGAAACCGAAGTTTACGATTCGATATACCCGAACCGGCGCAGTTGACGTTCGTCGTTCCGCCAGTTGTCGTTCACTTTGACGTACAATTTCAGAAAAACCTTTTTATCGAGAAACTGTTCAAGCTCCTCGCGGGCCTCGGTGCCCACCTTTTTGAGCTTACCGCCCTGATGGCCGATAACGATTCCCTTCTGGCTTTCCCGTGCCACGTAGATCGTCGCCGCAATCCGATCCATATCCGCGTCCTCTTTGTATTCGTCGATCACGACCTCGGTGCAGTACGGAATCTCTTTCTGGTAATTCAACAAGATTTTCTCGCGGATGATCTCCGACGCGAAAAAGCGCAGCGTTTTGTCGGTCAGCGTATCTTTCGGGTAATAGGGCTCGCCCTCGGGCAGGGCCGCCAGGATACGGTCGAACAGCCCGCCGATGTTGAAATTGTTCAGCGCGGACACCGGCACGATCTCGGCGTCGGGCAGCACTTTCCGCCACCGTTCCACCAGGGCGTCGAGCGTCTCCTGCGTAGTCAGGTCGATCTTGTTGATCACCAGGATCGTTTTGGTCCCGCCGCCGGCGATCTTCGAAACGATCCCGTTGTCGTCTTCCGGTTTTTCGAACACGTCGGTCACATACAGCAGCACGTCGGCATCGGAGAGCGCGCTCCGTACGAAACGCATCATCGACTCCTGCAACTTATAATTCGGATTGAGTATCCCCGGCGTATCGGAATAGACGATCTGGAAATCGTCGCCGTTCACGATACCCATTATCCGGTGGCGCGTAGTCTGTGCCTTGGAGGTGATGATGGAAAGACGCTCTCCCACGAGCGCATTCATAAGCGTCGATTTCCCCACATTGGGGTTGCCTATGATATTGACGAAACCTGACCTGTGCATAGTCGGAACATTTTGCGTTACGGCCCTTCGGGGCCTTTGCAAAGATAACGCAAATACGGTTCCAATTCCCTCCGCCGCGACGGAACGGCCCCGTATTTGTGCATGCACGGATAGTTTGCTACCTTTGCAGACGGAAAAAAGAAGCGTATGGCATCATCGAACTTCGTAGATTACGTCAAGATATTCGCCCGTTCGGGGGCGGGAGGGGCCGGTTCGGCTCATTTCAGGCGCGAAAAATTCGTCGCTTTCGGCGGGCCCGACGGCGGCGACGGCGGTCACGGCGGCAATGTCATCGTTGTGGCCGACGCCTCGGTCTCCTCGCTCATCGAGTACCGCTTCAAGCACCACGTCAAGGC
>ERZ827496.3368-NODE-3368-length-14044-cov-2.663235_pt1 | contig 14044 bp, 9 predicted proteins | sample MGYA00519769_ERZ827496 | MGnify/ENA primary metagenome ERZ827496 (study PRJEB31778, sample SAMEA3449327) | human gut metagenome | biome: human gut; feature: human-associated habitat; material: faeces | place: United Kingdom | collected 2010/2012 ...
GCTCGATCCCCGTGATCCGCAACCTCGAGGAGTACTACGACAACGACCTGCTGCTGGAGGTCAAGGGCATTCTGAATGGCTCGTCGAACTACATCCTCTCGCGCGTCTTCGACCACGCCGAGAGTTACGACAGCGCCCTGGCGCAGGCGCAGGCGCTCGGCTTCGCCGAAAGCGACCCGTCGTTCGACATCGAAGGCTACGATTCGCTCTTCAAGCTGGTGATCATCACCGTACATGCGCTGGGCACCTACGTCGCCCCGGAAAAGATTTTCACCTACGGTATCTCGACCATCCACGATTCGGACATCCGGTATGCCCGCGAAAAAAACGTGAAGATCAAACTCGTGGCGCAGGTCGTCAAGGTGAGCGACGAACACTTCACGATGTTCGTCATGCCGGAGTTCGTGACGCCCGCCAAGTACATTTACAGCGTCGACGACGAGTACAACGGCGTAGTGATCCGCGGCGAGTGCTACGACCGGCAGTTCATGTTCGGCAAGGGCGCCGGGAGCCTGCCCACGGCATCGTCGATCCTGAGCGACATCATGGCCCGCCTGAACAACTACCGCTACGAGTACAAGAAGATGAACTACATCGAGAAACCCGACTACACGACCGACATCACGCTGAAGGTCTACGTGCGGTACAAGGAGACCGACGTGCACGGCATCCTGAATTTTACGAAGGTGCACGAACAGTACACCAGCGAAGACAGCAACTACGTCATCGGCGACATCCAGCTGAGCGAACTGCTCGCCAAACGCGACCGGCTCCGGGGAAAGGACGTGTTCCTGGCCAACATCCCGATTTTCTTCCTGAACCGCGACAACTGACACGACGCGGGCACTGGGCTCCTGCGGGGTGGGACACGCATTCGCTGCGCCACCAAAAGGTCATCACGCAATGGCCTGTGCTCACCGCAGCCCCGAGGAAAACCGCACGGCGGCCTGCCTCAGGAGGGTAAAACCCGCAGTAAAAAGACGATCCCCGGCTCATTCGAGACCGGGGATCGTTCCGTTGCCGCATCCTCGGCTACGGCTATATATCCTTCACGCAGCGCAGCGAGACACCGTTTCCGGCCGGAAACGGAGCAAGCCCGGCTACGATACCGCCAGACGAATAACTCAATGCCTGATAGCCCGAACCGCCGTCTTGCGGGGTACAGCTCATCAAATAGCCTTTGGTTTCAGTAAGATAACGCCCCGTCTCCGAATTCCACATCCCGGCGCTACGGAGCAGGGAGGCATCGTATTCGGGGCTGGCGAGCATCTGTTCGATCTCGGCGCCCGTGGGGACATGCCAGCCCGGCGGACAAATCCCCTGCACCGGGGTGCCGGATGCAGCCGTCGCACCGCCCAGGGCCGTTGTGAAGCTGTAAAGCAACCCCCGTTCCGCGACATATTCGGCGTCGTTCGATCCCGCCGTACCGCGGCAAGGGTACCAGATACCGGTTCCGATCTGGGCACCGTCAGGCAGGTAACGCAGGTTCCGGGTCATCCAGACCCGTCCGCCGATCGTCGCGGTGGGGTAGTCCACACCCCCGTAGGAAAGCGTCCCGGGGTCACCACCCTCGCCGCCGCCCTCACCACCGCCGCCATCACCGCCGCCCCCTTCGCCGCTACCATCGAGCGAACCGCCGTCGCCCCAGTCGACGACTTCGCCGCTCAGTTCCACGTCGATGTCGATATTGGTCACAACGACCGACATGTCGTAGCGTTTCCCGCTTTCGAGCTGTGCCGAAGAGAGGGTTTTGCTGCGGCTCTTTCCGTCACCGGTCGCTACCGTAACCGTCAGGGTGGCCTGCTGCGGCACAAGGATGGCACGGTAGGCGGCATCGGCCGTCACTTCGAACGCCTCGACGTCGGCAGCAGCAGCCCCGCTCTTGGCCGCGGCGGAGGGCACCGTGAAATCGACCACGGCCGTCGGGACGAGTCCGCCGACCGTAACCCCCGTAACCGGGGCGTCGGAATTGTTGGTAAGGACGATCGTCAGCTGCGACATCACATGGTAAAAGAGCATCCCGACAGGTGCCGAAGATGGGGTAACCTCTTTTTTCACCGCGACCAGCAGGTCGGACGATGCACCTCCCGACGTCTGGTCTGTAGCAACGGAAAACTCCGCGGGCATTCCCTGTTCGGAGTAAGGATGGTAGGCCGTGAGCGTCGATTTTTCATTCGAATCGTTATACCACAGCAAATCCGCGGCTGTAAAGGCCGTACCGTCGTAGGTCATCAGGACATTCTGCACGTAGGTTTCCGAACCTTTGGCAATGCTCAGCCCGATGCGGTCGCCGGTATCGAAATGCAATCCCGTAACACGGGTCTGGATCGTCGGCGCGATTTTCACACAAGGCGTACCTGTGTCAGACTTTGAGCAGCCTGCCGCAAGGGCAGCGGCGGCCAAAGCCGTCAGAAGTGTTGTTTTCATCTCGCGATAATCGTAATAGGGTGTGACTTTTCAGCACAAATTTAAACCTTTTTACGTCATTCACAACACTTTCGAACAGTTTTTACAATCAATTCCGGTAATAGGATCCGTCGAGTCCGAGCGTAAAGCTATCCCGGCGCAGGAGTGTGACGACAGCCACGGCCAGCACCAGCACGGCATTGAAAAAGAAGGGGAAGCGGTCGCTGTGCGTCCCGAAAACGTGACGGAAGAGGTCTACGATAAAAGGGCAGACCATCACGGCCAGGTAATTCACCGACATGACGAACGAAAGGGCCAGCGTAGCGGAACGCGGCGGGGCGATGGTCGCCGCCTTGTCGTAAATGACAGGCTGCATGATCCCGTATCCCAGCCCGGTGCAAAGCGCCCCGAAGGCCAGCATCGCCTTGCCGTGGAAAACCCCGACACACAGCAGCCCCACACAGACCAGCACGAGCGCCACGAGGTTGACGTTCCGCTTCAAAGAGCGGATGATGTTGGCGATGAACAGCCCCGGCAGCATGATCGCAAGGAAAAACAGCGAGATCAGCACCCCGGAAAACGAGCTGTCGATCTTGTAGTCGTCGATCAGGAACGAGGCATAGAACGTCACGACCAGCACGGCGTAGGTGACGAAGAAATAGAACGCCATCAGCCCGGCGAGCTTACGGCGGTCGATCATCTTGTGGCGCAATTGGATGCTCTGTTCCGGTTCGGGGACGGAGCGCTGCCGCTTGAGCAGGAACGACAGCGCGAGCGAAATACCCGGCAGGGTATAGACCAGAAAGGGCAGATGCCAGTCCACATTGGCCAGGTAGCCCGTCACGACGGTCGCCAGCACGAGCGTCAGGTTGTTGATCGACGAGCTGTACCCCAGCTGCCGGACACGGTAATCGCCCGTAAAGTAGTCGACCACGAGCCCCGTGGAGAAGGGGATCACCATGCCGGCGCCGATGCCGAGGATGCAGCTGATGACGATGAGCCACATCATGCTCCGGGCGAAGAGGCATGCCACGCCGCTCAGGAAGAAGATCGACAGCCCGACGGCAAGGATCTTGAGCTTGTCCTTGCCGACGGAGAGCTTGCCGGCAAGCAGGACGAAGGGGATGATCAGCAGCGAGGGCAGCGACGTGAGCATCTGTATTTCGAGGTCGGTGGCCTTCGGGAAGATTTTATTCAGGTCGCCGAGGATCGGCGAGATCGCCAGCCCCGGCAGAGAGGCGATTGCCGACACCGACCATATCGCCAGCAGCACCCCGAGCGTAATCGTACCTTTGCCTGTCTTGATTTTCATTGCCAGTGGATTTACACGCCCACACAGCAAGTGTTATACCAAAGCAGGGCGGGCCGGCATGTTGCCGGCCCGCCCTGTCGTATCGGATGTACCTACCTGCCCTGCTGCTTCACACAACGCACCTGAAGGCCGTTGGCGCGGGCATAGGGCACCGAATTTTCGATGCCGGCCGAGGTGTCGAGTTTCTCGAACCAGAAATGGAGTGCCGCAGCCTGCGTGCGGGACACGGCGGTCGTCCAGTAAAGGCCTTCCCAGGGTTGCGCCTCCATGGCGTCGGAACGCACCTTGGGCAGCGGATTGTAGATATTCAGGATCTTGCCGTTGTCGTAGCGGCGTCCGGCACCGATGAAAAACGATTCGGCGTTTCCGTCGGTCAGCGTCCAGCCGTATTTCGCCTCGTCGCCCACGGCCGGGGTTCCGACGATCGCCAGGTTGTCGAACGCGCCCGAGGGAGCCACGCGCCAGCCGTAGGGGCAGGGGTCGTTAACGCTCTTGTCGGCCACATTGTCGTCCGCCGACCACAACTGGTCGGAACGGCCGCTCCAAAGCCAGTCGTTGTCCGTGTCTGCCACACCCGTAATAAAGACGAGCGGGTTCCGGATGGCATATTCCATCGTTCCGGTCTCGGCGCTCGACTCGGACATTTTCAGGTAGACGCGACTGCCGCTGCCGCTGTACATCGAGGCACCGGAGCCCTCAGAGCCCTGGTAGGTATTCGGCCCGATGAACGGGTCTTTGCGGCCCCACTGGTAATATAACCCGTAGGAAGCGAGTATCTTGTCCGTCGTCGAATTGTCGTTCGCCAGGGCTCCGAGGTTGCGGTTCATCAGCGTATAGTCGTTGAAAACGACCGTACCGCCCTCCGCATCGGGGTCGTAATCAGTCGCCCAGATATGCCAGCTCCAGATAAGTTCGTCGTCGGCATTGTAGGCGCCGATCACGGCGTTGCCCTGCTTGATCTTGGTGGCGTCGTCGCTGTCGGCACCGATGTAGAACGACGCCTTGCCGTCCTCGAAGTCGGCATACTGCACGAATCCCGATGCGGTCTGCCATACGACGTTCACATAAGAAGTAGCCAGCTGGGAACCGTCGCCCTTGCGCGTGGCGTCGATCAGGTAGTTCGTTTCGGGTTCCGTGACGATGTAACTGTTGGCCACCTCGGCGCTGATGTCCTTCGTCGTCACGATACCGGCGAAGAGCGTCGCCGAAACGAGCGTCCCGCCGGGGGTATAACCCGTAAAGGAGAACGAGCCGGTCTTGACGGCATCCCCGCTCTCGATGTCCTCGGCCGAAGGAGCCTTGACGGAGATCGTCGCGCCTGCCAGGTCAACGACCGCCTCGTCCCAACCGGTGGGTTTGCTCGTCGCGGACAGTGTCTTGATGTTCTGTGCCGTGAAACCGACCGTAGCCGACCCTCCGGCCTGCGCAAAGAACACCGCCGGGGAATCGAGCGTGATCTTGCCCGAATCCTTATCCTTGCTGCATGCCACGACGAAAACCGCCGCAGTCACGACCACAGCCATCAGCCTTACGAATCCTCTCATATTACTCAAATTTACCGAAATTCAGTTAAAAAAATCTTTGCAAAGATACCAAAAAGCGGGATAAATCCTACAAGGACATCCCAAATTATTCATTTGGGAATAATTATTGCCGCCTACTCCCTAACGAATTATAAATGCAAATAGTATGTCCAAATTGAAAATTGAAACGGGAAGTTCGCCCGCCGGGGAGCGTTTCAGCATCACGGTGACCGAAGAGGGCCCTTACCTGGTCTACGGAAGGCCGCCGCTGGCCGAACAGTTCATCATGCCCGACGAGTCCAACGACAGCTGGTATTTTCAGGAGGGCAGGCACTTCTCGACCGAATCGGAACCCACGGCGCTATGCCGCTGCGGAGCCTCCCGCCGCAAGCCCTACTGCGACGGTTCGCACGAGAAGGCTGACTGGGATCCCCGCCTCACGGCACGTCCGGACGCCCTGCTCGACGGGGCCGAGGTGATCGACGGGGGCACGCTCCAGATGACGGACAACGAGAAATACTGCGTCTTCGCACGTTTCTGCCACCCGCACGGCGATGCGTGGACACTGACCGAGACATCCGACGATCCCGAAGCCCGCAAGCTGGCCATCCGCGAGGCCTCGATGTGCCCCAGCGGCCGTCTGATGGCGTGGGACAAGGAGACGATGAAACCCTTCGAGTTCCGTTTCGAACCGAGCCTGGGGCTGATCGAGGACATCACGATCGGCGCCAGCGGAGGGCTGTGGATACGGGGCGGGATACCCATGCGGCGCGAGGGCGGGCAGACCTACGAGATCCGGAACCGCGTCGTGGCATGCCGCTGCGGGCAGTCGGCCAACAAACCCTATTGCGACGGCACCCACGCCTCGATCAAGTGGAAGGACGACCTGGCAGGCGAACCCGTCGGCGAAACCCTGCCCGAAGAGGTATACTGAGAGATCGCCGCACGGCACTGCGACAGGCAGCACGGCACCGCGCAACCGGAACGACGGCAGAGCTGTGCCGGCAGGGGTAACGGGCCTGCTGCACACGGAAAGAGGGACGCACACGCGTCCCTCTTGTATTACAACACATTGCAAAGTTTACCTACACAAAAACTCGATGTAATCGCAGATGGCTTTCGTACAAACGGGACAAAACTCGTCCGTCCGGTGCAGGTTGTTCATCAGGCAGTTCCGCCACGGGCGATAGACCCCCTTCGCAGCATAACCGCCGCCCTCGAAAACCCCTACGACCCCCTCGTACTCAGGGGTGTCGGGCGTCGGAACGGGCGTCCCGGCCGGCACCATCGCTTTCCAGAACTTGTCCTCGAACCCGACGAGCGTTGTCAGGTTCGCCTCCCACGGCTCGATGTCCCGGGCATACATGTCGTCGTAGGAGGTCGTGCCGACATACTCGTCGCCCAGCCCCAGCAGCAGGTGCCCGAATTCGTGGACGTAAATCTTCCCGGTGCGCGTAGGGTGGTGTGCGGCGCTGATGCCATAGAAGTTGAAGATACCGCCACCCCCGTATTTCTGGGTGTTGGACAACACATAGATATAGTCATAAGGGACATGCGCCGCGATGTCGCGCAGGCGCTGGAAGTCGTCGACCATCTGGTAGCGCTCCGAGCCGAACGTATAGAAAGAGGCCCCGCAGGCCGTGTTGCGCCACACGCGCTCGCCGGGGATCGTCACGCCCGAATCGGCGGACGGCGCCCACACGGCGCGGATATTGAACCGCGAAGCGTATTCCCTGAAAGGCGAATAACTGAAAAATTCGCGTGCGAATTCACGGCAGGCCGCTTCGAATTTCGCCCGCTCCCCGGCGCCATACCCCTCGGGCAGCAGCACGATGTCGACACGATGTGCGGGGTTGCCGTTATATGCCACCTCGAAAGTCTCGTAGCGGGGCGTGAACTGCGCGACGAAGCAGGATGCGGGGTCGATATTCTGGCTGAACCGCTTTTCGAAGTGCCCCCCGGCATTGCGGCCGAAGATCTCGATGCGGCACGGGCGCCTGGGATAGGGGAATACGACCGACTCGGGATAGGAACGGCGCACGCTGTCGGCCTCGGCCGTGCTCTGCCACTCGTTGAAGAGCGTACAGAAGCCGCGCGAATAGATCTCCCGTTCGGAAGCGCGGTCGACGATGCGGAAAAACTGGTTCCCGTAGCCCGTCGTATCGAGGAGCGACACGTGCGAGCCCGCCCAGTAGGGTTCGGCCTTCAGGGCGTCGAAGAAATACTCTTCCGAGCGGCTGTCGCCGCTGTGGTAATAGTCGAAGCGCATCGTCTCTTCGAGGAAATAGTCCGAGAAGCGCACCTGCGCCGACACGGCCGGGCACGCACCGAGAAACAGCAATAGGAAAAATCTCTTCATGGCAATCTGCTTTTCAAACCACACCCCGGGGAACGGGCTTCCGGTTCCGGGATGTTGCAATGATACAACTCTATTCGGCATCTAATATACGAAAAAAGGGGTACGGTTTCGACCGTACCCCCGAAAAATCCCCCGAACTGGTTATTTTTTCTCCGGCCGGGCGATCGTCTCGCGCATCGACGTGTCGGCCATGATGTTCTTCATCTTATAGTAGTCCATAATCCCCAGGTTGCCATTGCGGAATGCCTCGGCCATAGCCAGCGGCACCTCGGCTTCGGCCAGGATCACCTTTGCGCGGGCATCCTGAGCCTTGGCCTTGTTCTCCTGCTCGAGTGCGACGGCCATGGCGCGGCGCTCCTCGGCCTTGGCCTGCGCGATGTTCTTGTCGGCATTGGCCTGGTCCATCTGCAAGAAAGCGCCGATGTTCTTGCCCACGTCGATATCGGCGATGTCGATCGACAGGATTTCGAAGGCGGTTCCCGCATCCAGTCCCTTTTCGAGTACTACCCGCGAGATGAAATCCGGATTCTCAAGCACGGTCTTGTGCGACGTCGACGAACCGATCGACGATACGATCCCTTCGCCCACGCGGGCCAGCACGGTGTCCTCGCCGGCGCCTCCGACCAGTTGTTTGATATTCGCCCGTACCGTTACGCGGGCTTTGGCGATCAGTTGGATGCCGTCTTTGGCTACGGCCGCTACCGGAGGGGTGTTGATCACTTTCGGGTTGACCGACATCTGTACGGCTTCCGCCACGTTACGGCCGGCCAGGTCGATGGCCGCCGCCATCCGGAAGTCGAGCGTAATGTTGGCTTTTTGCGCCGAGATCAGAGCCGTCACGACGTTGGGCACGTTGCCGCCCGCCAGGAAGTGCGCTTCCAGGTCGTTGGAGGTCAGATGCAGACCCGCTTTGGTTCCGGCGATCATCTGGTTGACGATGACCGAGGGCGGCACCTTGCGGAACCGCATCAGCACCAGTTGCAGCAGACTGATGCGTACTCCCGATACGAGGGCCGAAAACCATAGCCCGATCGGAATAAAGTATAAAATGAACCATAACAGAACGAGCGCGACGAACGCAATCACCCAAATACCAAATCCTTCCATAGTCATATTTTTAGTGTTTTTGTGTTTTTAATCGAGCGGTTCGGAAAATGTTCCCCGGTATCCGGCCGCGGAATCGACCCGCCTTACGATGACGGCGGTATTGTCGTAGCCGATCACTTCGATCGCCTGGTGCGGGTCGATGTAGGCGTCCACGGATTTTGCTTCGATGGTCACTTCGCCGAGCTGCACTTTACCCATCGGAGCGAGTCGGGTCAGCGTTTCGCCCCGTTGTCCGACATGGATGTCCTGCTGTTCGGGGGTAGGGGTAGACGTGCTGTCCACGGTCGCTTTCAGCGAGAAACGGCGCCATGTATTGGCTCTGAGCGAAACGACTACCGCGATGACGCAGAGGATCACGATCGTTGCGAGGATCAGTGCGCCGCCCATTACGCCGTATTGCATGAAACCGTAAAATGCGGCCGCCAGAAATGCGACGAATGCTCCGATCCCGGCGACACTGATTCCCGGCAGCAGTACCAGTTCCGCTACCAGCAACAGTACGCCCACGACGATCAGCGCGACGATTAACCACATAAGCCTGTTTTTATCAGATTTTATCCCGGGCGGGAAATTCTTTTCCAAGGTACGGATTTTTTGGAAACCTGCAAAAGAACCGGTCGAAAATAAGGTGAAAAACAAATGCCTTCCGTTTTTTACCGGGGAAGGCATCGTTTTTAGGGGGCGCGGAACCGGTCGCTAATAGTCGAGGGTCAATACGGTCGCGCTACCCTGCGAGACTGCATTGATAGCCCGGCACAGCGAATCGGCGGCTTCCTTGCTGTCGAAATTCCCGATCGAATAGAGGTAAGATCCGTCGTCGTTCGTGGCGCGCGAGAGTTCCTTGCCGGCCGCCTGGCTGTCGGTCACTTCTTTGATCGCCTCGCTAATGGTTTCGCCCTGCCCGGCGATCTCTACGCGGTACAGGGTGGAAAGCTCGCCGGCCGTTCCTTCGCCGCCCGTTTCACCGGGAATTTCGAAGCGGCCGTCACGCCATACGACGATTTCCGGTTTGCGGAATCCCATGCTTTTCAGCTTGGCCAGTCCGGCGTCGGCGGCGGCCGCATCGCGGAACGCCCCGGCGAAGTAGCGGAATTTCCCGTCTTCGCTCTTCTCGTAACACAGCGGATAGACTCCCTTGAAGAGCGAAACCGCTTGCTTCTGGGTGAAAGCGCCCAGTTGGATGCGGTATACGGTTCCCTGTCGGTATACTTCCATTTCCGGGATCGGGTTCGAGGCGTTGTATTTCGACGGGCTGGCCCGTTCGATATCGGCGTATTCGATGAAAATACGCTCTTTAGGAGCTATTTTCGGCAGGTCGTAGTGCAGTTTGCCGAAAATTTCGGCCTGTTTGTTCACCGAGTCCCGGGCCGCCGTGTATCCGAGGATTCCGGCCAGGGCCTCCTCGTAGCCGAGCAGCAGCCGTTTGTTCAGCGGGTAGCCGTAAACGGTTTCCGAGGCTACGCTGTCCTGCATCGCGGCGATTTGCTGGCGGTTGTTGCGGAATTGCGTGCCGAATTTGTCCAGCATCTCGTTCTTGCCCATCTTGTCGAGCAGGTAGTTGTAAGCGTAGGTCTTGTTGTCGTAAATGTAATTCCAGACATGCGACAGCGAGTCGCTGAGCGCCCGGTTCAGCGATCCGATCGATTCCAGTTGCGCATAGGTCTCTTCGGCCAGCGTTTTGTTGGCGGTCGTGTCGTACAGGGTTGCCAGCGAGTCTGCTTTCCGATAGTTTTCCAGATAGGTTCCCAGCAGTTTCAGCGGCAGCGGTTCGAGTTCCTGCGCGTGCCGCAGCGCTTTGTAATCCTGCTCCGACAGGTTTTCTTTGAAGTAGACGTTGTAGACCAGATTCGGAGTTTGTTTTCCGCCCGCCGGAGCCGGAGTGCCGGCTGCCGCCGGATTTTCGGCCGTACCGTTCAGATTCTTTAGGATGAAGTCCTGCTCGATCGCTCCGATTTCATTGGCCGTGACCCCCTGCTGGTTCCGGATTTCGAAGAGTTCTTTTTCGAGTTGCAGGATTTTGGTTCCGAGCTGTTCTTTTTCCGAATCGGTGGTTTCGGCGGTAAAAAGTTTGCGCGTGTCGTTGATGACCTGCACGACCGAATCTTCGGTTCGGTGCAGACGCTGTTCCTGTTCGAGCAGGGACATGTATTTCGCATTGCTTTCCAGTCCCGCTACGCGCGCCGTGACCTGCTGTCCTTGCAGTCCGGTCGAGAGGGCAACCGCAAACAACGTAACAAATAGCTGACTCAGTCTGTACATGGCAATATCAATCTAACTGCAAAAATATATTTTTTAACGACACGGACATACGGCCCGGCGTCATTTCCACTTGTTCAAAAAGAAAAGCTGGATGAATCCGAAAATTTCGAACCGTCCCAGCAGCATCATGATCGTAGCGATGAATTTCACCATCCCCGGCATCTCGTGGTAGTTGCCCATCGAACCGACCTGCCCGAACCCGGCTCCTGCATTCGCCATGCTGGCTACCGTCATGCTGAAGCTGGTTTCAAGATCGATGCCGAAAGCGGCTACCACGACCGTTCCGATCCCCAGCAGCATCAGGTACAGCACGATAAAAAGCATCGCCATGTTGACCGTATTGTTCTCCTGGATCACTCCATTGAGTTTCACCCGGATGATGGCGTTCGGATGTTGCCGCTGAATGATGGCGGCTTTCATCGCTTTGAACGACAGTAGAATACGGTCGCATTTGATGCCGCCTGCGGTCGACCCGGCGCAGGCGCACTGGATCGTGAACAGCATCAGCACGACGATGGCAAGCGGCGTCCATACCGACGAGTCGGCCGTGGCGAAACCGGTGGTCGAGGCGACCGATATAATCTGGAATAGGCTGTATCTTAGTGAAATCCATATATTCGGATAGATGTCCGTCAGCCACAGGCTGATCGCAATGACGACGCCTCCCGCGAGTGTCGAAAAAATGTAGTATTTGCTGATTTCCGATTTGAAGATGTTGTTGTTCTTGCCGGTCAGCGTGCCGTATATCAGGCCGAAATGCAGTCCGGAGACCAGCATGAAGAACATCACGATGAATTCGACCCCGGCGTTGTTGAACGACGCGATGCTCGAATTGCGGGTGCAGAACCCGCCGGTAGCGATGGTCGAGAACGAGTTGCAGACCGCGTCGAACCAGCCCATCCCGACGATCTTCAGCAGCACGGTCTGGATCAGCGTCAATCCGACGTAAACGACGATCAGGATTTGCAGCGTTTTCTGGGTGCGGTACCGGAAATTGTCCTTGGCCATCGACGACAGTTCGACGCTCGAAAGTCGCATCTTGGTCGAGCCCATCGACGGCAGCACGACCAGAACGAACATCACGACCCCGACGCCTCCCAACCAGTGTGTCGACGCCCTCCAGAACAGCAGTCCTTTGGGTAGCGCTTCGACGTTGCTCAGCGACGTAGACCCGGTCGTCGTGAAGCCCGAAACGCTTTCGAACCATGCGTCGGCCAGCGTGAATTCGCCGCCCCAGAGCATGTAGGGCAGCATACACATCAGGCACGACATCAGCCACGCCCCGACCACCACGCCATAGCCTTCGGAGCTCGATATCTGTTCGCCGCCTTGCACGAAGATCAGCGGAAAGGCTCCGAGGATCGCCGTCAGCAGGAAACTCTGCAACAGCGGGTAGAAAGCGGTATCCATGCCGTTCAGCAGCGAAACGCAAGCCGACAGCAGCAGGAACGCCGCGTTCAGCAGCAAGATGAGACCGATGTATCTGAGTACGATGTTCAACCGCATGTCCGACTATTCGTTTCGTTTGCTTTTTTGCTGATCGATCAGTTTTTCGATGGATTCCTTCAGCCGGAACATTTCATCCCGGCCCTCGACGTTCACCTTGAACGGGATTTTCGAATTCAGGTAATTTTTCAGCGCGTCGGTGATTTTCAGCACCGGGGAGATGTAGTACAGGTTGATGAAATAGAAAAATACCACGACGATCAGAATGCCGATCAGCAGCGCGATGAAGCCCGGCATCGTAGCGCGGTAGGCGTTGTCTTCGAGCCGCTGGGCTTTGACGTCCATGATGCGCTGCGAGGAGACCATGAAATTTTTGATCGACGTGGTCAGGTCGGCATACGACGTTTCGTAGATGTTGACGTACCAGCCGACGCTGTTTTTGTGCAGACTGTCGCTGAGGTAGGCGTCGACGATCCGGTTGTAGGCGACGTTGGCGGCGTAGATCGAGTCGAACCCCTGTAGGTCGCGGATCAGCACGTTGGCTTCGCGCATCGACGAGTCGAATTTTTGCCGGCCGACGATCAGCATCGAGTCGCTGTTGCGGCTGCCCGAGACGATCATCTGCAGCAGTGCGGTGTTCTGATCCTGCACGGCGTCCAGCATCGTTTTCGACAGTTCCATGTTGCGGAAGCTGGCTCCCAGCATGCTGTGCGTCGAATGGCTCAGCCTGCTGAGCTCGAAGTAGGAAATGATTCCCGAAAAGAAAAGCAGCAGGGCCAACGAAAGGAAGCCCAACCGTATTTTGTTTTTCAAACCCATGCCCGATTGTCGTTGTTCAAGATTACAAATATAAACAATTTGGCGTACTTACGCTATTCCCGGCTGAGAATCGCCGCATCCATTACCTCTTCACCGTCCGTCGCAGTCAGTTTCACCGGCGTGATCGTATTGATTAGCGCACGGTCGAACGGCGTGCGGACTTTGACGTAGTTGCCTGTGTATCCGTACATATATCCGTTGCGACGCGTGCTCTCCCACAATACTCGCGCTTGCGTTCCGACCTGCTTTTCGTAAAAAGCGCGGTGCAAACGTTCCGACAGCGCGCCGAGCTCGGCGGCCCGTCGTTCGACGACCGGCGGCGGAACCCGGTTCGGGAATCCGGCGGCGGGGGTGTCGGGACGCGCGGAGTAGGGGAAAACGTGCAGGAATGCCGGGGCGAGACGTTCGAGGAAACGGTAGGTGTCGGCGAAGTCTTCGTCCGTTTCGCCCGGGAATCCGACGATCACGTCGATACCGAGGAATACGTCCGGCACGGCGCGGCGCACCGCAGCGATCCGGTCGGCGAACTGCGCCGTGTTGTACCGGCGGCGCATCAGCGCCAGGATGCGGTCGCTTCCGCTCTGGATCGGAATGTGAAAATGCGGCTGGAATCGTTTCGAAGCCGCTGTGAAAGCGATGACCTCGTCGGTCAGCAGGTTCGGCTCGATCGACGAAATGCGGTAGCGATCGATGCCTTCGACCCGGTCGAGGGCCCGCAGCAGGTCGATGAACGGTTCGCCGGTCGTTCGGCCGAAATCGCCGGTGTTGATACCTGTCAGTACGATTTCGCGTTGACCCTGCGCGGCGATTCGC
>ERZ827496.3391-NODE-3391-length-13967-cov-3.824324_pt1 | contig 13967 bp, 7 predicted proteins | sample MGYA00519769_ERZ827496 | MGnify/ENA primary metagenome ERZ827496 (study PRJEB31778, sample SAMEA3449327) | human gut metagenome | biome: human gut; feature: human-associated habitat; material: faeces | place: United Kingdom | collected 2010/2012 ...
TACAAAAACTTCCAAGACCTATAATTTGGCAGCTTCGGCTGACTGGGAACTGGATATTTTTGGAAAACTGACCAATGCAAAACGGGGTGCTAAAGCTGTTCTTGAACAGAGTGAAGCCTATCGGCAGGCTGTACAGACACAGTTGGTAGCTACTATTGCCAATAGTTACTATACATTACTGATGCTCGATAAACAGTTGGATATTACCCATCGCACTGCCGAAACATGGGACGAAAACTTGCGTGCAATGAAGGCCCTGAAAAAAGCCGGACAAACGACTGAGATGGCTGTCGCTCAAACGGAAGCAACCAAACTCTCGACAGATGCTTCCGTACTTTCTATTGAACAGCAGATCAGTGAGCTGGAAAACTCTCTTTCCGCATTGCTCGGTATGACATCACAAACAGTCAAACGTTCCACTCTCGATAACCAGGAGTTTCCCGAATCTCTTTCAACCGGAGTACCGTTGCAGTTGCTGCAACGCCGTCCTGATATTCGTCAGAAGGAAGCAGAACTGGCTGCCGCGTTTTATGCAACCAATCAGGCGCGTTCCGCTTTCTATCCATCCATTACGTTGAGTGGCTCTGCAGGATGGACGAACTCTGCAGGTGGTGTTATTGTTAATCCCGGTCAGTGGTTGCTTTCAGCTGTAGGTTCGCTGGTTCAACCGCTTTTCAATCGTGGACAGAATATCGCTAATTTGAAAATAACGAAAGCCCGACAGGAAGAAGCTCTGCTTACCTTCCGCCAGAGTCTGCTTGATGCCGGAGCGGAGGTGAATGATGCTTTGGTGCAGTGGCAGACGGCGCGGGGGCGTCTTAGACTTTCCAAGCAACAAGTTGCCTCCCTTCAGTCTGCTGTCCGTAGTTCCGAACTGTTGATGCGGCATAGCTCGCAAAACTATCTCGAAGTGCTTACTGCGCGGCAGACTCTTTTGCAGGCAGAATTGTCTGTTGCTTCCAATCGTTTTGACGAGATACAAGGAGTCATTAACCTTTACCATGCATTGGGAGGAGGTGCTTCTTTATAGGTCTAATGCTAAAAAATGTGATAATTTAGTAGACGTGGAGCAAAAAAAGAGGAAGAATGTAATTTTTAATACCCAAAAATACTATATTTGTATAGCCGTTGAAAGGTGCGTTCATTGAGACTAAATATCGAAAAGCGTTCAGCTTTTTTACGTAGTAACGAAACTACCAATTTCTTTTACCCTCAGGGTAAATATTACAACACGTAAAAATGACTGAACGCCTACGCTTGTTATACATATACTTTGCGTGGGCGTTCTTCTCATTTGTGTTGTAGGGATTGGTAGTTCCTGTTGCTACATTTGGGAAGAAAAGGCTCACGTTTTTTATATCTATTCTTGACATAACATTCAAAACATATGAAAAGATCTTCATTTTGGGTTTTATCGTAAAAGTGCGTTGCTTTTTTAACGAGTTAGTTTTCCTTTTTATTAATTAAAAAAAAAGACTACTATGGATAAGAAAATCGTAGGTGCCAACGCAGGCAAAGTATGGCACGCCCTTAATGAAGCTGATGGAATTTCGATTCCCGAACTTGCCCGGAAAGTAAATCTGAGTGTGGAAAGCACAGCTCTGGCAGTCGGTTGGCTGGCTCGTGAAAACAAGGTAGTGATTGAACGCAAGAATGGATTAATTGAAATTTATAATGAAGGTCATTTTGACTTTTCTTTCGGATAAGTTTAATGAATATAATGCTGGTTAGGTTATATAATGAAAGAAGCTCTCGATAAAAAACTGAATTCAGTGATATTGAAAGCTTCTTTTTATTATATACCTTGTATCAAAATGCCTTTTTGAAGAGTAACTATAATGGAGTGTTCGCCCTTCTCTGTTATGATAATTACCTTATTTCTTTGTCAGAAACTTCTTGCTCAACCACTTTCTTACAGGCTCGTCATACAGTTTCAGGCAAAGGTAAGCCAACACAATGCTTCCGAAGAAGACACATAAGGCTATCGGCCATGACTGGGAGAAAGTGATATGTGGCTCTTTGCTCCATAACCAGGCATAGAACAGATACATGAAAGGATAATGTATGATATATACCGGATAAGATATATCTCCCAGGAATTTACAGATTTTGGCTGTACCTTTATCCGTCGTTTTTCCCGAAGCACCCAGATAGACAAGTAGTGGGAAAATAAGAATGGTGCATATAGCATCGTAAATACCATTCATCCACTGCGAAGTATGACCGCCAACGTACGGCATGGAAAGTAAAACGAGAGTTGCCACGCTGCATATCCAGAAAGCCCCTTTGATATGGACAGGTTTAAAGATGCGTGACATCAATAATCCGATAGAGAATGCGAACAGCATGCGTAGAAAACCTCCGATCAGGTTATAGTCAATCATCGACCAGCCTACTCCTAAATGATAGTTGCCGGAAAGATTGAATATTGAGAAGGAAGCCAATCCGATTCCTGCTATCACAACGAGTATCGTAAGTGCTTTGGTAGACAGTCGGCGAATAAATAGGGCATACAAAATATTACCGATATACTCGAAGAACAAAGACCAGCTGGGACCATTCAAAGGATACATCTCACCGTTTCCACGGACTTCGGGACCCGTGCCCGGAACAGCCGGAATCAGGAAAAGATTGAGAAGCATAGCTACCATTACCATTGATATGGAAACACGGGTACCGTCCCATTGCTCGCAGCCTTGTATGCAAAATGTAATAGCACCCAAAACGGCTCCCATAACAACCATCGGATGCAGACGGATTAATCTGCGTTTGAAAAACTCTTTTTGGGTCATCGTTGTTTTCCAGCGGTCGTCATAAGCATAGCCGATAACGAAGCCCGACAGAATAAAGAAGAAATCGACAGCCAGATACCCATGATTGAATTTTTGGTCTATGGGACTTGTGGCAAAGCCTTCGAATACATGATACCATATCACCAAAAGAGCCGCAACCCCTCGCAGTCCGTCAAGGAGTACGTAATGGGGTTTAGAGTCTGCAAATGCAGAGGAAGAGATTTTTTGCATGTTTTAAGTTATTGTTCAAATTAGTATTAGTCATTGAAGAAGCCGCAAAAATACGGAATTTATAAGTTTAAAAATTTGTCCTGCGTCAAAATCTTGCCGTGTATGGGAATTATTTGTGTGCTCTGAGGCGGCTGAGCGTTGAAAGTGTGATGCCCAGATAAGAGGCGATATATCCCAATTGTATCCGCTGGCACATTTGAGGAAACTGAAGTTTGAATGCTTCATATCTTTCTTTTGCAGACAGGGTGAGGCGGTCTTTGTGCGAACGGTGCAGGCGTCTGTATTCGTTTTGATGAATCACTCTTCCCCAGTTTGCCAGTTCGATATTGGTCTGAAACAGCCGTAGCAGATCGGTCAGTGATATTCTGTATGCGACAACGTCCTCAAGCGTTTCCACAAATTCTTCACTCATCTTATTATAATACAATTCATCCATGCTGAAGACAATCGCTCCCTCGCACGCAAAGGAAGTCGTTATTTCCTCTCCGTTTACCAGCCAGAAAGAGCGGGTCATTCCTTCTTCAATAAAATAAGCCGATTTGCAAAATTTGTCAGCCTCTATCAGTTGATGCCTCTTTGGAAAATGACATAATACTGTATTTTCTTTTAGTATTTGTATCGTTTCATCCGAAATGGGATACAAAGAGTTCATCTTATCTATAATGTTTTTCATAAAGTAGTCCTTAATAATTTTCTGTCAAGTACAAAAATAGGAAAAACAATTCTGCCCACAATAGATGCCGGTGAAAAAGGGGGTGTTTTATCGATTCGTTCACTAAGGAGGAGAGAAACCGGAGAGTGGGAACTGCTGCTGAAAGACAAAGAAGGTACACTTCATTCTTTGGTGAAATGTACCTTCTTTGAAATCGGGAAGAGGCTAAACACGTGAGTATAGCCAGCTTATTCCGGAAATGGTATACATCAATTGACGTTGCTTACCTTGGATTCTGCTGTATATTCGGATTGGCATCTATCTCGCTTTGTGGAATAGGCAGAGCTATTCTCAGATCGGTAGCTTCTATCTTTTGTGCGTTAGACGCTTTTAAAGTCTCAAGATGCCAGCTGCCCTTGCGTTCAATAGCCAGACCATTGCGTAAGTAGTCATAGAAGACTTCCCCTTCGCCAACCAGTTCCTTGCGGCGCTCTTTAAGAATCCTGTCCAGAGTAAAAGTCTCCGTTGATACTTGCTGACTGGTATCCGTCGTACGGCGGCTGATGATGTCATTCAGATAACCTTGTGCTTCTTCAAGATCCGTTCCTTTTTTCAGTCCCGCTTCAGCCGCGTTCAGATAGACTTCGGAAAGGCGGATGATGCAAATGTTATTAGTTTTGGGATCATCTCCGGTCTTGCCGGGAAATTTGGCAAGATAGACTTTCTCGTGCATAGCGGCAGCCGGAAGTCCGGTGTTGTTTTCGATGACAGATTCCTTTGTCAGGCAGTGGCGTACATCCTTGGGGTCTTCATTCAGCAGGTTCAGGAAATCTTCCGACAAGATCAGATTATTCCAGTCGACCGTTGCTTCGTTGGCATAAACCATCGGAGCACCTTCACCGCCCGTACCTCCTGAAGGTTCGGATAAAGTGATGTAAAGTTCGAATAATGATTCCGACTGGAAATCCTGCCTCCATACATTGGGATATTCCTCATAGCTGTAAAGCTGATAACGTCCGCCGTTGTTTTTGATCACATCCGTAGCGGCATCATAAGCCTTCTGATATTCACCCATATTCAGATAGACTCTTGACAGTAATGCCTGAGCTGCCCAGTAGTTTATATAGCCATTGGATGTCTCTTGTCTCAACCCGGACAGTGCATTGCTCATGTCGCTGACTACCTGTTCGTAGCATTGCGCTACAGTGCTGCGTGACGGTTTATGCGTGGGATCGGAAGGGGAGGTCTCGATGGGTACTCCCAATGAAGCCCCCTTGTCATTCGTATAAGGCATTCCGAACAACCGGGTCAGGTTGAAGAGGGAAAGCCCCCGCATCACCAGCGCTTCGGACTTGATGCGGTTCAATTCTTTAGTATCACTGCTTTGAATACTGCCCGACTCGATTTTCTGTATCAGATTATTTGTCTGTCGTATTACTTTATAAACAGTATTCCACGGCAGTACAATATTCAGATTATCGGAAGCGAGCACATTGTATTCATAATAGGGAGATACGCGTTTTCCGTCTCCTTTGGTGATACGTGCCTGTACATCGGCGGCACGGCAATCGCCGTAATACCAATAGTTGTCTCCGTAATAGCTATGGCCAGATGCCAGACGATAAATTCCGTTCAGAGCGATCTGGGCATCGTCCAATGTGACGATGGCCTGTCCTGTTTCTACCGAGCTGGTGGTGTTAAGGTCTAGCCAGTCTGCCGAGCAGGAGCTGTTCAGTAGAGCCATTGCTGTAAGTATGTATATATGAATTCGTTTCATTATGTTGTTTATTTAGTTAGAATGATAGGAATGTTAGAATGATAATTGAGCTCCGAAACTGAAAGTACGCATGGCGGGAGCCTCACAAAAGACTTCACCGTTAACGGGTGTTTCGGGGTCATACTGTTTCCATTTGGCCCAGGTCAGCAGATTGTTTCCCGAGAAATATACCCGTACTTTGTCAATCATCAGCTTTTGAGTCCACTGGTTGGGCAGTGTGAAGCCGAGGGTAAAGTTTTTCAGGCGTAAATGATCGGTGCTGTGGATATAGCGGGACGAGTTGGTGGAAGTAGCCGGTTCACCAGATACGAAACGTGGGATATCCGTCTGATCTCCGGGCTTTTGCCAACGGTTCATCATGTATGCGGGCAAGTTGTATCGTGAACTGTAGATGGAACTGCTGCCGTTTTCAATATAAGTTCCCAGTTTGTCGAACGAGTAACCGCCCAGCGAATAAGTCAGTGTAAAGGTCAGGTCTATCCATTTGTAATTCAGAATATTGGTGAATCCTCCCGATACTTTGGGAGTAGCGGTTTTGTACGGAATGGATTCTGCTTTGGCAGCATCGGTGGTGAGTTCCCGATTGTAGCTTCCGTCCTCATTTTTTGTATTCAGATAATATTGGGCAGAACCGGTCAGCGGGTCTACTCCGGCAAACTCTTTTACATAAAACGTATGATAGGGGAGTCCCACTTTATGGATGAACCATGTTCCCTCAATCGTCTGGTCTAATAGTCCGTTGAGTGAAACGATCTTATTCCGGTTATGGCTCAGGTTGAAAACACTGGTCCAGTTAAAGTCGTTGGAAACAACGTTCAGCGTACGCAATTCAAACTCTACTCCCTTGTTGTTCAGGCGTCCGATGTTGCTTAAATAACTGGTAAATCCGGTAGTGGCGCTGATGGGGAGACTGTAAAGCAAGTCTTTGGTATCCCGGTTGTAATATTCCAGACTCGCAAAAATACGATTGATAAATGAAAGGTCGATACCCAGATTCAGGCTGTAATTCTTTTCCCATGTCAACAGATCATTGGGTTGTGCCGATTCATACGATCCGGCTGCCTCCATGTAGTTTTCTCCATAACTGTACAGTCCTTTGTAGCCGTAGTATGAACCGGGCTGATTTCCGTTTACACCATACGAGGCACGTATCTTGACATCACTCAAAACCGGCTTTACGGCTTTCATGAAATTCTCGTTGCCCAAATGCCACATACCCGACACAGACCAGAAATTTCCCCAGCGGTTGTTGGGTGAAAGACGTGAACTTCCGTCGCGACGGTAACTTCCGGCGATGTAGTAACGGTCGTCATAGTCATAATTCAGTCGTGATAGATAGGAAATCATTCGATAGGCTTGGGTGGCAGACTTGAAACTGTTCAATACGGCGGCATTATCCGGTTCTGTCAGTTTATCACTGGGCAGTTTGGACTTTTCACCCGAAGCGTGGTCTGTCTGGTAGCTTTCTATTTCATAAGCCGCCAATACATCGAGATGATGTTTGCGGGCGAAAGTACGCACATAGTTCAGTGAGGTCGATGAGATCAGTTTGCCGTATTCAATGAAGCCTTTGGCTGTCTGGGCATCGCTTCCGCTTTTAGGACCTGCCGAGCTCAAAGGGTTATAGTAGCGTGAATCCTTCTGGATAGTATAATCATAGCTTAATGTCTCTTTCAGTTTGAGACCTTTGATTGGCTCTATCGCTGCGTAACCGGTTGAAAACATACGTGTCATACGCACACGGTTGTAATCGGTGAGTATGTCGCGCAACGGGTTCAGGCTGGTGCCGTCATAAGCTCCTACGTAGTTTCCTTCTTCATCACGCACCACCATGGAAGGTGTCATGGTCATGGCTACGCACAGGAAAGGGTTGATAGATGATCCGCGTTCCTCATTCATTTCCTGATTCATTTGCGAGAACATCATATTTGCTCCTACTTCCCCGTATTTGCCGACTTTCTGCGTCATGTTCAAGCGTGCTGAGTAACGGTTCAGACTGGAGTTTTTGGCCAATCCTTCCTGATTGTTGTAGCCGAGCGAAGCATAGAATGTAGAACGGTCGTTACCTCCGGAGACGGAAGCTTCATAACTCTGATGCATAGCGGTGCGGAGCAGCTCTTTTCGCCAGTCCGTGTATCCCATGGCCGGCTTATACGCATATGAGCCGATATTGGAACTGGCATATTCAGTCGGAGACTCCATGCCATTGTCTGTTGCGTAGTTCAGCAATCCTTCATAGAGCAGTTCTTCCCGTTGGTCACCGTTGAGGGTAGGGCGGAAGTCGACGGCCGCATGAGAGAAGCCGCCTGATACGTTCAAATCCACACGTACCTTTCCGGTATTTCCTTTTTTAGTCGTAATCAATATGACGCCATTGGCGGCGCGGGAACCATACAGGGAAGCCGCTGCCGCATCTTTGATTACAGTTACGTTTTCAATATCCGACGGATTCAGCGTACTCATTATATTGGTCTTGGAGTTGTTCATATATGCTGCATCAGGACCACCGGAACTCATACTCCCGGAAGTAACCGGTACTCCATCTATGACAAACAAAGGTTCCTGTGAAGCGTTGAACGATCCCATTCCTCTGATGCGAATACTTTGGTTGGCGCCCGGTTGACCGGAACTGCTGGTTATTTGTACACCGGTAGTCATACCTTGCAACTTTTGCTCAACGCTCATCACAGGCACTTCTTTCAGCATATCTGTACGCAGCGTATTGGCCGATCCAGTGAATGAGGATTTGGAGAAATTACCATACCCTGTTACTACTACCTCGTCAATATCCATCGTTTCGGGAATCAGTACTATTTTGAGTTCTTTCTCTTTGCGGGGGACGCGTATTTCCTGTGTCTTCATTCCCACATAAGATACGACCAACATCTTGGTTCCGATTTCCACGGACAATTGAAACTGACCGTTGATATCGGTAATCACTCCTTTGGTGGGATTCCCCTTTACACTGACGGTGGCACCGATAAGTGGTTCATTATCCTCTGATGATATAACAACACCGGATATGTTCAGTTGCTGAGCGGATGCATACGAAATACTCAACAAACAAAACAGTAAGCTAAAACATAATGTTAACCTTTGATTAATCTTCATACTTTTATATTTAAAAATACATTTGCTATAAAGTCGATACAAAGGATATACCAATAGGATATAAAGAAATGCTGAAAAGATAAGATACAGATTAACAGCGGAGTTGAAAAAATGATATTATTGGGGCGGTGTGGAAAAAATTGTGGAAAGGTGTGGAAAATATCCCCAATCATTGGTACGATAAATAGCGTGGCTATATGGATTATCGTACCGATAATGATTGGGTATATAGGTCTTACAATTTAATATCCCGGATTCTGATACTCACTGCCGTTGATAATGGTAGCGGTAAAGGTTGTAGAAATGGGACGTAAAGCATAATTCGGATCAAAGAACCGTGCGAGATCCGGGTGAGTATCTTTCAGATAATCAGAACTCTTGAACATCCCTGTCCGTTTCAAATCGTAGAAACGGCAATATTCACCGCATAGTTCGCGTCCTCTTTCGTCTAATACGTCACGAACCGTCATGCTGCCCGTTAGCGGGTTTGCTCCGGCACGTTCGCGAACCTTATTCAGGTATTTGGCGGCATTCGCTCCTCCGTTCAGATAAATGTCAGCTTCTGCGGCAATCAGATAAACTTCCGCCATACGCATGATAAACGTAGCGTTTAAGTTTCCGTTTCTTTGTTTGGAGGCGTTTGCAACGTAATAGTTACTGCTGTTGTGCTTGTTTAGTGACGGATAATAGTAACGGAACAGATTCTCGCTGGTACCGTCGTTTTTGTAATTCCCTGTTACATTTGTATACGAGTAGTTCATGTTCACATTGTTGTTTGCATCACTGTAGACATGGTTGTAATCAATCAACAAATAGTCGGTCTTGTGCTCATTCTGTTTTTCCGTAGAATAATCCGCATCCTGCGGCATGATAAATTTAATGGCCGGATCACCTTTCTTCAGAGCTTTGCCGATGACTGTTTCGTCTTTGTCGTACATGTGTACGGCACTTTCGTCCCAAGTATAACTTTTATTGGCCTTCCATTCGGTAGTGAATGACTGGTGGAATCTGGGATCTAACGTGCCGTCATTCTGTACATACAGATTCAGCAAGTGTTGCGTAGGCATGAAGATGCCGCTGATGGAGCCTTCCCATGTCAGTCGTGTCTCCTGATTGTCTTCACGGGCACCGAACTTATTGATGTCACACAGGAAATACTCGTCATTGCGGTTTAGCTTGTAGTTACCGTTGCTCGAACCGTGTCCGTCCGTGCCTGCATACCAGCGATGTTTCCAGAGCGCTTCCTTGTTTTCCCAGTTATTGCTTTCTTCGAATACTTCACTGTATGTAGGATACATATAAGTGTTGTATTTCCCGCCACCCGATTCGCAGTCGGAGATCAGCTGTAGAGCTGCGTCGAGAGCTTCCTGCAGGTATTCCGTGCTTCCATACTCGTAGGTCTGCAGACAGGCTTTTGCCAGAAAGCCGAGAGCGGCTTTCTTGGTCGGAGTGGTAGTCGTGGCATGATTCCCGATTGACAGCCATTCGGATGCGAATCTCAGGTCGGGCAGGATGACTTCTTTGTAGATAGTCATTGGGTCGGTGCGGACAGGAGAGTAGTTAAGGCTGGTTTCCGGTTCCGTAAGCATGGTTACCCCTCCGAATTGTTCTACTGCGTTGAAGTAATAGACAGCTCTCATGAAGCGGGCTTCGGCAACTTTCGCGTTCCGTTCCTCTTCTGTGGCGTAGGGAGGCTTGTCGCCTAAGGCGATGGCTTCGTTGCAGGAACCTATTCCGTCGTATGTCCCGTTCCACCAGTTATTGGTGTAGGTCGTGTTGGGCGATGTTCCGGCGAAAAACCAGAACCATTCGGTGTAGCTTGTCGATTGGTTAGCCTTGTACGTCCAGAGGTCCGTATCCCCTTCGGTCAGCGACATCCAGTCTGCGGCACCGTAGTAAAACCTTTCCATTGCGAAGTAGCACTGGTTGATCAGTGTTTCGTATCCCTCGGTCGAGGTAGCCAATGTTTCATTGGTAAATGCGCCCGGGTTGTACTCTTCCAGCGAGCAGGAATGCAGGAATAGTGCAGACAGCAGGACAGAGCAAAAAACTGTTTTTAAATGTATACTTTTCATTGTCATTTTCTTCTTTAATTAGAATGTGAGATTAACTCCAAATACAAATTGCCGATAGGTGGGAAACGCGTCCGAACCGTTCGTTTCGGGGTCTGTGTCCTTCAGTTGTTTGTCTTTCACAAAGATGAACGGATTGTAGGCCGTAGCGTAGATGCGGCATTTCTCCATCAATACCTTGCGGGAAATGTTGGCGGGGAGGGTATATCCCAGAGTGATATTCTTGATCTTGATGAAGGAGCCGTCGTGTATTCTCAGTGAAGGATATACCGTTTTTTGTTCGTCTCCCGTTCCGGGACGCGGGAAGTATGCGCCCTGATTGTCCTCTGTCCAGTAATCCACGCCTGCCAGCTGATTCTTGGTCACACTTTGCTCTGCGGTATAGTAGCCGAGCAGGTCACTGTTGATTGTCTGCCCGTAGCGTGCCATTGCAAAGACGGATAAATCGAAGTTCTTGTAGGTGAAGGAGTTGTTCAGTCCGATGATCCAATCCGGATTCGTATGTCCCAGAATTTGTCTGTCGTCGGTGCTGTATTTATGTACTCCGCCGTCTCCGTTTTTATCCACTGTCTCTATCTTGATAAATCCCGGATTTACGCCATACGCATCCAGCGTCTCCTTTGGAGTGTCACTTCCCCAGATACCTGCATATTTATAGCCGTAAATGGCATGAATCGGTTCACCGGTAAACAGGTTCTCGGAGATCAGGTCACCGTCGGGCAGCTTGTCTATCTTCTCCTTGCTCCAGGTAGCGGACAAGGTCGTGTTCCATGTAAAGTCCTTGTGCTGTATATTGTGGGAGTTCAATATCACTTCCACGCCCTGATTGCTGGTTTGGGCGATATTCTGCCAGATAGACAGAGGAGAACCCCATCCGGTCAGTCCGCTGGTGATGGGCAATATACGCTTGAATAATAATCCTTTGGTGGTTGTTCTGAACCATTCAATGGAACCGTCGATGCGGCTGTTCAGTATGCCGAAGTCCAGACCGATGTTCCAGTTGTACGATTTTTCCCAACCGAGGTCGGTGCTGCCGTAAGTCTCCGAGTATTGTGTGAAAGGAACGATTTTTCCATTGACGGAGACTCCGCTGGCAGAATATACGTAGGCTTGGGTAGTGGTGCTATAGGCGTCCGTTCCGCCGGAGTTGCCCGTGATGCCGTAGCTGACTCTCAGTTTCAGGTTGTCCAGCCAGCTTCGTGTCTTTTCCATAAAAGCCTCGTCGGAAATTCTCCAGGCTATGGCGCCTGCCGGGAAAGCATCCCATTTGTGTCCGGCGGAGAATTGTGAGACTCCGTCCCAACGGGTGGAGAAGTTGAATAAGTACTTGCTCTTGTATGAATAGTTGAGGCGGAAAGCAAAAGACATTTTCTGTGTCTGTGCGAAGTCCGATTCCACATGTGGGGAGGAACCCGAAGTCAACCGCCAGAACGACCATTGGTCTACCATCTGTCCGCTTGCGGCAGCCATGTTGCTTTCCGACTGGTTCTTGTTCCACGAAGTGATTAAAGAACCTCCTACCGTATGCGCTTTGGCAAGGGTCGTGCTGTATGCCAGAATGTTTTCCCACGTGTAATTCCATGCGTTGTCATTGGTGATGGAAGCGTGAGGCGAACCCGCATAACTCGGACGGTTGGCGTTGCATTGGTTTCCCCAGTATTGTCCTCGTCGGGAATGGTTCAATGTCCCGTTGATCCGGCTGGTGAATGTGAAATCTTTGAGAGGAGTCAGTTCGACATACCCGCTCATATTCAGGTAAGTGGAACGGGTGTTGTCCGCATATTGATTCTCTATAAAATCTCCCATCGGCGAATACTGCCCTGTGATATATTCGTGATTGATCTTGCCTTCCTCATCGTAGGCATCCCCCAACGGGAAAGCGGAGAGGGAACGGGTAAACGTGTTTTTTACGCCGGAATTTAAATCACGGTACACCAGATTGGAGGTAAAACCGACTTTCGCCCACGAAAAGAGTTGCTGGTCGATGTTGAGCCGTAAAGAGTACCGGTTCAGATTTTCATTGCTGAGCAGGCCTTCTTCCCGGTTGTAGGAGGTCGAAGCGAATATCCTTGTCTTTTCCGTTCCGCTGCTTACCGAAAGGCTGTACTTTTGTGTGGTAGCTGTATTGCCGGAAACCTCGTCTACCCAGTCAATCCATTTTCCGGCATTATACGCATCTGTAAAAGCCTGCTTGCCCAGTAGGGCAGACATATCGGAGGGGAAATCACCGTTCTTATATCGGTATGCCTCTTTCTGGTAAGTCACCCATTCATCCTGCGTCATTCCGTGTTTGTAGTTGGGCGATCCGCTGAAGCCGTAATACGCGTCAAAGTTGATTGTGGCTTTGCCTTCTTTTCCTCTTTTGGTGGTGATAATCACAACACCGTTTGCTCCTGCCGAACCGTAAATGGCGGTGGATGAAGCATCCTTCAGAACATCGACACTTTCAATATCGGAAGGGTTGACCTGACTATAGCTTCCGGGGATTCCGTCGATAATAAACAGTGGCTCGTTATTGCCATATATGGAACGCGAACCACGCAGGAGGATGCTGACTTCACCGCCTACCTGTCCCGATGTTTTGGTGATGTCCATGCCGGGTATCTTTCCTTGAAGGGCTTCCATCACATTACTGGTAGGAGCAGCCAGTACCTCGGCACTTTTGACAGAGGTTACCGCTCCTGTCAAATCCCGCTTTTTGACGGAGCCGTATCCTACTACTACCACTTCGTCAATCAGTCGGGCATCTTCCACCATCGTGATTTCCAGTTTGCTTTTATTACGTGTGCTGACTTCCTGTTCTATGTATCCCATATAAGATACTTTGAGTACTGCGTTGGGCGACACACGCAGTGTGAAGAGTCCGTCTACATTTGTAATAGTCCCGTTGTTTGTGCCTTTTTCTACAATATTAGCTCCGATTATCGTCTCTCCCTGAGAGTTTTTCACTACGCCGGAGATGCTTCTGCTCTGCTGGTCGTAGACTTGTGTGGCTCCGACTACCGATATTACCCCTGTTAAAAGGAGTAGCAGGTAGAATCTTATCATATAAACTGTCTTTAGGGTAACGTCTGTCCCTATGTTTGTTTTATCAGAAAATGATTTCATGTTTTTTGTTTAATTGTATGTTCACTAATTGGTTTTTGAATAGTTAAATCTCTGAATGATTTAAATCTATGTTCCGATTATACCGATTTGATTTACTCCATAGGCTATTAGATTTTATTGGTTAAAACTGCGATTGTACCGTGAATTGACGGTCAATCTCTGAGTGTATGTATTTGATGTGGCGCCACTATCAATATCAGTTTATTTAGACTGATTGGACAAAA
>ERZ827496.3402-NODE-3402-length-13929-cov-2.969583_pt1 | contig 13929 bp, 11 predicted proteins | sample MGYA00519769_ERZ827496 | MGnify/ENA primary metagenome ERZ827496 (study PRJEB31778, sample SAMEA3449327) | human gut metagenome | biome: human gut; feature: human-associated habitat; material: faeces | place: United Kingdom | collected 2010/2012 ...
TGGCATTGTGGATCCAGCCGGTCTTCTGGTGTTTGATGCTGGCCCCGAAGCGGCGGATGGCACCGCTTTGCTTGAGGCGGGAGAGCAGGTCGAGGACCTCCTCTTCCGTGCAGCCCACGGTGCGGGCGATGTCGGCATACGGGGTCAGGGAGTCGGGCAGGTCGGCCTGCACGATACGCAGGATGGCACGTTCTGTTTCGGTGAATTGCTGGGCCATGGATTCCTCACAGGACGCAAAACGCCGCGCCTGTGAAAGCGCGGCGGATGCGCCCGAAAAGGCCCGGCAGCCTGGGCTGCTCGCGGCTTAACGGTTGAAGGAGCGGGCGAAGAGGTCCTGGATGGCGTCGCGGCCGTTGTCTTCCAGGAAGCGGGTGCCCGTAGCGGCAAAGTGGGCATGCTCGATGACGGGCTTTTCCACCGGGGTCCAGACTTCTTTGTCCCAGGTGAACCAGCCGTTCTTGGGCTGGTCGAACACCAGCAGGGGCTTGTTGCAGATCTTGGCGAATTCGGCGCCCCAGCCGGTACCGCCCTTGACGGTGTTGTCGGGCTGGATGGCACCGATGACGATGACCTGGTTGCCGCTGCTGACCTGCCAGCAGATGGACTGCAGCACTTTGCGGAAGATGGGGGCACGGGTATACTCACGGTTCATGAGCTTGGAGACGTAGGTCAGGCTCACGTCCTTGAGCGCCAGCTCTTCGGAGGTAAGCACGCGCACGCCGCGCTTGCGCTCGATCTGATGACCTTCAAAGCTGTAGTTGACTTCTTCGATGCCCCAGCCTTCGGCCAGAGCGCCGAAAAACTGTTCGGTCCCGGCAGCGCCGCCGCTGTAGAGAACACACTGTTTGGGATTGAGCATGCAAGCCTCCTCATTAAGATTGCTTCGTGCGGTACTCCCGGCACGTCTTTCACATCATGGCAGAATTTGCCGCGCTCGGCAAGGCGGGGGAGCCTGTCCCGTGCCCTGCGGGAGGGGAGGATGGGCTGTTTTTTCCGGTGTCCGTCATGGTCCTTTGCCAATAAAAAAAGCCCCGGAAGCGATGCACCCGGGGCGTTTCTTATGTCCGCGGGAATTCCCTAGTAGCGGGGAGGACGCGGGGCGCGGGGTTTGGCTTCGTTGACGCGAAGGGTGCGACCACCAAAGCTGTAGTTATCCAGAGCTTCAATGGCAGCCTGAGCTTCACCGTCTTCCATTTCCACGAAGCCGAAGCCACGGGCACGGCCGGTTTCCCTGTCGCTGACCAGTTTCACCGACAGAACTTTGCCGTATTCGGCAAAAAGATCCTGTACCTGTTCTTCAGTAGCGGCCCAGGGGAGGTTCCCAACATAGATGGACTTGGACATGAAAAAACACCCTCTCGAAAGTGACAGACACACCGCATGTGATCCCCAAAACAGCTTGAAGACCTGCGGCAATTGAGAAAACAGAAACATGCTTTGCTGGGCTTGTCAACGCAGACTGACGGAAAAAGTCCGTTATTTCTTGATTTTTTCGATTTTTTGGCCCTGTTTTCGGGGGGCTTTCGGGCGGCGAACAGGCTGATTTATCAGGCAAAGAAGGGGGGGATAGGCCAGTGTTCGCGTTTTTTTTTCACAAAATCATTTTTCTTTGCACAAAGGTGCCGGGATGGCTGGAAAAATGCTGGTTGAGCGCACAATCTTCTGGCCTGGAAGGAGCGGGACGGACGCACCGCTGCGAAGGAGGTCCGGCAGGGGAAAAACAGGGGGAGGATCGCTTGAGACAGGGGGCGCAGGAAGACACCGGGAGCGATACTCCCGTGAGAGGGGGCAGGGCAGGAAGGATGCGTGTCTCCCCGGGCCGCTCCGCACGGTCCGCGCCGTCGGTGACAAAAGGAGCCCCGCGGGCATCGGCAAGGATGCGGGCGGGGCTCCTCGATCCGTGACTGGTTATTGCGGCGTTTCCGAGGGGGCCCAGTCGGGGGCCAGGTCTTCGAAGGCCGTATAGGGCGACATGTAGAGCAGCTCGGCCACGCCCACGGGACCGTTGCGCTGCTTGCCGATGATGATCTCGGCGATGCCCTTCGCCGCCGAACACAGGATGTCGTCGGCCTTGCCGAACGCCTGCTTGAGCGACAGGCGCCCGTATATTTCGAGAATATTCTCATTGTTGATAATCAGCAGCGAATCGACATTCTGGCGCAGTTCCTCGATCCCGCGGAAAGCCTGTTCGTAGCGGATCTTACCCTCGACGGCCAGCGGCGAGGTAACGATCGCCACAGTCAGCAGCCCCATCTCCTTGGCCAGCTTGGCGATGACGGGCGAAGCGCCCGTACCCGTACCGCCGCCCATGCCGGCCGTGATGAACAGCATCCGAGTCCCGGCCTCTTCGAGGTGCTGGCGGATTTCAGGCAGCGACTCGACTGCGGCACGGCGGCCGTTCTCCGGGTCGTTCCCCGCACCGAGACCTTCGGCTCCGAGCCGTATCTTCTGCTCCACGGGACTCTTGTCCAACGCCTGCTGGTCGGTATTGCAAACCATGAACGTCACGCCCCGTATACCCAGGTTCCACATATGGTTCACGGCATTCCCGCCGGCACCGCCGACACCTACCACCATAATGATCGACCCGTCCGTCTTCGGGGCTTTGATTTCCGACATCAATTCGTCTGTCATATCTCTTTACTCCTTTCTTCTGATTAATTCCCACGCGGGGCGAACGCCCGCAAATCCTCCTCACGCCCGGCCGTTTAAAAGGCCGGTTTCAGCCCCCCAGGATCAAATCTCCTCGTCCTCGGCGGCCGTAAAGCTCTTGTTGATCTTGTCGAAGGTCTTCTGGAAGATCGACCCCCAGTCGCGCTTGCGCTTGGGTTCGATCACGGGGGCCTTCAGCTGCTCATCTTCCCGCTCCTGCCCCCTTGCCGCGGCATCCTCATCGGACGCAGGCTGTGCCGCCGCGGAAGCCGGCCCCTGTGCGGGCTGCTGGAACCGCGGCATATGACGGAACTCGGGTACGTCCTGGGGCTGCCGGGGCTGGAATCCCGGGCGGGGTTCCGCAGACCGGGACGCCGGCGAGGCCGGACGCTCGATCACCGCGCAGGCACCCTGTTCGGCGCCCTTGAGCAAAATACCGACCGCCGTGGCATAGGCCGGGTCTACGACCTTTTCCCTCGACTCCTCCGCAACGCCGGTTTCGGCCGATGCGATGCGCACGTCCATGCCCGTCACGCGGCGGAACAACTCGTCCACATCCTTCAGCTTGGCCGAACCTCCCGTCAGGACAATGCCGTAAGCCAGCTTGCCGGCATACCCCGAATCCCGGATTTCCTGCAATACGAACTCCGCAATGTCCGTGGCACGGGCTTCGATCACCGTCGCCAAGTTGCGCAGCAGGATGTCCTTCGCTTCGCGGGCCGTGCGGCCGTTGACGCGAATCAGTTTGTCCTCCGGGGCCAGGTCGGCCACCGCCGAACCGTATTTCTGCTTGAGGCTTTCCACATGTTTCTCGGGCACGCTCATCGTGCGGATGTCGCGGTTGATGGCCATGGCCCCCATCGGGATCGTGGCGATATAACGCACCACATTGCGGTAATAAACCGCCACGTCCGTCACGCCGCCGCCGATGTCGACCACCGCTACGCCCTCCTCCTTCTCGTCGGGCAGCAGCACGGCCTCGGCCGTGGCGATGGCGTTCGACGTCACGCCCAGCATCTTTATGCCGAGCCGCTTGAGCGCCATATCGAGCCGCTGCATCGGCGTGCGCAGGCAAAGGATGAAGTTGAACGTCGACGAGAGTTTCTTGCCGAACGACCCCACGGGGTTCTTGACCTCCTGGTTGTCGTCGACCACATAGTTCTGGGGCACACGCTCCATGATGGTCTCGTCGTCGGGCGCCTGCACGTTCCGCATGCGGTCGAACAGCGCGTCGACGTCCTTCTGGTTGACGCCGTTCTGGGGATCGTAGACGAAAACATGATCCGTATGGCGCGCACAGCGCACGAAATCGCCCGAAATACCGGCATAGGCCTCCGTGATCCGGATCCCCAGCTGCTCTTCGGCTTCGGACATGGCTTCGCGGATGGCGCGGCTCACCAGTTCGATATTCTCGATCTTGCCCGCGTTGACCCCCTCAACGGGCTTCGACACGATCGACGCCACCTCCATCTGCCCTTCGGCGGCCTTCTCGCCGACAGCCACCACGACGTTCGACGAGCCCAGGTCGACGGCAACGGTATAATTCTTTCTTTCCACGGTATATTTCCTTTTTATTTCTTGCAAACCACCTGATCCTTGTATCTGATATCTATCGTCCTGTACGCATCCCAGCCGATGTTCTGCAACCCGTTGCGGTAGAAGCGCAGCAACTTGTCGAACTTACGCTCCACCTGCTCGATGCGCCCGAAAAGAATGGTGTGGCGTCCGCTCCGCGGCACCAGCTCCACCTCCAACGCTCCGCTGGGGGTCGTCCGAGCCGCAATCTGCACCACTTCCGACCTCCAGAAATCGTCCTCTTCGACGAACTCTACAAAGGTAAGGAGTTTCATGAAATCTTCGTAGCTTTTCTCCAACTTTTTTTGTTTCAGCCGCTCGGCCTCCTGCTGCCGAGCGATACGGTCGATCCCCTCCTGAATTATACGCGCCTCGTAGCGGTATTTGCGGCGCATTTCGACCTTGTGGCGGCGCAGTTCGCCGACCCGTTTGTCGAACTCGGCCGAGCTTTCCAGCCGCCACCACTGTTTCTTGACCCGCATACGGCGCAGCGCCGACAGGTTGCGGTCGTTCTGCAGTTCGCGTCTGTAAAGCGGGTACTTCTCCCGCTCCAGCTCCGCGATCCGTTTGTCCACCTTCGCCGACTCGATGTCGATATGCGCCCGCACGGGGCCCTCATACGCCGCAGGAAACGGCGGGCGGTAGCTGCCCGTCACGACCGGCACGTAAAGCGACGATGCCCGCGGCGCGGCGAAGACATAGCCCTCCGCCGTGACGTACGAATCCACGCCGTTCACCAGCAGCCGCACGAGCGGCCTTCGCTGGCTGATATCCACGTGCAGCACCCCGTCATAGGAGACATAGGCGTCCACCCGCTCCACGAACCCGTTCCTGGCGATCATCTCCTCGATCTGCGTCAAGGGCACCTTATCAACTGCCGTGCCTTTCGTCTTGATCCCGCTCTGCGCGATCCACCCGCGCACCATGCGCCCCGACACCAGATAACCCATCGACGAACTGTCGACGACCTCGATCTCGACCTTGCAGACCGTCCTCGCGGCACGCAGACGCTGCGCCGTGGTGCCCGCATAGAGGATATATGCGGCCACGGCACTCCACAAAAGGGCCAGCAATGCGTATCGGAGGTAGCGGTTCATCGCGCGTCAGCTTTTAGCTTCGAGTTTTTCGGCCAGCGCCCCGCAGCAGGCGTCGATATTGCCCGCCCCGAAGCTCACCACCACGTCCGTATCCATCGCCGCGACCGTATCGGCCAGCGCCTCCCTGCCGACGATGCGGCACGGCACGGCCACGTGCCGGGCGATGAGCTCCGACGTGACGCCGGGGATCGGCTCCTCGCGCGCCGGGTAGATCGGCAGCAGCACCACCTCGTCGGCATGCGACAGCGACTCGGCGAACTCTTCGTAGAGGTCGCGCGTGCGGGTGTAGAGGTGGGGCTGGAACAGCGCCGTAATGCGCCGTCCCGGAAACATCTTCTGCACGGAGGTCAGTGTCGCCGCCAGTTCGCGCGGATGGTGCGCGTAATCGTCCATGTAGACCTGCCTGGGGGTGTTGACATAGAATTCGAACCGGCGCTTCACGCCCGAGAACGACGCCAGCGCCCCGCGCAGGGCGTCCGCATCCAACGCAACCCCTTCGGCCCTGGCCGCGCACCATACCGAGGCCACGGCCGCCACCGAATTTTCGATGTTGACCCAGCCCGGAATGCCCAGCGTGCAGCCTTCGACCACACCGCCCGGCACTACGATGTCATATCGGTAATGGCCTCCCTCGAGCAGCTGCACGTTACGGGCATAGAAGTCGCACGGCACGTCGTACGAATAGCGGTACACCGTAATCTGCGGATTGTCCACCACGATGTCCGTCCCTTGCTTGATGACGAGGAACCCGCCGGGGCGTATCTGCCGCACGAACTGCGCGAAAGCCTCCTTCACCGCCTCGTGCGTCCCGTAAATGTCGAGGTGGTCGGCGTCGGCCGACGTAACCACCGCCACATCGGGATAGAGCCGCAGGAACGAACGGTCGAACTCGTCGGCCTCGACGGCCAGCCGCCCGCCCGGAAGGCGTGATCCGGCAGCGGCGCATCCCTTCCCCGCGGGGGGGCGCATCCCCTGCACCCCGCAGCCGTCCAGCACCAGGTTGCCGCCGAAATTCTTCGAGATACCGCCCAGAAAGGCACTGCCGCCACCCGTCAGGGCGCGGTTGAGCCATGCCACGAGCGTCGACGTCGTAGTCTTGCCGTGCGTCCCCGCCACGGCCATCACGTACTTGCCTTCGGCGAGGTGCCCCAACATCTGCGAGCGCTTCTCGATACGGAACCCGTGGTCGGCGAAATAGCGGTACTCGCCGTGCTCCTGCGGCACGGCCGGGGTATACACCACCATCGTCGCCGCCGGGTCGAGGAACTCCGCGGGGATCAGCCGCACGTCGTCCTCGAAATGGATCGCCGCCCCCTCGGCCGACAACTCGTCCGTCAGGTGCGAAGGAGTACGGTCGTAGCCGGCCACCTTTTTCCCCTCGTGCAGGAAATAGCGGGCCAGGGCGCTCATGCCGATGCCGCCGATACCCAGAAAATATACTTTTTGAAACTCCATCTGCTCGATTTTTGATTTTCACACCTCCGCCCGCCGTGCAGGTGCAGCCCGTCCCGTGAAGACAGGTGCCGCCTGCGCCCTGCGGCTTCACGGCCGTGCGGTCACTTCATTACCTTTTCGATTTCATCCACGATCCGCTCCGCCGCGTCGGGTCGCGCCAGCTTCTCGAGGTTTTCGCTCATCCTGCGCAATGCCTCCCCGTTGGCGAGCAGCTCCATCGCCCGCGCCATCGCCCGCGTGCGGGCCTCGGCATCGGGCACCACCACCGCAGCCCCCTTGGCCTCCAGCGCCCGGGCGTTCTTCGTCTGGTGATCCTCGGCCACGTTGGGCGAAGGCACGAACAACACGGGCCTGGCCACCAGACACAACTCCGAGACCGTTCCGGCGCCGCTGCGCGACACGACCAGGTCGGCCGCCGCATAGGCGTAGTCCATGCGGTCGATGAAAGCGCCCTGCCAGATATTCCCCGTCGGGTGCGCCGCCAGAAAAGCCTGCATCTCGCGCTCGTAGTATTTCCCCGTCTGCCAGATCACCTGCACCGGAGCGTCGGCGCCCCCGAGCGAGAGTATCCACGCCTTCATCATCTCGTTGAGCGACCGCGTCCCGAGCGACCCGCCCACTACCAGCACCACCGGGAGCTCCGCCCTAAAGCCGTAATAGGCCAACGCCTCGCCGCGGTCGGCACCCTCTTTCGAGAAACGCCCCCGCAGGGGGTTGCCCGTCATCGTGATCTTACCGGGCGCGAAGAACCGATCCATGCCCTCATAGGCGACGCAGATCCGCTGCGCCCTCCGGGCCAGGATCTTGTTCGTCAGCCCCGCGTAGGAGTTCTGCTCCTGGATCACGGTCGGTACCCCCAGCCGCTGTGCGGCCCACAATACCGGGGCGCTGGCGTAGCCCCCGAAGCCCACCACCGCATCGGCCCCGAAATCGCGGATGGTCTTTTTCGCCATCCGGATGCTCCGGAGCACCTTCAGCGGCACCGCGAGGTTGTGCCAGTCCATGCGCCGCTGCAACCCCGCAATCGGCAGGCCCACGATGCGGTAGCCCAGCGCCGGCACCTTTTCCATCTCCATTTTGCCCTCGGCGCCGACGAACAACAGTTCCACATCGCCGCCGAACCGCCGCTTGAGCGCCTCGGCCACCGCCACGGCCGGATAGATATGTCCGCCCGTTCCGCCGCCCGAAAGTATGATCTTCTTCATATCCCGTTATTTTCCTATTTCGACGGGTTCCCCGAGGAATTTCGGGGTTTTTCCCGTCCATAAATCCATGAACATCCTGACCCGCGCCAGCTTTTCCCGGAGCCTGGTCTTCATGCCAGCGTACGCCGCCACGTCTGCGGCATTGTACCCTACGGCATCGAGCCCCAACGCCTGCGCGATGTAAACCGCACGGCGGTTATGGAACTCCTGCGAGATTACCGTGAAGCTCTCCTGCCCGAATATCTTTTCCATGCGGACGACCGAATCGTACGTCCGGAACCCGGCATAGTCGAGGTATATCGCCTCCGCCGGCACGCCCCGCCCGACGAGCGCCTCCTTCATGTCCTGCGGCTCGTTGTAACCCTTGCGGCCGTTGTCGCCGCTGATGACCAAGTACTCCACTTTGCCGGCATGATACAGTGCCGCGGCCGCATCGACCCGGTTGTAGAAATACGCATTCGGACGTCCCGAACGCACCGTCCGCGAAGTCCCGAGCAGCAACCCCGCCCGGTTGGCGGGCACCTCCCCGGGCGAGGCGTATACCCGGCCGTCTGTCGCCCGCTGCACGGCATACCCGGCGGCGGATACCGCCACGGTAGCCAGCACCGCCCCGGCGGCCGCCGCCCATGCCATTGTCTTCAGCCATTTTTTCATCACCGCCCCCAGTTACCCCGATCCAGCGACCGGTAATTGATCGCCTCGGCCACGTCGGCCGCCGCGACCGTGTCGCGCCCCGCCAGGTCGGCGATCGTGCGCGCCACCTTCAGAATACGGTCGTAAGCCCGCGCCGAAAGGTTCAGCCGTTCCATCGCCCGCTCCAGCAACGCCGCCGAAGCGGCATCCGGGCGGCAGTATTCGCGCAGCATGGCCGCATTCATCATCGCATTGGTATGCACCCCCTGCGCACAGCGGAACCGCGCGGCCTGCACCTCCCGCGCCCGCACGACCCGCGCACGAATCGCAGCGCTGGACTCCCCGGGCGCCGCCGCCGAAAGCTCCGCCGCACTGACGGGCGTCACCTCGACATGCATGTCGATCCTGTCCATCAGCGGCCCTGAAATCCGGCTCATGTAGCGGTGCACCGACCCCGGCGAGCAGACGCACTCCCGGGCCGGGTGGTTGTAATATCCGCACGGACAGGGGTTCATCGCCGCCACGAGCGTAAAGTTCGCCGGGTATTCCACGCTGTATTTGGCCCGCGACACGGTTATTTTCTTCTCTTCCAACGGCTGTCGCAACACCTCCAGCACACTGCGCCCGAACTCGGGCAGTTCGTCGAGAAACAGCACCCCGTTGTGCGCCAGCGACACCTCGCCCGGCCGCGGCGACTGCCCGCCGCCGATCAGCGCCACCTGCGAGATGGTGTGGTGCGGAGCCCTGTAAGGCCTGCGCGCCATCAGCCCGCCGGCAACCCCGGCCTTCCCGGCCACGGAGTGTATCTTGGTCGTCTCCAGCGCCTCCCCGGGCGACAGCGGCGGCAGGATCGTCGGCATACGCCGCGCCAGCATCGTCTTTCCCGAACCCGGTGCGCCGATCATCAGCACGTTGTGGCCGCCCGCCGCCGCGATTTCCAGCGCGCGCTTGGCGCCCTTCTGCCCGCGCACATCCGCAAAGTCGCAGACCATCCGCCGCTCGCCCAGCAGCTCGGCATAGGGTCTGGCGCGCAGCGGCTCGATCTTCCGCCTGCCGCGCAGGTGGTCGATCGCCTCGCTCAGGTGCGCGACCGGCAGAACATCCAGCCCCTCGATGCAGGCGGCCTCCGCCGCGTTGGACGCGGGCAGCATGATCGCGCGCAGGCCGCTTTCCTTCGCCGCAATGGCCATCGACAGCGCCCCGCGCACGCCCATCACCCCGCCGGAGAGCGACAGCTCGCCGACCGCCGCCATGCCCGCCATCGTCTCCGCGTCCAGCCGCCCCATCGACGCGAGAATCGCCAGCGCGATGGGCAGGTCGTAGGCCGGTCCCTCCTTGCGCACATCCGCCGGAGCGAGGTTGAGCGTCAGCCGCGCGACGGGGAAGGGCGTATGGCAGGCGGACATCGCCGCGCGCACCCGTTCCCGGCTCTCCTTCACCGCCGCATCCGGCAGACCGACAATTTCAAACATCGGCATGCCGTCCACACAATATGCCTCCACCGTCACCGGGTAGCCCTGTATGCCCGTCAGCCCCATACTCTGAACACTTGCAAGCACGGCAAACACTTCCATTTCGTTCTTCTTTGTTTACAGAAAGTATATCATACGCATCCTGCGCAGGCAAGCGGAAAGGGGAAGCCGCCGCCGAAAATCATCTTTTTCGGCCGACGTGCGCGCTCAAACCGCGCCCGCATCCGTCCCCTTTTTATTTTCGCCCGCCCGATCGGTTGCAAATCTGTCAACCGAGGCGTATAATGAGAATGGCGTTTATTTTATTCAAAGTCAATCACAAAGGAATTTTGCTGTCATGCGTTTTCAAACTGTTCACACCCCCACGTCGCTCACCGAAGGCCCGATCTCGCAGGCGCTGATCTCCTTCGCGCTCCCGCTGCTTCTGGGCAACCTGTTCCAGCAGCTCTATAACACGGCGGATTCCCTGATCGTCGGCAATTTTCTGGGCAGCGAGGCGCTGGCCGCCGTCAGCTCCTCCGGTAACCTGATCTTCCTGATGGTCGGTCTGGTCAACGGCGTCTCGATGGGCGCGGGCGTCGTCATCGCGCGCTATTTCGGCGCGAAGGATTACGACCGCATACAAAAGACCATCCACACGCTGCTGGCCTTCGGCCTCGTCGCGGGCGCGCTGCTGACGATTGTCGGCGTCGCGCTCTCCCCGGTGATGCTGCGGCTGATGGATACGCCGGAAACGGTTCTGCCCGATTCCATCAGCTATTTCCGCACCTATTTCACCGGATCGCTGGCTTTCGTGCTCTATAACATCTGCATGGGCATTTTGCAGGCCGTCGGCGACAGCCGCCACCCGCTGCAATACCTGATTATTTCTTCCCTCGTCAACGTCGTGCTCGACCTGCTCTTTGTCGGCGTGTTCCACATGGGCGTGTGGTCCGCCGCCGCGGCGACGGCCATTTCCCAGTTGGTGAGCATGGCGCTTTGCCTGCTCCGCCTGATGCGCAGCGAACGCGCGTACCGCGTCAGCCTGCGGAAAATCCGCTTTGACAGGCGCGCGCTCCTCGAAATTCTGCAAAACGGCCTGCCCGCCGGTTTGCAAAACAGCATCATCTCCATCGGCAACGTCGTCGTGCAGAGCAACATCAACCAGTTTGGCGCGGCGGCCATGGCGGGCTGCGGCGCGCACAGCCGCATCGAGGGCTTCGGCTTTCTGCCCGTCACCTGCTTCACGATGGCGCTGACCACCTTCGTCAGCCAAAACCTCGGCGCGAAGGCGTATGACCGCGTAAAGAAGGGGATTCGCGTGGGCATTTTCTGCTCGGTGACGATTGCGGAGACCGTCGCGCTGCTGATCTTCATCTTCTCCCCGAAGCTCATCGGCTTGTTCACCAGTGACGCGCAATCCATCGCCTTCGGCGTGATGCATGAGCGCACGACGACGCCGTTCTTCTTCCTGCTGGCCTATTCGCACTGCATGGCCGCCATCTTCCGCGGTGCGGGCAAATCCACCGTGCCGATGCTGGTTATGATGCTCTGCTGGTGCATCATCCGGGTCATCTACGTCACCGTCGCCGTGAAGTTCTTCCCCGTGCTGCGGACGGTCTCCTGGGCGTATCCGATCACATGGGGGCTGAGCACGCTGGTGTTCACGCTCTATTACTTCAAGGCCGACTGGATGCATGCGTTCGAGCGGCGCGAAAAACACGCCTGATCGTCCTTTCGGCGCTCTCCCCCGTCGGCGGCTTCGCCGGCGGTTTTTTTGTTTCTCCCGTTTGGGGCGCGCCCGTTCTGCCGAATATTGTATTTTCACACCCGTTTTTTTTGCACCTTTTCGCTTTTCAAGTCGAATCCTTTATGATATACTATATGATTGTTTGAAAGTAGCTCGGGAGCGTGTTTCGCGCTCCTTTACATCGCCCCAAGGAGGATCAACCCATGCCTGATACGCCGATGCCCGGTTCGCTCGCGGCCGAAACCGCCCGCCGCCGGACGTTCGCCATTATCTCCCACCCCGACGCCGGTAAAACGACGCTGACCGAAAAGCTGCTGCTTTATTCGGGCGCGATTCGCACCGCCGGTTCCGTCAAAGCCCGCAAGAGCGACAAACACGCCACCAGCGACTGGATGGATATCGAGAAACAGCGCGGCATTTCCGTGACCTCCTCGGCCATGCAGTTCGAGTTTGACGGCTACCACATCAACATCCTCGATACCCCCGGCCATCAGGACTTCTCGGAGGACACCTACCGCGTGCTCGTCGCGGCGGACAGCGCCGTAATGCTCATCGACGCGGCCAAGGGCGTCGAGGCACAGACCATCAAGCTGTTCAAGGTCTGCCGCCTGCGAAACATCCCGATTTTCACCTTCGTCAACAAGATGGACCGCGCGGGCAAAGACCCGTTTGCCCTGATGGAGGAGATGGAGCAGGTGCTCGGTATTCGCGCCTGCCCGATTAACTGGCCCATCGGCACGGATGGCGATTTCAAGGGCGTTTACCACCGCGATACCCAGATGGTGGAGCTTTACGAATCCGGCGACCACGGCAAGACGCGCGTGGAAAAGCAGGATGTGCCGCTAAACGATCCGCAGCTTCCGGAGCTGCTCGGCGAGCGCCTCTACAAGCGCCTGACGGATGAAATCGAGCTGCTGGATATCGCGGGCGATTCCTTCGATCTGGATCTTGTGCGCAAAGGCGAGCTGACGCCGATGTTCTTCGGCTCGGCCATCACCAACTTCGGCGTCGAGCCGTTCCTGACCCGCTTTCTCGAATACTCCACCCCGCCCGCCTCGCACGAGAGCGACGTGGGGCCGGTGGCGGCGGACGACCCGGATTTCTCCGGTTTCATCTTCAAGATTCAGGCCAACATGAACCCGGCGCACCGCGACCGTCTGGCCTTCATGCGCATCTGCTCGGGCGTGTTCACCAAGGGCATGACCGTCTGGCACAGCGGCAGCGGCAAGATGATTCAGCTCAAGCAGCCGCAGCAGTTCATGGCGGACGAGCGCGAGGCCGTTGAAAACGCCTATCCGGGCGACATCATCGGCCTGTTCGACCCCGGCATCTTCGCGCTGGGCGACTCGCTCTGCACGGGCAAAAAGCGCCGCTTCCCCGGCATTCCGATGTTCGCGCCGGAGTTCTTCGCCCGCGTGAGCAGCATCGACAGCCTCAAGCGCAAGCAGTTCGTCAAGGGCGTTTTGCAGCTCAGCGAGGAAGGCGCGATTCAGACCTTCAAGCGGCCGGGCATCGGCTTTGAGGAGATCATCGTCGGCGTGGTCGGCGTGCTCCAGTTCGAGGTGCTCGAACACCGCCTGAAGACGGAATACAACGCCGAGATCCGCCGCCAGCAGCTCACCTACCGCTTCGTGCGCTGGATCACCAAGTCGCCGAAGGCCATCGAGGATTTGAAGCTCTCCAGCACCTCGTCTCTGGCCAAGGACGCGCGCGAGCGCGACGTGATCCTCTTTGAAAACGAGTGGTCGATCCGCTGGGCGCTTGAAAACAACGAAGGGCTGGAGCTGGCGGAAACCGCGTCCCGTTTAGGCTGACATTCCCCCCCACTGACATAAAACCGACATATCAACAGAAAGAAGGGCTTCCATTTGGAAATGATTCGTGAAAACCTCCGCAACATCGCCATCATCGCGCACGTTGACCACGGCAAGACCACGCTGGTCGACCAGATGCTGAAGCAGTCCGGTGCTTTCCGTGCCAACCAGCAGGTGGCCGAGCGCGTTATGGACTCCGGCGATATTGAGCGTGAGCGCGGCATCACCATTCTGGCCAAGAACTGCTCCTGCGAGTACGAGGGCGTCAAGATCAACATCGTCGATACTCCGGGCCAC
>ERZ827496.3417-NODE-3417-length-13850-cov-5.820732_pt1 | contig 13850 bp, 15 predicted proteins | sample MGYA00519769_ERZ827496 | MGnify/ENA primary metagenome ERZ827496 (study PRJEB31778, sample SAMEA3449327) | human gut metagenome | biome: human gut; feature: human-associated habitat; material: faeces | place: United Kingdom | collected 2010/2012 ...
GCTATTGGCGCTGTGCAAGAAATTCTTTCTGACTTTTTGTGCATTTGGCAGAAAAATGGACAAAAAACTTTAACTCTTTTAATAAAACATATTAGATTGATGCAAGTCAACTTTCAAAGTGGTGATTTTATCGAGAAAAACTGCTCATAATCTTGCATTTTTGTGCAATGCATTCCAAAAAGAGATAGGGGTGTCGCCACCCCTATCAAAATTTGTAATAGAAAGTGCTTTGCCGCCGCTTTATGGCATTTCCTGTGTGTTTTCGACGGGATCCACGCTGTCCTCAGTCGAAACGCTGGTTTCTACGGGCGGTGCGCTCTGGGCGCTGCCATCCAGCAGCTCGACGTCGGACGCTTCGATCCAGTTTTCCGTGACGTAGCCGTCGCGGTAGTAGACGCACACGCGGTCGCCGACGTTCAGCAGCGGTGCATAGGCGACCTCAGCCGCGCTCATGCGCACGGAGAAGGCGCTCTCGCCGTCAAAGCGCAGGAAGTAGATGCTGTTGCCATCTACGACCGCCGTGCGGATCTCGGCGATCGTGCCCTCGACGCTCTTATAATCGCTCGGCGTGACGTCGATGGATCCCTGATCGTCGGAGATGAGGTTATTTTTGAGCAGCATTTGACGGTAGTTTGCCTCGCAGTCGGCGAGCGTCGCGCCGGTGGCGACGATCTGGTACTGGTTGACATTGACCATCGCGTACATCTTGACGAGCTCGCTCGCGTCCTTGAGCGCCATGAAGTACGTCGGCTGCTCGGCGACGTTCAAAAGCAGCGGGAACGTCGCGTTATAGCGAAGGTTCTGCACCTGACCCTCGGCACTGTCCATCGCGCTGTACTCTGTCGCGCCTGCGCAGGGATAGTACTTCGTTTCCTTCGTGCGCTGGTTGGAGAGCAGGAAGCCGATGTTGCTCTCGTCGCCGCCGACGCTCGTCACACCCGTGTAGAGGTAGACGTCGTCGCCCTCGGCAAGGTAGTTGTAGCCGTCGGTCGTGACCGTCACGTCGCGCTGGCCGAAGATCGAGTTCCAGAAGCCATTGTGATACTGGCCGTAATAGTCGTACTGCTCGATGATGAGCTCGGCGGAGTAGACGTGGTCGACCCACGCGGGCGGCTCTTCATAGTATTCGCTCTCGCCCGTGATGGCGTTGACGAGCACCGCGCCGTGATTGTCCGTGCCGCCGAAGAGACCGATGGTCTTTTCCTTCTTGGCGCAGACCCAGTAGGGCGTGCCGTCCTCGTCGATCTCGAAGACCGGCTCTTCAAACATATAGGTCGGGTACGCAAAGCGCAGGTGGCGGTAGAGGTTGCGGGAGAAATGCTCGGCGGTCGTGTACTTCATGCCGTCATCCAAACGCACGACCTCGACGTTCTGCGTGACCATGTCGATGATGAGGTAGGCGGGCAGCCCCTCCGAACGGTTGTTGAACCACTTGATGATGTCGCCGTAGCGCAGCGGCGTGACGCGCACGGGGCGGCCATGGTAGTTGATCTGCGTGTAGTTTTCCGCGACCTCGAACTGCGAGACCATGTCTGCCAGTTCGCCGAGCTTGCGGTCGCCGAGCTTTTCGGCGCTGTCGCGGTCGAGCATCGGGATGCGGTCATACGAGACCTCTTCAATTTCGCTTGCAAAGCTGCCGCTCTCGATCGGCAGCAGCGCCTGATAGTCCTTGGCTCGCAGCACGACCCACGACGTCAGCGCGCCGACGAGCGCCGTGACGATCATCAGCGCCATGACGATAAAGGGCACGGTGCACTGCTTTTTGACGAACGTGAAGTAGCCCTTGGCCCCCGTGCCCTGGAAGCCGGAGGTGAAGAGCGCGCAGATGCAGTACGTGACGCAAAGCAGCAGCACGAAACCGTAGAACTCCTCGGCGTGCAGGTTGATGGCGGGCAGCTGCACATAGAAGAAGACCGCGCCGACAAGCAGCGTGACGAGCGTGTTGACCGCGATGCGGCCGCCCTTGCTGCCGATCGACTTGCGGGGCTTGCGCTCGTGTTTGGGCTTGGGCGCGGCGTTCGGGTCGAACTGAAAGCCGCCGGCGTCCGAGCCGGAAAATTTGATATCCATAGAATATTTCCTTTCTGATGAAATGGGAACGGTGCTTATTATTATAGTATACCGTGATTGCCCCATAAAAACAAGGGCGGGGCAAAAATCGTACACCGGCGGCTTGAATAGTGAAAATGCGAGAGCGGAAAAGCAATTGTGCATATCACACGGAAAAAGTGGTCGATGGGTTGTATACAGTGGCTAAAAATGCGGTTTGTTTAAACTTTAACTTGCTATTTTTACTTTGCCTCGCTATCATGGCGGTAGAGCGGCATGCGCGTGCCGCCCAATATCGAACGAAGGAGAATTTGTATGAAAAGATTGTCTCTGAAAGCAACGTCCCTGATCCTGGCACTTGTTCTCGCGCTCAGTCTCTCCGTCACCGCCTTCGCAGATGATAACGCCGCTTCGATGACCCGCGCCGAAGTGACGCAGGAGGTTATCAAGAACATGGGCCTCGCCGCACAGGCGGAAGCGAGCGCCAAGGATGCGAGCGCATTCAAGGATGTTGCCGAGGGCAGCAAGTTTGAAGGCGCGATCAACCTCGCCTACTCCAAGGGTATTGTCAACGGCGTCAGCAAGGACGCATTTGCGCCCGACGCAGCCGTTACGCAGTTGGAAGCGGCCGCGATGATCCTGCGCAGCACCGGTCTGGACAAGGCACTGCTGAAGGATTGGCCCGCGGACTATGACGATATGGCCGTCTGGTCCGGCCTGATGGACGGCCTGACCTACGAGGCGTCCAAGCCCGTGACGACGGCGATGCTCGGGCAGATGCTCAAGAATGCCGCGGCGATCGCGGACAAGCCGGTCATCGGCATCAGCTGGTCCTACAACGGCCAGAATTACGACTCCCACAAGACGATCTTCAAGACCGTCGGCGCCATCCCCGTCGAGCTCGATCAGGTGACGAGCACGGCCGTGAAGTACGATGCCGAGGGCAAGATCGAGTCCGCGTATCTCGAAGAGAGCGGCATGCTCAAGCAGGAATACGCTGACAAGGTGAAGGAAAAGGATCTCACGGCCAGCAACGTCGGCGCTGTGATGCAGGCCATCGACGGCGTCTTCTTCACCGGCGGCGAGGATGTGAGCCCGTCTCTGTTCAAGGTCCCCGAGAAGGAAAAGAACGAGGGCGAAGAGATCAACGCCACGCGCGATATCTCCGACTACATGCTCATGGCCTACTGCCTTGAAAAAGACGTGCCGACGTTCGCGGTCTGCCGCGGCGAGCAGGTGATGTCCATCGTCTCCGGCTGCACGTTCATCCAGGATATCCCCAACTACTATAAGGAGCAGGGGAAGACCTACAACGATACGCACAGAATGCCGGCCGACGCGCCTGACCGCACCTATGCCCGCCACGATGTGACCATCAATAAGGACGCCTCCAAGTGGCTCTATAAGATCGTCGGCTCCACGGAGCTGAAGAACGTTTCCTCCTGGCACCACCAGGCGGTTGGCGGCGTTGAGGGCACGAACCTCACCGTCGTCAGCACGGCGACGTATGACGGCGTGGAAGTCATTGAAGCGGTCGAGCGTCAGGACAAGACCTTCTGCCTCGGCGTTCAGTTCCACCCCGAGAACGACTGCAAGTTCGTGCTTTACACCAAGACCCCCGAAAAGGCCCTGTGCGACTATGAGACCTGCCTGAACTTCTTCGAGATGCTGGTCGAGTACGCGGGCAAGTAAGGACACGTACCGTACAACAGAAAGCATAGAAAAAAGGTCCCGTCTTCGGACGGGACCTTTTTGATGTATTGTAATTGTTTACGACGCCTTCTGCGCTTTCAGGATCTTCACCGCCTCGCGGTCGGCGGCACCGGCGTCTTCGGCGTAGTAATCCGCGCCGATCTCGTCGCAGAAGCTCTGGCTGATGGGCGCGCCGCCGACCATGACCTTGATCTGATTCTGTAAGCCGCGCTCGTGGACGAGCTTGACGACCTCGCGCATTTCCTCCATCGTGGTGGTCAGCAGCGACGAGCAGGCGATCACGCCGCAGTGATTCTCCACGGCGGTGCTGACGAACTGCTCCGCCGACGTGTCTACGCCGAGGTCAAAGACCTCGATGCCGCTGCCCTCCATCATGATGCGGACGAGATTCTTGCCGATGTCGTGCATGTCGCCCTTCACGGTGCCGAGGCACACGCGGCCGACGGGCTCAGTGCCCTCGCCGACCATCAGGGGCTTCAGAAGCTCCGTGGCGGCGGACATGCAGCGCGCGGCCATGAGCATTTCGGGAACGAACGCGCGGTTGGCGGAGAACGCCTCGCCGAGGCGGTTCATGCCGACGATCATGCCCTTGGAGAGAATGTCGCCCGGCTCGTGGCCTTCGTCGAGTGCCTGCTGGCAGAGGGTGAGTAGCTTTTTCTGCTGGCCGCGCGTGCCTTAGTAAAATCAGACCGCTTGGCAACGCGGCGCTCGCGGGCGCTTCGATGCTGGCGCTTGACGGGGAAAACTGGCGAAAGCTCGCGGAGATTCCCGAAAAGTGCCGCTATCTCGAGCTTTCCGGGTGCAACGACTTTTCCCGCGCGTTCACCGACAGTTTGACATTTTGAGAATCGTTCCGAACAGGAATTTTTAATGGAGGAATACCCTATGGAAATGCAGTTTCCCGTGATTTTGGACGGCGCGACCGGCACAGAGCTCCAAAAGCGCGGCTTCACCGGCGACATGAGCGCCGAGCAGTGGGTGCTCGAACATCCCGAGAGCATCCTTGAAATTCAGCGCAAGTATGTGGCGAGCGGCTCGAATGTGCTCTACGCGCCGACGTTCGGCGGCAACCGCCAGAAGCTCGAAGAGCGCGGCATCTTCAACCGCACGGAGGAGATGAACAAAGCGCTCGCGCAGCTCTCGAAACAGGCGGCGGACGGAAAAGCATGGGTCGCGGGCGATATCGCGCCCACGGGCCGCTTTTTAGCCCCTCTTGGCGACGCGTCGTTTGAAGAGCTCGTCGACATTTACACCGAGCAGGCGGCGGGCCTTGAGCAGGCGGGCTTTACGTCATCGAGACGATGATGACGCTGACCGATGCGCGTGCGGCGGTTCTGGCGATCCGCAGCATGAGCAAAAAGCCCATCCTTGCGTCCTTTACCTGCGATGAGAGCGGCAAGATCCTCTCCGGTACGGACGTGGTCGCGGCGCTTTCCGTGATGGAGGGCATGGGCGTGAGCGCATTCGGCCTGAACTGCTCGGCAGGCCCCGAGCAGATGTTGCCGCAGCTCCAACGCCTGCATAAATACGCGCGCGTGCCGCTGATCGCCAAGCCCAACGCCGGCATGCCGGAGATCGTGAACGGCGAGGCCGTGTACAACTGCCCGCCGGAGGATTTTGTCGCGCTGGTGCCCGAGATGCTCAAGGCAGGTGTGGCCCTCTTCGGCGGCTGCTGCGGCACGACGGAGGAGCACATCGCCGCGCTGAAAGCAGCGCTCAAGGACGCGGAATACGTTCGCCCCGCACCGGAATGCCTCGACCTTCTTCCCGCGGCAACGGAGAAGGAAGCCTTCTTCCTGCCCGCCGATGCGACGCACGGCGCGGTGCTGACCGCGGACGGCGATTTGGAGGACAAGCTCTCCGACGCGATGGATGACGAATGGCCGATGGTCGCGCTGAAGCTCGCGTCCTGGGCAGATGTCAACGCGCTGGCGGACTACCAGTACATGCTTAGAAAGCCGCTGTGCCTTATCTGCGACGACGCGGAGCTTTTGGAAGCGGGCCTGCGCGCCTATCAGGGAAGAGCCTTGTACGAGGGAAATCTCACCGAAGATGCCCTTGCGCCGCTGGTCGAAAAATACGGCCTGCTGGTGTAAAAAGAGAAAAAGAAGAACGGGACGGAAATGAACATTTCCGTCCCGTTCTCTATATAGTAAAGCGCGTCACGCCGCGGCGCCGCCAGTGCTGACGATGCGGAAATACGCATTCGACGTCAGGCGGTACATCGCGCAGTAGAGCAGCGCGAAAAGAAGCAGCGCCGCGCCGGTCACGCCGAGAAACAGCGTGAGGTTCTGGATGCCGAACAGCTGCATGATCTGCCAGACCATCGGCTGGGCGAAGGCGAGGTGCAGCGCCGCCGCGGCAAGCGGCAGCAGAAAAATGAGCAGCATTTGCGCGTTCACGCTCTCACGGATGTCGCGCTTGGTCATGCCCACGCGCTGCATGATGGCAAAGCGCGAGGCATCCTCATACCCCTCGACGACCTGCTTGTAGTAGAGCATCAGGAGCGTTGCGAACAGGAACAGCACGCTTAAAAGAATGCCGAGGAAAAAGAGACTGCCGTAGAGGGAGAAAAATTCCGCACGGACGTCCGCCATTTCCGTGGGATGCCAGTGATTCTGGACGGCAAGCGTGTTGATCGCGTCCTCCGCGCCAAAATAGAGGCTCGCCGTCGAGGCAAGCATCACCAGCACCATCGTCGAGAGAATGCAGATGGAGGCGAGGCCCGCGCCGTTTCGCTTCATGCGGTAGGTGAGCGACGAGAGGGAAACAAAGTTGCGCTTTTTGTAGTAGAATTTTTCATCCTTCTGGAGCGTTTTGCAGAGCGTCACGCTGCCGGAGATGAAGAGAAGATACGTCGATAGAATGACCATGATGACCGCGAGGAAGAAGAGCAGCATCGCCTGTACGGGGTCGTTGATGGTCGCGGCGATGTAGTACGCGCCGAGCAGCAGCGCAAGGCCGGGGATGACGAGCAGCCATTGCGACTTCGGCGGCTTTTCGCCGACGTTTTCGCTCTTCAAAAGCGCCGCGCCCTGTGCATGGCGCAGCGACAGCACACCGCGCACATAGAGCAGCGCGAAGATGGCGATGAACGTGATGGCGCACTGCTTGATGGCGGCAAGGCTCACGGTGAACGCCGCGGCGGGGAGAGATAAAAGCCGCAGCAGTGCGGACTGCGAGACATAGGAGAGCAGCAGGCCGAGGCCAAGCCCCGCGATCAGCGTGAACGCCGCGGCCAGAAGTGTCTCCCAGAAGAGAATGGCGCTGAGTGCGCCGCGGTCCATGCCGAGCACGCTGTAAAGGCCGAATTCCTTCTTGCGGCGACGCAGGAGAAAGCTGTTCGTGTAGAAGAGAAACAGCGCGATGAACACCGATACGACGAACGAGCCGAGGCTCATCGTCATCGCGACCGCAGAGGTGCCGGAGCCGTTCACCTTGCCATTGACCGTATAGAGCGCGGGGGTGACGGCGAGGTACGCAATGACATACAGCATCGCTGCCATGAACGCGCAGGAGAGAAGATAGGGCACATAGAGCCTTGCGTTCTTTTTGATACCCATCCACGCAAGGCGGGGGTAAAAGGTGGGCTTCATGCGCACTCGCCTCCCGTCTGCTGCTGCGTGAGCGCATCGGTGATACGCTGGTAGAACTGGGAATCCGTGTCCTTGCCGCGCTTTAACTCCAGCGAGACCTCGCCGTCGCGCAGGAACAGCACGCGCGAGGCGCAGCTCGCCGCGCGCACAGAGTGCGTGACCATCACGATGGTCTGGCCAGAGGCGTTGATCTCGCCGAAGAGCTTCAAGAGCTCGTCGGTCGAGCGGGAGTCGAGCGCGCCGGTCGGCTCGTCGGCGAGTAAGATCTGCGGGCGGGTGATGAGTGCGCGGGCGACGGCGGCGCGCTGCTTCTGTCCGCCGGAGACCTCGTAGGGGTACTTTTTGAGCAGCCGATGCCGAGGTCATAGGCGAGCGGTGAGAGCCGGTCGCGCATCTCCGTGCGCGACTTGCCCGCGAGCACGAGCGGCAGGCAGATGTTGTCCTCGAGCGAGAACGTGTCGAGCAGGCTGAAGTCCTGAAACACAAAGCCCAGATTGTCGCGGCGGAAGGCTGCGGCAGTCTCCTCGGGGATCTCGGAGAGGTTCTTGCCGTCGAGCAGCACCGTGCCGCCGGTGGGCTTGTCAAGCGCGGCGAGGATGTTGAGAAGCGTTGTTTTGCCGCTGCCGCTCTCGCCCATGATGGCGACGTATTCGCCGGATTCGACGGTGAAGTTGACGTTTTTGAGCGCCTGGACCTTGCTGCCGCCAAAGCGCGTGGTGTAGGTCTTTTGAAGACCGGAAACAGTCAGGATTTGCATGAGATGACTCCTTTCAAACGAGTGAGATAGATGTTGCCGGTTGACATAATCTTTTGCTTTCGGAAAATTCTGCCGAAAAAAAGGGCGCAAAAAAGCAGCCGGAAAAGCGGAGACCTTTCGCGGCTGCTTTTTCGAAAACGCGTTACTCGAGATTCAGTTTTTTCGTCGTGAAGTACCACGTCACGGCGTAGCCCGCCGCGGCGAAGAGCAGTTCGCCGAACATCCCCCAGAGGAGCAGCAGCTCGACGCTCGCGGGCGCGCTGTAAATGTCCAGATTCATCCAGCGCGTGGGGTTGGCGTTGAAAAACGCGCCGATCATGGCGATGGCGGTGAACTGTGCGACCTCGAAGAACACGAGCACAAGGATGGTCGTCCAGAGCGTCTTGCGCTTATTGAAGCTGTAACCGATGGAATAAGCGGCGTAGACCACGAGCTCGGCGGCAGAAACGGCAAAGACGAAATTGCAGAAAAGCTCAAAGACGATCAGCAGCGCGTGACTGCGCAGCGAGGCCTCCATTCCGAAGAACGCTGTGAAAACATCATTGAAAAAATCGGGGACATACTGGAAAGTGCTCCAGCCGGAGGCAGCAATCAGCAGCGAGAGAAGTCCCACGATGAACGCCGCAGCATACCACACGGCGGAAACGATGAGCTTGGAGATGAGCAGCTGATGGAGGCTCACCGGCAGCGTCAGCGTGAGATAGCCCTCGTCCTTGAGCACATGGTCGCGCCAGCGGACGGCGGAGAGCACCAGCGGCGCAAGCCCCAGCGCGCCAAGACCCATCACAAAGCCGATGACCAGCAGTACGCCGATGAGCTGTAAGAGCCAGGGAATGTGCTCGCCGTTCAGGAGCAGTTGAGAAAAACGCATCAGCGCCGTCAGCGCCAGCATTCCAAGAAAGACCGGCCACATGATGCGGCTCGTTGCACGGAATTCATGTTTGATCAGTTTGCTCAGCATCTAAATACCTCCCGGAAGAGCTCGTCCACGCTCTTGCCCTTTTCGTCTCGAATGGTCTCCACGCTCTCGTGGAGCATGACCTGCCCCTCGCGCAGGAACACGACCTCGTCAAGGATCTGCTCGACGTCGGCGATCAGGTGTGTGGAGATGATGACCGCTGCGTCCTCGCTGTAGTTGCCGATGATCGTGCGCAGGATGTAGTCACGCGTCGCGGGGTCGACGCCGCCGATGGGCTCGTCAAGGAGATAGAGCTTGGCGTCGCGGCTCATCGTCAGGATGAGCTGCGTCTTCTCGCGCATGCCCTTGGAGAGCGTCTTGATCTTCTGCGTGCGGTCAAGGCCGAGGTTCATCAGCATCGCTTCGGCCACGCCGCGGCGGAAGTCCGAATAAAAGTCACCGTAGTAGTCAAGCGCCTGCGCGATCGTCATCCAGCCGGGCAGCGTGTTTCGGTCGGGCAGGTACGAGACGATGGCCTTTGTTGCGCGGCAGGGGGCCTTGCCTGCGATCAGAATTTCGCCCGACGTCGGCGTCAGAAGGCCGTTGGCGAGCTTGATGAGCGTCGTCTTGCCGCTGCCGTTGGGGCCGAGCAGGCCCACGATGCGCCCGGGTTCGATCGTGAGATCGATGCTGTCGAGCACCGTTTTGGCGCCGTAATTTTTCGTGAGCGCCTTGCATTCAAAAATACTCATTCTTCCTCCTCCTTAGCTCCCTGAATGAGAGCTATGACTTCGTCTCTCGTGCAGCCGAGCGTTTTCATCGAGTGGAGAAATTCTCCCACGCGCTCGTCCGCAATGCGGAGCTTGGCATTTGCGATCATGTTTTCATTTTCCGTGACGAACCGTCCCGCCGTGCGCTGGGAAAACACCAGACCGTCGCGTTCGAGCTCGGATAGCGCGCGCTGGACCGTGTTGGGGTTGACGCCCGCCTCCACCGCAAGCTCTCGCACGGAGGGGAGCTTTTCTCCCGGCGCGTAGATGCCGGAGACGATGGCCTCCGTCAACCGCTGTGTCAGCTGGGAGTAGATCGGCTGGTCATTGCGGAAGTTCCAGTCCATAGTGATCCTCCTTGTGTATCACTGTATTAAGTAATTAGTACAATAATACATCAAGCGGCATTTGTCAATAGCCGGACGCAAAAAAGATCAAAAAATTTCGCGGCAGAAAAAAGCCGCGAAATTGACATAAAATCCTAAAACAGATGTTGCATTTCGGGAAAAGTGTGGTATCATAAATTCGAACAAATGTTGGAAGGGGCGCACAAGATGGAAAAACTGTCCAGAATGCAGCAGCGCGTATACGATTACATTGCCGAGAGCATCGCCGAACACGGCTATGCCCCCTCCGTGCGTGAAGTCGGCGAGGCGCTGGGGCTCAAGTCGCCCTCCACGGTCCATTTCCATATCAAGCACTTACAGGAGATGGGGCTTATCGAAAAGAGCGCAGGCAAGGGCCGCGCCATCACGCTCAAAAAGCAGCCGCAGGCCGTTCCCGCCGCGCCGCAGCCCGTCGAGATCGACGAGCTTGCCCCGCGCCGCCGTCAGGTGCCGATCCTCGGCAATGTTGCCGCCGGTAACCCGATTTTGGCGCAGGAGTGCATCGAGGACTACCTGACGTTCGACACCGGCGGGCACGATGACGAGTATTTTGCCCTGCGTGTGCGCGGCGAGTCGATGCTCGGCGTCGGCATCCTGCCGGACGATTTGGTCGTCGTCCACCGCCAGAACATCGCGCAGAACGGGCAGATCGTCGTCGCCCTGCTTGGTGACGAGGCGACGGTCAAAACGCTCAAGCGCAAGGGCAGCGAGGTCTGGCTCATGCCCGCGAACCCCGACTACCAGCCCATCGACGGCCGCGAGAGCACGATCTTGGGCAGGGTCGTGGCAGTCGTCCGGCAGTATTGAGTGAGAAAAGAAAAGAAGCTCCTCCGCATCGCGCGGAGGAGCTTCTTTGGCGTTGACGGGCAGGAAGATGCGCAGCCGAAGGGGAATATTGTGGTAAAAGGGTCGTTACATGGGGGAATGGATCCACAGATATCCTAAGATCAAAATGCTGAGGACCATTACAAGCAGGAATACGATACCGATTGCTTTGTGCCTGCGCTGAAAAGCGATGAAAGCCCCCGCGATCATTACCGCATACGCGAGAAGCAATAACACGGTAAAGCTCATAGGATCTCCTTAAATTCTCATTTATGATGCCGCTCATCCCTCGCTGAGGTGCACCGTCCAGCCCTCGATCCCGTAGAACGGGGAGGAGACGGTGGGGTTCAGTCCGTCGATGAGGCCGCTCGGCGTCAGGACCGACGCGGTCTTGAATGCGATGGGCGCGATGGGCGCGCTCTGGGCAAGGTAGCGGTACAGCGCGCGGGCGGTCTGATCCGTCTCATTGAGCGAGAACGCGTCGAGCAGCGTGTTGCACTGCGCGTCCGCGTAGCGGCCGTAGTTCAGCGCGCCGCCGGTGCGCGCGAGGGACGAAATGTCCCAGTTCGCCGTCAGGCGCACCTCGCCGAGATACAGGTCAAAATTCCCGTTTTGCAGCGCGGTCAGATAGTCGCTCCACGGGAGTGAGCGCACGCTGACCGTCAGAACGTCGGTCGAGAGCGTGCGGCTCAGATAGTCGGCGATGGAGACCTTGAACGAGTCGCTCTCGCTGACCAGGATCGTCACCGTGCGGGGGCGGCTTTCCGTCACGCCCGCGCTTTCGAGCGCAGCGGCGAGGTCAGGCGAAGCGAGCGTCGACGCCATCTCCGTCGGATAGAGGCTGGAGTGCGGCGAGAGCGGGAAGCGCGCCGCCTCGGCGTGACCAGCGAGGTAGCCCGTCGTGATGGTCGCGCGGTCGATCGCACCCGCGAGGGCGCTGCGAAGCGATGCATCGGAGAGCGGCGCGCGCTGTGTGTTGAAGCCGAGGTAGATCATGTTTGCCGTCGCGTAGTCGGTGAGCGCCGTGTCCGCGCTGCGCAGATCGCCCGTGCTGCTCGTCAGGTCAGCCGAGAGCAGATGCACCTCGCGCGAGGAGAAAAGGTACGACGCCGTGTCCGCGTCCTTGACGGCGCGCAGATCGATACGCTCGAACGGCAGCGTGCCGTCGCTGCGCCAGTCGGGATTCTGCTTGAGGCATGCGCCGTCGCTGTCCGTGACGAAGAGATACGGCCCCGTGCCGAGAGGCACGGTGTTCTTCTCTGAACCGGATTTGACGATGGGGATGTCAAGCAGCGCGGGGAACGCGCTGTCCGCGCGCGTGAGATTGACAATGAGCGCGCCGTTGCTCGCGCGCATCGAGGCGACGTTGGCAAAGCGCGCGCTGTAGCGCTCGCTCTCCTGCGCGCGGCGAAGCGTCGCGAGCACATCGCTTGCCATCAGGCTGCTGCCGTCGGAAAAGCTGACGCCGTCGCGGAGGTAAAAGGTGTAGCTCGTGCAGTCGTCGTTGTGCTCATAGCGGCTGCACAGCACATTTTGCGGCGCAAACGACTCGTCCAGCACGAAAAGCCCCTCGTAGAGCAGCGCGCCAAGCGTCTGCTGCATGCCGTCGGGGCAGGTGATGGGGTCGAGCGTCACGCCCTGCAAATACGGCAGTGCGAACGACGTGATCGGCGTCAGGGTGGAGGAGGTGTCCGCTTCCACCGGCGGCGTTTCCTCCCAGAAGTCGCCGCTGCTGTCGTCGCTCACATCGCCGCTCCAGCAGCCCGAAAGCGAAAGCGCGAGCGTCAGCGCGCACAAAAGCGCAGAGAGGCGGCGCTTCACAGCGCATCCTCCGTAAGGCAGATCATCGCCGCCATGCCGCCGCGCCGGTCGCCCATCGCGCGGTGCGACCAGTAGCGCTCGGGGTGGCACTTCGTGCAGTCGGGGTGTACGTCGATGCGCGAGGGGTCGATGCCCGCGCGCAGCAGCCACAGGCGGTTGATCGCCTTCAGGTCGATGTGGTATTTGTCGCCGCGCTTTTCGATGCGCTCATCCATCGCGGGGTCGAGCAGGGCGAAAAAGGCGTCGGCCACGTCGCTGTCGGTCTCAAAGCAGCACTTGCCGATGCTCGGGCCGATGGCGGCGCGCAGTGTGTAGGGATCGGCGCCGTAGCAGCTCATCATCGACACGGCGGCCTTGAGCGCGATGCCGCTCGCCGTACCGCGCCAGCCGGCATGCACCGCACCGATCGAACGCGAAGTCGGGTCGTAGAGCGTGATGACGCAGCAGTCCGTCCCGTAGGCGAACAGCGGCAGGTTCGGCACGTTCGTGATGAGCCCGTCGGCGTCGTAGGGACGGTCATCCCAGAGAATTTTGCCCGCGTCCTCTTCCGATACAATGCGGACAAGGTCAGAGTGGATCTGGCGGCAGCCGACGGCGCGGCTCGCGTCAAAGCCTACGGCCTCGCCGAGAAGGCGGTAGTTTTCGAGTAAGTTTTCGCTCGTGTCGCCCTTGTTGTCGGCAAAGTTGAGTGAATCGTAGGGCGCAGGGCTCACGCCGCCGTGCCGCGTCGTGAACGCGTGCACCGCGCCGCTCCCCGCGGCGGTGATGACATCGGACGTGTCGTAGATGAGACCGTTTACGTTATGTTCGGTGAAAGACATCAAAAGTGCCTCCTTTTTCTGCACCAAAGGGTGCGGAGATGTCGCCGCCTGTCTCAGGCGGCGGGGGAAATGCGGCGTGTGCGCCGCAGCACCACACCCCTCATTTTCTTTCCCGGGAAAGAAAACGGGCGGTGTGACCGTCCAAAAGAAAGGCGTTTGCATTGCAAGCGAGCAGCTCGAAGAGCTGCAATGCTTGCCGATTGCACTGCCCATA
>ERZ827496.3425-NODE-3425-length-13825-cov-5.687509_pt1 | contig 13825 bp, 9 predicted proteins | sample MGYA00519769_ERZ827496 | MGnify/ENA primary metagenome ERZ827496 (study PRJEB31778, sample SAMEA3449327) | human gut metagenome | biome: human gut; feature: human-associated habitat; material: faeces | place: United Kingdom | collected 2010/2012 ...
TAGGTCAGGATGGCAGTGCTCTTGACGGGGTTGTGGTGCTCGTCGAAGGTAAAGGTGCCGGTGATGCCCTCGATGGTGCCGCCGGCAATGGCATCGATGACGGCCTGCTTGTACTCGTCGGAGCCGGCCTCGAGGCCCTGCTCCTCGGCAGCCTTGATGCCGTACACGACGGTCATGGCAGCATCGTAGCCCAAGGGTGCAAAGCCGTTGGGGTAGGCCTCGCCGTACTCGGCCTTGTAGGCATCCTCAAACGCGGTGCTGGAGCCCTTAGCGTAGCAGGCGCAGAAGTAGGAGTCCTTCAGCTGGTCGGCGGTGGCGTAGCCCTCCAGACCATCCCAGCCGTCGCCGCCCAGGAAGGGAACGGTCAGGCCGATGCTCTCAGCCTGAGCCAGGATCTGACCCACTTCCTGATAGTAGTTGGGGCAGAACACCATCTCGGGGTTCTTGCCAAGGATGCTGGTCAGCTGGGTCTTGAAGTCCACGTCGCCCTCAGAGTAGCTCTCCTGATCCACGACGGTGCCGCCCTTTGCCTCAAACTCCTTGGCAAAGTTCTCGGCCAGACCCTCGTTGTAGTCCTTGCCCTTCAGGAAGATGACGGCTGCCTTGGTGTAGCCCAGCTTCTCGTAAGCGTAATCTGCCATCTTCACGCCCTGGAAGGGATCGGTGAAGCAGGCACGGAACACATTCCCGTTCACGGTGTCGGTCTCGGCATCGTAGGTAACAGCCTCGGCAGTAGCGGAAGCGGTGACCATAGGCATATTGTAATCGGCGCTCTCGGCGGCAACAGCCAGCGTGGGAGCGGTGGTTACATCGCCCACCAGAGCGGTGATGCCCTGATCCACCATCTTGGTAAAGCAGGTCACAGCCTGCGTTTCATCGCCCTGCTCGTCCATGGTGATGATCTCCAGCTGCTTGCCGTTGACACCGCCATCGGCATTGACCTGCTTCATGTACAGGCTGGCACCGTTTACAACAGCCTGACCGTAAACGGAAGCGTCACCGGTCAGGGGGCCCATCACACCCACCTTGATAGTGCTGCCGGAAGCAGCAGCGGAACCAGCGGTAGAAGAAGCGGCAGTGCTTGCGGAAGAACCGCCGCAGGCAGTCAGAGCACTTGCTGCGGCAACAACACCGGCAGCGGCCATGAACTGACGACGAGTGATCATCTTTTTCATAAAAATCTCCTCCTTCGGAGTGTTTTATAAAGTAAATTGATAAAAACGGAAGCAAGGCCCTTCCCCTCTAAAGCGGCCTTGCTTCTGTTCTTGTCTGTTATTATAGCTATCTGGGTTCAAATCCGCAATTCACAAACCGTCCATACTTTTGGGCGCATTTTCTCGGCTTTGTTGATACTTTATACAAAAATTAAAGCACGATTTTGTGCACTATTTCAAATTGTTCATTTTGTTTATCTGTGACATGAAACGAATTCACGGGTTGCAAAAAGGTTACAGGGTCTCCATCTCGGCGTCGGCGGCAAATTCGGCCTCGGCGCGGACTTCGGCGGCCTGTCCCTCGGCCTCGGCAACAGCCACCGGCTCTGCCAGTGCCTTGCGGATGGCGGTGACGTAGAACACCATGGAAAGCGCCGTACCGATGCACCAGCCCACAGGCCATGCCATCCAGATGCCGGTGGAGCCCAGCGCGGTGGCGCTGAGCACGGCGGCAATGCCCACGCGCAAAATCAGGTCGGTGAAGGTGGCGATCATGAACCGCACCATCAGGCCGCAGCCGCGCAGGATGCCGTCTGCCACCAGCTTGACCGATACCACAAAGTAGAAGGGGGAGAGGATGCGCAAGAACAGCATACCGGTGTCAATGGCGGGCCCCTGCGGGTCGTTCATGAACAGCAGCAGCAAAAAGCGGCCAAAGAAGAAGTACAGCACCACCAGCGGCACGCACAGCAGCCACACCAGATTGCGGCCTGCGCCAAAGCCTTCCTTGACGCGGTCCATCTTGCCGGCACCCATGTTCTGGGAGGTGTAGTTGGAGATGCCGTTGCCCAGGGTGGTAAAGGAGGTGATGACCATGTTGTTCAGCTTGACGGCGGCAGAGTAGCCTGCAATGACGCTGGCACCAAAGGTGTTGATAATGCTCTGCAGGATGATGTTGCCCACCGAGACAAAGCTCTGCTGCAGGATGCTGGGCACAGCCACCACGGCCACCTTGCCCAGCATATTCCACGAGAACAGCTGCACATGACCCTCGGTGTGGAAAGCGCGGATGCGGCGGAACACCACCACCATGGCCAGCACGCAGCTGACACCCTGACACAGGAAGGTAGCCCATGCCACACCGGCAATGCCCATCTTGAAACCTGCCACAAACAGGATGTCCACGCCGATGTTGGACAAAGAAGAGACTGCAAGGAAGTAGAAGGGGGTCTTGCTGTCGCCAAGGGCAGAGAAGATGCCGGTGGCAATGTTGTAGAAGAACATGAAGGGCAGGCCCAGAACGTAGATATCCAGATACAGCGCAGAATCTGCAAGGATCTCCTCCGGGGTGTTGATGAGCTCCAGCAGGGCGTCGCAGCCAAACAGACCGATGCCCATCAGCACGGCGCACAGCACGGCAGAGCCGATGAGGGAGGTGTAGACCGAGGTCTTCATCTCGCGGTATTCCTTTGCGCCAAAGTAGCGGGACACGATGACCGAGCAGCCGATGTTGCAGCCAAAGGCAAAGGCGATGAAGATCAGGGTGATCTCGTAGCTGTTGCCCACCGCAGCCAGTGCGTTCTCACCGATGAACTTGCCTGCTACCAGACTATCCGCGATGTTGTACAGCTGCTGGAAAATGATGCTGCCGAACATGGGCAGACAGAATTGCCACAATACCTGTGACGGCTTGCCCACCGTCAGATCCTTATTCATTGCAAAAATCCTCCTCTATAACGACTATAAATGGTAAAACAGCGTAAACGCCGCAACCAGTATAGAACCGAATCGCCAAAAAGTAAAGAAAATTTTTGGCATATCTGCCATATAAAAAACATATGGTAAGCATAACGTATCCCCGCTGCCGCAAGAGGGCAGACTGTAAACGGGTTTTCCACGGCGGTTTGCGTTCCCGTTAAAAATTTAGGTCTGCAAACATACGCACCGGCTCTTGCGCCGGGGTGCAAAGCGTGGTAGGATATTGCTGGTTAGTTATATATAACTATCTAAATAGAGCAGCTCCCCGTCTGCCCGCCCGGGCAGTACGGGAGAGAAAATGATATTCAGGAGGGTTTCAAGATGAATTATCTGGAAATTGAAGCTGTTGTTGGCCGCGAGATTCTGGACTCCCGCGGCAACCCCACCGTAGAAGCCGAGATCACGCTGGCGGACGGCACCGTGGCGCGCGGCTGCGCCCCTTCCGGTGCATCCACCGGCGAGTTTGAGGCGCTGGAACTGCGGGACGGCGACAAGAGCCGCTATCTGGGCAAGGGCGTGACCAAGGCGGTGGAAAACATCAACACGGTCATTGCGGACGCAGTGGTGGGCATGGATGCTTCCGACATCTACGCCATCGACGCCGCCATGATCAAAGCAGACGGTACCAAGGATAAGTCCAATCTGGGCGCAAACGCCATTCTGGCGGTGTCCATTGCAGCCTGCCGCGCAGCAGCCGCTTCGCTGGAGATGCCGCTGTACCGTTTTCTGGGCGGCGTAAACGGCAACCGCCTGCCTGTGCCCATGATGAACATTCTGAACGGCGGCGCACACGCAACGAATACTGTGGATACACAGGAGTTTATGATCATGCCGGTGGGCGCACCCTCTTTTAAGGAAGCGCTGCGCTGGTGCGCCGAGGTGTTCCATGCGCTGGCTGCCATCCTGAAGTCCAAGGGGCTGGCTACCTCCGTGGGCGATGAGGGCGGCTTTGCGCCCAACCTTTCCAGCGACGAGGAGACCATCGAGACCATTCTGGCTGCCATCGAGAAGGCGGGCTATCTGCCGGGCAAGGACTTTATGCTGGCAATGGATGCCGCCGCCTCCGAGTGGAAGAGCCCCAAGGGCAAGGGCTTTTACAAGCTGCCCAAGGCGGGCACCGAGTTCACCTCTGCCGAGCTGATCGCACACTGGAAGAGCCTTGTGGAGAAGTACCCCATCATCTCCATCGAGGACGGTCTGGACGAAGAGGACTGGGAGGGCTGGCAGCAGATGACCCGCGAGCTGGGCGGCAAGGTGCAGCTGGTGGGCGACGACCTGTTTGTGACCAACACCGAGCGTCTGGCAAAGGGCATCCAGCTGGGTGCGGGCAACGCTATCCTGATCAAGCTGAACCAGATCGGCTCTGTCTCCGAGACCTTGGAAGCCATCAAGATGGCACACAAGGCCGGCTACAACGCCATCAGCTCCCACCGCTCCGGCGAGACCGAGGACACTACCATTGCGGACCTGGCGGTGGCGCTGAACACCTGCCAGATCAAGACCGGTGCACCCAGCCGCACCGAGCGTGTGGCAAAGTACAACCAGCTGCTGCGCATTGAGGAGCAGCTGGGCGAAAGCGCCGTCTACCCCGGCATGGAAGCGTTTTAAGTAAGACGATTTGGAATGCCCTCCGCGCTGCTATGGGCATTTTCAGCGGAAATAGTATTTTTGATTTGTTGCTCAGAAACGCCTGCGGGCGTTTCTGAGCAACTTTTTCACGGGAAGGGGTCGTAAAGGCAGACGGCAGCTGCATTACTCCCAATATTTACCACCACGGCATTTGCAATCCTGCGGCGGGCTGGTTCGTATATAAAGCAGACCGGCACCCGGCAGCAGTCGGGACGGAATGAAACGAAAGGAGCAAACCTTCCATGTTTCAAGGCCTTGGGCCGCTGCTCAGCCTTTTGGGCGGCGGCAGCTTGACTAAGCTGCTTCTGCTTTTGCTAAAGGGGCTGTTCGGCTGAAACGGACGGTCTGAAAGGAGAATACCATGCTGATCGTATTGGAGCATCTGCTGGGTCGGATCAACCTGCCCGGTATGTGGTGGATCATCGCAGAGCGCTGGCTGTGAGGTGACGCCCCGCAAAGCCGCTGCACTTTTTGTGCGGCGGCTTTTTTGCGTTGCCTTACCTGCCTTTCCATTGGCAAAACTGGCAAAAAATGCTTGCATCTAGGCAGTTTTGATAATAGAATTACACTGTTACAGTATGCCCAAAAGCAGGGTGTACAGGAAGGTAAAGTTTGAAATTGCGGTAACAGGGGGTACTGCGTGCTGCGGCGCGCGGAGAAAAAGGCAGGAAAGGTAAAATGGAAACAGACGAGACAATAAAAAAAGGATTTCTGCGGCTGGAACGCTATGCACAGAATATACCGGGCGGCTTTCACTGCTGCGCAGAGGACCCGGAAAAAGGCTATCCCTTTATTTATATCAGCGACCGCTTTCTGGAGATACTGGGCTGGGGGCGGGCAGAGTTTGCGGCAAGGTTCGATAACCGCTACACCGCGCTGGTGCACCCGGATGATCTGGCGGCCGGGCTGCGCTACCGGAATGCGGAAAACAGCGCGACTTACGCCAAGAATGGTGACAGCATCTTCCGGATTCTGGGCAAAAACGGCTACCGCTGGGTCACCAACGCTGCCAATCAGGTGGAATGGTACGGCAAAGGCTATATCGTGGGCACTATCACGGATATCACCCCCTATATGGAACTGCGGGAAAAGCTGGAACAGCAGAACCGTACCCAGCGGGAGGCGCTGGAAACCGCCAACCATAATCTGCTGCGGATGATGCAGCAGATGGAGGAGCAGAAGGCGCAGTTTGCCCAGACTACTGCCCGGAGCATGGAAAAAGAACAGAGCTACCGGCAGCGGCTGAACCACGACGCCCTGACCGGCACCTACAACCGCCGCTTTTACGAGGAAGTGGTGCGCAATAACCTCGGCCCGGCGGGCATCGCCCTGATGGATATCGACGATTTCAAGATCTGCAACGATACCTACGGCCACCACGCCGGAGATCTGGCACTGGAAACCGTTGCAAAGGCCATCCGCAGCTGCATCCGGGAAACAGATCTGCTGATCCGCTACGGCGGCGACGAGTTTTTGCTGGTGCTGCCAGGCATCCCGGCGGATTATTTCAAGGTAAAGCTGGAGCAGATCCGCACCGCCGTGCAGCAAACGGTGGTGCCGGGCTACCCCCATTTCCGGCTGTCGCTGAGCATCGGCGGCGCGATGCAGACCCTTGCCGACCCTATGGAGAACGTGGTGCGCCGGGCAGATTTCGCTGGTGCTGCTGGATATCAATATGCCGGTCATGGACGGCTTTGAGGTGCTGCGCACCATGAACACCAATCACACCATCGAGGACGTGCCGGTGATCATGATCTCCAGTGACGACTCGGAGGAAGCCATCCGCAAGGCCTACGAGCTGGGTGCCAGCGACTATGTCAACCGCCCTTTTGACGCCAAGATCGTCTACCGCCGGGTGTCCAACACCATCAAGCTGTACGCCAAGCAGCGGCGGCTGGTGCAGATGGTGTCTGACCAGATCCGCGCGCGGGAAAAGAACACCGATGTGCTGGTGGGCGTGCTGAGCCAGATCGTGGAGTTCCGCAACGGCGAGTCCGGCTCTCATGTGCGGCACATTCGCATCATCACCGAGACGCTGCTGCACCGGCTGATGGAGCTGACCAGCCGCTACGACCTGACTCCCGAGCAGCAGGATAACATCCCGCTGGCGTCGGCGCTGCACGATATCGGCAAGATCGGCATTGACGAAGCCATCCTGAATAAGCCCGGCAGGCTGACCGCAGAGGAATTTGCGGTGATCAAGACCCACAGTATGCTGGGCGCAGAGATGCTGCAAAAGACCGAAAGCTTTGCAGACCAGCCGCTTTTGCAGACCGCCTACGAGATCGCCCGCTGGCACCACGAGCGCTGGGACGGCAAGGGCTACCCGGACGGGCTGAAGGGCGACGATATCCCCATCAGCGCGCAGCTGGTCTCCATGGCAGATGTGTACGATGCGCTGACCAGTGAGCGGTGCTACAAAAAGGCCTTCCCGCACGAAACGGCTGTCCAGATGATCACAAACGGCGAGTGCGGAGCCTTCAACCCGCTGCTGCTGCAGTGTCTGCTGGACGTGCAGGGGGAACTGAAGCAGGATATTTTACAATGGTAATGTGAGGACAACTACGCGTGACAAAACAGCGATCCAACTATAAAATACCCCGCCGCACCTTTTTAAAGGTGTGCGCGGCGGCAGCGGCAGCCGGGCTGACCGCTTGTGGCAAAACGCAGGCGGCAGCGCTGCCCGAGATCACCATCGGCGTCGATACTTACCCGCCGTTCACCTATCTGAGCAATGACAGCGCGCCCACCGGCATTGATGTGGACATTGCCACCGAGGCCTTTGCCCGCATGGGGTATGCGGTACGGCTTGAGATCATTGACTGGGAGCAGAAAACAAACCTTGTGGAAAGCGGTGCCATCGACTGCATCTGGAGCTGCTTTTCCATGGATGGGCGGGAGCAGCTGTACCGCTGGGTAGGGCCGTATATGGTCAGCCGTCAGGTGGTGGCGGTCAATGCCGATAGCGGCATTGAAACGCTTGCCGACCTTGCGGGCAAGACCATGATGGTGCAAAGCACCACCAAGCCAGAAGAGATTTTCCTCGGCGGCACCGACCCCCGCATCCCGCAGTTTGGTGAACTGCTGAGCGCCGAGGACCGCAGCGTGCAGTACGCCATGCTGAACTGCGGCTATGTGGACGCCATTGCCGCCCACGAGACCGCCATTTTGCAGTATATGCAGGATTGCAATGCCAATTTCCGCATTCTGGAAGAGCCGCTGCTGGTCACCGGCATCGGCGTGGCCTTTGCGCTGAACGACACCCGCGGGCTGGACGAAAAGCTGACCGAGACCTTTGCCGCCATGCGCGCCGACGGCACGATGAAGCAGATCGTAGGCAAATATCTGCCGGACCCGGAAAAATATCTGGAGGTGGACGCCCTTGAACCGTAACAAGAAACCGTTCCCCTCCGGGATGCGGGTGGCGGCGCTCTACCTGCTGATGGGCGTGCTGCTTTTGCTGGCAGTCACCCTCTTCTCCGGGCGGGAGTCCATGCGCGCTACCGAGGAATACTTTGACCGCACCATCAACTTTGTAAAGGTGCAGTCCACCAGCTACGAAAAATATAACGATACCATCACCGCAAAGTCGCTGCGCCGGATGGCGGTGTCGGTGCGGCAGCTGGCCGAAAATGATACCTTGGATCTCTACGACCCCGAAAGTCTCCGGGCAGAAACGGAGTCCCTCTGGCTTACCGGCATTGCCGTACTGGACGAAAATGGAGAATCACTGTGCGAATATACGGATGGTAATATCGGATATGCGCAGTTTGCGGAATCGCTGCGAGAGCAAGCCGCGCTGAACGTGCTGCAAAACCCGCAAAAGACCTACCTCAAGCGCATTCTGTTACAGGATGGTACAGCGGTGGATGTTGCCACCCGCCGCGCCGCAGCGGGGGATGCCGTGCTGCTGGCTTACCGGGTGACCCCGCCGGAGTTTGTGGAGGGCGCAGCCCTGTCCATCCAAAGCGTGCTGGACGGCTACCCGAAGAACATCAGCGGCACCATCTTTATCGTGCAGGATGACAAGGTGATCGCCGCAAACGACCCGAGCCTCATCGGACTGTACACCACGAACAGCCCGCTGGTGCAGGGCATCCGCAAAGCAGGTGCGCCCGATACTTTGACCCACACCCGCGACTGGGCAAATTCCGGCTGCTATTTCGGGATGTACAGCAACGGACAGAATTTTGATCTGTATCTCTATATCGACGAAAAATCGGTGTTCCGCAATTCCAGCAGCGCACTGCTGGCTGCGCTGATCTTCTATCTGATCTGTGTGGCAGTGCTGCAAACGCTGCGCCGCCGCTCTATGAAGCTTGCGGAGCAGCAAAAAAGGGAGCAGGAGCAGAAGTACCACGCCCAGCTGGAGGAGCAGAACCGCAAGCTGGAGCTTGCCGTCCGGCACGAGGCAGCGGCAAACCGCGCCAAGCGGGAGTTTTTGTTCAACATGAGCCACGACATCCGCACCCCGATGAACGCCATTATCGGCTTCACCTCGCTGGCGGCGACCCATGTTGATAATAAAGAACAGGTGCTGGACTACCTGAAAAAGATCTCCACCTCCAGCCAGCACCTGCTCTCCCTCATCAACGATGTGCTGGACATGAGCCGTATCGAGAGCGGCAAGGTGAAGATCGAGGAAAAGGCGGTGCATCTGCCGGATCTCGTGCACGATATACGCTCCATCATCCAGCCCAATATCAGCTCCAAGCGCCTGGCGCTGTTCATCGACACCATGGACGTGGTGGACGAGGACATCATCACCGACCCGCTGCGGCTGAATCAGGTGCTGCTGAACATCCTTTCCAATGCTATCAAGTTCACCCCCACCGGCGGCATGGTGAGCATCCGCATTGCCCAAAAGCCCGGTGCGCCCAAGGGCTGCGGCAATTACGAGTTCCGCATCAAGGACAACGGCATCGGCATCAATAAGGAGTTCCAGAAGCACATCTTTGAGGAGTTCACCCGGGAGGAAAGCTCCACCGTCAGCGGTATTCAGGGCACGGGTCTGGGGCTTTCCATCACCAAGAACATCGTAGACCTGATGGGCGGCACCATCGCCCTTGAAAGTGAGCCGGGCAAGGGCAGCGAGTTCATCGTGAACCTCTGCTTCCCCCTCAGCGGGCAGAAGGCGGAGATCAAGCAGCTGCCCCAGCTGGAAGGGCTGCGGGCACTGGTGGCGGACGACGACACCAACACCTGCCTGAGCGTCAGCACCATGCTTTCCAAGATCGGCATGCGCCCGGAGTGGACCATCTCCGGCAAGGAAGCGGTCATCCGCACCAAGTACGCCGTGGAGCAGGGTGATGCTTTCAGCGTGTATATCATCGACTGGCTCATCCCGGATATGAACGGCATCGAGATCGTGCGGCAGATCCGCAAGGTCATCGGGGACAGCTGCCCCATCATCATCCTGACCGCCTATGACTGGGCGGATATCGAGGAGGAGGCGCGCGCCGCCGGTGTGACCGCTTTCTGCGAAAAGCCGCTCTTCCTCTCGGAGCTGCGCAAGGTGCTGGCAGAGCCCTTCCGGGTACAACCGGAGCAGACGACTGCCCCGCAGCCCAAGGCAGACTTTGACGGTAAGCACCTGCTGCTGGTGGAGGATAACGCCCTGAACCGGGAGATCGCCATAGAGATCTTAAAGGAAGCGGGCTTCCTTGTGGATACCGCCGGAGACGGCGTTGAAGCAGTGGAAAAGATGGAGCAGTCCGTGCCCGGGCAGTACGACCTGATTTTGATGGACATCCAGATGCCCCGGATGGACGGCTACGAAGCCACCCGGCGTATCCGCGCCCTGCCCGACCCCCGCAAGGCGGGCATCCCCATTTTTGCCATGACCGCCAACGCCTTTGAGGAGGACAAGCAGAACGCCCTGAATGCGGGCATGAACGGCCACATCGCAAAGCCGCTGGATATCCCGCACCTGCTGAAGGTGCTGGAAGAAGCGCTGAAATAAGAACCCGCTCAGGCAAAGCCTTGCGGCTTTATCGGCTCCCCCGAAAGGGGGAGCTTTTTTGTTTCTGCCGGTCAGCATCTTTCCGCTCACGCGGTTTCCTCTTCCTGCATAGGATAGTGCACAGCGGAAAAGGGGAGATGACGACATGAGGCAGACAAAGCGGTTTGCGGTGGTGGGCAGCGATGCCCGGCAGGCGGCGGCAGGGCGTGCACTGGCGCGGGCGGGGTATACGGTGGGCAGCGTGCAGCAGCTGCCGCAGGCAGACTGCATCCTGCTGCCGCTCCCGCTGGAACAGTCCGGTCTGCCGCTGACGCAGCTGCTGGGCATGGCAAAGCCCGGGGCACTGGCGCTGGCCGGTAAGGTGACGGACAGCGCAAGGACCATCGCCCGGGCAGCGGGGGTGGAACTGGTGGACTACTTTGCCCGCCCGGAGCTGACCGTGTATAACGCCATCCCCACCGCCGAGGGCTGCATCGGCATTCTGCTGGAACGGCGCAGCCGTACCCTGTGGGGCGCGGCGGTGCTGGTGCTGGGCTTTGGCCCGGTGGGGCGGGCGCTTGCGGTGCGTCTGGCGGCGCTGGGTGCGCGGGTGACCGTGGCGGCACGCCGCCCGGTGCAGCGGGCCATGGCAGAGGAGCGGGGGCTGCGGGCGGTGCCGCTGACAGACCTTGCTGCCGCAGCTGCCGCCTTTGATACGGTGGTGAACACCATCCCCGCGCCGGTGCTGACAGCGCAAGTGCTGGCGGCGCTGCCGAAGGGGTCTCTGATCGTGGATCTGGCCTCAAAGCCCGGCGGCACGGACTTTGCCGCCGCCCGGCGGCTGGGGCACACGGCGCTGCACGCGCTGAGCCTGCCGACGGTCTGGGCACCGGAAACGGCAGGGGAGGCGCTGGCGCGCACGGTGCAAGCCATTTTGCAGGAGCGGGAGGGAACAATATGACCACAGAGAAAAAGGGCTGTCTTGCCTTTGCGGTGTGCGGCAGCTTTTGCACGTTGGAGGACGCCTTGGGCGCGGCGCAGGCGCTGACGGCACAGGGCTGGACGCTGCTGCCCGTCATGAGCTTTGCCGCGCAGCAGGATACCCGGTTCGGCACCGGGGAAAGCTGGCGGCAGCGCTTACAGGCCGTTACCGGGCAGCCGGTGCTGGACACCCTGCAGGCGGTGGAGCCGCTGGGCCCCCGGCGGCTGGCGCAGGCGCTGGTGGTCGCCCCCTGCACCGGCGCAACGCTGGCGCGGCTGGCGGCGGGACTTTCGGATACGCCGGTGACCCTTGCCGCCAAAAGCCTGCTGCGGGTGGGCAGCCCGGTGGTGCTGGCAGTGTCTACCAACGACGGCCTTGGCGCCTCCGGCGAAAATATGGCGCGGCTGTGCCAGCGCAAGCACTATTACTTTGTGCCCTACGGGCAGGACGACCCCTTTGCCAAGCCCCAGAGCCTGAAGGCCGACCTTGCCCTGCTGCCCGCCGCCGTGGACGCCGCTTTGCGGGGTGAGCAGCTGCAACCGGTGCTGCTGGGACAAAGGAATGTGTAAATCTCTTTTCAGCGGGGAAAAAATGTGGTATACTTCAAATGATGTCTTGTCGGCATAAAACGGATAAGCGGAGAATACCAGATGAAAAAATTTACCGCAGCACTGTGCACTGTGCTGCTTTTGATAGGCGCTGTGCTGGTGCCCGGCGCGGCAGCAGCCGGTCCGGCGCTGGCCAATACCCGGGCATACTGCATCATGGATGCAGACACCGGCCTTGTGCTGGCGCAGCAGAATATGGACGAGGAACTGCACCCGGCCTCCATTACCAAAGTAATGACCCTTGGTCTTGCCTGCGAGAAGGCGCAGGGGGACTGGGACGATGTAAAGCTGACCGTGACCCACGAGGACGTCTACTCGCTGGCGGGCACGGATTCCAGCCATATTGCCCTGCGGGAAGGGGAAGAAGTTCCTCTGGTGGATGCGCTGTACGCCACCCAGATGGCCAGCGCCAACGACGGCGCCAACCTGCTGGCGGAGTATTTCGGCGGCGGCACCATCGCGGACGGCGTGGCGGCCATGAATGCACAGGTGGAGGAACTTGGCCTTGCCCACACCCACTTTTCAAACCCCCATGGCATCAGCGATGACGACCACTATACCAGCTGCTACGATATGGCACAGATTTTGCGCTGGGCGCTGCAGCAGCCGGGGTTTGAGGACCTGTTCACCCGCAACGAGATGTACACCATGCAGCCCACCAACATCCAGCCGGTGACCCGCTACTTCTCCCAGCAGGATAAGATCCGCATCGGCTCCAGCCGCTACCATATCGACAGTGTGCTGGGCTCCAAGCTGGGCTATACCAACACCGCCCGGTACAGCTATGTCTGTCTGGCGGAGCAGGACGGGGTGCGGCTGATCTGCGCGACCATGCAAAGCCAGCTGAGCACCGATAAATATAACGATATGCGCACCCTGCTGGACTACGCCTTTTCCACCTATAAAAGCTACACCCAGCTGCCCGGCGGCACAGTCACCGCACAGCTGGCTGTGGCTGGCGGCGGGCAGAGCCTTGGCACCGTTACCGTAGCCGACCCCGGGGTGAAGCTGCTGCTGGCCGAGGGCTTATCCGCGCAGGATGTGACCGTGGATCTGGAGCTGCCGGAGCAGTATCTGCTTGGCGCAGAGCCCGCCGTGTATGCGGTGTACACCCTGAACGGCGGCGCGCAGCAGGAGAGCACCAGCGTGCGGGTAAAGGCGGAGATCACAGGCCTGGCGGAACTGCTGGAGCAGAGCGTCGGCACAAAGCTGGAAGCCGCCAGGGACGTGGAACCGGGCAGCAGCGCATGGCTGCTGGCGGGCATCTCGGTGGGGTGCACCATAGGTGCAGCCGTGGTTACCGTACTGGTGCTGCGGGTACATTCCCGCCTGAAAAAGCGCCGCAAAACGGCAAGGCACCATAAAAAAGCGTAAAAGCCTGTTCAAAACCAGACTTTTCCAGATAAAGAAAAAGCTTTCAGAAAAAAAGAGAGGTACAATATCATGGGTAAGTTTATTTTTACGCAGACCGAGATCCCCGGTGTGGTGGTCATTGAGCCGCAGGTGTTCGGCGACGACCGCGGCTATTTTATGGAGACCTACCAGAAGGACCAGTTCGCAGAGGCCGGTATCGACAAGGAATTTGTGCAGGACAACCAGAGCCGCTCCACCCGGGGCGTGCTGCGCGGGCTGCACTTCCAGAAGAACCACACCCAGGGCAAGCTGGTGCGCGTGACCAAGGGCGAGGTGTACGATGTGGCCGTGGACTGCCGTCCCCACAGCGCCACCTTTGGCAAGTGGGTGGGCGTGACCC
>ERZ827496.3442-NODE-3442-length-13766-cov-19.592517_pt1 | contig 13766 bp, 8 predicted proteins | sample MGYA00519769_ERZ827496 | MGnify/ENA primary metagenome ERZ827496 (study PRJEB31778, sample SAMEA3449327) | human gut metagenome | biome: human gut; feature: human-associated habitat; material: faeces | place: United Kingdom | collected 2010/2012 ...
CGCTGATTGGTGATGACCTTGCAGTAGCTGTTCACATAGTAGTAGTTACCATCGATCTGAATCAGACCAGCATAGGTCTTGACACCATTGACATAGTAATACAGCTCGCCATCCTCGTTGACGATACCGTTCTTCACTTCGGGATCAGGATTGGGATCCGGATCGGGGTCAGGTGTCGGAATGGGGGCATCGGTCATCTTGCCGTCTGCACCAAAGTTGTAGAACCCAGCGGTCAGCAGATCATTGGTCTTAGACACCCAGTAACGCTGATTGGTGATGACCTTGCAGTAGCTGTTCACATAGTAGTAGTTACCATCGACCTGGATCAGGCCAGCGTAGGTCTTGACACCATTGACATAGTAATACAGTTCGCCATCCTCGTTGACGATGCCGTTCTTCACCTCGGGATCAGGATTGGGATCCGGATCGGGGTCAGGCGTCGGAATGGGCGCATCGGTCATTTTGCCGTCTACATCGAAGTTGTAGAAACCAGCAGGCAGCAGGTCATTGGTTTTGGACACCCAGTAGCGCTGGTTTGTGACCACCTTGCAGGAGCTGTTTACATAGTAATAATCGCCGTCAATCTGAATCAGGCCAGCGTAGAAGCGAACGCCGTTGACATAGTAATACAGTTCGCCGTCTTCATTCACAATGCCATCCTTCGAGGGATCGGGCGTATCAATGATCATGCGGCCATCTTCATCAAAGCTGTAGAATGCCGGTGCAAAGCCGGTATCATTGGGATAGGAAACCCAATGACGGGTGTTCTTCACTGCCGTGTAGTCTACGCTTCCGAAATAATAGTAGTATCCGTCTTCTGCCAAATACAGGCCGTTGCAGACCATGCCGTTGATGGTATAATACGTATTTCCGTTAAGATAGAAGAGCCCCGTGTGCTGATATACGCCATGGCAGATACCATCTTCTCCAAAGTCGTACCAATAAATCGGGTCATCATGGTTGTCGCGCAGTTTTACATACCGGAGGCCCTCATAGCGATAACCGTCCTGATTAAAGAAATACAGATTGCCTTCAATGGTGTACCACTTGCCCTGAACAAAGCCGGGGCCATAATAGTAGCGTTTACCGTGGTCAGTGGCCAGCCATGCACCCTTCACCAGTTTGCCGTTTTCAAATTGATAGTTCACATTGGGGAAGAAGCTGCTGTTTTCACCATTCAGCCCCTGGAAAGTCTCGGGATCAAAGTAGTAATAGCTATTGTTGCCATCTGCATCCGTCAGGTTCCACCAACCGGACTTGGCCACGCCGTTGATGGTGTAATACCATGCGCCATCGACTTCAATCAGCCCAGTGACCTTGCCCTCACAGGCTCCGGTAGTCTCGTTGAACTGATAGAAATACTCGTTGCTTTCATCGTTGAGGCCAGGAACCTTGTGGATGCCCTTCAAGGCATTGTTTTCGACGAAGTAGTAGGATGTACCGTTGACCGTCTTCCAGCCTGACCAGGAGCCGTTGTCCAGGATGAAACGATCCGTGAACTCCTGATACGATTCGCAGTAGAAATGGCCGCCGCAGGGGTGCGTGGTATTCTCCGGCTCCTCATAGGGATAGATCCCATACTGCTCCTGGAAGGAGGTCTGCTTGGACATGTTGTAGAGTGCGTTTGCGCCCAGATAGATGTCGTAGCCGATCGAACCGGAGTTCTCGATGCTCAGGCACTGATTATCATCCCACTGTGCGCCATCCTTGGCGGACAGCTGCACGCCGCTGAGGATGCAGATGGGGTTGGCCGTATCAGGATCGATGGCCTGGCTCTGCTTGATGAAGTTGCACTTCACAGTGAGCAGATTATTCTCGTCCAAGGATGCGGATGTCAGACGGAAATAATCATTGGACACCGTCAGGTTGGAGATGTCCACAGCGACATTCTGGTCAAACTGGAACTTCACCGTCACCTCAGTCTTCGAGCTGACACGCTCCGCCAGCTGGAGCAGCAGATCCCAAGCTGTAATGCCGGAAATATCGCCGCCAGCAACCATGGACAGAAGCGGCTCCAGCTTTTCAGGCACCTTGATCGTCATCATATCCAGTCCGAAGACATAGGTGACGTTCATGGGCTGGCTGGGATCGATCACATGATAGCGGTCTGTCTCGCCGTCGCCGCCGGGGAGGTATTCCGCATTGGAGACATCTCTTGTCCATGCGAAGGTTCTGTCGCCGCTTGTGGCGTTGTCAAAGTCGAAAATCGCCTGATTGGCACTGTACATGGCGACCTTAATCGTAGCACTGATAGAGTAGTCCCGCGTAATCATGGCCGTGATGGTCACGTTGCGCAGACCGGACTCCTCACTGCCGGTAAAGGCAAAGCCATTGTTCGCAGCTTCCACAGTACCTGCTGCGCTGCTGCTCAGTTCAAATGTGATATCGCCCGCGCACACAGCGACGGGATTCTCGTTATAGGTTGCAACCAGAGGAAGGCGCACCGAATCTCCGTAAATGGCGTTGATGCTCGTTTTGGAGAATTTCAGGCCATTCGGCTCGACCACGGTAAGCGTCTTGCTGCCGATCACCGTGTCACCGGACAGGAGTTGGATCTCCACGCCGCCCTTTTTGACGGCGGTGAAAATGCCATCTTCAGAGACGGTACCGATGGTTTCATCTGTGGACTTCCATGTGATATCGGCAGGGAGTTCCGCCGCGCTGCCGGACACACTGACACCGGAAGCGACCAAGCGGACTGCGGCGCCGCTCGTCAAGTAATCATAAGCAGAGGTGATCAGGGCATGATCAAACTCCGTAGAGACAGGGGCCGTGGAAACCACCATCAGAGAGGAACTGACGGAACGCTCATAACCATCCGAAGGACGATTCACGACCGTGAGCGTATCGCTGCCTTCCTGCTTCGCTGCGAAGGTTGTAGAACCGCCGCCGTCCAGATTGATTGCGGTCACGCAGCCTGCGTCCAGCATAATCTGTGCCAGTTCTTCAGCACTGCCGCCAGCGGAAAAGGGTTCCTGACGACCATCCAGCACCATCAGGACAACCTTGCCCTCAGCGGTGATACCCACACAGGTGCGGGAATGACGGCTGTTATAATAGTCTGCTGCGCTGGTCACGACGGACTTTCCATCCTTGACCAGATAAACGCTGCCGCCGACAGCCTCTTGGATTTGGTCTTTATAGGCTGCGTAATCGCTGGAGCTGCCGATCATGGCGGTTCCATCCTTCAGAATCGCAAAGAAGTTTTCAGAGGCGACACCGTGATATTCGACACCCTCCATGACCAAAGCACCGCTGGGGGCACCGGTGGTCATGTTGTAAAAGTCTGCATTGACACCGACGACCGCATTGTAGTGTTCCACATAGTTCGCCGTGTCGGCCGGATCGGAGTGGCGCTTCTGGGCCGCAGTCATCTGGTCGGATACGCGGGACATGGCCCAGCCCTGGCTCGGATCGTTGGCATGATAATTGGCGTGGATGCTCACATCATCGCGGGAAATATCAGCGGTCGCAATGTAGTAAACGATCTGCTTGTCGTCCTTGGTCAGCGCATAGTTGATCGTCTGCGTCACGCCGGGAGCGACCGTCGTCGTATCCGAAGAGAACACAGAGTAGTATGCATCATCCGGCTCCGGGTCGGGTTCGGGATCCGGATCAGGGTCGACCGGGTCGGTACCGTTCGGATCACCCGCAAGGTCAAAGAGATAATCTGCAAAAGCGTAGCAGCACGCTTTACGCAGCGTTTCATAGTTGGAAAGATCGGTCAGAGAATAGGAGCTCTCCAGCGCACCGATCAGGGTATTCCCGGTATAGGTACTCATAACCTTGCTCCGGATACCGTCCTTGGTGACCATGCCGCCCAGGCGGTTGGTCAGAAAGTAGGAAGCGCGGCTTGCATCTGTAAGCCCTGCGGTGAAGTAGTTCTCAATGATCGTGCTCAGCGCAACACCGCCACGGTTCATCTCCGTTGTGAGATAGAAAGCATCCATATCGCCATAGAGATCCGTATCGGTGAAGGAGTGATCCACACTGTTGAGTGTGCCGTAATCTACACCGAGGTATCTTGCACGAATGTTGGCGGCAAGCGTATCGACGTCAGTCTCCGTGGTATCCACCTTGTCAGCGATATCCACGTTTTCGGCGCAGTACATCAGATCTGTAATGTCACCGGCCCAACTGCCCATGTCGGCACGAGCCTGAACAACAGCATCCGTCATGCCTTGCACCTTGGCGTAATTGGCCACATCCATTGCGCCAAACACATGGCCAAGGTCAACTTTATTGCCATTGGGCAATGTGAAGTTGTTGATGTTCTTCAGCGCAGAGGCCGAAGTGTTGTTCGCGGTATCCTGCTCGGAAACGTAGGCGGTGAAGGCAGTGTTCTCCTTGCCGCAGACCATTTCCCAAGTGCCGGAGGTATACCGCTCCACGCCTGTACGGATATAGTTGATGATCAGCGCATTGGCATTCTCACCGGCATTTTCTTCCGCATAGGTCTGGGCATAGCCTTCCAGAACCTTGAAGCAGGAAAGGAATGTCGCATAGTCTGAAATCTCAGTGACGGTAGATGTCTCATCCGCCTGCTCCGATTCCTGGTCTTCCAGTTCAATGGAGACATCCTCGAGTTCAGAAGCAACAGGTTCTTCATAGTTCGTGGCGGTATCCTCAATTGCCGAGTCATCTGCCGCATACGCTCCAACAGGTAGTAGCGTTGTCAGCAGCATGACGACAACAAGGCACATTGACAGATACCTTTTCATCGTTCCTCTCACCATGTCAGTTTCTCCTTACATTTATTTTAAATTATCAACCAGATAATTTAAGTCCTCCTGCATTGCGTAGAAGCGGGTCTGCTCTGTCTCTTCCAAGCCAGAATCGGCAGGCAGTTCCTCTACATGCAGATAAACATTTCGCTGGGTTCCTGTGTCATCCGTCAGGCTGCCGACAACCTCACTGCTGTCATCACCAATTAAAACCTTGAACAATTCATAGGTTTCTTCTCCGCTCTTGGTTTCAAAGGTAACCGCAATCGTGTTTCCGTTCTGCTCCTGGCGAATGGTAACATACTCCTGCCAACGATCCGGATAATGCAGATCACCGTAGCCTGTATGAACGACTACATCTTCTGGAATCGTATCTGCAGAAACATTATCATTCTGTTCTTCCTGCACTTTGTCATTGCCGCATCCGGCCAACAGACCACATAAAAGTGCGACGCATAACAAATAGCCTATCAGTTTGACTGGTGTCTTTCTTTTCATTCCATGACCTTCCTTTATTTTTGATTTTGCTATATTCTTCAGGGCGTATGCCCTAAAATCACAAGTATTCCGTGTATGGGTGCTCGGTATCTAATTTCAAGTATTTGTGATGGCTTCTTTGCTTATCTGGCGGTGGATCTTGCCGATAGTCACCATACTTCTGCTTCAGATACGCATCACAGTCTTCCGGAAGCCGGACAGGAAGCCCCTCGAATATGCCGTAGCTGCCATCGCCATATATTTCTTTTCTGTGGTATTCCAAGCGTCCTTGCCAGTTCCCGTGGTTTGCGATGACATTCGAAGATTCTACCGGCCATACAGAGATCAATGCTGTATAGGCCGCAGCAGTTTGTGCGGTATTTTTACCAAAGCCCAAAGCTCGCAACGGATTCACAACTGCTTCTTTCCATCGCTCAGGACGAACGCAGGGAATGGATAGCTTTCTGACAAACCAGGCTTTCTTGCGCTCCAGTCGTTCCTGCTCTTTTTTATCTTTCGGGTAACCATCCAGAGGGAAAATATCAAGGCTGATTCCATGGTTGATTGGAAGCACCGCAACGCTTTCCTCAATGCAGGTCGTTTCTGAGTTCCTCAGCTTGCTGTAGATAGCAGGAAATGCAGGATCTGATTGAAAGTTTTGAAGGAAAAACTGTTTTGGAAGCAAAGCCGGAGCTTCCTTGCAGAAGCGTTCATAATCATCTCGGAATAGCGCAACATCGACATCATCATCCCAAGGGACAAAGCCGCCATACTTAACCGCCCCCAGCGCACTGCCGCATACTAAGAAGTATTTCAACTGCAACCGATCACAGATCTGCGTGAAGATTTGAAGCATCTGGAACACTTTCTTCTGGATCGGGGTCATTCTCTAATCTCCTCATCATTGCACTGACCATTCCATCCACTACGCACAGAGCAAGGAAGAAGTTCAATGCACCTTCCCAAATTGGTTCAACAAAGCAATTGACATACGCGCCGATATACAGGAACAGAAGAAGGTATCGCAGCGACGGAAGGATTTTTGGGTTTTTCCATATCACCGTCACATTGGCAAAGTTTTTAATGGAGTAAATCAGCAACAGGCAAAATGGAATAATTCCTGAAACTCTGCCAACATCCAACCACATGTTGTGGCGATATATCTGACTGGCTCGGCCACCCATCGGGTACTGAATCAATTCACGCAGTCCGATCCAAAAGCTTTGAAAGCGGAAAGAATCCGAATTCTCTAAGGATGCCCGCCGCTCATAGCGCGCCGCCAGATTTGTACTTAGGATATAATCCCTGATGGACAATACATTGAAATGGTAGAACAGAAACGCAATCAGGCTGATAACGACCATGATTCCAAGACATTTCAAAATTCCAGCAATACCATGCTCGCTGTATGCGAATTGCAGTGCGGCAAGAATCACAATCAGCAGAAGAATTGCAAATTGTGTTCGTGTTCCCAGCATGAACATGTACTGAATTGTGGCAAAAAACAACGCAAGGAACATGATCTTTACCGGGAGTCTTTTCTCGAACTTCACCGCATAGGGGGTAACTGAGATCGGCAGCGTATTTAGTGCGCCGGATCCCGTTGCAGCTCGATATGTACCTGTCCAGAAATCAATCAAACGGTATCGGTTATTTCCGATGTTGACCAGCATATTCAAGGTTGCGTAAGTTCCAAATCCGGCTGCCAGCGCCAAAATGCCATCTCGGATTTGTTTATCAGAACTTCCCTCAGCGATGAGCCAACCGATTGCGAATGCGACGACTGGCAGAATTCCATGGTGGTACACACCCGAGATCGTCCGCATTCCAATCAGGGCATATGTCATGCCTGCAGACAGCAGCAACCAAAAGCCTGGCGCATACAAGAAGTTAAAATAGATTTCTCTGCCAAGCATTCGCTGCCGCAACAGAGCTACAAACAGGAACACCAGCGGATATGCATATCCCCAATTGATCGCACCGAGCGTCAGCAGGAACAGAGGTACAATTGTCATGCGTTGCTTTGCTCCTTATGAATGAAGTCCAGGACCCGGTGCATTTGCACATTTCGATTTTTATTCTTCAGTACAAAATCTCTCCCTCTCGCGCCCATCGCATCCAGCTCTGATGGGCTTAATTCTCTGAGAGATTCCACCGTATTCCGAATGGAAGCAGCGCTCTCCTCTGGAATATAAGTTAAGAATGGATCATACTCTCCGGGTATCCCGTCCAGACGAAACATCATGACCGGACGGCCCGATGCCATATACTCCATAGTCTTGGAAGGAAAGCTGTACTTCGTGTATTCGCCCTGATTGGTTCTTGGATTGACAAGCACGGTTGCTTGCTTCTGCAACTGCACCGCTTCCTCATGTGGTAAAAAACCGAAGAAGCGAATACGGGAATCCTGCGCAGCATACGTGCGAATTTCTTCCTCCATTTCACCGGAGCCGCACAGCCACAATTCAATATCAGGATCCGGTAACTCCTTCATCGCCTGGAGGAGCAATTCAATGCCATAGCGCCGGTTCAACCGTCCTGTATATAGCATGGAAAACGGTTGAGGCTTTGAAACTGGCGGTTCATCTGCAACATCTCCGCACATTCCCTCCATCACGAGGTATGGGCGATCGCCTACATGCAAAGGCACAGCCATTTGTTCCGTCAGGAGGATGAAACGATTTACCCTTGCCATAAAGTGATAAACAATTTTGCAGTGGATTCTCCGCAAGAGTTTTCTGAATGAAGAAACCTGGTGCATATCATAAAATTCGGGGATATCCGTAATCACTGCCGTTACTTTGTATTCGGGATTCAGTTTATTGACAGCCCACAAAAACGGAAGATATGCTGTGAAGATCAGAACTTCCGATTCACACGGATACTTCTTCAGCCACGCCCGTACCTTCCTCATTCGCATGAATTGTTTTACGAGCGGGATATTCCAGCAGCCGACCTCATGGCCGACTATGTTCTCACAGGACCAGTCTGTATCTTTCAGGTGAAAGATTTTGAAGTTTTTAGGCCATGTTCCAACTGGCAGGGCATTGATAACAATCAGTGGTTCATCTGTATTCGCATGGATTCCCTTAATCAGATTCCATTGAAAGTTATTCGCTGCATTGGAGACGCCTCGTTTTGATGCGGATATAATTTCCTGTTCCCGTTTCTCTGGGAACAATGGTCCCAAAATAATCATACAGATAGCTCCACCGCTTCTCGCTCCGTCAGTTTGTAAATTTGCTCTGCCAACCCGTCAATATCATTTTCTTTTACAATGTACTTTCCGCCTGCACTCTCAGGGCTGCCACCGACATCATAGGTGATGACTGGCGTCCCGCAGGCTCTGGCTTCCAAGTTCACCGTTGGGTATGTATCCTGATGCGTAGGATTGACGAACACGTCTGCCGCACTGTAGATTTCGGCCAACTCTCTGGGACTGGCTGTACGGGGCAGGGCCAGGATGCCCGGCAAGAGCCTGCTTTTTTGCTTATCCGTCACGCCTACCAAGACGATTGCAAACCGGCTGTCCAGCTTTTCCCGCAGCCGGCAAAAATCGAGCAGTCCTTTCTCCTTATCCCAAACGCTGGCTACACCCAAAATAACTGTTTTCCCGTCCAATCCGTATTGTTCTCGGAAATCACTCGGTGTTGGCTTGAACAGGCTTTTATCGATCTGATTGTGTACTACTTCAACAGGGTACTCTTTTAAGAAGCTTTGCTTCACTGTCCGGGCCAACCACTCCGATGGAACAATGATCGTCAAGTTCGCAAGGCCAGTAAAGCACGCCTGTTTCTGCCGGTAGTTCCTCTGCGTGTGATCCGCCCCATATGTTTTGGGATATGCCTTCAGCTGTGGACAATCTCCGCAGCCGGATTTCCAGCGGTCACATTTGGCGGCGCTGAAATGAGCACAGTGTCCGGTAAATGCCCAGCAATCGTGAAGCGTCCAAAGGATTTTGATTTGAGAATGCTCCTTCAACCATTTGAAGAGCAGTTCAATATTTAAGTAGTAGCCATGCAGGTTGTGCAGCCAAATCACATCTGGCTGAAAATGCTCGATTTGCGAAAGCAATCGCTGTGTTGCCGCTCTGGAGCCGTATCCATTCAAATCGAATAAGCGCGTAATTCCTGCGTGAAACAGATAATCCGGCTTCGTGCCGATTCGAATCAATTGTGCCGCGCCGTTATCTGCACATGTTCTTCCATATGCGGCAGCACATTCATGGCCCTCGTTTTTGAGCTGTTCACATTTATCTGCGATAATTCTGCCTGTACTTCCAAATCCATAGACAGAGTTAATGAATATGTATTTCATGAAAAGCAATTCCTTAGTTGGCCGTGCGTAATACGTTCTTGAGCAAGGCGACATACTTGTTCAAGCCGATGCCCTTTGCATACCTTTCCGTGTATAGTCTCACTGCATTGTCTGACATTCTTTTGCACAGTTCCGGGTTACGATACAATTGCAAGATATTCTGGGCGAGCTGCGCACCATTTCCCACATCTGAGCATAGTCCGATTTCAGAATGCAAGGCTTCCTTTGATAAGTAGGAGTTCTGTTCCGCAACAGCCAGAATTGGCAAACCGCCCTGCAGATAGCTATAATATTTACTGGGGGCGCACATACCGGTCAGCCCCTGTTCGAGACTGACAATGCCACAGGAACTGGCAGCGACCGCATGCTCAAAAGCAGTTCCGGTGAGAAAATCGCAGATTCTGACATTGGGAAGCCGTTCTGCCGCCTGTCGGACTGATGGCATTTTGTTTCCGTGCCCGGCAATTAAAAATTTGATATTCTTGTAATCTGCCAATTGATCCATCGCCTGAATCAAGGCTGTTTCATCCTGACAGATACCGATATTGCCAAAGTAGGCAACGATAAAGTCCTCATCTGTATATCCCAGTTCAGCCCGTGCTACGGACTTGCTGCCAGCTGTTGCTTCATGCGCCCAATTGGAGATGGTGACAATGCGGTCTGCGGAAAGCTCAGGTCGATGATCAAGAAGGTATTCCCGCATCTCATCGGTCAATGCAACGACGGATTCAGCGCGTTGGAAGAGGCTTCTATTGATTCGCTGCATCACGCTTGAAACGGTGCTGCCTTCTCTCAGACTACCCGAGGCATAAGCGACTTCCGGATAAACATCGTAGGACACGAAAATAATTTTCGTTTTAAAGAGTCTATTGGCCAAAATTGCAGCGATGGGAAGCACCGGTGGATTCGAATAGACAATGACCGCTTGGTAGTCCTTAATTTCGAAAATATGGAGCAAGACCGAGAGTGTAAAAGAAAAATAGTTAATCAGTCTTCCGAGTTTACTGTGTCGGCTGAGTTGCATATAGTGAAGCCGACGAATTGAAACGCCATTCTTCGTTTCTCTAACTGGAACCTTACCGCTGGCGTTATATTCCCGTGGATAGCCGCACAAGGCACCAACGGAGTATCCACTCTGCGCCAAATATCTGGCAGTATCAAAAGGGAGTGTTGCGGAAGAGTTATATTCTGGATAGAAAAACTGGCAGAGGAAAAGGATGTCACGTTTCATTTTTTCACGCTCTCTCTTACTTGTTTCTAATTCCGGTTTAAGAACCCTAACGCGCAAATATCACCTGGCACCCTCATGAGAGAAAACGATATGTACAGTCTTTAAGAGGCATCTAAGGTCAAGGGCAATGGATTGGCGTTCAATGTATTCCATATCGTAGATGATCTTTTCTTCCGGCTTCAGTGAGTATCCGCCGTTTACCTGTGCATACCCGGTCAGCCCCGGCGTGACTATCAGGCGGTTGGAGAAGCCTGGAATATATTTCTCAAATTCTCGGTAGAAATAAGCACGCTCCGGCCGCGGGCCGACGAAGCTCATGTCGCCTCGCAGGATGTTATAGAGCTGGGGAAGCTCGTCCAGCCGAGTGCGCCGAAGGATTTGGCCAAAGTGCGTGCATCTTGGATCCTGTTCATCCGCCCACTGGGGGCCGTTTTCCTCCGCATCAAGGCGCATGGATCTGAATTTATAGATCATAAACGGCTTCCCATTGATGCCGAGCCGCTCCTGCTTAAAAATCGGAGCGCCTGGCAAGTCTATGGTGATAATCAGTGCAATGATCATCATCGGGATTGCCAAAATCAGCAGGCCCAAAAAAGAGCATACTATGTCAAAAACACGCTTCGTTACCAGAAACAGCTTCTTCTGCCGCAGTACAGGCTTTGCTATCTGAATGATCACATCGGCAGAGCTTTTCTCTGCCAAACAGCCGGTCGCTGTTGACGCCATATATCCCACATCCCTACACTCTTAATCTCTAAGTAGCTGCACCGTCAGACCGGTGTTGAGCCAGATGGGATCAAAAGCTCTTCACGAACGTTAGGTACAACAAAGCTGTATATCTGTTCAAATGCCCACTGTGTGGTCGCATCATCATCCGGCATTTCACCGCCAAGCACTCTTGCGGCAAAAGACAGCATCGTGTCAAAAACCTGATGAAGTAGCATGTTGACATTGGCTTCCGGTTTGAAAGTCTGTTCCACCGCTGCAAATAGCTCCTGAAAACATTGGAGATCCTCCTCGTATGCATAAGTGCGGCAATTCGCAGAATAGTAGTATCGAAGGTAAAAGAGGCAGTCGTCCTTCCTTCCAAGAATGAACCTCCAGCTTGCTGACCACAGTTGAAACGCTCTGTCCTTCCATGGAGCATTCTGTATATGCATGCCCACGAGGTTTTGCTTGAGAAAATATGCGAAAGCGACATCTTCCATGTGGAAGGCAGCACACAGCAGCGCCTCTTTGCTCTCAAAGCAGCGATAGATATATGCCTCGCTCAGGCCAGCTTCTGTTGCGATTGCTTTCGTTGTCGTTTTGTCTAATCCATCCCTGGCCACAACACGAACTGTCCCCTCAATAAAAGCTTGCTTTGCATTCCGTTCCCTCTTCATTCGATTACCTCATTTATGGTACATGATGTTATTACTGAGTGAGTGCCCACTATGTTGTGTCCAAGAAAAAAGCAAATCATTTTTATTACTGCGAATGATTTGCTGATCCACAATCGGAATTTTCATGGAGTTTGCCACTCCACGGGAAAGCTAAACCCTATTTTTTCTTCCGTATTATAGCATATTGCACATTGAAATGCAATTGCCTCAGCGGCGAAATGGAAGAAAAAAGTGTGATTTTATCAGCGCACGGCAATATTTGTCGAAGAAATACCTTGATTTGAAAGTTTAGCGCAGTCAAACCGGCAGTCTGGATGGATTTAAAATAAGATCCACACCCAATATGATCACTGCACAAGGAGGAATTACGAAATGGCAAAGGGTGAGAATATCTTCAGACGGCGGGATGGTCGCTGGGAAGCTCGCTATAGCAAAGGGCGCGAGCTATCTGGAAAAATCAAGTATGGATACTGCTATGGAAAAACATACCGTGAGGCCAAAGAGAAAGCAGAAAAGTGCAAAGCGGCGTTAGCAAGCGGAAATCCCTTGCCAACATCCAGGACTCCAAATCTGTTTTCCGCCTATTGTATGGGGTGGCTTCACGCAAAGAAAAGCAAGGTGAAAGAATCAACATATATCAAGTATAGCACAGTAGTTGAAAAGCACATCATTCCCAAGCTTGGTGATTGCTGCCCTTTGGGATTTACTACGGAACTGATGGACGATTTCATCAGAGAATTGCAGTTTGAAGATGAGCTGGCACCAAAGACCGTACATGATATTCTGGTCGTGCTGCACGGGATATTAAAGTTCACTGCTTCAAAGTGCAAGGGAGTCTTTCCTACCGTGGAGATCAACTATCCGAAGATAGGAAAAAAGGAAATGCGCGTTTTGTCCAGAGAGGAACAGGAGCGCTTCATTTCATATCTGCAAAAGGATTTGGATCCATGCAGATTTGGTATCTTGCTGGCGCTGTGTACAGGCATCCGAATTGGCGAACTCTGCGCGTTGCGTTGGGAATACATTTCTACAAGAGATAACGCAATCAAAATTGTAGAGACGCTGCAAAGGCTGCGTGATACCAGCGCATCACAGAATGCTCGAACGAGAATCGTAATCGGTCCACCCAAAAGCGATACCTCCGTGCGAACGATCCCTATGACGGAATATGCGGCTGGGCTTTGCAGGCACATGAAGCCGCAAAGTTCAGCCGCATATGTTTTGACCGGAACGGACGCATTCATGGAGCCACGGGTATTACAGTATCGATTGGAAAAGTACACGCAGGCATGTGGCCTGGAGGGGGTGCATTTTCATACACTTCGGCACACATTTGCGACACGAGCTGTTGAGGTCGGATTTGAAATCAAATCCTTGTCCGAAATCTTAGGCCATGCCTCTGTCACAATCACGCTGGACCGATACGTGCATTCTTCGTTGGAGCTGAAAAGGGACAATATGCAAAAGCTGAATGCTGCAGGGATGTGATCTCTGCGCAGTCAAAAATCAGTGTTATCGGATGATATCAAATCGGGAAAAGCCCTGCTATGCGGGGCTTTTTCTTTGCTTCTGTAGCAGAGTGGCAAACTCCATGAAAATTCCGATTGTGGATCAGCAAATCATTCGCAGTAA
>ERZ827496.3450-NODE-3450-length-13735-cov-14.018275_pt1 | contig 13735 bp, 11 predicted proteins | sample MGYA00519769_ERZ827496 | MGnify/ENA primary metagenome ERZ827496 (study PRJEB31778, sample SAMEA3449327) | human gut metagenome | biome: human gut; feature: human-associated habitat; material: faeces | place: United Kingdom | collected 2010/2012 ...
CAAAACGATTTGTGTGATTTTCACGTCTATTAATATAAAACGAAATGTGATTTTTATTATTGACTTGTATACGGGTAAGAGATTGATTTTTCTCCTACCCTTTTTTGTTGTATATCAAACAGAGATTAAATGTCATTTAAAATAAAAAAGAGGGAATCATCACACTTGATGATAGCCCTCTTCATGCATTTAATAATTCATTATGAATTATCATTGACAAATATACTATTTTCCTGATTATTAATTGCAAATATGGATATTTTTTCGTATCTTATAGGTGCATTTAATAAATACATTATGAATAAAATTAGATTTGAAATCGTTGCGCACAGAGTGCACGGCGGTATGTTAGCCATTTTTGTGAGGTGTTCACAATATGGATCAAGTATTGAACTTGATACTGACGTAAGAGTCTTTGAAGACGAATGGAGTGAAGATTATGGACTTATTTCTAAGAGTCCAAATTCTGCTAATCTTAACCTACTAATCAGGAAACTTGTGTATAACCTGGAAGAGATTGAGCTAACTTATTCTGGCGAAATGACATTATCTAAGCTACATGAAATCTATTCTAAGCGTGGAACTTCTGCAGACTGGTATGCAATGTGGGAAAAAGCGATGCATGAACGAGGATTAAAACCTCGGACTATAGAAATACATGCAAACGTTCTGAAAACTATCAAGAAATACAAAGATTCTTGTCCAGTCACATCTTTAACCGAAGATTTCTTCCGTGGGTTTATGAACTATTTGATAAATTCAGGACTTAAATATTCAACTGTCTGCAAGGAAATGCATGTCGTCAAAGCATATTATAATATAGCACGTAAATTGTATGGGAATAAGGTTCCATCTGATGCCCTTTCATTTTACCATGACCCGAAAGATTTCAAGAATGTATATAAGATGAAGGCACTGAATGATGATGATATACGAATAATTGAAAACTATGCGGCAACAGGTCAATTAGACAAGCCTCACGAATTAGTTTTAGATCAATTTCTATTTATGTGTTATGTCGGAACGAGAATCAGTGATTTTTCATCATTATCTGAAAAAAACTTTAAAGAAGACAATGGGAAATTATGGTTAGAATACACATCTGTAAAAACGAACACCCCAGTTCGAATCCCAATGTGGGCATTATTTGATGGAAGAGCTGAACAAATATATAGTAAATACAAGAACCGATTATCTGAATTTTTTAATGTTGGTGGTGAAAGAAGCTGTAGTTTCAATGGACGTTTGAAAACAGCTTTGAAGAATTGCAATATAAATAAACACATAACTGCACATGTGGCTCGTCATACTTGTGCTTCAAGGCTTATAAATCGTGATATTCCAGTCACAACGATACAGAAAGTAATAGGGCATCGTCAAATAAGCATGACAATGATCTATGCGAAGATTAATGATAATGCTTTTGTACGTCAGTTGCAAAAGTTGTAATTTAATTATACATTTGTACACAAATAGGGGCTGTCCAAAGTGGACAAGCCCCTATTTATTTTTTAATTATGTGAGTTGTGGGAGAACTACTTTCAAGTTTGGGGCTATATCCATTCATGGATAAAGGGAAAGCATCAGAAGTGAATCCAAATAAAAGTCTCAAGATTTTAACATCAGGTTATTTTTATGTTTTTGGTTCTAAAAGTAGTATCACTCCTGAGATGGAATTTCCTTCTTTCAAAGGAGATTATATATATGGGGTATTATGTGTTAAGTACGCAAAACCAGACTTGATAGAACAAACTATATCAACGACTGATGGTGAATTTTTCTTCAGATGTGATACTTATGCACGATTTCAATCCGCGATTATTCCGTGGAGAAAAATATATTAAATTGAAATTATCCTCCCGTTTTCAGACCCGTGGGAGGACTGATTGGGCTGGCAACATCATCACAAAGTGGATTGATGCCGGCCTTTAGAGCTATGAACACTCAATATAGCAAAGGGCAAGTTGTAAAATACACTTTGCCGTCAAATATTGGATTCTCAATGTGCATTACGGCTATTAAGAATCATGAATCTAATGGACAAGCAGTTGTTATCCTGGCTGGTTATTATGGAGGTATAGTCGCAGATGCAATAAGGAAAGGTTATTACCTGCAAGGAATTTCATACGTAACAAATTCAGATAGTATAGATATTTATGTAAAAGTCAGTGTGTACGTGTTCGTGTCAGTAGTGTGCCTTGGGTCAAGCAACGGTAAATTTATTACATCAGCTTCTCTTGTAGACTCTATTCCAGAAGGGGCTAAAGAAGTACAACTTTAGGATATTGATATTTCTACAGAGGTATCAATTGAGTCAAGTATATCCTTGCCATCATGTACTGTTCCCTGTCTATTGGATACATAAACATAACAATCCTTAATTGAAGCAGGAACAAACATGTATACAGATAGTCCTACAACATAGAATTTGAAACCTGATAATGAACCAAGAAGTAATTTCCCATTTCTAAATGCGATTACAGATTGAGTGCCATTACCAAGACTTATCACTAAAAGGAATGATGAGGAATCACCATAAGAGCACATTTCTACCGTTGCAATAGTTCCGTTGTAATTGTTTATAGTGAACAGCTTAACATACTTCCCTTTATGGCCAGAACCAGCATTGACGACAAAACCATCTCCTATAGACCTTGTGTGATAAGAATCCATAAGCCCTTTTTGCGTTAAAGTAGCCACTGGCAGTAGTCCTCCCACAACTGATGCTAAATCCTCTTTAGACATCTGCTGAATAGTTCCGTCTTTCATTACTGCAAGGAAAGTTTTTACATTCGCTAAAGTGCCGCTGTTGACAGTAGTTACTTCATTTAATTTTTTATCTTCCATAATTACATGTTTTAATCGTTTGTGCTTTGTTGTAATAATGCTTACTAAACAGCATCTTCATTATCCGGAAGAACCGGTCTGTAATAAATTACTTTTTCAGATTCATCAGGAGAAAGTGAAAGAAGCATAGGATTCTGGTCTGGCATAGTATCCTCTGATAAAGTATGTGGAGTCACTACTTCAAGAAGCACATCATCAAAATTAAACTTAAAACCAGAAGGAGCTTCTGTGCCGATTACCTCATTAAAACTTGGATATAAACGCTTTAGTTCCAATGCCTGATTGTTTGTAAGGCTAATGTTATTAATATCTGATGATACTTTTCCCAATAAAGATACGAGCTTGTTAAGAAAATTATAATCCAGATTATCCGGATAGAACAGATTTCCTTCTTCAATCATAGAATCTTTTTCTGATTCTGGTATTTCTTTCCACAATGCCGCTTCTTCCATGGATGAAACAATCATTGAGTTTTCAAAACGTCTTTCACTAATTGGAACTTCCTCACTCTGAGTAAGAAGGCATCCGTTACTTGCTTGTAGTATCATTTTTTCTTGCTTTTTCAATCATGTTGTCAATAGCATCAATAAAACGTGGGTTCCCGAACCTGGAATATTCCTTAATCAGTTCCACTTCTTTCTCATCATATTCTTCTTCACCATCTGAATTGTATATCTTACGACACAATTCAAGCGAAGCAACTCCCCTGCCCGATGCGTAAATAGCATCGGCAAACATTTCTCTTACATCTTCCACTGCTTCCGTGGCGCGTGAAAGACCGTTGAAAACGTGTAATTCCTTAAAATTCAGTTTCATTATTATCCTATTTTATAACAAATTCCATTTTTAAAATAAAGGGTTTTTGAATACCCGTTTGGGGGCACATATTCTGCGGTACCTGTAAATCCAGTAACTGAATTACCTCCTTCTGTCATTGATATTTGAGTAGGATTTATAATCATACTAGAATCTCCCATCTTTAATCTTATATCTCCGTTTGTTATCTGAGTGCTCTTGTCACCGCTGTTCATTCTTATGTCAAACGGGTATAGGTAAAGCGTTTCCCCTTCAATATTTTTCAATGATATTGCAGCTGATTCATATCCTGAATTGTCGTAGAAAAACCAGCTAGAAAGCACATTTCCTGTACTTGAAACTAAAGCCATTTGTCTTGAATCAGGGTCTAATATAATTCTGTTTCCATCTGAATTAGTAACAACACCTCCAGTGAAAGTACCTGTAGCAGATTTCAACTCACCGGAAAAAGATCCGCTCGTAGCTACGACTTCACCTTGTATGTGTGCTTTTGTAGCATACATCTCACCAGATTCCGTCACACGGAAGGGAGCAGAAGCACGATTCTCGTAAGTGCTGCCGGCAAAAATACGCACAAGGCTACCTGAATTGCTTCCTGTCATACCTGCAGTAACCGTACCGTCGTTTTTCTGTATAAGCAAGTCATTCCCCTGAAACAACTGTATCTTTGCATTCTTTGCTATAATCAGTGATGTAAAAATAGAACCTACATTCGCTCCAAACTTTTTCCAATATTGCGTATTAGCGTATGTAATACTGCTGCTCGATACATGCGTTTTCAAACACTGGTATGCATCCCATCCGGTTTCCATGGCGTTATTACGAACAAGAGCTACGTCAATGTAACGCACAGGAAGGCTTCCGTCTTTCACATCGCTGTCATTACGGTATTCCGTGTTCAATGCCCATTCAGAATCACGTATTGCGCATCCTTGAAGCCCGTCTACTCCCTTTTCACCGAGCTGTGCACACACGACAGGTGTAGAAAACAGACCCCATACTCCATCGGAAGATTTCCTTCGTTTTGATACCCATTCGTAAGGATAAGAAGAAGATATTCCTGACTGTGTACGTGTCCACCCTGAAGGAACATATTCGTCCCGTTGTGGAGAGGTGGGAGTCGACGGAATAGAATAAGTTGTAGTGCGTGTGTATATCTCTTCATTATAAGCGGCATTGGTTCCATCTTCTCCTTTACTGGCGATCATATCATACTCTGAAGTGTTTTCTTCGCCAGTCATTACATACCCTCCATCAGAGAATATGAATCTATTCCCTTGATTATCTGTCCAACACCATAACGGAGGATTAGTGGTAGCTACTTTTGCCGCAAAAGTGCTTCCATTCATTGTTACTGAACCCATTTTGGGAACTACCAATTTTGAGTTCCACCTTCCAATATAAGTTAACCCAGCTCCATCTTCACCCTTATCTACTTGTAGAAGCCAATCAGCATTTTCCTTGGAAGGTTCTGTTTCTGTTCCGTCTTCTGCTACGCATAGCCACAATATACCATCATGGCTTACACGGTCATAAAATTCATATTTTGTGCCACTTTCCCATTGACCTCTGTCATTTGCCACAAGAACCGGCGTTCCATCTGGTCTTACTTGATTTATTGTACCAGTAAAATACACAGAATTAAGATACATGGAGTAACCAGACATGTTCAGCCCGAATATGTTCAAATTCGTCAAATCACCATACTGCATGGCAATATTACCAACCGTAAATTCCCAGTCATTCTGTTTCCAGAGAAGTCGGGTATATGTTCGTGTTTCGTATGCGGAGCTTTGTCTTGCTTCATCAGTAAAGTTCCCGTAACATGAAAAGTTCATCTGCGGCTGTGGATGAATAGTATATCCAGGACGAAGCGCATAACGGAATGTCTCATTATTATCTCCCGACACCTCCGTCACGCGAAAATAGGTGGTTGCAAATCCGGAAAATTTGAAGTTACCTTTGCTGTCGTCTGAATCCTCGGTAGCATCCCTTTCATCGCCAAAATGGAAGATACCAAGTGCAGTGTCATCCTTAGATACCGCACCAAACTCTCCTTCTTCCAGCTTTAGCGTACAAGTTCCAGTTGTAAGCTGATTACCTTCCGAATCCGTATCAGGTGTGCATGACAGAATAATTCCGGCACCAGGTACACGCCATTTAATCCCCAGGAAAATCTCTACACGGTTGTACCGGAGTTCAGGAACCTCCAGAAATTCCCACAGGCGAAGTCCGCGCATTTCTCCGTATCCTTTTTTATCTATCTTTGCGCCAAATCCGGTCAATCCTTCAGCGAAGCCATCCTTACCGAACACCGCACCTTCACGGAATAATTGCGTCTGCAAGAATGTAAGCACTCCTATAACGGTGTCATTAAACTTTTTTGAGACAAACTCCGCACGTGAACGTAGTGAAGAAAATACATTATAATCCGATGGCGTCTTTGTATCTGATGTCTTTAATACATCAATCTGTTTTTCCTCCGATTGTCTGGCTACCTCATACCGTAGCGAGTTCAGCGAGTTATCTACAGAAGACTTCCACCCAGTCCCTACCTCATCCGAGCAGGTAATCGTAGCCTGGCACAAGTCATTCAACTTGCGCTGCACCTTGGTAATACGTGTATCCTTGTATCCGCCGGTGGTACCGAAATACTGTTCTGACAGCAGACGCACGTTCCATCCGATGCGGAGCGGTGTATTATTCTTTTCTATGTAGTTCCGGTCAGTAGTTCCGGTGTATTTGTTCGGGTCAAAGCTGTAAGTATTCAGAAAATCATCTACTGCCTGCTTGTATGCCTGTTCCGCTGCGGTGATGTATTCCTGCGGCATGGCGAAGTTCCATGGTATATACTTGTCACCTGGATTTGGTATAATCACACCTCCAGGAATCTGAGTCGTATCATCCGGATATATGTTTATAATTTCCCATTCCCGTGTGTCTTCATGCCATGCCGCCTGGAAAGAACCGTCAGTTCCACGTCCTGCCAGCTCGCCAGTCTGAAACTGTAACATATAGTCCAGATCCGGAATCTCATAGTCTTTCGGATTCCAGTTCATGCCGTTGTCCTTGAAGTAATATACGGTGTACTTCCGTCCTTCCTCACTGGTTTTCTCTTCCGTACGTACAGATGAAACAGTACCTACATACTGAGGATATATCTCAGCAAACGCAGCTTCTTCCGTTTCTTCCTTCACTCCGTACAAGTCTACGTTCTTGTCCACATATATTTCCCGGCTTGGAAGTTGCAGACGGGAATACCCGTACTTTGTCGCATCAATATTGCGTGTGCTGCCCAACGGGAACAGACGGGTAAAGAATTTCACTTCCCCGTTATCTTCCTGTGCCAGATTGGTAAGCCCTTGAAGGTAGCCAAGCTCCACCACTTCGCCACGTTCAGCCTTGCAAAGATTAATCACATAACCGTCTGCCCACATTTCCGTATCAAATGTGGCGGCGATGCCGTTGCTGCCGAAAGCCGCATCCCAGCACTTCACATTACGGTAATCAATCACCTTGTTTTCGGCGGTAATAACCGTTCCGATGCTCCACAGATTTCCACCGGCACGGCGGTTCATATTGTCTATCCACAACTGCAGGTGTTCGCGCGGACCACCGTCGTAACTGAATTCAGAAGTGGTTCCACCTTCCTGGAACAGCATCAGTGTGTCTTCCGCATCATGTATCGGCGCATAGAACTTCACGCTGTATTCATAAGTCTGTGTGTTCTTTTGTTTCGGACGATAGCGTGTCTTTACCTTGTAGCAAACTCCTTCCACCTCGATGTAGTCATCCACATCCAGCGGCACGTATTCGGTATGGGTGAAGGATGCGGATACGCTGCATTCTCCACCTATTTCTTCCGTAACACTGGAAGAAGAGTTCGGGCTGGCTGTCAGTCGGAGGTTGTTGGCTTTATCGTATATTTTCAGTTCCATTTAAACAGTGTTTAATCAATTACTAAATAGAGGGCTGCGGCTCCATGAATTTTACGGAAAACAGCACATAGAACCGGTCTCCTTCGTAACTTTCGTACCATTCCGGATCTGCCGGCATATCCTGGTAAATCATATTGTATGTTCGGTAATTCTTCACGGCGATTGCAAGCATACCCGACGTGATGAGCTTCATCATGCGCTGGTATTTGTCCAGCCGGTCGGATGCGGAGTTTCCACGAAGCCAGAACTGCAATGTACGTTCGATGCTGCTCAGCTTCACGTTCGGGTTCTGAGGAAGCTCTACCCCATTCCTTTCTCGGAAATCGACGGTAGTAATATCCTTCGCCTTGGGCATTCGAAGCAAAGCATCCATGTTCACATGTCCGCCTTCTTCCGTTTCGCCCAGGAAAGCACCGTATTCCGTCCATACGTCCGTTCCGTTAATTGTTAGGTATCCTGTCAGGTCCATATCATTTCAGTGTTATACCGTTCAATTTCATATCACTCAATATCTCGTGTATCTCCACCAGGTGTGCCGTGTGTCCGGCTATGGTGGCCAACGTCTGGCTATCCTGCTTCTGTGTGTTGCGGATTTCCTGCACGAACTTGTCCGTATTTGCCAGATGGGTCTGCATGTTCCGGCCTATTCCTTCAAATGTAGATATGCTGTCCTGGCTCATCGTGGTGAGCGCACCGCTGGATGGGCTCTGGCTGCTTCCGGAATCCGCAGATGAAGACCATCCGAAATCTTTCATTATCTGTTCCCTTTCTGCCAGCATATCGTCTACAATACTCTGATATTGATTGCGTAGCATTTCAGCTTCTTTTTCGTCAAGGCCTTTGTTTATCTCTGTTTTACCATGTGAAAAAAAACTTGCCTTAGAAGGATCATACACGATAGTTCCATCTGCCGCTTCTTTCGCCCATGAGTCATATAAGCTCTGAATTCTTTCTTTATACTTATCCGCAACCATTGAGGATAATATGGCGTTCTGAAGGTATTTTTCAAAATTGTTTGCAAAATCCTGACTGGTAGTATCAAAATCTAAAATCAGACTGTTAAAGCTGTCCTTAAATTCATCAAAGCTTACTCCGGTAAATGCCTCTTTCTCCTGTTCGGCAATTTCCTTCAACTGTTCGCTATACTTGTCTATGTTCTGAATGTAAGTCACAAACTCTGAGTTGACAGCTGTCAATACCGACACAAACTTTTCGTCCTGAAGAACTTTACCTATTACATCCGCATCCAAATTAATCACGTCACCAAATCCCTGTATATTTGCGCCAGTAAGCTGCGAAAGCCTTGCCCAATCCTGCGCACTCATTCCACGGTTTACCCGGTATCCAAGAGAGTGACTACCGATGCTTGCACCGCTTCCAGAAAGAGAATGCATCAACTGCCGCTGGCGTTCAATCTGCACGTCTACCAGTTTTTTAGCTTCTTCGGCTGCTTTCTGAGCTTCTACACCATAATCAATGTCGATATATTGCTGCTTCTTCGAAATAAGAGAATCCCATATATCAATCAGCCCTTCATACTTTGATTTCAGATTTTCATACCCGGAATAATCGGCACCTCCGAAACCAAACAGTCCGGCTATCGTATTGCCAACTCCAGTCAGAATCTTAATTGACCCTGTAATAGCACTAAATGGTTTTGTCAAATCAATGCTTTCCAGTCCGCTCATTACCTGACCAAGTCCGTTCAATGTATCGCTCACGGCTTCCGGAACTTTTACGCCAAAGTTTCCTAACATATCCACTATGTCGTTTCCGGCATTGACGATTGCCATTCCTTTCTGTCCGATGGAATGGGCCGCGTCCGTCAGACTCTTCTGGGCACTGTATCGTTTATCCTGGGCGGCACGAAGTCTTTCCTCCGCTTCGGCCTGAGTAATCAGCTTACGGGTAAGTTCACCGGTTTCTTCATCGTATTCCTCTACAATTACGCTTCCACCCATCTGTGCTTGTTGAAGAAGGTTCTGAGCAGAACGTACTTCCTCCATCGCAGACTTGTAATCTTCGTACCCCTTCTTCATCGTTTCGAACGGGGAACGGTCGGCCAGCTCGGAATCTATATTATTGAAAGCATCCATTACCTCCTTGAACGATTCGGGGCTGATGTCATCGCCTATTCCTTCCAGGTATTGTTTCAGCTTCTCTCGGAGACTTTCCAGCGTATCAGTAGACACACGCTCCAGGTCACCGAAAATCTTGTCCCAGTCCATCCCTTTCTTCATTTCCTCAAAGTCCAGGCTGGCCAGCTTGTCGTCACGTTCACGGGTTAATACGTCGGCCTCTCCTTCTGTTTCCGCGGCGGCAATCTTCCGGGCGTAATCCATTGCAATGGCCAGACGTTTCTCCTGATACGTTCCGTATTGTTTATTGTAGTCGATAAGGCTCTGCGTGGCCTTGTCGCGATATTCCTGTTCAATCTGATATATCTTTTCGTTATACACCTGTTCTGCCAGCATACGGTTGGTGTTTGCCGTATTCTTTACATCGTCGTACTGGCTCTGCGGGATGTTGTCGCCCTGCTTGCGTGCCTGATTCATTTTTTCAAGCATATCCCGTTCCTGCTTGTCAATGTCAGCCACAGACTCATCGTATTCCTGCTTGGCCATTGCCATACGCTTGGCAATACCTTCCTGCATAATCTGTATGCGGAGTTTTTCCGTAGTCTGCTGTGCTTTTACGCGGGCATCGGCAAGCTGGGAGGCGTAGTCGGTTTTCTCTTCTTTCTGCTTTTTGGAGCTACCAGAGAAATCAGTGGTGTAAGCCGATGTGTCTATCTGTTTGACTATACCCTCTACTGTTTTGTTGTTCTTTGCAATTTCTTCAGAAGATTTTCTGATATTCTCCATGCGACGTTCGTATTCCTCGATAATCTTTTCCGCGTTACTGTCACCTGAAAGAGTTCGGTTTGTCATGAAACTGCTTTGATTTACCGTCAACGCATTTTGCCTCATTCCTTCTCTTTGTTTCAGTGCAGCTTCGTATGCGGAACGCATCTGATTAACCCATTGCGAATCCGCATTAATACCACGTTGCAACTGAAAGTTTCTCTTTGAATAATCAGCTACAATATCTTCCGCTGCCTGTGCCTGACCTTTACGTATAATTGCCTTTGTCAGTTCATCGTATGCAGATGCGGCATTCCCCGCTAAAATGGCTTCATTGCTTAGTTTACCGAAATAATCCGGATACATTTTTTGAAGCTCATCTACAGCTTTATTCCTTTCTCTCATGGATTTTGATGTATCCTGACTGGCTGTATAAAGAATTCTAAGTTTTGCAGACTCTTCAGACGCAGCTTCTCCACCTTTTCTTCTGGAAGTGTTCAATGATTCCTGTAGCTGTTGAGTTTCTGATAGTTCTTTTTTGGCTTTGAATAAAGAGGAAACCCAGTTCGCAATATCTTTTCCAAACACTATACCCAATGAAATGGCCGCCACAAGTGCAGTCTGCCAAGAAAATACAGCACTTACAAGCTGTTTCCATACTGGTACACCTTTATTACCCAATAGTTCGTTCTGCTTTCTCACATCGGCAATGGCATCTGCCAGCATAGGAAGGTTGTTGGAGATAGCGAGGATAAACATCTGCGGACCCATGGCAAGCGAAGGAAGTTCTCTTGCTACCTGGCTGAACTGCATCTTCAGGTTGTTGGTTTTTCGCGTAACGGCTTCCGTGTCGATGTCGATAGAAGGTGTCTTGGCTGTTTCCTCTTTTGTTTTCTGCAAGTCTTTCAGACCGGCCTTCAATCCATTAATCTGGCCCGTCAAAGCCTGTACGTTGGCCGCTTCCTGCGTGTAGCTTTTTCCGGCCTGCTTGTTCGCTTCAAGCTGTTTAATCTGCTCGGCACGTACCAGTTTCAATGCGTCAATCAGTTTCAGAGTCTGATTTTCCACATCATCCACATTCTTGCCAACGCTCTGTAATCCGGCCTTGGTCAAGTCTTTCATGAAGATTTCAAGTTCAACGGGTACTGCCATGATTCCAATTTATAATGATGAATAATCAGTCCTTTACCGCATAATTTGTAAAGAACTCCATCGGGTTCATTCCCTTTGTCTGATTGGTGTTTTCTGTTGTTTGTGTGCGACTGTTTCTTTGTTTTTCACGTTCCTCCATTTCACGGATCTGCTGCTTCAGGTCCGGTTTCTTAGGAGGAACCCAGTGAGGCATGTCTGCCATCATGAGCTGAAGGGTAACTACATTCACTTTGTCCAGAATGTAGCCAATGCTCCATCCTGTTTCCGTGGCAATCTGACCTACTACGCCGAAAAGGCTATGCGAAGGTTCCGTATGTCCCTTCTTTAACTCCTCTTGTCGTTTGCGCTCTCGTTCCGGCTCGCTAAGGGCTGCATCTTGTTCAGAGCTGCTGCCGATGCGATAATAATCCCGAAAGACGTGGTAGATGTACTGTTCAGCACCTGCCGCCAGGCGGCTGCAAGTTCGTCGGGTGTCATCAGTTCGCGGAGCATCCAGGCCACCATGCGGTTCAGCACTCTTCCCAGTACAGGCCCTCTCACAATTCCGTATGCCACAATACGGCTGATGTCCTTTCCATGAAGGAAGACAAACCGGATACGCTGGTCCAGGTCGTATGCGTCATATTCTTCAGGAGTCACCCCGATCCGGAGATAACGCTTGCTGATTCGTATCAGGCTGCGTGTGGTAGGTGTCTTCATCGTAATGCGGAACGGACGTTTCCGAAGTACCGTATGAAGCGGCAGGCTGATTCCCCCGTCACTGAGAGAGATGCCTGCCAGCAGTTCAATATCTTGTGCCTTCATTACTCTTCTGCATCAGCGGTTGAGTCAGATGTGTCAGGAACCACACCCGGTGGATAGATTCTCCAGCGTCTTTCTTTTCCGTCGGCTGGTTTCAGCATATCTACCCTGATTCCAAACGCGAATACATTCTGCATGTTCAGACCGTTCTGCCATCCGTTACGGCTCAGTCGGGCGTTGAATACACGGAAGCTGTGTCCGGAATGCGTCTTGATGGTCAGCACGCCTGTTGCCATGAAGTTGGCAGGAGGAGTATATGAGCCGTCAGCTTCTGCCGTTCCTCCAAAGATGTCTACCAGGTTCTGCGCTTTGAGCTGAATCAGATTCATGGTAAAGGCATCCGATCCCGGGTTCTGCAAGATAGAATCTACCGGTCCGTCGGTAACCTGAGCGGCGTAGACATCCATAAATGAAGGTGCGTTTCCCGCAGGCTGCATTCCGTTTTCATCCAGCCAACCGATTGTTTTATCCGTTCCTGCGGAAGCTTTGAATTTCACCTCGGCGGTTCCATAGATAATTCCGTTGCTTGTATCTGCCATAATATTTATAGAGTTTGATTTTTGTTTAAATACTTTTTAATCGTTCCCAAATAAGAAAAAGTAACAGCACCGCAATAATTGTTCCTACAATCCACTGTTGTAAGCCGGGCCGTCTTTCTTTCACCTCATTGCTGGTGGTTTCATCGCGTATCCGGTGCTCCGTTTCAGTATGCTTCACGGTAACTTGTCTTCCTGTGCTGTCGGCTGTAGCCGTGACGTTCACGCCACCTTCTCCGTCCGATTGTATGTCAATATTCAGACCGTCATTCCGATAGCTCAGCCCGAATCCGGCAGGAAGCTTACTCAGGTTCAGCCACTGCTCCGCACTCACCGAGCAGGTCGCCGTCCTCTTCGGGACCGGCTCGAAGGTTGTTTGCTCGGTGACGCTCGTTCGGAGGCTGTCCGAGCGGACGGTTTCCGAGCTGGCCTTTCTGCTGCTGGCGCATCCAGATGATAGCAGGACAGCGGTCAGCATACCTGCAAGTATGTAGTTTGCGTAAAGCCGTTTCATGATTGATATTCCGTTCGTTTTGTTTTCGTAGTTGTTTGCTTAATTCCAATACCGTGGCACTGAGGTCGTCATATAAAGCCTTGTAAGTGCCCTCGGTTTCCTTTACCGCACGGACCTGGTATACTTTTCTGTCACGCCACCAGGCAATGGCAGTTACCAGCCAGCCGGCAGGAGCCAGCCAATCCATGAGTGGCTGTAACAGGGTCCAATCCATAATGCTCTACTCTTTTTTAAACAGTGCTCCGATAGCCTTAATCACATCATAGAATCCGCATCCGCTGAGTCCCG
>ERZ827496.3479-NODE-3479-length-13615-cov-3.577065_pt1 | contig 13615 bp, 10 predicted proteins | sample MGYA00519769_ERZ827496 | MGnify/ENA primary metagenome ERZ827496 (study PRJEB31778, sample SAMEA3449327) | human gut metagenome | biome: human gut; feature: human-associated habitat; material: faeces | place: United Kingdom | collected 2010/2012 ...
AAGCATCGTGACCGCCTCCCTGTGTTGAATCATCCGTATTATTCATTTTCTTTAACTGGTGAATCAAGTCCCTTAATCTGGCTGCCTCTTCATAATTCTCTATCTCAACAGCCTCTCTTAACTTTATCCCCAGTTTCCTGATACGGCTTTCATAATCATCATTTTCATCCTGCATGACTGGCAGAGTATCTGTCTCATTATTTTCATCAGACAGCCCTGAGTATTTCTTATATATCTTTCCCCTATGAACTGAATCTCCATGCAGTCTTTTCATATTATCCTCAATAAGAGGTCCGAATACCCCATAGCACTCAGCACAACCAAATTTACCAACCATAGTAAATTCATCAAATGTCATTCCACAGCCTGGGCATCTGATATGCATCATAGGTCCGTCTTCCACCTGGGCTGAATTACCAGCCAGCAGACCCGTCAGAAGCCTTACAAATGGAAACTCCGCATCTGAACTGTCTGACATTCCTGCAAAATTAAGCCTTCTTGCACAATCCATGCATATATGGTGTTCCTTCTTAACTCCGTTAATTATTTCTGTATAATGAATTGAAGCTTCATTCTGATGACAATTCTCACAAAGCATATTATTCCTTTCCAGTCAGGAATCACATTCCTGCTTTATTCAAATACTCTCATCTTAGTTAAAGCATAGTAAGGGCCAAAATATGTTATTAATGCAACCATAAAGGCTATTACCAGTGCCAGAACATTAGATGATGTAAGTGTATACATTCCCTTATATGAAAGCCATGTGAACACGCCCATTATAAGTGCCGATATACCTGGTTTTGCAAATACACTTATATACGGCATCGTATAATCAATCTCCTGATATAAGGTTCTTAGATTAAGTATAAATATTAATATTGGAAATGTTGCATTACCTATAACCACTGCATATATTCCTAGTGCCGAGAACTTAAGAAGCACGAATACCAGCACAATATGAACAGCAAGTGATATAGATGAATGAATCATTGGTACATTTACACGGTCAATTCCCTGCAGTGCTGTACTTGTAACTGTAGAGAGTGTATAGAATACTACCGCAATCGCACCTATTTTTAACATCATTCCACCCTGAGCGCTGTTATAGCGGGAAAATAACAGCTTTATTATAGGCTGACCTATAACAAACAGCCCTACAAATGATGGAACAGCAATAAACATGTTAGTCTTTAATGTCTTAGTAATCTTATCATATATAGAATCATAATCCCTGTCTGTAAATGATGCAACAACGCTAGGCAGCATCGAAGCAGACATTGCAGATGCAACCCCCTGTGGAATTCCTATAAGCAGGCTGTAGCTTGAACTGAAATTACCAAGATCCATAGATATGCTCTTAGTAATATCTCTTCCAACCATTATATTGCTAAACATTACATCGTCTATCAAAGCACTTATCTGATAAAATGTCTGTCCAAGTATAATAGGTATCATTGTATATATGATTATCTTACAAATCTGCCCTGTGCTCTGGTTCTCTGTATGTCTGTCTTTTCTTTTCAGTCTGTTAAATGTCGGTGTATATACCGCATACAAAAATCCCATGAATAAAACAGCCGTAAGTGCTCCCATCGCAGTACCAAGCGTACTTCCTGCCGCTCCATATGCAGCCACATCAGGTGATGAAGCAAATGCTTTCATCATTCCATATCCTGCTGCAATACTAACAATCGCATTAACAATCTGTTCAAGTATCTGCGATACCGCAGTTGGAATCATTGTACTCTGTCCCTGAAAGAATCCTCTTATAACCCCAAGAATTGCAACAAGGAATATTGTCGGTGCAAGAATCCTTAATGGAATCGCAAGTCCCGGAAGTCCTCCTCCATATATAACATTCTCTATAAATGAAGCGCCAAAAAATACAAGAAGTGCTGCGATACCTCCTGTACACACTGCAACCATTAAAGAACATCTTAATACTTTAGCAGCACTTTTATATCTTTTCTTTGTAAATCTTGCTGACACAAGCTTTGATACAGCCATTGGCAGTCCGTACGAAGACAACACAAGCATTATATTATATATGTTGAAAGCAGCTCCATATATACCATTGCCTTCACTTCCTATAATGTTAACTACAGGAATTCTGTAAAGCATGCCTATTATCCTGACAAGAATACCTGCAATTGCAAGAATACTTCCATGAACTATAAAATTACGTTTATTAGACTCCGACATATTCATCTCCAAATCTTATGTAATAATTGTTTTCGAATTAGATTTTACATCTTATATACAATAAAATCCATAAATTTTTTGTTAAAAAAGCCGTTCCAACCACATACGATTAGAACGGCTTATATTTTTATATTAATTAATTAAGAAATCAGCCAGCATCCATGTACCATTCTGTTTTACAAATGTATATGTAAGCGATGTTTTATATGTTGTATTACCTGTCTTGTAATCAACATAAAGGTCATAATAAACATCACATGAGAAACATTTGTCTGAATACTTTCTGAAATTAGTAATAGATTCATTGTTGAACTGATAAGTATATGACTTACCCCAGAGGTATGCCCATATAGCAGGAATATCACTGACATACTCAGCTGCAGTACCAACCATATAGCTTGAAAGCTTAGAAAGACTTCCCCTGTTGATAATATAAGCTCCATACTGTTCCGCTATTGTATATATCCTTGATTCCATACTTTTATACAATTCATCATCCGATGGATAGTAAATTGTATATCCTGTCTTCTTGTCATAATCAACTGTCAGATCTTTACCATTAAGCTTTGCTGTTATATCAGGCTTTGCTATAAGCTGTCCTACATCATACACATCATTAGTTGGTACCGTAACATAATCTGATACATGCAGACAAGGTGCAAACTTAACTTCTGACTCTGTCTTGTATGTATCAGTAACCTGTACTCCATTAATATAAACATCAGCACCTGTTGGAGCTGTTATTTTAACTTCTGCAAGGTTCTTTGTAAAATCTCCAAAAGAAATAGTACCAAGAGTCCATTTATTAAATTTATGTGCATTCTTTCCTGCCGATTCAAGTTCAACCTTTGCTATCGGCGTATCACCTGCATATACTACATACACAGGAGTTTTTTCAGAATATTCACCAGCCTTTTTCTTATATGATACTGTACCGTCGTTTAATCTATCTGTAAAATATGCTGCTATCGTATCATTCGTTTCAAACTCATTTACTTTCACGTCATTATCTGATAAAAGCTTTCCAATCCCATCAGGAGTAAACTGATTCACAATCTTATCCATTGTTCCTGATGGCATTCCCTCTTCATAATCTTTTAAAAGACTATGAAGCATAATTAATGTAATCACACCTGCCAGAAGAAGAATTCCGCAGTATATACATAAGAATTTTTTAAAATTTGAAAGCTTCTTTTTTCTTTTATTATTTCGTGGCATACTACTTTTCTCCTCCTTACTTAATTAAAAATGCTGTCGGACAGCTTCTTGGACCTGTTGGTGAATATGGTACATTTATTACTTCACCATCATAATACATCTGTGTTGATGTTCCACCATCCATTGTAGATGCATTTACAGCTCCATACTGTGCCATAATATCCTGTAGGTCTGAAAATGTAGCACCTATACTGTTAGGCTGTCTTCCATCTACTGCAAGAAGAAGAATCTTTCCATCTGCTGTCTGTCCTATGGCAGTTCTTGGATTAGTTCCCCCTGCAATACCAACAATATCCTGAGCCTCTCCATTAACAATAAGAAATGGACCAATATGATTGCTTATGCTTACGCAGTCTCTTATATTAAGTTCCTTTGCCTTTGCAGCATTCATATTACCAAGAACAAGCTTATTATCAAATGTAATTCCGGTAACATGAGATGTTCCACCATTATCATTAAGAATCTCTCCGTCTTTCATTACAAGGCCAATCGGCATTGCTGTATAAGTTGTTTCTCCATCAACAAATTCTCCGCCATTAACTCCTCCGATTGCATCATATCTCTTTGCAATATCTGCAACAACCATTCCATTTCCATTGGTAAATTCAGGAACTGTTCCCACAAATAATCTACTTGGATCTTTTACAATCATGAGTTTTCCAGAATATGTAGCACCCTTTACATCTACAATCTCAATATCAGGAGTTTCCGGATCCTGGGCTGCTGTATCAATATTTACAAGTCCCGCATCTGTTATCTCATCTGTATCTTTAATTGCGTTATTGGCCTTAATCTGGTCTATCTCATCCTGAGAGCAGAACCAGTTAGCAAGAAATCCTATTGCACTTGTCTCCTGTACAGAAAGTACAAACTGAATCTTTGCTGTCTTAGACGGTCCATACACAAGCATTGCCATAACAGCATACAGAAATATCACCAGAATAAGAATAGTTGACAAAAGTGTCGCACCGACTCTTCCTGCCCATACAAGAACTGGATTCTTCTTTTTATTTTTATTTCTTTTATTAGATGCGTTGCCACCTCGTGGCTTATCGTTACCATACGACTTTTTATCTTCATAGCTGTCATCTAAAACGTCAAATGGATCAAAATCATCAATATCTTCAAGTTCAAAATCATCAACGATATCTATATCGTCAATATTATTCTTTCTTTTTGCCACTATAACTTCCTCCTAAACCGTTACTTAAAAACCCATCTTTTCTGAATCTGATAACTTACAAAGAACAATGCAAGATCAATTATTATCTTGGCAATTCCTGAAAGCACAATGCTTAATGCCAGCAGCTTTGTAGCAATATACACCAAAGCATAAGAACAAGCAGGCTGACAGAACCATAAAATGTAATATCTTACCACCGTCTGTTTAAGACCGGACTGTGATTTAAATACTGCATTTCTGTTAAGCGAGAAATTAAAAACTGATGAAAGCACTCTTGCCGCTGCTGTACTTATGAATATTCTTAAGCTGACTGTAAGCCCTATAAGCACAAATTCAAGCACATTAAATATTATATTATCTATAGCCCACGAAGCAATAGAGCTTCCTACATATTTCATGCCTGTGCTTTTAAATAAATATTTAAATATCACTTTGTATATCTTAATTGAATCTTTGACAGGATTAAAATGTGATGATGAATTATCTTCTATGTACACAGTTTCTATCGATTCTTCCTGAAATCCAATATTATACTTTTTGAAAGCAAGCAGCATATTAGTCTCATACTCAAATCGTTCGCCTTCTACCTTGTCAAATGTCTCAAGGTACTTGTAAGGTATTGCTCTTAAGCCGGTCTGGGTGTCCGAAATATTCAATCTGCAAAGCACCTTAAACACTCCACTAGTCATATTATTACCAAATTTACTTCTTGCCGGTACATCATCACCAGTAAAATCCCTTACGCCTAAAACGACATTGCCTGTACTGACCATAGTTTCACTGCATTTCTTAATATCTTTGGCACGATGCTGATTATCACCATCTACTGTCACAACTCCATCAATATCTTTTCTATTCTCAAGGCAGAATTCAAATGCAGTCTTCAAGCCTCTTCCTTTTCCCTTGTTAACTTCATGTGTAAGAATTGTACATTCACTATGTGCTGCTACTTCATTAAAAGGAGCCATATGTTCCTCATCACTTCCATCATTAACAATAATGATGTCCTTAAAGCCTTCTTCAAGTAAAGCATCAACTACAGCTACAAGCTTATTATCAGGATTCAGTGACGGTATAATAACCGATACTTTCATAATATTCATCCCACTCTTTGCTAATATTTATAGTGCTTTTCCATTTAAACGCACCGTATTTAGAATATAATAATTTCCTAAAGATTGCAATAAAAATTTCATATACTGTGTAACAGGGTCATGCTGTAAGCCATAATATTGTATTGTAGATTAATTTTGGAGGACTTTTACATGAGTGATTTAGCAGCAACAAACTGCGGAGGATGCGGAGGATGTGGAGATAACTGCAATTCTATTGTATGGATTATCATTCTCCTTCTCCTCTTTGACGGAAATAACGGATGTGGATGCAACAATGGTTGTGGAAATGGTTGCAATTCCTTCTGGATTATAATTCTCCTCTTCTTCTGCTGTGGATGTGGCAATGGAACTAACTTCCTCAATGGCTTTGGTTGCGGATGCAACAGCGGATGTGGATGCAACAGTGGATGCGGATGCCAGTAATTATTTAATATGGGGCTGCCTTAAACGGCAGCCCTTATATATTAATTATTATTATGTTCCATCATACATTTTCCATCTATTTCATATATGGTATTCTCTTCTTCAACAAGTATATTGCCATTGTCCTGAACATCCATATTAATTACCATATCATAATTCCTTTTTTATATATTATATGGGCTTATTTATTAATTGCTAAGACTTACAGGAATAATTAAGACATATAACCTAATATATATAGAATAAAATATTCCGCCGAGAGTTCACATGAAAGAACTTCCCATAACAGAATTTGATATGCAGACACTGCCACAATTCATACAGCTTGCCAAAGCAATTCTTCCTTTTATGGAATTTAATACCCAGCAGACACTTAGTCCTCTGCTCCGTGCATATGAATTTTCATGTACAATGAACTATTACAGCCGTCCTGAAAGCCTTCGTATTGCGGCATGTTCTGCAAAGCCCCACCTTTCATTAAACAGTCCAATACAGGATATACTTTCAGATGAAAATATCATGAATGTTATTCTTACTTACTGTCCAGACAATTTTAAGAATATCCTTAGTAATTTTAAGAACTATAACAAAATGTCCGATTTGTTCAACATTTTAAATCGTGATCAGAATGGCAGTAATAGTTTTCTTAATCCTGCCCAGCAAAAAATGTATGAAGCTTATACAGAACAGTTAAACAATCTTAATCTTTAATATTTGGAGGACTTTATGTCAGAATTAGATTTTAGAAAGCAGCTTCTTCTCAACGAATTCAAGACTTTATCCCAGGGAAAGAAAAATGATGAAATCATTCCTCTTCTTTTCGCTATTAATGATAAAGCTAAAAAATCCGGTATAACCTTCACAAAAGAAGATTGTCAGTTAGTAATCAACAGTATGTCTGGGCAATTAAGCGAAAAAGAGCTCAGGCTTCTGCCTGAGCTTCTCTCTCTTCTTAATATGAATTAATGTTTTATTATTCTTAATTATTTTGCAACAATATTAACAATTCTTCCCGGTACATATATTTCTTTAATAATGTTACCAGAAAGCCTGCTTCCAAGTGTTTCCTTAGCGGCAGCAATTACACTGTCCTTGTCAGCATCCTTGGCGATATTGATAGTAGCCTTAGTCTTTCCATTAATCTGGACTGCTATCTCAACCGTTGACTCAACTGTCTTAGCTTCATCGTATTCAGGCCATGTCTGCTGATATAATCTTCCATTCTCGCCGATTGCTTCCCACATCTCTTCTGTAATGTGTGGAGCAACCGGATTAAGTAAGATAAGGTATGTCTTGAGTTCTCCCCTAGTAATCTTACCTGCCTTGCTGAAATCATTGAGCATAGTCATAAGCTGTGCAATAGCTGTATTGTATTTCAGATTCTCATAATCAAATGAAACTTTCTTAATTGTCTGATGCATCTTTGTCTCAAATTCCTTAGAGAAACCTTCCTCATCAGTCATTATATCCTGAAGCTTCCATACCCTGTCTAAGAATCTGCGGCAGCCCTTAACGCCATCCTCTGACCATGAAGCTGCTGCGTCAAATGCACCGATAAACATCTCGTATGTTCTTAATGTATCTGCACCATAATCTCTTACGATATCATCAGGATTAACAACATTGCCTCTTGACTTACTCATCTTCTCGCCGTTCTCACCAAGAATCATACCGTGGGATGTTCTCTTCTGATATGGCTCTGGGCAAGGTACAACCTTCTGGTCGTAAAGGAATCTGTGCCAGAATCTTGAATAGAGTAAGTGTAATGTTGTATGCTCCATTCCTCCGTTATACCAGTCTACCGGAAGCCAGTACTTAAGTGCTTCCTGACTTGCGAGTGTCTCTGTGTTATGTGGATCTGTATATCTTAAGAAATACCATGATGATCCAGCCCACTGAGGCATTGTATCAGTCTCTCTCTTAGCTGGTCCGCCACAGCATGGGCATGTTGTATTAACCCAGTCTGTCATGGCTGCAAGAGGTGATTCTCCATTATCTGTAGGCATATAACTTTCTACCTCTGGAAGAAGTAATGGAAGTTCGCTCTCATCAACTGGAACATAGCCACATTTGTCACAATGAACAATTGGAATAGGCTCGCCCCAGTATCTCTGACGAGAGAACACCCAGTCACGGAGCTTATAATTAACCTTTGCATTACCAATTCCCTTTTCTGTAAGGAATTTAATCATCTTTTCCTTAGCTTCTTTAACTTCAAGTCCGTTAATGAAATCCGAATTAATAAGAACACCTGTTGCTACATCTGTAAATGCTGCCTCATTAACATCAACTTCTTCACCGTTCTTTGCTACAACCTGAATGATAGGAAGGTTAAATTTCTTGGCAAACTCCCAGTCTCTTTCATCGTGAGCAGGAACAGCCATGATAGCACCTGTACCATAGCTCATAAGTACATAATCTGATACCCAGATTGGAACTTCCTTGCCATTAACCGGATTAACTGCCTTAAGTCCGTCAATCTCTACACCTGTCTTATCCTTTGCAAGCTCTGCTCTCTCGAAATCTGACTTTCTTGAAGCCTGCTCTCTATAGCTTTCTATTTCATCCCAGTTCTTAATCTCGTCCTTATACTTATCAAGATATGGATGCTCTGGTGATACAACCATATAAGTAACACCGAAAAGTGTATCGCATCTTGTTGTATATATTCTTAACTTATCTTCCTTACCAGCAATTGCAAAATCAACCTCAGCACCTGTAGAACGTCCAATCCAGTTCTTCTGCTGTGTCTTAACTCTCTCGATATAATCGACATGGTCAAGTCCTTCTATAAGCTTATCTGCATAATCAGTAATCTTAAGCATCCACTCACTCTTGACCTTACGGACAACAGGTGAACCACATCTTTCACATACACCATTAACTACTTCTTCATTAGCAAGACCTACCTTACATGAAGTACACCAGTTGATAGGCATCTCCTGCTTATATGCAAGTCCAGCCTTAAAAAGCTTAAGGAAAATCCACTGAGTCCACTTATAATAATCAGGATCTGTAGTATTAATCTCTCTGTCCCAGTCAAATGAATAACCAATTGACTGAAGCTGTTCCTTAAAATGATCTATATTATTCTTAGTAACTATCTTAGGGTGAATCTTGTTCTTAATAGCATAGTTCTCTGTTGGAAGACCAAATGCATCCCAGCCCATCGGATACAGAACGTTGTAACCCTGCATTCTGCGCTTTCTGGCTACAATGTCCAGTGCAGTGTACGGACGCGGATGGCCTACGTGAAGTCCCTGTCCTGACGGATACGGAAATTCAACGAGTGCGTAGTATTTCGGTTTTGTATAATCATCTGTGGCGGCAAAGGCTTTTTCATCCTGCCAGATCTTCTGCCACTTTTTTTCAATGTCCTGTGGCTCATATCTTTTACTCATAGGTAACCTCCTGCATGTTCAAGTTCAAAGTTCTTTTTTCTCACACCGCCGCCTAGGACAGCATGCACATTTGAACATATAGCTGTATTCTATCACTCTTTCCCTGTTTTTACAATTTATTTTTTCCTATATCCTCCGTTTTTCTTCAAAAACCGCAGAAAAATCCGGTTTCCGGGCGAATTCTGCTCCCGAAACCGGATTTTCTCTGTTTTATCACACTATTTTATAAAGCTTTATTCTTCTGCTTTTTCAACCTTCGAAGCTCTTGCCTCAATCTCTTTTGCCTGGATATCGGACGGAGCCTGCTCATATCTCGCAAACTCATAGGAGAAATCACCGCTTCCGCCTGTCATGGAGCGGAGTGTTGTGCCGTATCCGTAGATCTCAAGTTCCGGAACATCAGCCTCGATAATCGTATGGCCCTTGTGATCCGGGTTCATGCCGAGCACACGGCCGCGGCGTTTGTTGAGATCGCCCATGATATCGCCGGTGTATTTATCGTCTACAGTGATCTTCATCGAAACGATCGGCTCAAGGAGAACCGGGGATGCTTCCATAAAGCCTTTCTTGAACGCCTGGATCGCTGCGGTCTTGAATGCCATCTCGGAGGAGTCTACCGGATGATAAGAACCATCATACAGAACGGCTTTGACGCCGACTACCGGATAAGCAGCCAGAGGGCCTTTCTGTACGGCTTCCTGGATACCTTTTTCAACAGCCGGGAAGTAGTTCTTCGGAACGGCGCCGCCGACAACTTCCTGCTCGAAAACGTATGGTTTCTCGAGATCTCCGGAAGCGGAGAAGCGCATTTTTACATGACCGTACTGGCCGTGGCCGCCGGACTGTTTTTTGTATTTTGCTTCTACATCCGAATTTTTGCGGATCGTCTCGCGGAAGGCTACCTTCGGACGGGACAGCTCTACTTCTACTTTGTAGCGCTCCAGCAGCTTGCTGACGATAATATCGATGTGCTGGTCGCCCATGCCGTACAGCAATGTCTGATGGTTTGCAGAATCATTGACTGCCTTCATAGTCAGGTCTTCCTGCATCATCTTGGCAAAGGCCTGGGAGATCTTATCTACATCGGCTTTGTTCTTCGGTTTATATCGTTTTGCGGTGTACGGAGTCGAAACATCCGGTTTTCCGTAGCGGACCTGATTGTTCTTTGTCGCAAGGGAATCGCCGGTTCTTGCATCGCCGAGTTTTGCGATGGCACCGATATCTCCTGCATGAAGCTCCGGTACTTCGATCGGCTTGGAGCCTTCAAGCACGTACAGCTTGCTCAGTTTTTCTTCGGATTCCTGATCTACATTATAGAGCACATCATCGCTTTTAATAACGCCGGAGCAGACCTTAATCATTGAATATTTTCCAAGGAACGGATCCACGATCGTTTTGAAAATGGTCGCGCTCTTCGGTTTCGCAAAGTCGTAATTTGCCTCGAAAATTTCGTTCGTATCGAGATTGATGCCGGCACACGGACGGGCAGACGGATCCGGGAAGTATCCGCAGATATCATCAAGAAGGTTCGATACGCCCTGCAGATTGACCGGGGAGCCCATGCATACCGGAACGATGGTGCCGTCTCCTACGTTCATGGCAAGCGCTGCGGAAATCTCTGCTACCGAGAACTCTTCCCCGCCAAAGTAGCGGTCCATAAACTCTTCACTTGTTTCTGCCACAGATTCCATCAGGGTTTCACGGTACTTCTCCAGATATTCTACGGAGTAATCTGGAATCGGGCATTCTTCTTTTTTATCTTTTTCGATATATCTGCGGCCTTTGTTCTTTACAATATTGATATATCCTACAAATTTACCGTTTTCACGCAGAGGCATATGAAGCGGTGCGATTCGTTTTCCGTACAGTTCGGTGAGCTGCTCAACGACTTCTCGGTAGCTGACATCGTCCTGATCCATTTCCGTTACGAAGATCATACGCGGAAGATTGTATTTCTCGCAGAGTTCCCATGCTTTCTGGGTTCCGACCTGCACGCCGGCCTTTCCGGATACCACGATTACAGCGGCATCTGCTGCGGAAGCGGCTTCCTGTGCTTCTCCTACGAAATCAAACATTCCAGGAGTATCCAGAACATTGATCTTATTTTTTCCCCATACGACCGGGACAAGCGTTGTAGAAATAGAGCATTTTCGCTTGATTTCTTCTTTGTCAAAATCGCTGACGGTATTTCCGTCCGTCACTTTTCCGAGACGGTTTGTCATACCGGAAAGATAAGCCATAGCTTCGGTCAGACTTGTCTTTCCGGAGCCGCTGTGCCCCAGCAGCACCACATTTCTGATTCGGTCAGTTCTAAAAACGTCCATATGTAATACCTCCCATGTAAGTAAATTTGCAGATTGCAAGGCCGCTCTTATTCGCCTTTCTGCTTTTTATCAAGATTCACGTCTTCCGCTCCTCTTATCATAGTCACTATTCTACTAAAGTTTTTGCTTTTTTGCAAGTATATTATTCATATTTCACAATATATTTCTGAATTTTTAAATTTTATATGTATTTTAGCTGGCTATTCTGCCTTTCTTCCGCTTTTCTGTCCGGCTTTTCTGTGGAATCTGCCGGATTTTGCAAAACAAGCAAAATTGCTGCCTTTCAAAAATACTTTGTCACTTTAAAGCAAGAAATCTTTGACATTTGATTTCAGATGCTTTACAATGTCTTTTATACGATTTACCTACGAAAATTGTCAGAAAGGACTACTTGAATTATGTGTGATACATCCGAAAAAATCTGTATCGGCTTTATCGGCCTTGGCCTCATCGGCGGCTCCATTGCAAAAACCCTCAGAAAGGTTCACCCGGAGTATAAACTGATGGCCTACTGCCGCACCAAAGCGACGATCGAAGAGGCAATTCAGGAAGGCGTGATTGATATTGCGCTGGAAGAACGGGACGACCGCTTTGCCGACTGTGACTATATCTTCTTATGTGCTCCTGTCAGCACCAACATCTCCTATCTTCCGTTCGTGAAAGGCATCGCAAAACCGGGCTGTATCATCACAGACGTCGGAAGTGTAAAAGGAGAAATCCATCAGGCGGTTGAGACCCTCGGCATGACGCACCAGTTTATCGGCGGCCATCCGATGGCAGGCTCCGAAAAGACGGGATATTCCAGCGCCACCGATTACCTGCTGGAAAATGCTTACTATATGATTACACCCGGACCAGATGTTGAGATCGCGACAGTTTCCGCTTTCGTTGATCTTGTCCAGTCCTTAAAGGCGATCCCGATGGTTTTAACATACGAAGAGCACGACTACATCACCGCAGGTGTCAGTCATCTGCCTCATATCATTGCTTCTTCTCTTGTTAATCTGATAAACAAGCTAGATAATGAAGCAGAATATATGAAGACGATCGCAGCAGGTGGTTTTCGTGATATTACCAGAATCGCTTCCTCTTCACCTGTTATGTGGGAACAGATTTGTATTGAAAATCATGAAAATATTTCATCAGTACTTGATGAGTATATCCGCATGCTGATTCAGATTCGCTGTTCTATCGACAATCAGGAAGCTTCATACCTTTACGATATGTTCGCCAGATCCAGAGATTACCGAGATTCTATCGACGCTTCATCTTCCGGTCTGATCAACAAAACATATATGCTTTATATTGATATTGTAGATGAGGCAGGTGGAATCGCTACGATTGCTACAATTCTTGCAATGGAAGGAATCAGTATCAAAAATATCGGCATCAGCCACAACCGTGAGCATGGCGAGGGCGCGCTGCGGATCAGCTTCTACGACAAGGCTTCGATGGAAGCGGCGTGGGCGCATTTGAAGAAATACAATTACACGCTGTTCGCGTAGACTGCAATGTATGTTTCAAACTTAACTTTCAACATTAATGTTTAGGCAGGTACAACTATGAACTCAATGAAATTTACCCATACATCTTCTCTCCGGGGCGAACTGACCGTTCCGGGAGACAAGTCCATCTCCCACCGCAGCGTCATGTTCGGCTCCATTGCGAAGGGGACTACGGAGATCCACAATTTCTTAGAGGGCGCTGACTGCCTTTCGACCATCGGCTGTTTCCGCCGCATGGGGA
>ERZ827496.3480-NODE-3480-length-13609-cov-3.021175_pt1 | contig 13609 bp, 10 predicted proteins | sample MGYA00519769_ERZ827496 | MGnify/ENA primary metagenome ERZ827496 (study PRJEB31778, sample SAMEA3449327) | human gut metagenome | biome: human gut; feature: human-associated habitat; material: faeces | place: United Kingdom | collected 2010/2012 ...
CGGAAATCAGCCGTCAGCTGGAGCAGGCCGGTAAAAAGAGCGAATTTGTCGGCGGTTTGCGTGTAACCGATGCAGAATCCGCAGCTATTGCCGAAATGGCGCTTGTAGGCAAAATGAACACCGACCTTGTCGGCCGTCTGAACGCTTTGGGCGGTAAGGCTGTTGGCCTCAACGGTAAGGATGCTAACCTGCTGAAGGCTAAAAAATATCTGGCTGATGTTTATGAAAACGGTGAGGTTAACCTGGTAGATATCGGCTTTGTAGGCAGCGTTAAGGAGGTCAACACCGATTTGATTAACTGCCTGCTGGACGGCGGTTATATTCCTGTAATCGCTCCGACCGGTGTCGGTGACGAGGGTGAAACCTATAACATTAACGCAGATGTTGCTGCCGGTGAAATTGCCGGTGCGCTGAAGGCAGAAAAGCTGCTGGTGCTGACTGATGTCCGCGGTATTTATTCCGCATATCCGGATGAAAGCAGCTTCATTTCCACTCTGAGCTTTGAAAAGGCTCATGAGCTTATCCTTAAGGGTAGCATTGACGGTGGCATGATTCCTAAGGTTCGCTCCTGCATTAAGGCTCTTAGCGGCGGTGCTAAGAAAACACATATTATTGACGGCCGTGCCGAGCATTCTATTCTGATGGAGCTTTTCAGCGACAAGGGCGTTGGTACCGAGGTAGTTAAGGAAATCTGATAGCAGGGGTTACATGAGGGGGAGATATTCTTGACAATGGATAAAAAAACAATTATAGAAGAAACAGAAAAATACTATCTGCCTGTATTCGGCAGATATCAGATGGTTATGGAGCTTGGCCAGGGCTGCCGTGTGTGGGACAATGAGGGCAATGAGTATGTAGATGCCTTTGCCGGAATTGCTGTCAACAGCCTTGGCTACAATCATCCGGTGCTGGTGAAGGCTATCAGCGAGCAGGCAAGCAAGCTGATGCATTGCTCCAACCTGTATTATACCGAGATTCAGGCGAAGGCCTTGCGTGTTGTTGCCGAGGCTACTGGCATGGACCGCATTTTCTTTGCCAACTGCGGTGCCGAGGGCAATGAGGGCGCTATGAAGCTGGCGCGTAAGTATGGCGTGAGCAAAGCGCCTACGAAATATAAAATTATTTCTGCGGACGAATCCTTCCACGGACGTACCTTTGATACACTGGCTGCTACCGGTCATGATTATTATCATGTCGGCTACGGTCCGCTGAGCCCGGGACACGTGCTTGTGCCCTACGGTGATATTAAGGCGCTGGAGGCACAGATGGATGATGATGTCTGTGCTGTACTGCTGGAGCCTATCCAGGGTGAGGGCGGCGTGCATGTACCGCCTGACGAATATCTGCAGCAGGTGCGTGCGCTGTGCGACAAGCATGATGCACTGCTGATTTTCGACGAGGTGCAGACCGGTGTTGCGCGTACCGGCAAATGGTTTGCTTATATGCACAGTGGCGTGAAGCCTGATATCCTGACCTTTGCCAAGGGCATCGGCGGCGGCTTCCCGGTTGCAGGCTTTGCTGTGCCGGAGCGTCTGGCGCATGTGTTTAAGCCGGGTGACCACGGCGGCACCTTCGGCGGTAACCCGCTGGCCTGCGCCGCTGTGTACGCAACGTTGACGACTATCAAGTCCGAAGGCTTGGTAGACAAGGTTGCGGAGAAGGGCGAATACTTTAAGAATGAGCTGCGTAAGCTGCAGGAAAAATATCCTGACAAGGTTACCGATGTTCGCGGCTGCGGCCTGATGCTGGGTATGGAGGTTGCCGGTGAGGGCAAGCCGATTGTGGAAAGCTGTTTGGCGAACAATGTTATTGTGAACTGCACTGCGGGCAATGTTATCCGCATTGTACCGCCGCTGATTATCAGCAAGGAAGAAATTGATATCGTGGTTGCTGCGCTGGATAAGGCGCTGGCGGCCTGTTAAAAAACGAGAGGGGATAAAAAATGAGTTTAAAAGACAAAGACCTGATTTCTATTCATGACCTTAGCGTAGGCGAGGTCGCAACAATTCTTGATGTGGCAAAAAAATTGAAACGTAAGCAAAAGGCCGGTGAGCCTCACCAATATTTGAAGGGCAAAACTTTGGCTATGCTGTTCTCCAAGGCTTCTACACGTACCAGGACCTCTTTTGAGGTAGGCTTCTGGCAGCTGGGCGGCCATCCGATTTATCTGAGCGATTCCGCTTCCCAGATAGGCCGTGGCGAACCGATTCGCGATACCGCACGTGTGCTTTCCCGTTTTGTTGACGGTATTATGATCCGTACCTTCTCCCACGATTCCGTTATTGAGCTGGCTAAATATGCAAGCGTTCCTGTTATCAACGGCTTGACCGATTTGCTGCATCCCTGCCAGGCTCTGACCGATATCTTCACTATTCAGGAGAAGATGAAGGTGCTCAAAGGCCGTAAGCTGGTTTATGTAGGCGATGGCAATAACATGGCACACTCTTTGATGTTTGCCTGCGCCAAGGTTGGCATGAACATGATCTGCGCCAGCCCGAAGGGCTATCAGCCTGATCCGGAAATCCTGCGTCTGGCACAGGAGGATGCTGCCCAAACCGGCTGCAGCATTACCGTAGAGGAGGATCTCTTCAAGGCTGCCAAGGGCGCCGATGTGCTCTATACCGATGTATGGACCAGCATGGGCGAGGAAGCGGAGCGTGAGGTTCGTTTCAAAGCACTGCATAATTATCAGATTAACCAGGCGCTGCTGAACGAAGCACGTCCGGAAGCAATCGTTCTGCACTGCCTGCCCGCACACCGCGGTGAAGAAATTACCGAGGAAGTGCTGGAAGGACCGCAATCTGTTGTATTTGACCAGGCAGAGAACAGACTGCACGTACAAAAGGCTATTATGGCACTGCTGATGAGCGACGAAGTACTCTAAATCAGGTCTTGAATGTATAAATATAACGGCTGAGCGTATAGTTTATATGCTTAGCCGTTCTTGTATACAGACAAAATTTTCTGAAACAAGCTATATTTTAGGTTTTTTGTTACATCTAGTACACAAAAAGTATTGTATACATGCGCTTAAATACTTGATTTATGCATAAAAAGGGTATATAATACAAGAAGTTTGTAAGTTTATTCACTAATGCATAGCATTATACAGAAATGGGAGGCTATTATAATGAAAAAAGAAGATATTAAGAAAGTAGTTCTGGCTTACTCCGGTGGCCTTGATACATCCGTAATCATCCCCTGGCTGAAAGAGCATTACAACAACTGCGAAGTTATCGCTGCCTGCGCTGACCTTGGCCAAGGCGACGAACTGGAACCCGTTCATGACAAAGCACTGAAAACCGGTGCAAGCAAATGCTACATCATGGACCTGAAAGAAGAATTCATCAGCGACTATGTATGGCCCACCGTTAAGGCCGGTGCTGTATACGAAAAGAAATACCTGCTGGGTACTTCCTTCGCTCGTCCGCTGATTGCTAAAAAATTAGTTGAAATCGCTGAAAAAGAAGGCGCTGATGCTATTGCTCATGGTGCTACCGGCAAAGGCAATGACCAGGTTCGTTTCGAGCTGTCCGTAAAGGCTCTGGCTCCGCAACTGGCAATCATCGCTCCGTGGCGTGAGTGGGAACTGCGCAGCCGTGACCAGGAAATCGACTATGCTGCAGCACACAACATTCCTATCCCTGTATCTCATGACCATGACTATTCCATGGACCGCAACATGTGGCATCTGTCCCATGAAGGCAGCGATCTGGAAGATCCGTGGAATGCACCGAAAGATGAGCTGTTCATCGTTACCAACATTCCTGAAAAAGCTCCCGATAAACCGGAATATGTTGAGCTGGAATACGTTGAAGGCGTGCCTGTAAGCGTTAACGGTGAAAAACTCAGCCCGGCTAAGCTCGTTGAAAAACTGAACGAAATCGGTATCCGCAATGCTGTTGGTATTACCGATATGGTTGAAGACCGTCTGGTTGGTATGAAATCCCGTGGCGTTTATGAAAACCCTGCCGGCGCTATCATCTACTACGGCCACAACGATCTGGAAAATCTTTGCCTGGACCGTGCGACCCAATCCTTCAAGCAACAGGTTTCCATCCGTTATTCCGAGCTGGTATACGATGGCATGTGGTTCAGCCCGCTGCGTGAGGCTCTGGATGCTTTCGTTAACGAAACTCAAAAAACCGTTACCGGTACTGTTCGCATGAAACTTTATAAAGGCAACATCTACAGTGCAGGCGTTAAATCCCCGTACTCCCTGTACAGCCAGGAATATGTAACCTTTGGCGAAGACGAAGTTTACAACCAGGCAGATGCTACCGGCTTCATCAACCTCTTCGGCCTGCCGCTGAAAGTAAGAGCGCTGATGAAGAAAGGAAACCTGAAATAATGGCTAAGCTTTGGGGCGGTCGTTTCAGTAAGAATACGAACGAATTGGTGGACGCATTTAATGCGTCCATTGATTTTGATAAACGCTTATATCACGAGGATATCCGCGGCAGCATTGCTCATGCCGGTATGCTGGCTAAATGCGGTATCATTCCGGCAGAGGACGGGGAGAAAATCATTGCCGGTCTGAAAGACATCCTGGCTGATATTGAAGCAGGCAACTTCCATTTTGACGTTGCGCTGGAGGACATTCACATGAATGTGGAAGCGCGTCTGACCGAACGTATCGGCAGCGCCGGCGCCCGTCTGCATACCGCACGCAGCCGTAACGACCAGGTTGCGCTCGATATGCATATGTATATGAAGCGTGAGGTTGCCGAAATTGCCGAGCTTTTGCTTAAATTTGAGGAAGCTCTCTTAACAGTTGCCAAAAAGCACGAAAAAACTCTGATGCCGGGTTATACCCATCTGCAGCGTGCGCAGCCGATTACCTTTGCTCATCATATGCTGGCATATTTCAATATGCTGCAGCGTGACTTCCGCCGCCTGTTGGGCGTTTGGGAAGGCGCGGACATGATGCCGCTGGGTGCCGGTGCGATTGCGGGTACTACGTTCCCCATCGACCGTTTTATGGTTGCGGAGGAGCTGAACTTCGGCACAGTTTATCCGAACAGCATGGACGCAGTAAGCGACCGTGACTATATTATTGAATTCCTTTCCTTTGCTTCCACCCTCATGATGCACATGAGCCGTCTGAGTGAGGAAGTCTGCCTCTGGAGCAGCACCGAATTCGGCTTTGTGGAGCTGGACGATGCTTTTGCCACCGGCTCTTCCATGATGCCGCAGAAGAAGAACCCTGATATTTCCGAGCTGGTACGCGGTAAAACCGGCCGTGTGTATGGTCATCTGATGGCTATGCTGACAACGGCTAAAGGCCTGCCGCTGACCTATAATAAGGACCTGCAGGAGGATAAGGAAGGCTTCTTCGACGCTATCGACACCGTTAAATTCACGCTGGCTGTTTATCGTGATATGATTCTGACGATGACGGTTAATGTGGACAAGATGGCGCAGGCAGTGAGCAAGGATTTCTCCAATGCCACCGACCTGGCTGACTATCTGGTACGCAAGGGACTGCCCTTCCGTCAGGCACATGAGGTTGTCGGCAAATGCGTTGCCTATGCAATTCATCAGGGAAAATTCCTGCCGGAGATTTCTCTGGAGGAATACAAGCAGTTCTCCGACCTCTTCGAGAGCGATTTGCTGGTAGCTCTGAAGCCCGAGCATTGCGTAGAAGCACGTAAATCCTATGGCGGCCCTGCTTTCTCCGAAAACGAGAAGCAGTTCGCTATCGGTGACAAGGTGCTGGCTGTGCAGCAGGCTAAGCTGGAGGAGCTGCAAAGCAAGCTGTAAAAAAAAATAAAGCGCGCAGCGCATAAAAAATGAGCAAGACAGTAGCGAAAAACTACTATCTTGCTCGTTTTGTTTTTACTTATCTTATTTGAAGAACATGGCGTAATAGCCGTTGAAGAAGATGTACAGGACAATCAGCGGCAGAATGTAGGTTGCATAGAAGCGCATCCATTTCGGGAAGCCTATGCCCTTGCCGGTATCAACCTCTTCGATGAATTTGTTCCAGCCCCAGCCGTAGCGGCTAGTGCAGAAGGCCAGGAAGATGAGGCTGCCTAAAGGCAGGATGTTGTTGCTGACGAGGAAGTCTTCCAAATCAAGCACGCAGGTGCCTTTGCCCAGAGGCTCAAAGCCGCTCCAGATATTGAAGCCGAAAACGCAGGGCAGGGACAGGAGAATCATGCCGATAACAGCAAAGGGGATGAGGCGACGGCGGTCACCGCCGGTCAGCTCGCAGATGCTGGAAATAATCATTTCGAATACGGCAATAACAGTGGACATTGCCGCAAAGAGCATGAAGAGGAAGAAGAGAGTGCCCCAGATACGTCCGCCGTTCATAGCGTTGAATACGTTGGGCAGGGTGATGAAGAGCAGGTTCGGGCCTGCATCCGGTTGGATACCAAAGCTGAAGCATGCCGGGAAGATAATCAGACCGGCAACGATTGCTACGAAGGTATCGAGGAACATAATCCACAGAGCCTCGTTGGTGAGCTTCTGCTCCTTGCCGATGTAGCTGCCGAAGATGGACAGAGAGCCCATGCCGATGCTCAGGGTGAAGAAGGCCTGGCCCATAGCAGCGAAGATTACCTCGCGTACACCATGCTCGGCAATTTTGTCGAAGTCGGGGTAGAGGTAATACTTGAGGCCGGCTTCGCTGCCCGGAAGCAGCATGGAGTTGGCTGCAAGCACAACCATCAGCACGATAAGGAAGGCCATCATAACCTTGGTGATGCGTTCAACGCCGTTGCGAACGCCAAGGTAGCAGACGCCGAAGCAGAGCATGATAATGATTGCCATGTTGCCGGCCATAGTTGCAGGATCCTGCAGCAGAGCACCGAAAACGCCTTTGATGCCCTGAGCGTCAAGGCCGGAAAGGTCACCGACAGCCATTTTATAGAGGAAATACAGCATCCAGCCGCTGACGGTGGTGTAGAACATCATCAGGATGATGTTGCCGGCAATAGTTACATATTTGAACAGATGCCATTTAGTTCCCTTCGGCTCCAATGTGTCGAAGGATTTTGCCGGACTGCGTCTGCTGGCGCGGCCGACAGCGAATTCTGCGACCATGATGGGCAGGCCCAACAGCAGCAGGAAGCACAGGTAGATGAGCACAAAGGATGCGCCGCCATATTGACCTGTGACGAAAGGAAAGCGCCAGACGTTGCCTAAACCAATGGCACAGCCGGCAGAAATCAGGATAAATCCCAGGCGTGAAGAAAAGCTCTCACGTTCCATAATACATATCGACTCCCTTACTTATACAATAATAGTATATAGTATAAGCTATTATCCTGTTTTTAGCAAGCTAAAGAGAAATAAAAGCTGTTGCAGGCTGCAGTAACGGCGAATTTGATATAGGCCGGGCAGGAATATTAAATATAACAAATCGTTATAACATTTAACTTGACTATCGGCAGTACCTATTTTATAATAGCCTCACACACAGAGATGGGTTTTGTGTGTAGAGGAGAATTAAAATGCAGAAACAGTATCTTATTATTTTGAGTACTGTCGTTTTATCTTTATGCGGTGCTGCCAGCCTGGTTTACTATGATGCTCTTTTAAGAGCTTAGCTAAATTTAAGCGGCGGCAATTTACATCCGGCAATCGCAGCTGCAGGACATTATCAGAAATATAAAATGTCTGCAGGATTACCCCACCCGGATGCCAAAAATAATTACAAGGCGTAAGCAACGGAGCTTACGTCTTTTTTTCTGCCCGCAAACGCTTGCTGGTGTGTTGGCATATAATTATAGTAAGGAATTTTCTTCGCACGGAGTTTGGCAACATGATATAATATAATTAATATAGACTGTCCGTTATTAGCTTGTTAAAAGTAAATATAGTATAGGTTAAAAGAATACGCATTGACACTCTGGTTTGAACGAAGGAGGGATGAAGCAATGCTGTTAGGTATTGATGTAGGCGGAACCTTTACGGATGCCGTGGTGCTGCGGCAGGGCGAGGTGGTGGCACAGGCCAAGCGCGCGACGACGCATGACGATGTGCTGCAGTGCGTGCTGGCAGCGCTGGATGCGGTGCTGCAGCCGGGAATGGCGCAGGAGCTGGAGCGTGTCGTAATATCCAGCACTATTGTGACTAACGCTTTGACCGAGGGTAGCCTACCGCCGGCGTTTTTGGCAATTATCGCCGGACCGGGCATGAACGTCAAGGGACATCTGCCTGTGACACCGTATTATCTGTCGGGTTATGTGGACCATCGCGGCAAGATTACGGCTAACATTGAATGGAGCAGGCATCAGGAGCTGCTGCGGCGCAAGGGCAGCGGCGTGTGCGCTGTGAGCGGCAAGTTTTCCGTGCGCAACCCGCAGCTGGAATATCAGGCGGAGCATGAGCTGAAAAAATGCGGCTACAGCAAGGTGTTCTTGGGCAGCGAGCTGAGCGGTGAGCTGAACTTTGTGCGCCGCAGCAATTCGGCATATTTTTCCGCGCAGGTGTATGAGCTTTTCACCCGCTTCTGCAGGCGTGTGGAACGTGCTTTGGCAGAGCGCGGTATCAGCGCTCCGGTGCATATTCTGAAGGCTGACGGCGGTACGCTGCCGCTGGCGGCAGCCTTGCAGCAGCCTGTGGAGGCTGTGTTTACCGGTCCTGCTGCTTCCGTACTGGGCATAGAGGCGCTTTGTGCTCCCCAAGTTAACAGCATCTCGCTGGATGTGGGCGGCACTACTACCGACATTGCCTTCTGGGAGAACGGCCTGCCGCTGATGGCCCGCAAGGGTGCGGCGGTTGCCGGTTATCCTACGGCAGTGCGCGCCTTTCATATGCGCAGCATCGGTATCGGCGGCGACAGCAGGCTGCATAAGACGGAAAACGGTTATGTTGTAGGCCCCGAACGCGAAGGTCCGGCTGCCGCTGTCGGCGGCAGCATAGCGACGCTGAGCGATGCACTGATTACGGCGGGTTATGTGCATTTCGGTGATGAGGAGCGGGCGCAGGCGGCGATTGCCGCTCTGGGCGGCGAGCCGCAGGCGGAAGCACACAAGATTGTGGCTGCCGCCGTTGAGCAGATTAAAACAACGATTCGGGAAATGCTGGACGAATGGGCCAAGCAGCCAGTATATACGGTTAACGATGTTATCAAGGGCACGGAATTCATCCCGCAGCAGCTGATTGGCGTCGGCGGCGGCGCACCGGGCTTAATCAGGGCGCTGGGCGAGGTGATGGCGCTGCCGGTGGATATTCCTGCCGGAGCGATGGTGGCGAACGCTATCGGTGCAGCGGTGGCAAGGCCGACGCTGAGCGCAGGACTCAGAGCGGATACTACCGACGGCTATTACATTATTCCTGAGGGCGGAAAACGCGAAGCCTTGCCGCGACGCTTCAGCAAGCAGGCGGCAGAGGAGCTGCTCGCAAGCTGGCTGCGGGAGCAGACGGCGCAGTGGCAGCTGCCCGACCAGGAAACGGAGCTTATCAGCTACGAGCATTTTCATACAGTACACGGCTATTACGAGACCGGTGATATCTACAGCCTGCGCATGCAGCTGAAGCCGGGAATTCTCTATAAGGTTAGCGGCAGGGAGGTGAGCTTCTGATGGCAAAGAATACCTTGGGATTAGTATTTTTCCCTGCGTTCGACTGGATGATCAGCCCCGGTCACCCCGAACGGCAGGAGCGCCTGTTATATACGCGCGACCAGCTGGAGGAGGAGGGCCTGTTCGATTGCGAGGAGATTAAGGAATATCGCCCGCGTCTTGCTGAAATCGAGGATCTGCAGCGTGCGCATGTAGGCGTGCCGTCGATTGCACGACTGATTACGCCGGCGCATCTGACCTCTGCGGGAGGCTGCCTGGTGGCGGCTGATGCCGTAATGCAGCGGGAGGTGCAGCGTGCCTTTGCACTCGTGCGTCCGCCGGGACACCACGCTATGCGTGTAGTACACGGAATCCGTGGTTTTTGTACTATTAATATTGAAGCAATAATGGTAGAATATTTACGTAGCAGGTATAATATCCGCAGGATTGCTGTTGTGGATACCGACGTGCATCACGGCGACGGCTCTCAGGATGTGTTCTACCACGATCCTGATACACTGTATATCTCCTTCCATCAGGACGGGCGCACCTTGTATCCGGGCACAGGCTTTCCTAATGAAGCAGGCAGTCCGGCGGCCTGGGGCACGAATATCAATCTGCCCTTGCTGCCGGGAACAGGCGACGAAGGACTGCACCGTCTGTATGACGGCTTAATCACGCATATTCTGGAGGACTTTCAGCCGGAGCTGATTATCAACAGCGCCGGGCAGGATAACCATTTCAGCGACCCGCTGGCGTCCATGCAGGTGACGGCACAGGGCTATGCGCGTCTGGCCGATAAGCTGCAGGCGGATATTGCGGTGCTGGAGGGCGGTTATTCAATTGAAAGCGCCCTGCCTTACGTCAACACCGGTATTATTCTGGCGATGGCAGGCATGGATTACAGCAAGGTGGTGGAGCCTGATCTGCGCGGACTGCGCCCGCAGGATGAGCGCTGCAATAAGCGCGTAGACCAGCTTATTGCCGAGGTCGGCGATTTGTACTTCAACCGTGAGCGCACGAGCAAGGAATTGCTGGCGAAATGCGGCAATACCTGGCAGCGCAGCAAGCATATCTACTACGATGAGGAGGGTATCCGCGAGGAGCAGGTGGAAAGCGTGCATTATTGCGAACGCAAGGCCTGCCGCGGTTATTTTACCCTGCAGACGGCGGCCGAAGGGACGCGCTTTGGCGACCAGAGCGCTTTCATTACCTGCCTGACGTGCGAAATCTGTCCGCATTGCCGGCAAAAGGCCTACGATGCAGCGCTGGCAGAAAAGAAGCGCGGCCGCTGGCAGTATGTGCTGGTGCAGGATATTGCCACAGGCACAGTAGAAAATCTATAAATAATAAGCATTAGGACGCTGCAAAATAAATATGCGTCCTAAGCTGAGAATCGAGGTTAAATAATGATTAATGAATTGGTTGTAGCTACCCATAATCATGGCAAGGTGGAAGAGTTTAAGGTTTTAATGAAGGATTTGCCGATTGATATCAAATATCTGGCAGATTTCGAAGCAGTAGAAGCACCGGCGGAAACAGGCCGCACCTTTGCTGCCAATGCCCGCCAAAAGGCTACCTATTACGCAAAGAAGCTGGGCAAGCCCTGCATTGCCGATGATTCCGGCTTAGAGGTGCTGGCGCTGGACGGTGCTCCCGGTGTGCGCAGTGCGCGCTATGCCGGCGAAAAGGCCAGCGATGAGGACAACAACAACCTGCTGCTGCACAACATGAAGTTTCAGGTTAAGCGTACCTGCCGCTTCCGCTGTGCGCTGTGCGTAGCACAGCCCGACGGCAAGGTAATTAACGAGGTAGACGGCATCTGCGACGGCATGCTGCTGCATGAGCCTTTAGGTGAAAACGGCTTCGGCTACGACCCGCTGTTCTGGTCCACCGAGCTGCACAAGGGTATGGCAGAGGCTACCATGCAGGAGAAAAACAAAATCAGCCATCGCGGTAAGGCAATCCGTAAGCTGGTTGCTATCTGGAGCAAAAAGAAATGAGAATAGGCATTACGGGTGATACGCATGGCAGTGCGCAGGCGATTCGCCGCATTTTGCAGCAGACACCGCCTATCGAGCTGTGGCTGCATACAGGCGATTATGCGGCCGACGCCAACCGCCTGCATGATGCGACAGGCATCAAAACAGTGCGTGTGCGCGGCAACTGCGATTTATTGGATGATGGCAGTAAATATGATGAGTATCTGGAAATAGAAGGCTATAAAATCTGGCTGACGCACGGACACAGATATATAGAAAGAAATGTGCAGGCTGATTTGGGCTATTGGGCCAAGCAACTGGGGCAGGATATCGTGGTGTTCGGTCATACGCATGTGCCGATGGCCGAGTATTATGCGGAAACGCTGCTGGTGAACCCTGGCAGTCCGTCCCGCCCCCGCGGTGGCTCGGAGCCTTACTTTGCGGTGCTTACACTGCAGGCGGGGCAGACGCCGCAGGTAGAATTCTTTAAGGTCTGAGTATTTGGCTAAGAAAATTTTGCGCAGTAAGCAAAAATCTTTTGACAATTCATCGAAATGATGTAGTTTACACAGAAAACATCTTGCAAAACAGGGTAGTTTAATATACAATAAGTGTATACTATTTATCGGACGGAGCTAATGATTTTTTTGACAGCTTACGTCGGGAAATCTTGGGAGGAAAAAAAGATGACAATGACTCTGCGTGAAGAAGCTCTTAAATTACATATGGACAATAACGGCAAAATTGCTGTAGTAAGCAAGGTGCCTATTGCAACCCGTCATGATCTGGCTATTGCCTATACCCCGGGTGTAGCTGAACCCTGTAAGGATATCAAGGAAGATAAAAACCTCTCCTTCGAATATACCTGCCGCGGCAACATGGTTGCTATTATTACAGACGGTACCCGTGTACTCGGCTTGGGAGACATCGGCCCCGAAGCTGCTATGCCGGTAATGGAAGGCAAGGCTGCACTGTTCAAAACCTTCGGTGATGTTGACGCTGTGCCTGTTTGCCTCGATACCAAGGATCCGGACGAATTCATCCGCACCGTTAAGCTGCTGCAGCCTAACTATGCAGGCGTAAACCTGGAGGATATTTCCTCTCCCAAATGCTATGAAATCGAAGATAAGCTGAAGGAAATCTGCGACATTCCTGTATTCCATGATGATCAGCATGGTACCGCTATTGCCTGCCTGTCTGCTGTACTGGGCGCACTGCGCTTTGTTAAAAAAGACATTGCTACCGCTAAATTCGTTGTAAACGGCTGCGGTGCTGCCGGCAGTGCTATCGGCCGTCTGCTGGTAAACATGGGCGCACAAAATGTAATCATGGTTGACCGCTTCGGCGCTCTGTATGAAGGCATTGACGCTAAGCTGGACCGCATCCAGAGCTATCTGGCTACCGTAACCAATAAAGAACATAAGCAGGGTACTCTTGCTGATGTTGCCAAGGGCGCGGACGTTATGATCGGTGCTTCCGCTCCGAACGTATTCACTAAAGAAATTATGCAGAGCATGGCTGATAAGGCTATTGTTTTTGCTCTGGCTAACCCTGTTCCGGAAACCAGCTATGATGCTGCTAAGGAAGCAGGCGTTGCTGTTGCCGGCACCGGCCGTAGCGACAGACCAAACCAGGTTAACAACGTAACCGTATTCCCGGGCGTATTCCGCGGTGCTATTGATGTACGCGCACGCGCTATTACCGAGGAGATGAAGGTTGCTGCTGTTTATGCTATTGCAGATTTGATTGACGAAAAAGACCTGCGTGAGGACTATGTAGTACCTGACGCTTTTGACCCGCGTGTTGCTCCTGCGGTTGCTGCCGCTGTAGCTAAGGTTGCGATTGAAAAGGGCCTGGCACGCAAAATTGTAGATCCTGAGGTTGTAAGAGCCAATACTGCTAAACGCATCGGCCGTTAAGCCGCAGTATACAAATATTATTCTCACAATGACAATGTGAGCTTAGGAGGATGAAAACATGAGAGAAATAAAGGTTAGTGAAGTCACTGATGTTATTGCCAAGCTGTGCATGGATTCCTGCTACTATCTCCCGCAGGAGATGATGGACAAGATCAGAAATGCCGCTGTTGAAGAAGAATCTCCTTTGGGCAGG
>ERZ827496.3481-NODE-3481-length-13605-cov-4.228635_pt1 | contig 13605 bp, 9 predicted proteins | sample MGYA00519769_ERZ827496 | MGnify/ENA primary metagenome ERZ827496 (study PRJEB31778, sample SAMEA3449327) | human gut metagenome | biome: human gut; feature: human-associated habitat; material: faeces | place: United Kingdom | collected 2010/2012 ...
CACCGTGGACAAGAAAGCGCGGGCATTGCCGTTACCGATGGTCATGATGTAGAACTAAAAAAAGGTATGGGCTTGTTGACTGAGGCCATTAAAGAACTACCATCCTTACCAAGCCATATGGGGACTGGTCATGTGCGGTACTCTACAACAGGTTCCAATAATCCACGCAATATTCAACCTTTAGTGATTCATTATCAAGGTGGTCAAATTGCGGTAGCTCATAATGGGAATTTAACGAATGCCTTAGCCATTCGCAAACGTCTTGAAGCGGATGGTTCCATCTTCCAAACAACGATGGACTCTGAGGTTATCGTAAACCTCATTGCTCGATCTAAGGCTGAAACGCAAGCGGAACGCATTGCTGATGCGGCGCGTCAAATTGAGGGGGCCTTTTCTCTTGTGATTACCACAAATGACTCCTTGGTAGGTGTGCGCGATCCACAAGGCTTTAGACCTCTGTGCTTAGGGAAAACTGAAAATGGTTATGTTTTCTCTAGTGAAAGTTGTGCATTAGATGCTATTAAAGCCGAGCTTATTCGTCACATCGATCCAGGCGAAATGGTAATTATCGATGATTCAGGCGTGCGTAGCGTTATCTATGCAGAACCAGAAAAAATAGATAAGAAGCTCTGCGTTTTTGAATATATCTATTTTGCACGCGGCGATAGTCATATTGATGGTCAATCAGTTTACCAATCACGTCTCAATATGGGCCGTGAGCTATATAACGAAACGAAATACGATGCAGACATTGTCATGTCGATTCCTGACTCTGGCACTACAGCAGCACTAGGTTATGCTCGTGCATCGGGCATTCCTTTTGCAGAAGGGTTAGTGAAAAATCGCTATAGCGGTCGTACCTTTATCAAGCCAAATCAAGAGGAACGGGAATTAGCTGTGCGTATGAAATTGAACCCACTACCTCATGTGGTAAGTGGTAAACGGATTGTACTCATTGATGACTCCATCGTACGCGGTACTACGAGTGGCATCATCGTTAAGATGCTAAAAGAAGCGGGTGCCAAAGAGGTATACATGTGCGTTAGCTCTCCATCCATTGAATATTCTTGTCACTATGGCATTGATACATCCGTGCGTAAAGAGCTCATTGCTGCTACACATACAGTAGATGAAATTAAAGACTATATTAATGTCGATAAATTACATTATTTATCTCGAGAAGGCTTATGTCGCGCTGTTTCTGATATAGCGCCTAATGACTTATGTTTTGCTTGCTTTAATGGTGATTACAGTGTAGAGGTTCCTGCGGAACAAGAGGAAGGGGTCAAATATGTGCTCGAATAAAACTAGTTTAACCTATCGCGATGCAGGCGTTGATATCGATGCTGGTAATCGCGCTGTAGAATTGATGAAAGAATCCGTGAAACGCACCTATACACCTGGTGTTGTTGGTGATTTAGGTGGTTTTGGGGGCCTCTATTCCTTAGCTGGTCACTCCATGTCTGACCCTATGCTCGTATCTGGTACAGATGGGGTAGGCACCAAATTGCGCCTCGCTATCATGATGGATAAACATGATACTATTGGCCAAGATTGCGTAGCCATGAGTGTTAACGATATTCTCGTACAAGGTGCTACACCTCTATTCTTCCTCGATTACATTGCAGTAGGTAAACTTGATCCTGTGAAAGTAGCAGGTATCGTGCGCGGTGTGGCAGAGGCTTGTGAAGAGTCTGGCTGTGCTTTACTGGGTGGCGAAACTGCTGAAATGGCAGGCTTCTATGATAATGATGATTACGATGTGGCTGGCTTTGCTGTTGGTATCGTTGATCGTCCTAAATTGATTACTGGTGAAAGTATTAAAGCGGGTGATGTCATTTTAGGTTTGCCATCTTCTGGTGTTCATTCCAACGGTTTTTCCTTGGTTCGTAAAATCGTATTCGACCATAAACAATTGTCTATTGATACAGAAATTCCAGAATTTGGTAAAACCTTAGGCGAAGAATTATTGACACCTACACGTTTATATCCAAAAGCGGTATTACCACTAATTGAACAAGAACTTGTAAAGGGTATGGTTCATATTACAGGCGGTGGTTTCTATGAAAACATTCCTCGCGTATTGCCAAAGGGTGTGACTGCAGAGGTAGATGTTACAACATGGCCACGACTTCCTGTATTTACGAAACTACAAGAATGGGGCAATGTAGCATGGCCTGAAATGTACCGCACTTTCAACATGGGTATTGGTATGATTCTCATCGTTGACCAAAATGATGTAGAAACGGTTAAAGAAAATCTTGGCAATCGTGGTGAAGCGGTTTATGAAATTGGCCGTATCGTAAGCGGTGATGGTCCTGTTGTCCTTAAAGGGGCTGAGTTCGATGCGTAATTCTAAAAAGCGATTAGCCCTCTTTGCTAGTGGTCGTGGTTCTAATGGGGAAGCACTGTATAAGGCTATGCAAGAAGGCTATATTAATGGTGAATTTGTTGTCATTATTACAGATCACGGCGATGCAGGGATTGTAGAACGCTCTAAATTTTGGAATATTCCCCTTATTGTTATCGACCGTAGCGACTATGATTCTAAAGCCAGTTTTGAACAGGCTCAACTAGATGCTTTAGAGCCTTATAAGGTTGATGGAATCGTCTTGGCCGGCTATATGCGCATTGTAGGTGCTCCTTTGATAGAGCGATATGAACATCGTATATTAAATATTCATCCTGCTCTGTTACCATCATTTCCAGGCCTTCATGGTCATCAACAAGCCATTGACGGAGGCGTAAAAATTACAGGGTGTACGGTGCACTTTGTCGATACGGGAATGGATACGGGGCCTATCATTATGCAGAATACGGTGCCTGTATTACCTGATGATACAGAGGATACTTTGAGTGATAGATTATTACCTATCGAGCATAAAACGTATAAAGAGGCGTTGCGACTATTTTGTGAGGATAAACTCACTATAAAAGGTCGTGTTGTATATATTGAAGATTGATGTGTAAGCAAAGGAAGACGTTAGATGATTAAAAATGCATTACTTAGTGTTTCTGATAAAACAGGTATTGTAGACTTTGCAAAGGGATTAGTTGAATTAGGTGTAACCATTTATTCCACAGGTGGTACCCTTAAGGCTATTACCGATGCGGGCATTACAGCAAAAGCTGTAGAATCTTTGACTGGTTTTCCTGAAATGATGGACGGCCGTGTAAAGACATTACATCCAAAGGTTCATGGTGGTATTTTGGCAATCCGCGATAATACGGAACATCAAAAAGCTATGGCTGATCACGGTATTGAACCAATTGACCTTGTGGTTGTCAATCTCTATCCATTCCGTGAAACCATTGCAAAACCAAATGTATCCTTAGAGGAAGCTATTGAAAATATCGATATCGGCGGTCCTACCATGGTGCGCTCTGCTGCAAAGAACCATGCGTATGTGGGCATTGTAGTAAACCCAAATCATTATGACGAAATCTTAACAATGCTTAAAGAACATGGGGAATTGACTAAGGAATATCGCTTTGGTCTAGCGAAAGAGGCCTTTGCTCATACTGCAGCTTATGACGTAGCTATTGCTAACTACATGAGTAGTATCTTGAACGAAGGTCCTACACCTCCAGAATATTTAAGTGCTTATGAAAAGGTAACAGACCTTCGCTATGGGGAAAATCCGCATCAAAAAGCGGCATTCTACAAAGAAATCGGTAAAGCCCATGGCATGGGCGCTTTGAAACAACTCCATGGTAAAGAGCTTTCTTATAACAATATCGTAGATATGGAAGCAGCTTGGAATATGGTGTGGGAGTTTGCAGATCCTGCAGCATGTATCATTAAGCATACAAACCCATGTGGTGCAGCTACAGCAGCTACATTGCATGATGCTTACGTAAATGCTTACGAAGCAGACTCCGTATCTGCCTTTGGTGGTATCGTGGCTTTAAACCGTGAAGTTGATGCTGCTACTGCCGGAGAAATGAGCAAAATTTTCTTAGAAGTCATTATGGCACCTGCTTTCACAAAAGAAGCATTACACATCCTTGAAGCAAAGAAGAATATTCGTCTCATTGAGTTATCTAAACCTGAGTCTGGACAAGTGACAGTGAAAAAAGTCTCTGGTGGTCTATTGGTGCAAACAGAGGATGATATCCAAGAAGACCGCGCTCACTATAAAGTAGTTACGAAGGTACAACCAACAGAGGAACAATGGAAAGCCCTTGAATTTGCTTGGAAGCTTGTAAAACATGTAAAATCCAACGCTATTTTGATTTCTAATGAAAAACGTACCCTCGGTGTGGGGGCTGGTCAAATGAACCGCGTTGGTTCTGCGAAAATTGCCCTTGAACAAGCTGGTGAAGCTGCTAAAGGCGCTGTATTAGCTTCTGATGCATTCTTCCCATTCGGTGATACTGTAGAGACATCGGCAAAACATGGTATTGCAGCTATTATTCAACCGGGTGGCTCTATTCGAGACGAAGAATCCATCAAGGCTGCCGACGAAGCGGGCATTTCTATGGTATTTACAAGTATTCGTCACTTTAAACATTAATTTGTTTAGCCTAATTGAGGGTTACAGTCGAGCACTAGCTCGTAATCATTGATGCGTAATGATGATTATAGAGGATATAGGTGCTTACATAAATGATGTATTGATGGCGTTTAGGCGTCGATGGAGGATTTATGAAAGTATGTGTAATCGGTAGCGGCGGCCGCGAACATGCATTGGCATGGCGATTGTCCATCAGCCCTAGCGTAACAAAGGTATATGCCATTCCTGGTAGTGCGGCCATGTCAGATTGTGCAGAGCTAGTCGGCATTGATTGGCAGCAAAGCAATCATTTAATACGTTTTTTGAAAGATAATCATATTGACTTAGTCGTTGTTGGTCCAGAGGCTCCTCTTGTAGCAGGACTAGCAGATGCACTCAATGCAGCTGGAATTCCTGTGTTTGGTCCCTCTAAAGCAGCTGCTCAGCTAGAAGGATCCAAAGTGTTCGCCAAAGATTTAATGAAAAAATACAATATCCCAACGGCTGCCTATGGTGTGTTTCACAAGGTAGACGAAGCAAAAGAATTTATCAGTCAAACTGGTGCTCCTATTGTAGTTAAAGCTGATGGTTTAGCCGCTGGCAAGGGTGTTGTAGTGGCTATGACTATTGACGAAGCAAATGCAGCTGTAGAAGATATGCTCAGCGGCAATCGCTTTGGAGAGGCTGGTAGTACCGTAGTTATTGAAGAGTTCATGGAAGGTGAAGAAGCGAGCTTGCTTGCTTTTGTAGATGGCAAAACAGTAGTTCCTATGATTGCATCTCAAGACCATAAACGCATTTTTGATGGAGATAAAGGTCCTAATACAGGTGGCATGGGTACCTATGCACCAGCGCCAGTGCTTACTGATGCATTACGAGATGAGGCGATGAAGACAATTTTAGAACCTATGGTAGCTGCCATGGAGAAAGAGGGGATGCCTTATGTGGGCTGTCTCTATGCAGGTCTTATGATTACGCCTCAAGGCCCTAAGGTTGTAGAATTTAATGCCCGCTTTGGCGATCCTGAAACACAAGTAGTATTGCCATTACTTGATAGTGACTTAGGTCAAGTTATGATGGCTTGTGCCACAGGCACATTAACAGCTGATATGGTGAAATGGAAAGACTCCTCGGCAGCTTGTGTCATTCTTGCTTCTAAAGGGTACCCTGAAACATCCTCCAAGGGTGATGTGATTCATGGTGATATTAAACAACATGATACAACCATCGTATTCCACTCTGGCACAAAACTTGTTGGGGAAGAATATGTTACAAATGGCGGCCGCGTGCTTGGCGTTGTGGGCCTTGGTAAAGACCTTAGAACAGCGCTCGATAGAGCTTATGGACGTATAGAACACATTGATTTTGAGGGCATGCAATATCGTACAGATATTGGGGCGAAAGCTTTCAAATAAACTAAAGGTCTTTTACATCATGTAACATGTATTTAAATAGTACAATAGCATTTCAAAAATATAAAAACCTCTACATTTATGCATAGTGCATGTGGTGTAGAGGTTTTTATTTTCTACCTTTTAATGGTTACCTATGTTATAATAATGTAGATATAAAGAGGGCCCATCGACGTGTGATGGCGTTAGGCTCATCTCAAAAATTTTGAAACCTATTGATGGCGCCTAATATGTAGAAGTACATCTTCTACATATTAGGTGTTTTTACTATAGTCTATTTTTCGTATAGCGACATACAACTATGAAATATAACAAAGAACCGTTAAAACTGAATAGTCCGGTATCATTTTGGATGAATTTCCCCAATGAAGAACGCGTGTTTTGGGTGGATCGCCAAAGTGACCGCATCGTTGTGGGCGCTAAACGTCTAGCGACGGTTAAAGATGATGACGATCGCCATAATTACGCTTATGTATTTTATGGGGATACTTTTTTTGATACTGTAAAAGACCCTAAATGGTCTAATATGGGCCATGAAATGATTGCTTTTACCCATTATTACATCGTAGAAAATGGAGAGTCCTTCTATCTACATGCTGGTGAAAGTGTACCGATTGAGAATTATGAGGTGCCTCGAGTTCATCACAACTACAAAGAAACCAGTGATGATAAGGCGGATTGGGACCGATTGATGAATGCTATTGCCAATGGTATTAGCAGTGGTGAGATGACTAAGGTCGTCTCCTCTCGCGAGGTGGAATTCACTAGCGAAACACCATACAATGTGGCAAGTATCTTAGCTAATTTAGTCGATAATAATCCAAATTGCTTTATCTTTGGCTATGAAAAGGATGGGCGTACCTTTGTAGGGGCATCGCCAGAAATTTTAGTCCGCCATCGTGGCAGTGAAATACTTAGCTATGCACTAGCTGGAACAGCCCCAAAGGATGGTCCTAATGCGTGGACAGAGGAGCAATTACTAACCAGTGAGAAAAATCTTATAGAACATAATATTGTTCGTGACCGTATCGTGAATACGATGAAACAAATCACTTCAGATGTTACGGTGGGGGAAACGGGCATTATGGAGTTATCTCACCTCTATCATTTGCGTACCATAATTACTGCAAAGGATAGTACAAAATCTCTTGTGGAATGGGCCAAATTATTACACCCTACACCAGCCCTTGGTGGTGAACCTCGAGAAAAGGCGCTAGCATTATTACAAGAGTATGAATCCCATGAGCGCGGTATGTACGCAGCGCCTTTTGGCTTTATGAAGGATATGGGGGACGGCATCGTTGTAGTTGCTATACGATCTGCTCTTATCATGGATAATGTATTGTATGCCTATGCAGGATGTGGCGTTGTAGCTGATTCTGATGCGGATGAAGAATACGCTGAAACTAATAATAAAATGCGCACCATTCTTGATGCCTTATAATTGTTTCCGTACCTCTAGGGGTGTTTGAAAGGGAATATAATGAATGAATATATTGCTGCCTTGGTAGACGAGTTCTACCAACTCGGCGTCCGTCATGCGGTGTTTAGCCCTGGTTCTCGTTCTACGACGATGGCCATGCTGTTCAAGGAGCATGAAGGATTTGAAACCTATATGAATATAGATGAGCGCTCTGCTAGTTTTATGGCTCTTGGTATTGCAAAGGCTCATAAAGAACCAACTGTACTCGTATGTACCTCAGGTTCTGCTGTGGCCCATTATTTGCCAGCTATTTTGGAAGCTCAATATAGCGGGATACCGCTCATTGTACTATCTGCTGATAGACCTCATACATTATTGCATGTAGGGGCTCCTCAGACTGTAGATCAGCACAAAATCTTTGGCACTGCGGTCAATTATTTTGAAGAATTAGCTGTGCCTCAAGAATCTCATTACTATACATATCCTCGTCAAGTGGCTCGTAAATCGTATATGAAAGCGATGGATACTAAAAAGGGACCTGTCCATATTAATGTGCCTCTCTTTGAACCATTGGTGCCAGAATTGAGTCGTAATCATTTTGAAGCTGGTCGCAGTTCCTTTAAAGTGGTTAAGCCAAACTATAGTAGTGTATTTGGCTGTGATAATAGAAACAATTTGACTCATATTAATAATGTTATTGATGTTGCTCATAATAATGATAGTACAAAGGAAATTAATGATTTACTTGAAAGATATGAGCGTATCCTTATCCTAGCAGGTCCACAGATCGATGTAGATGAGGCCGATATGATTCGTTCCTTCGGGGAGGCTTTACAAGCCCCTATTTTGGCTGATCCGTTGTCTAATGTAAGACGATGTTATAACTCGGCGGATAATCAAAGCAATAAAGAGGAGATTGATACTAATGATGTTGTTATCTCTACGTATGATGCATTATTAGCAGGGCAAGCTCTTTGGAATGAGTTAAAACCAGATTGTGTAATTCAGTTTGGACAAATCGTTGTATCAAAACGTGTACAACAGATGATTGCTAGCTGGACTGATGTGGAGTACATCGAGGTTAACCCTACAATGGACTCTATGAACCCAACAGGTAAAACTACCATGCATGTGCAAGCTAGCATTGATGTATTTACCCATTTATATGGCAAAAATAATAGCTCTGATACGTACCTAAACATATGGCGACGTTTAGATCAAACTGGTAAGAAGCAATTAAGCTCAGCTATCGATGAGCCTCATTGCTTTGAAGGTCGAACCATACGGGAACTACAAAAACAGATCCCTGAAGATGGACAAATTTTTGTTGCCAATAGTATGACCATTCGGGACTTTGATTACTTCTGGTTTAGTGGGGAATCTAAGGCGGTTCTTTACGGTAATCGAGGCGTCAATGGTATTGATGGCACTATTTCTACGGCTCTAGGGCTAGCAGTAAATGGTAGACCTACATATTTAGTAACTGGGGATTTATCCTTGTTCCATGATTTGAATGGATTGGCTGTAGCTAAAACTCATAATTTAAACTTAACCATTATTTTGCATAATAATGATGGAGGCGGTATTTTTGAATACTTACCTCAAAAGGGGACAAAGCATTTTGACTATTTGTTCTCCACATCACAAGGCTTAGATTACAGTGGGGCTGCCAAACTCTATGGCTGTGGCTACACTAAAATCTCCAGCCCCGATGAGTTGAGTTCTGCATTGGCTAAGATTGGTCAAGAATCAGGCGTTCATATCATTGAAATTCCTACCAATAGGGAATATAGCAGAGAATTGCATAAAAAATATACGAAGGTTTCAGTTGATATGGAGGCATTACTATGAGTCAGTATTTTTGCAGTATTGTAGATAATGCTCTACGCAATCCCGCGCAACGTATGTATTTTGATTTGGGCGACTATCGCTATGGCTTGACTGTGGTAGGCGATGGGGAGCCTATCGTGTGTTTTCACGGATTTTCAGAATCTAGTTATACTTGGGATTCCATTAACTTGCCAGGCTATCGTTTAATCCGTATCGATTTGATTGGTCATGGTGATTCCGATATCCCTGAAGAGGGTGAGGCTTATACAGTTCCCCAAATGATAGAGGATTTGCATACTGTTATCTATCATATGGTAGGTGATAGATATTATCTCATGGGCTACTCCATGGGGGCTCGTATAGCGCTTTCCTATGCCTTGGAATATGAAAGTGAAATCAAAGGGCTCATTCTTGAAAGTGGCTCTGTAGGTATCGCATCTGATGATGAGCGAGCAGAGCGTCGTAAGGCCGATGAAGACTTAGCAGTTCGCATCGAAGACCATGATGGCGCTTGGTTCGCTTCACGTTGGGCAAAGGCTCCTATTTTTGAAAGTCAAAAGCAACTTTCAGAGGGCGTAGAGGAATTAATCTATCTACGTCGTTCCAATAATAGTACGTACGCCTTAGCCTGTACCTTGCGTGGCTCAGGTCAAGGTGTCATGCCGTATGTGGGGGATAAATTAGAAAAATTCTCTGTTGAAGGCTTATATGTGAGTGGCGCACTAGATACAAAATATACTACAATAGGAAGAGATGTATTTGGCAAGTTGCCAAGTTTTAATCATGTCATCGTCAACGGGGCGGGGCATAATGTACATATAGAAAAACCGCAGATGTTTGAACAAGCGGTATTAGATTTTTTACACAAGAAAGGTTAAGTCCATGAGCAAATTTGATTGGAAAGTATTGGATCGTAATTATGAAGATGTAATTTACGAAACATATAATGGCATTGCAAAGATTACTATTAATCGCCCACAGGTACGTAACGCGTTCCGTCCTAAAACTGTTATGGAGTTAATCGATGCTTTCACAGTAGCTCGTGAAGATAACGAAGTAGGCGTAATTGTATTGACTGGTGCAAACCACGGTCAAGGTGAAGATAAAGAAGCATTCTGCTCCGGTGGTGATCAAAGTGTACGCGGTCATGGTGGTTATGTAGGCGAAGACAATGTACCTCGTTTGAACGTTCTTGATTTGCAACGTTTAATTCGCGTTATCCCAAAACCTGTTATCGCTATGGTTAATGGTTTTGCTATTGGTGGCGGTCATGTGTTGCACATCGTATGTGACCTTACCATCGCTTCTGAAAATGCTAAATTTGGTCAAACTGGTCCTCGTGTAGGTTCCTTCGACGCTGGTTATGGTGCAGGTTACTTGGCTCGCATGATCGGTCATAAACGCGCTCGCGAAGTCTGGTTCCTTTGCCGTCAATATACAGCTGCTCAAGCCTATGAAATGGGCATGGTTAACTGTGTTGTACCATTCGACAAATTGGAAGAAGAAACAGTTCAATGGTGTAACGAAATTCTTGAATTGTCCCCAATGGCATTGCGTATGTTGAAAGGTGCATTCAACGCCGATACTGATGGTCTTGCAGGCTTACAACAATTTGCAGGCGATGCAACATTGATGTACTACACAATCGATGAAGCAAAAGAAGGCCGTGATGCGTTCAAAGAAAAACGTAAACCGAACTTCAAACAATTCCCTAAATTCCCTTAATCGGAATAGAGGTACTAGTCTAGTACTAGGGATGGAATGTATTGTAAAAATGACAAGTGCGCCTCTATATGAGGCGCCTTTCTTGTAATATCTGTGATTATTAATCATTAATCATAAGGCATTATCTTTGGATACGAGGTGAGACGATGGAATGGTTACGTTATGGTGCAGAGCACTATCCTAATCGCATATGTATAAATGAATATACCTATAAGGATATTTATGGCGGAGTAGTCCATGTAGCTCGTGAATTAGTGCCTTTAAAAACCTCTCGTGTGGCCATTTTATCGGACAACTCTGTTACTATGGCAATCTATGTACTGGCAGCTATGCTAGCTCATAAAGAGGTACTATTACTTAATGTACATCTTAAGCCTAATGAGATAGAAAACCAATTGAAACAATTAGGTGTTACCACCGTTTTACATAGTCAAGACCGACGGAATCAACTGCCTGATTCAATGTGTGGTATTGAGTTTGAACCTCTAGAAACTATTCTATCTGATCGAGTTTTAGAAGATACTTTTGATTGGACATTTAATGATACAGACATTGCAGCTATTATGAACACTAGCGCTACAACAGGTCAGTTTAAATCAGTACCCCTTCGATGGGGGCAAATTAGAGCTCATGTACAAGCGTCTCAAGAGGTGTTAGGTAAAACTGAACAAGATAATTGGCTTATGGTATTGCCTCTATTCCATGTAAGTGGTCTATCTATCTTGATGCGATCTCTTTATAATGGTACGGCTGTTACTATATTGCCTAAATATGATAAAGCTCAAGTTCTCAAGCTCATAGAGTCTGAGAACATCAATATGATGTCCTTAGTGCCTACTATTTTGACTCAATTAGAGCCAAGTATTTCACATCATAAGTTGCGTGTTATCTTGCTTGGTGGTGAGTTCATTCCTATGGCACTCATCGATGCTTGTGAAAAGAAATCCTTACCAATTTACAAGACCTATGGCATGACGGAAACCTTTAGTCAAAGTGTAACTTTCTCCGTATTGGATTACCCTCATAAACGAGATTCCGTAGGAAAATCATTACCAGGGATGCAGGTTCGCATTGATAATCCTGATGCAGACGGTGTAGGTGAGATTCACTTAACAGGCCCTATGGTTATGACTGGATATATTGACAAGGAACCTATCGATGGTGACCTTAATACCGATGATATTGGTTATGTCGATGAAGATGGGTTCGTATATATTTTGAATCGTCGCAAGGACCTCATCATTTCTGGGGGTGAAAATATTTATCCTAAGGAATTAGAGGATTTAGTCTACACATTGCCATCAGTCAAGGAATGTGCGGTTGTACCTGTACCTGATCCTAAATGGGGACAAGTACCAGCACTCTTTGTGGCTTTTCACGATGGTGAAAGCATGACGTCTGATGAGATTCTATCCTTTATGACTAATTCTTTGGCAAAGTATAAAATCCCTAAATATGTAAAAATTTTACCCGCATTACCTCGTAATGGCACAGGTAAAATTGTGCGTAATGAACTACGTTTAGAAGATTGAGGCGCCTATGAATGATATTTTAAACTTTAAAAGTATAACTACATATCGCCTTAAATTGCCACTAAAGTTTAACTTTAAAACTGCCAAAGGTGAAGTAAAAGAACGAGAAACGATCATCATCCGCATCGAGGACCAACAAGGTTATGTCGGTTATGGTGAGTGTGTAGCTTTCACAGACCCATTCTATACAGCGGAAACCGTAGATACATGTTGGAAAACATTAGTAGATGATTATATCTTTAATTTGCGCATGATGCGGCCTAAACCGCTTATGACCTATGTACGGCAGTTGCAGTTCTGGCTAAATCGAGATCATATGCCGATGACCATTGCGGCCTTAGAAAATGCCCTTATCAATCTTCATTGTGAGAGACTGGGTGTGAACTCTGTTTCTTATATTATAGGGCAACCCTTACAAGATACCATTGAAAGTGGTATTGTTATCGGTGATGTACCGATGGAACAATTGCTAGATGCCGTAGAAGTTCATGTGGCGAATGGTTGTAAGCGCATCAAGTTAAAGGTAAATCCTACAGACGGCTATGACCGGGCGGCCTTAGTACGTAAGCATTACCCCAATTTAGTCTTGGCAGCCGATGCTAATCAAAGCTATTCTTATGATAATATTGATAAGATTCGTCAATTTAACAATTTGAAGTTAGCTTGTATAGAAGAGCCTTTTGCTATAACAACGCTTCAATCCTATAAGGAGTGGAAGTGGGATCGCCTTAATAACGATGATTGGCATATTGAAACGCCTATCTGTTTAGATGAATCCATATTGGGCTATGACGACTTATCCTATGCTATTGAGTATGGACTGATTGACGTACTCAACATAAAAGTAGGCCGCATGGGTGGTCTCGTACCTACTAAGGCAGCTATTAATCTTTGTAGAGAATGCCATATTCCGTATTGGGTGGGTAGCATGGTAGAGTCGGGCATTTCTAAAATGATGCACGTTCAACTAGCGGCTCTAGGTGATTCCTATATGGCAGGAGACCTATCTGATTCTAATAGATATTTTGAACGAGATCTCATCTATCCAGATTTAACCTTTAAGGATGGCGTTATGCACGTTCCTGATGGGGATGGACTAGGTGTAACCGTCTTTGATGATAGATTAGAAGCATATTGTGTGGAGAAACGAACACTATGAATTTAATTGAATCCTTACAAATTGATGC